>Ga0179593_1569424_pt1 | contig 25079 bp, 34 predicted proteins | sample CZODoug2_1_08_16_FD_185931 | JGI IMG/M metagenome (GOLD analysis project Ga0179593, IMG submission 185931) | Vadose zone soil fungal communities from Angelo Coast Range Reserve, California, USA - CZODoug2_1_08_16fungal (PacBio error correction) | ecosystem: Environmental > Terrestrial > Soil >...
GGCGTTTGGAATGGAAAGAGGAGTACCGATCCCCCTCAAAAAAACACGGATCTCGGGAGTTTTTGGAGAGAGGGGGAAAAAGTGTGCCGACTCGGGGGGATCTCCCGTGGTCCGGGGACAGAAAAGGTTCTTGTGAGAGGAAAAAAGTCTATCGGCTCAAAGAGGAGGAAAGAATTCTTAGGGAGGGAGGGGGGGGGGGAAGGTGGGGAGTCGTGGAAATTTTCGACATGTCACGGGAAGGAAATGCGGCAAACCCTCATTGTCCGGCAAAAAAGCCCATTTAGATAGGGTTTCGGGGGGGGAGAGAAGCCGGAAGGAACCAATCATGTCTGATCAAGGACTGAAGAAAGGCGGCCCGGAAAAAAGCTCCCAGCTTCGATCCGTCGAGGAACGCGATAGCACCAAAAGAGCGGATCGCACAAAGAAAGCCCTTTCTTATCCGGGGAAAAAGGGGGAGTGTTGTGCCGCCAAGAAAGGAAGGGGGGTCTTGGCGTAGTGGCCTGTCGATGTTCGGGACGGACGCAAAAAAGGGGGGACACCCGTCTTCAGGAAAAAGATTTTTTTCTCAGTAATATAAAGAGGGGGGACATCCGACGAAGAAAAGGGGGACAAGGGGAAGAAGTACCATTTCTGCGGGGGTCGGAACCGGCCCGTATGAGTGGAAATGCGGCACCCGGGAAAAAAAAGGACAAATATACTATTGGAAAAAAGGGGGCAAGCCGGCTGTAGAGGGGGAGTGAACGGCTAAGAGAAAGGGCAACCTTTAATTGCATCTGACAGAGGGAGGACGCGACTGTTTCCGCCGAAAAAAAAAAATGGGACAGATCGCCGCTGGAATGAAAGGGGAACTTCCTCGTCAAATTGGAAAGGAAGAGGTTCCAAAGGCGGAAAATCTTTTTGTTTGGAAACGGTAAGGGAAAGAAAAAAATAGGGTTTGTCTAAAGAAAAGTGCCTTGACCCTGAGAGGAAACCCGATGAAGGAAAAGACCGCAGCCGCAGTCCGCAACGCCATTTTGAGGGGACGACGGAGACGCAGCAGCCCTTGCTGCGGGAAAAAACCGAAATCAAATAGAGCTTGCGCGAACTGAGATCGAAAGGGGAAGGGGAAGGTCTGGCCCGGTTCACGTTCTCTGCGGCAGCCGGACAATTTTTGAGGAAGGAGGGAAAAAAGGTCCGATCATTGGGGGGGGGGGTTTGTTATTTCGAGCCGATGGAGGAAAGTCCGGCACGATGACGAGACGCCGATGAAGGAAAGGAAATGCCGAGTGAAAGTAGGACGGCCTAATCATCCGAAATCAAGGGTAAAGCTCCTCCTTATCGGGAAAAAAGCATCAAGGGCTCGCGACTAACGAAAGAAAGTTGTCAGCCAAAAAGTCAGCAAGGAAGGAGAGTTCGCGTATAGCAGATCTGCCGAATCTTTCTAAAAGGGGAGAGGACGCTGTGACCCATCATCGCCCTGAGGAAAGGGGGGGTTACCCTTGATTCTGAAAAAGGGAGGACCGGGGCGCAGGAGAGAGACCGCCTTGATGTGCAGGGATCTGGGGTGCACGAAAATCTTTGCGGAGAAAAAAATATGGTCCACGGCTAAAAGGCCGCGGGGGGAGAAAGAGGGACGGGGAAAGAGGGCATGAGGGCAAAACATTCTCGCACCAGATGGTCAGAGGGAAGAGAGGACGCGACAACACCTAGGGAAAAAAAACAAATAGGGCCCAATTCGGGAAAACGATCAGCGAGTTGGGGGAAGGAAAAAAGGGGGGGGAGGCATGAGAACCCAGGTCGGCTTGACGATTCGGGGGAGCCGCTTCTCGACCGCGGGGGAAGGAATAGCGGTCCCCTTCGATCAGAAACTGAGGATTAGGAAAAGAAAAAAGAGAAAAGGAAAGGGAAACTATTTCTGGGGGGCGGCCGGGGGCCGCCGGGCGAGAGCGACACTACAAGGGGAAAAGCGCAAAGCGACCAATGAAGTGTTTCATGAAAAAAAAAAAAAAACTCTCGGAAAACTCGCTTATTAAGGAATCGCCTCCAAGGGTGGGGGGAAAAGGAAAAGGAGGGAAAAGGGCAGTGTGCGCGACAGAGGGGAAGAATTCCCCGAAAAAAAGTCTCCAGAAAGGAAAAAGAAGGGCCTGCAGATGGGTGAAGGGAACAGAAGGCCCTGAGCGTTGACCATATCTCGCGCAGGAACAAGAAAAGAATTTCGTCAAAAAAGGTCTCTTAACAAGAGATGCGCAAAAAAAAGGGAGACGAATCCAAGGTAAAAACAAAAGGAACCCCCCGCAAAGAAATTGTCCAGCCTGATCTTGGCAGAAGGGATCGGCTCAGCAGGAAAAGAAGACTCGATCTGACGGGGGGGAGGGAAGAAAAAGCATTTTTTCCTAAGGGGGAAAAAACTATCTCCGGAAGAGAAAGATCTTCAAAAGGAAGAGAGAAAAAAAGGAAATTTCGGAGACATTTCAGCAAAAAGAGTTGCCAATGACCCGTGGGGGAAAAAGATCAGTCCCACGGGAGAGAAGGAACCTCGGAGCAGAAAAAGACCAAGAACCAAGGAGAGAAGGAAAAATTTAAGGAATTTAACAGGGAAAAAGTGAAGTAAAATTTGTCCGGCTTTTGAACGATACCTATTGCCGACTGGGCCATGCGCCCATTGGGGACTTCGATCTCAGGGGAAAGAAGGACGAATAGAGCCCGCCCTCTTTAAAAAGAGAGGGGAGCCCAGAAGGGACCTCGCGACATATGGCTCAGGAGAAAAGGATTTGACGTTGTCGGAGAAATTCGAGTCGAGCGGGAAGGCCCATGTTCCGCAAGGAGAAAAAAACCCGATGGAAAAAAAAAAAAAAAGGTCAAAGTAAGGAAGAAAAAACAAAAAAGTGTTTTTCCTTCAGAGGGGGCGCGGCAAGTGGGACGAGCCGGAAAACATTAAAGCGGCGATCCTCCATTTCAATATGGGGGGAAAAAAGGGCACAGTTCCAGCGGTTCCACAAGGAATGGACGCGTCAGATCTCCCAGAATGTCCTGAAGGGGAAGGGAAAAGGAAAAAAGAGAAGCGCTGCAAAGAAACCAGCCCGTCTGACCCCTAGGCCTAAGGTGTCTCCTTTTCTTTGGTAAAAAAAAAGCCGTGCCGGGAAAGGAAAGGGAATACTGACGGTGACGCAAAAAAAGAAGACAAGATTTGGGGATTGCCATTTGAAAGAAAGGGCATCCTCGTCGATGAAGGAAAAAAAATCAAAAAAATGGGAAAAAAAAAAAAAGGAAAAATGCGATTAAAATCGAAGCAGCGCAGAAGAAAAAATCGTCTCGCCAGAAAAAAAAGAAGAAGAATAAAAGATAAAGCGTGCAATCATCTAATTGGGGAGATCGCGGCATAAAGGGAGGCCATCGAGAAAAGCTCGGAATAGTTAGAAACTCTCCATCGTTCACGCCGGAGGGGGAAGCCCGATATCCTGGGAGAAGGAAAAAGGACTGACTACTACCGAGAGAAAAAAAAAAATCTACTGGAGAAAGAAAGAGGCGGGGGCTCGGGCAACTCCATCTAACCGTGCCAATGTGGGGCGGAAATCCGGAAAAGACAGGTCCGACAGAGAAAAAGAAGACTGCTAGACGTCCTGCCGGAGACCGAAAGAGGGAGATCAAAAAACCTCGATCCACAAGAAAGAGAACGACCCCCTCGGAAACCCGCGACGGGAAGGGGGAACACGGCCCGAGTATCTAAACAATCCCTTCCGATAAAGGGGAGGGAGGGGGGTGGACCCACCTACGGGATACTCCTCGTAACAGCCCAAACGAGAAATAAACGGGAGTCGTCAAACAACAAAAAAGGGGGAAAGAGAGATTTCCTTTTTGAAGGGGAAAGGGGGGGGGAAGGGACCCCTCCATGAGGGGGGGGGGGGAAAAAAAGACAAGGCTCGCACGGGTTGTCCCTATCTAATTCCGCGGTTCACGTTTTTGGCCGGAAAAAGACGGTTCGGTTCCAGTTAGGGAAGGGGGGAGGAAAAATCGAGATCCGATAGAAAAAGGAGAACGGCCGTAGAAGAAGATTAACGGACCGGTAGTTTGCAGGTGTTGGCGGGTCGACATTTTCAAGGGGGGAAAAGGAGCCCCCGCCCAATTGGAAAGGGGGAAAAAAGTAGATTTTTGAAGGGAAGGAAAGGAGGGATCAGGTTCAGTCCAGAACAAAATCGTTTCGATCCCGGACGAAGAGGAGGAGAAAGGGGAGGCCACCCGGACTCTATGAGAGGAAGGGGAGCCTTCTATATTTCAGCAAGAAAAAGGGGACGCATGAAAGCGAACGCACCAATAGAGAGTTGAAAGGGGGGTTCTTATAAGGGCCGGAGTGTGGTTGGGAGGACGACTATTGTGAGGGAGGTGTAGGGGCCGTCGATGTGAGGCCGCCGAAAGAACCCTGCCATTCAGGGGGGGTTTTGGTCCAGTAGATATGGGGAGGAAAAAAGACGAATGGGCCGTAGGGGCAAATGGAAAAAAGAAAAAGAGGGTCACTGCCAGGACAGGAAACCGTCCGTTATTCCATGGGGGGGGAAAAAAGGAGTTCAAGCTCAAGGACAAAGAAAAAAAAGGCCCAGCCGCTTCGATTGGAAAGGAGGGAAAAAAAGGTGTGTCACCTTGTGGGAGAAAAAAGAAAAGGGGGGGGAAAGGGGGAGGGAAAGCGGACTGCCGTCCGAATGGCTTGGCAAAAAAAAAGACGATCGCCTCTTTAATGTGGGGGGAGGGGTTCGCCACGGCTCGGAAAAAAAAAACATATTTCGAAAGAAAAAAAAAAAAAAAAAAAAAGGGGAAAACGGGTCTAGAACGGTTCGATGGGTTTTGCGAAATCAAATGGGCGGACCATAGAAAAAGCTCTACGGAAGGCAGAAGAAACCGAAACGCACAAACCAAAAAGGAGAAAGAAAAAAAAAAGAAAAAATCATTTCTGGAAGCCAGCGTCGCAGGCCGTAAAGCAATATATAGGGAGAAACTGGGAGAGGGGAAAGGAAAAGGCATGAGAAAGTCGTCCTCTGGTATCCCCGGCGTGATCGACAAAAGGACAATTTTAGCAAATCCCCCGGAAACGATCATTGGGTTTCGGGAAGGAGGATTGGACGGTGAGGGAGGGGAAAGGAGAGCAGGGGAACAGGAAACCAATCAATTGCTGCTTTCGGGACGAGAGCGGAAGAAATCCTGCTATCTCCTGAGCTTGAAGCGGCAAAAGGGAAAAACAACTAAGGGAGGAAAAAAAAAGTTTTGTAAAACAGCCGCGTCTGCCTCGAGTTTGGGAGAGGGAGAAGGAAAGCTTGCCCCGAAGGGAAAACTTGACATCAAATCCGCCAGGAGGGAAAAAGGGGGGGGGGGGGGTTACCTGATCAAGGGGACCGGAGGGAGGCATCTCTGGTCAGGACCGCTGCGGGCCTGAGACTTTGCACGAAAATCTTTGCGGGGGGGAGGGGGTCACGCCTCATCGCCTTGAGGAAGGGAACCGCAGGAAATGAAATAGGGGGGATGGGGAGACAAGAGCAGCCAATGCTTCTTGCAATCTGCACATCGGACGCGCAACACAGAGGACGCGGAGCAGAAAGAGAAAACCCGCCGTCTCGCCGATCACGGATGTGAAAAGGGGGGGGAAGGCATGAAACGGAAAGGGAAGGGGAGATGAGGGGGAAAGTGAACGAAGACCGCAGGCACGTCCCGCTGAAAAAAGGGAAGAAAACGAATCTCTCCAACAAAAAAAGAAAAAGAGAGAATCCTAGGAAAGAAGGAGACTTGCCTCTGGACGAGAGAAGAAAAAGACAGAAACGAAGCCTGAGAAAGTTTTTTCATGACTTCATCAAACAAATCTAAAAAGGAGATTTCCGCGAGAACGAAAACGGCCTTGTCCTATCTGCGCCTCTGAAAGGGGGAAAAAAGCCCGAAAAAGAGGGGAAGGACAATCTTCTTATCATGTCCGGGAAAGAAAAAAGAGTCAGGGCGGACGAGAAAAAAGGACCAAGCTGGAGAGAAAAGAAAACTGGAGGTCGTTCAAAGACTCCAGGCACAGGAGTCCGCCTGAACAATAGAGATCCTTACTAAGAGGAACCCCAACACCAAAGGAAAAAACCACACAAACCTAAAGCGATTATTGAAGCCCAGATGCAAGTTAGAAAGATGGGACATCTTAAGGGGAACGAAACCTAAAAAATCCCTGCTGGGAAAAACAAAGGTGGGGGTCCTCCACTCCAAGTTGTCTCTACCCCCTTGAGGAAAGACGAATGCGAGGAAGAGAGCTACAAGATCGTCAGGATAAGAGCTCCGTCCACCTCCCCAAGAAGGGAGAGGGAAAGTTGTTAGGAGAAAAAGAAAAGAAGAAACAGAGAAATATACCGTCCCATATTACAGAGGCTCGAAATAATTCCCGAAAAAGAAAAGTAAGGATTTACTAAATGGGGAAGCCGCCCTGACAGAAGAAAAGAGAAAGGGACCCAGGCGGGGGAAAATGAATTCGATCAACCCGCCTTATAACCCCGCTCTATAAAGAGAGGTTCCGCGAAAGGGACGAAGGGGCCTGGCGCGTAATTGCCTTCGCCAGAAAAAGAAGAAAGAGAGCGGAAGAACTCCTTCGGGAGGAAAGAGGAGAGCTTTTTCTCGTCATGGGAAAGGAAAAATCTCAAAACCCGAAACCAGGGCATAGACGAAGTGGCCAGTTCCTTCGCGTGCAGAAGAAAGAAAGGGGGGCGCGGCAAGGGACTATCCTGCACGGAAAACAACCCTTCCATCTTCTATCGGAAAAGGGGCAATCTTCGACAAGGAAAGGGGGAGAAGGAAAACCATTTGAGGAGGTAAAGATCCCTCCCATAAAAGGGGGAAATGTATGAAGCCGTCACGAAGAAAAAAACGCCTGCCGAAAGAAAAGAACCCCTCGTCTGGAGGGGGCCGGGGGGGGGCGAACGACAGGGCGAGGACATTCACTCCATTAATAAGAAAGGCCAAACCGGGGGAAAGGGAAGGGAATTGGGGATTTTGCCCTACTTCAAATCGTCAAGAGAAGGAGGGGGGGGAGGCTTGCCAATATAAATGGCATCGATTAACGGGGAAATGAAGAAGGACAAAGAGACTCAATAACCTCAAAGAAAAAAGAGAAGGAGGAAAGAACCCCACCACAAAGAGAAATCATGAGGAGAGAAAAAAGGGGGCGTCAAATCTTCCTATTTTTGCGATCAAGGGCATGCAGAGGTGGGACTGCAAGTCGTCTACTTCTCGAACTGGAAAAAGAAAAGAGGGATAAAAATAAGACGGAAGGGAAAGGGATCACCGAGTTTCTTCTTACTAGGAAAAGAGAGAGGGGGTCGGAAAAATTTACCTGGAGAAGGGACGGGCGGGTCTCGTCCATTCATCCCGGAAAATGGTGTCCGAAGGAAATCCGGCAAGAAACGACCATGTCCTAAAAAAAAAAATTCTAAACGAAGGAAAGGGAAAAAAATAGGGGGGGATCCGAGTAAAACTTCGAGAAAAGAAAACCTTATCCTCTAAAAAGGAAAAGGACCGACGCTCTGGAAAAGCTGCAACACGTGGGGAAAAGGGAAAAACAGGAATAGACCGAGCCGTGCGTGTTTACAACACCTCATGGGGAGGGATCGGTATCCGCCTCTGGAAAAGTCTCAAAACAACAAAAAAGAAAAAAAGGGAAAGGAAGGGAGGAAGAGATAGAATTTTTTTAATTCGGAGCTCGAAAAGGAAAAAGAACATGAGGTGGGTCCACAAAAAGGCTCGGCAGCTTGTTGTCGATCGAGGGAAAAAAGGAAAAAGCCGCCGGGGGGAAAAAAGGAAAAAAGGGGAGGAAAAAAAGAGTTAAGTGTGTGCTCGAGCTCGAGATGAGATCGGAGAAGGCCGTCGTATACAGAGAAAAATGGTCGTTTCAAAGGGTAACATTTTGGGAATGGGGGGGGACGGGGAGATTCGCCTAGCCCCTCATTGGTCCGGGCCGGGGGGGATCCAGTAGATTGGGAAAATTTCTTTTCTAGAGGAGGCCGAAGAAAAAAAGAGGAGGGAATCCCGCCGATCTTCTTCAGCCGCGTCACTCGATTAAAAAAAAGACGAATCCTTCCTAATAGGGAAAGAAGGACTCGCAGGGCCCTTAGGAAGAGACACCAATAGAGCTTGAAGGGAATCGTAGTATTAGGGAAAAAAAGGGTTGGGGGTGGGTATCCAAGAGAAAGGAGATTGTCCAGTGAATTCTGGGGGAGGGCGCATTTCGTCGAAAAGAAACGTCATTCAGGGGGGGGGGGGGGTGAAAAATGGGTGTTCAAGGGAAGGCCATCCTCGTCAATCGTACGACGAGAAGGGCAAATGCATCCTACACTAAATGGGAAACCGTCCGTAATTAAAAGAAGAAAAATGTACGTGAAAGAAAAAAGAGGAAAAAGAAAGGGGGAGCAGCTGGAGGAGAGAGGGACAGATGGTTCTTCGTGAAACGAAAGTGGCACCTTTGGAAACTGAAACGCGAAAAGGGGGGAGTAGGGGAAAAAGAGAACAGAATGGCCGCGAATTCTTGCCACAAGAGGGAAAAAGACGCCCGCTGGAATGGTTTGAAGAAAAAGGCACGGCCCCCGGGGAAAAAAAATTTTACCATATTGAGAAAGAGAAAGGGGGGGGGAACGGGGGTAAATGAAAGGTCACAAGAATGGGTTTTGGTGAGACGGGAACATGCGTACCATGCAACTCGCTCCCGCAAAAGAAAAACGCTACAAAACAGGGGGGAGGGACGGGGGAAAAAAGGAGCAGACCTTGTCGCAGGCGAAAGCAAGGGGGCGGGGAGGAGCGCCGGGGTCTCTGCGCCCGGGACAATGGCCGGCAGTGCGGCCTAAAAAAAAAAGGGGAAAAGCCGGACAAGGTGGGAGGAAGAAAGGGAAAAAGGTCGAGACAAGGGGGAACGGGACTTGATTTGCGAAGCCGAGGTCTAAGGAAGGGTCCGTGGACTGATTCGCGGGAAAAAAGCCGTCATTTCAATCTGCCGTGAAAAAAAAAAAAAAGGGCCGAAATAAAGAGGAAAAAAGAAGAAACGCAAAAAACTGAAGCATTCGGCGTTCACATCAAGGGGGCCAGCCAAAGGGAAACACGGTAATTAAAAAAATGGGGTGAAACGCGAGTTCGGCGTAGCTTAGAATAGAAGCTTGGTGGGAAGAAAAAAGGAAAGAGAAGCAGGAGCCTTTCAGGCGGGGGGAAATTTTGGGTTACCTGAAGTCCGCAAGCCCGCTGGCGGCATCGAAGGGGACCTCCTGCCTTGTGCAAAGGGGGGGGGCACTAGAAAAGCTGGGAGGAGAGCGGGGAAGGCTCAATAAAACTCCTGCGCTTGCACCAGAGCCGCCATGGATAGGAAAAGGCTCTGCCCCAGAATGTCTGGCGGAAAAAAAAAGCAACCTCGGCCAGGAAGAAAAAAGGAGAAAATGCGGGCCGGCGTAAAGCCAATCATCGAGTGTTTTTCCAGAAAGAGTTGGGGGAAGGAAGAAGACAGGAGGTAGGGTACGAATATGAGGAAAAAGACTTCTACCGCTGCACTTCCCGCGAAAAAGGAAAAAAAGCAACAACAACACAGAGAGAGGAAAAAGAGGGGAAAAGGACAGGCCTAAGAAACACCGTTGCGCACTGTCCGAGACGGCCGCACTGCAAAAAGAAAGAGCCTACATGAAGTTGCCAATGGCCGTAAAAAGGAAACTCGCTGATTTCGGCAAAAAAAAGGGGTCTATCTCAGCCGCAGGGAGAAAAGGGGGGCGAATGAAGGGGGGGGGGCGGGCATAATGCCCCGACAAGTATGGGACGTAAACTCCATTCAAAGGGGCCCGCGATGGTGACAGAAGTGAACCAAGAGGAGAAACGAAAAGGGGCATCAAGATTTTCAAGGACAAAGACTCAAAGGAAGGTCTCTGAAACAAGGGAAAAGAACTCGGCGAGAAGGGAAAAAAAAGGGCAACACAAACCTCAGAAGTCGAAATGAGGAAAAGAAAAAAACAAGGGTTAGAAAAGATGAAGGGGCTTATCTAGCGGAACATGAACCGCGAAGGAGGAAAAGGGGGGGAACTTCCTTATTTGAGTCTCTAAGAACGGGAGGAGGAGGAAAAAGCTCAGGATAGCTAACAAGATCGGCCGAGACTCAAAAAAAAGGGGAAAAAATGACGCGGTGGTGGGAAGGAAGAGGAGAGACATCCAGATACAGGTCCAGACTTAGAACGCTCAAAATATGCCTCCCAAAAAAAGTTAAGGATTTACTAAAAAAAAAAAAAAGAAACCTGCCGGAAGGAGAAAAGAAGCAAAAAGAAGGGGACTTTCCGACATTGACAGGGCGATCATCAAGAGGGGACCCCCCAAAAAAGGAAAGCTCTATTGCGGGAGGGGCCAAAAGGCAGCCTGCTCTCCAAGTGGGAAAACAAATGATCGTTGCGGAAGAAAAAGCGAGTCGAGCAAGAAAAGGGGGGCTCAAGAAAGGAAAAAGTCGCAAAAAACCCAACTCTGTGAAGGGAAAAAAAACATAGACCCTTTCCAAAAAGGGAAAGGTGCTAAATATTTAAGTGCGCGAAAAAAAAGGGGCACCGTAAACAGTGAGAAGGGAAAGCAAAAAACAAGGCCGATGACGTCAATTGTATCGTTGCAAGCATATAAAAAAACATCGCGGTCACGCAAAAACAAATCAGCCATAAAAAAAGAATTAAGAAGAGGAAAAAAAAAAGAACAATAAGGGACGCGCTGCCGCCAGGGCGCCCCCTCCGTAAAAACAAGGAGCTGACTTAACGAAAAAAAAGGAAAGAATGGCGCGGTTTCCTGACACCCAGCGTGTCGGATTCCACAAGAAGCAATCGTCGTCGATGCAGAGGAAAGAATGGGGGGAAGAACAAACATGAATCCCCAACCACCTAAATGACGGGAAACAGGGATCGCACAATAACCTCAATAAAGGGAAGGAAGAGAAAAACATCAATCAAATCATCCTCACTATAATAAAGGCGGAAAAGGTTTGGTGGGTCTCTAAAAAAGGGACGACTGGTCAATTGCTTTGCAATATGAAGGGGCTCGAAGCGACCTCATCGTATGGAAGGCCCGGGGGAAAAAAGGACCGAGAACACGGAGTCAGACAAAGGGTTGCTTTCCGGACGGGAAGCCGAATTCGGAAGGAGAAAAATGGAAAGGAAAGGGAGAGGAAAGCAATCTTACGGTGCCCAATAGAGAGCCCGGCACAAATTCCCAAACAGAAACGACAAAAAGAAAAATCGATATCGGCTACGAACGGAATTGCCGAGCCGGGAGAAGGGAGCGATCATCTGTGGGAAACAAGAACCTTAGAGAAAGGGACTCGACCGAGGGAGGAGACAGACCAGGAAAACAATGTTGGAAAACCTTGCCTCGATTATAAAACAAGAAAACAACCGACCGGATAATCGGGGGAATGGTAGGGTATCTGGAGAAAAAGAGAGAAAGGTCCAAACGACACTCTCCTCAACAAAAAAGGGAGGGAGTAAAAGATCGTTTTGGAAATTTTGAAAAAAAAAGAAAATCCCCCGCCAAGGGAGGAAAAAAAAAGCGAAGGGGGACGTAGGGGCTTTTGGTCGTTCGAAAGGAAAGGGGGGGTGGGGCCGCGCAACGTCCAGTAGAGATACTGTTGATCGAAACGCAAGGAAGGGGGACCAAGGAAAGGACTCGATTTGGACCCTTTCCGTTGGGGGGGGAAAAGGGGGAAAGTCGGAAGAGAATTGCCGGGGAAAAGAGGGTCCCGGACAGGGGGGGGAAAGGAAAAGAAAGGTGTACCAATTTCGGTCGAGCGAAGGAAAAAAAACATCGTGGTCAAATCCGGCTCGCCGCGAAGAAAAGGAAAGGCGTGACCTTCCTAAGATGGCAGAAATGACTGGTCGGGGAGAAGAAAAACCAATAGAGGTCTTGCCGCATTTAGGAAGAAAGCTGCTTCGGAATTGTGGGGGGGGGAAAGCGAACGATTTGTCCGTCGATGTACGAAAAAGACGATGGAACCCAGCATTCATTTTTGGGGAGGCCCAGGGGGTGGGGGCACAAGTAGATGGGGGGGGAAGAAACGGACGGATGCGTCGGGGGGAAAAAACGTATGGTCTTGGGGGGAGAAAAAAAAAAACCAGGAAGGGAGGCGTAAAAATGCGTCCCCTTCTTTCAAATAAAGGAGACGAGGGTCGACGAACGTCAGCGCTTCGATTGGAAAAAAAAAAAGTCATACATGTGTGCAACGAGAATCGGAAAAAAAAGAAATTGTCAGTGCTTGACCCCGCGAAAGGGGGCCAGAGAAGGGGGGAAAACGATATTGAATGGGGGGGAAAGGGAATGGTTGTGCTTCTGGAAAAAAAAAAAAAGAAAGCCTTGGCAAGGAGAAGTCAGAAAAAAAGAGGAAAAAGTTGGGAACGGGTCATATGACCGGTGTTGACAAAAAGGTTGGGCGACTGGGGACATGCGGACAGGCCCCGCCCTAGAAAAAAAGGGATTTTTCACCGAAAAAAAAAGAGAAAAGGGACAGAAAAGACGAGCAAATCCCCCTGGCCGCAGGGCGGAAAAGAAAAAGACTACTATAAGCGTCCGGGTAAAAAAGGATGAGATCTAAGGCAATTGGAGAGGATCTTATCCCCGGAGTAAAGGAACAAGACAATTTTTGTGAATCCTTAACTTTTCCAGGGTCCGAAAATCACGGGGGAGGGGGGAATTATTTTACGAGCCGAGGAGGTTCGTGGACTATCTCGACGAAAGAAAAAAGGAAATGCTGCGGTGAAAAGGAGAGGGAGAAAAGGCTATCCACCTTTAGCTTTCCTGAGAGAATTAGGCTTCCTCAAGGAAAAAAAACTAACTCCGGAAGGAGTAAAAAATTTTGGGGAAAAAAGACTCGAGTTCAGAGGAAAAGAGAAGAAAGAACAAAAAGTCTTTAATTAACCTTGGTCCGCTAAGATGAAATCATAAAGAAAGGGGGGAAATGGGGGGGGAAATCCGCCGCAGGACAAAAAAAAGCTCTTGTGGGAGAAGACGGAGGGGAAGGTTTCCCCTTGGGGCACGAAAAGGGGGCAGGGCCGCGCGAGAACTCATGCGCCTTCCTGCGAAAAAAAAAGCCCATGAAATAAGAAGAGAAAAAGTAAGACTCTAAAACGAGGGAAAACTGCTTCATCTTCACATCGGGTCAGGCGCAACCAAGAAAAATGGAAGAGGGCGCAGATAGGGGAAAAGCCTCGCCCGAATCAGCGAGGTTTTTCCGAAAAAAGAAACTTCCATGGGGCAGGAGAGAAGGGGAGTGGAAGCGCTCCGGAGTTTCCACTTCACACCCGCTTCCAGAGAGGAAGGGGAGACGCTCCGAAACAACAACAAAAAGAAGAGAGATCATTGGAACCGGAAAAAGACGGGTCCGGAGAAGCGAAAAGAAAGGGATAAATATCTATCGAAGCCGACAAATGAAGTTGGGGCAAACTGCATCCACAAACTCGTACTCCTCGTGAAAACTCGCAGGAAAACCACTGCGCCTATGGGAACAAGAAGGAACGCGTCATGACATTGGTTCCGCTACGGGATGGAAGAGCCCGCAGAAAGGGAGAGCATGTCCTCCATCAAGAATGGAAAAAGGAGGGGGGGAAAGCAACGTGAAGGCTCTTAAGCCGTGAAAAAGTTCCTCGTCGAGCAAAAAAAAAAAGATTTGCGCGGAAGACAAGGCAACAGCATGCTTCTTAGGAAGATGCGCCAGAGGGGAAAGAGGGCAGGGGGAGAAGTAACCCCCCAATTGCAACAACAGAGATGAGTTTCAGCAGGGTTATAAAGATTTCCGAAAAAGGGGACTAGCCCAGAAGAGGAAAGCAACAGGACTCCTCAACCTTCTGAAAAAATTTGATCATCCGTAGGGAAAGGAAACGAGCCCTTTATGAGAGAAGAGGGAAAGCGAAAAGGAAAAAGAAAAGGATCGCGGATCTCACGAGACTACGTTCCCCACGGCACGCAGCATTTTCATGACTCGGGAGGAGTCGAGATCAGTGTCAAAGAAAAAAAAACACAAAATCTTTGTAAAAAATTCTTCTTCGAATAAGGAAAAAACAATGATCTTTAAAATTTAAGGATTTACTAGAAAAGGCCGAAGGAGACGAGCAACAAGGTTGAAGGCCCCTTAAGGAGAGGGGCCGAAAGAACAAAATTAGAGCCAAGAAAAAAAGATGCCTGCATGCCGCAGGGCCAGAAAAATAGGCCTTTAAAAGAAAGAATGAGCGTAGACCGCCGTGGGGCGGGAGCAAGGCAGGTCAGGGCTCCCTCCAATTGCAAAAAACCCTCTGTGAACCAGGGAGAAAAAAAAAAAAGTTTCCTGACGCGGGGGAGGGAGGGCCGGGGGAAATACTAGCCGTGCCTACAGTGATGAAGGGAAAAAACCATGGAGGGAGGGGAGGGGATCCTTTAACCAAATTCAAATATCTGTTGACAAAGATCGGAGGACACAGGCCCGACCAATTTTCGCGTGAAGGGGACACAGGGGACAAAAAATGAGCAAGGGGGCCCGAAGCGAAGCAGCCTGCCGCCAAAGAGCCCCTCGTCTCTGGGAAAACTGAAAACGCCCCGGCCGGGGGGGAGAACTGTGGCAAGAAATCCAAGACACATCGTGGGGGAAAAAGGGGGGGGCCAGTTGGCCCGACGGCAGAAGAGGCTGGCCATATCTAAAGAAAAGCATAAAAAAAACGGAAAGGGAGGAGAAAAAAAAAGAGGGGCCCAGAAAAATATCTGCGAAGGGGAGTCAAAAAGAAAAATCTTCGCTGCAGAAGGAAACACCTCAACCCGAACGAAAAAACATCCTCTCTCACTCACATGCGGCAAGCGTCAAGTTTGGTGAGAAAACGCTGAGGGGGGCCTGCTGCGTCAGGGACAATCAGGAGCTCTAATGAAAAGGGAAAAACTCCAATCGAAGAATTATTAACCTCTTCGTAGAAGATAGCAAATAAGAAACTAAGGAGATTCCTTGAAACAGGGAGAGACCCGAGAGGAAGGATAAACTTCCAAAAATTGGACCCTTGACAATGAGGACTTCTGGCAACCAAGTGCCCCAATGAAGGAAAAAAGTCCGAAAAAATGAGAAAGGTCTACAGTATATCTTCAGAAATCGACGAAAGGAGACCGAAGATCGAAAGAAGATCTAGAAAGGAGGACCGTATGCACATAGGAAAAGAACAGAAAGGATAAACCCCCTCCGCACCCGGGAAAAAAAAAGTGAAACCTGGAAGAGAGAGAAACAGCAGAGATTGTGAACCAAAAAACAAGGAGGGGGTATGGGCGTCTCCAACCCCAGCGAAAAAAAAACAAAGAGACAGAAATACTCCCAATCCGAGAAAAGAAAGGGAGGGGTAAGAGAGATTTCGTTTTTGGGAAGGAAGAAGGCCGATGTAACCGATCAAAAAAAAAGAAAGGGTCAACCACTATCCGAAAAAAAAAGATGTGTTGTGAAAAGAAGAAAGGGACAATGGGTTTTGCACGCGCGGGAATCGCACGGAAAAAGGGTGCCAGTAGAGGGAGTAACGGGCGAGCCTCGATATCAGAAAAAAAAAACTTCGGAAGAAGAAAAGCAAAAGGGTCGGACGGTGACGTTTCAGGTTTGCCGGCGGTGAATAGGAAATGTGTGCACTGGAAGATGAAAAGAAAGACGCATTGTCCTGTCCGGGGAAAAAAACATTAGAATGTGACAAGGGTTTCGGGTGCCACAGATAGTCAGGCCAACAACATCAGTGGAGAAAATATCGGCCTTCAGAAAGCAGATAGGGAAAAAAACAAACCCTTCGAGCCGGAAAAGTGTCAAGCACAGGGAAGAATCCCTACCGCTAGAAAAAAGCTTGGGGAAGTCCTGAAAGGAAGAGAGGAAAATGCAAACGCTAGGTTTTGTGTTTCTCCCTGGCAGGAAGGGGTACTTTTGGAGCCGTCGAGAGAACGATGGAAAAAGGCACAGGGTGGTGTATTCCCATAGGTGTTCCATTAGATAGGCAACAAGAATTAGGCAAATAGAGACGATGCAGGGAGAGAAGAAATCCGACAACGTTGTTCTGAAAAAGTATTCATGAAGGGAAATGAAGGGCGTGAGATAAAAGGACAATAGAATAGTGCGAAGGAGGGAAAAAAGAGCGTTCTCGTGACGGCTTGGAACAAAAAAACCTGTGATGGGGAAAAAAAGGGGGGGTGCATGTGTGTACCGGCCGACCTGGGGGGGGAAGGGGGGAGAGTGGGACACTATATGGGAAAGGACACGCTGGAATGGTTGGGGAAAAAGGCACGGCGCGTCAAAAAATTTAAGAGGTCACAAAAATGTAACTGGTTTGGAACGGGGGGCAAAAGTTCACAAGGGGGGCTGAGGACATGCGGAAATGAACCCCCCACGGAGACATCGCTCCAGAAACCAATCTGGGACGCAAAAGACTCACAGGAAAGGGCCCATTCCGCGAGAAGGAGAAAAAGACTAAATCATAGGAGCGGGATAGAGCGGGTGAAGAGTCAAATTAGATCTCAAAATCAATGGGCGGCAGTAAGAAACATAGGTAATCCGTCAGGAAAAAAAAGAAAGAGGAAATTGTTGTAAAAGAAAAGGGGGTCAGGTCCCGACATCAGGGGGGGGGGGGGGCGAGCCCAGGGAATAATATTTGACTGGTATTTCGTGGACTGAAAGAACGACGATAAAAAGGAAAAAAAATGCTGCGTGACGTCTCGGACGAATCAAGAAGAAGAACAATCTATTATCTTTAATCTCATCGCCTGTCATCAAGAGAATAACTCCGGAAATGAGAAGGGCCAGCAGCGCCGTCTTCGAAAATTTAGCGGGCCCGTGGAAGGAGGGGAGAAAGTATCCTCAAACTTACATCATACGAAGTCGGCAAATTGGGGGGTGTAAAAGGATTTACGAAAGCCCTTTGGCGCATCTCTTGTGTAAAAAGAACCTGTATTCTTTTGAGGAAAGGGGTGCAATGCAAAAACTTAGAAAAATATAGGGTTCACGTCTAAGGCCTCTGCGAAAAGGGTTCCCCAAAGGAATCGCATCTATGGATGGAAGAAAAAAAAAAAAAAAGGGTCTGAGGCCTATGGACAAAAGAAACAGGCAGCAAAAAACAACCCATTACTACTTCGCAGATAGTGGCACAAGGCGGGGAGTATCCGCCGATCAGAGGAGGAGGGTGATTAGGCAATTGAAAACAAAAGAGAATGGGTGGCAGTGAGAAGAATAAAAGAAGCGGCAATCCAGATTCCATATGTCCGTGGCAAGAGAGCAAAGAAAAAAGAAAAACGGAGGAGGGCCCCTGAAAAAAACGGTCCGGAGCGGAGAAGGCCCCCCATCATCCAAAGCCATACTTTCATTGCCTTTCATCAAAAAAGAAAAGCGGAGATCGTCGAGAAAAAAAGGCATTGGCCCGATCGAAAAAAGTAGGGTGTTGTGGGAGAGAACAAGAAATGCAGAATGTCCTCAGACCTTATGGGAATGGGTACTCGTGGCGATCACGCGAAGAGGAAGGGAAAGGGGGGACACATATCTCTCGCCAGAAAAGAAGGGGAGTGAAAAAAATCCAGGCAAAGAAGAAAGGAGGTCCTCAGGGAAAAGCCCGGGGGGGGGGGTGGGGAATCTCTAATAAGGCCAATTCAGAACCCTCATAGGCCGATGATGTCAGCAAAAAAGGTTTATAAAGAGGAAGAACCTCTATCTAAAAAAAAAAAAAAAAAAGCAATACGCGGCTAGAAAAAAAACAAAGGGGGGGTATCCTTCCCGTATGTGAAAGGAAAAAAAAACCTTGTATTAATCCGAGAAGGAGCGCATACAAGATCAGATTGAGAACCAGATTTCCGTCACGCCAAGCCATGGAAGCTGGGTTTCATAAAACGAGATTCATTCCAGCAAAAAGCTTAGAAAGGGGAGTGAGAAATAATGGTTCACACCACTTATCGACCTTAAAAAGGTAAAAGGGGAGAGAAAGTTGAAGGAACTGAAAAAGCGGGGGTACCGAGGCCAACTGCCGAAAAGGGGAACTGAACCTCAAAGAGAAAACCGCAAAACTCTATGCTTTTTACAAAAAAAAAAGCGCAGGGATGCGCGCAAAAAATAGCCACAACTGTCGGGTGCGGAAGAAAAGAAAGAGTGAGCCGGGAGAAAAGGCCCGCATGTCCGCAGGCCTCGGTGAACCGGCCATAGGAAAAAAAAAAAGGTCCCGGCGTTGTCTAAATATGTAGGGAAGACGGGACAAGGTACGAGGCAGAAAAGAATGAATAAGCACAACCATTTAACCAGGAGAAAGGCGGCAATTTTCAAATATCAAAAAGTGTCAAGCAGGCGAAGGCAGTTTTCGCGGGGGGGGGAAAAAAATGTTTCCGCGTCAGAGAAAGTCCATACAGGGGGCCAAAAGGGAAGCCGGGCACAAAATAACAAATCGAAGCGCTGAAAAAGCGCAGTCGCAAAGGGAAAAAAAAGGGGTTGTCCTTGAGCTGAAAAATCACTGTAAAAGGGAAAAATTAACGAACTCAAACATCTTGAGTAATTGGCCATTTTTGCCGACGGAGAAAAAAAAAAAAAAAAGATGCCGATGCTTGGAAAAAATGTGCATCCCAAAAACAGGAAAGGGGGAAACAATAGATACGTGCCCCTGGGACAGCGGGAAAGAAAACCGCATACAAAGCGGAAAAAAAAAAACAAAGGTATACAAAGCAAAGAAAAATCAGATGCATCCTGATAAGGAGGGGGTCAATCTCGGACGATCAAGGAGGCAGCGAATACATTAAAAAGAGGTCAATTGAGGAAAAAAAAAAGATCCAAAGGGCTCGAAAAAAGTGAAAACTCTCAGCTAGTCCTGCCGAGAAAAAAGAAACTATAGAAGAAACACGATGGTTGCAGGAAAGGGAAATAACCCGAAAGAAAAAATCGACTGTAAAAAAAAGTGGGCCCTTACAATGCGGGCTAAAAAAAAATTCTCAAAGAAGAATTCCCGGGAACCGGCCAAAACTGCAACGACGGGAGGCATCGATAAATTCGGAACTTAACGGCCCGGCGGAGCCGGAGGAGAGAGGCCAAAAAAGAGATGTCAACAAGAACCTTAGACTCATAAATGACCGCGGGGGCGAATGCCCAAAGAGCGGACAACAAAGGACAGGCCCTCTGAAAAGACCTACAGAAAAAAAACCTGCACAACCAGGCCCCGAAGGCCCCCTTGCAGAAAAAAAAAAGTGGTTTACCCCCCGGGGACTTTATCTCGCGATCAACAAGGTAAAAAAAAACTTCTCAAACAAAAAGGAAAAGAGAGAGATGAGGGAATGGGTCCCGATACCGGTCCCCTCCCATGAGGGGGGGGGGGAAAAAGAATCCGGCGAAAGGGGGGGTGTCTATCCAAAAAAAAAAGTTTGTTGCAGAGGGGGGTTCGCCGCTAAAGGGGCCCAGTAGATTCATACTGTTTCTTGTGAAAAAGAGAGAGAGAGAATCAGAAAACACGTCTAAGAAGATATAAAAATGGTCGTTTGCAGTTTAAAAGGAATTCGGGACATGGCACGGTGAGATTCAGGCCAGGGGAAAAAGCCCCGCATTGGAAGGGAAAAGGGGGTGTGGCTTCCAGGGTTTCGAAGGGGGGACAAAGGTTCGCTCCTTCAAACCATTTCCGACGAAAAAATGTCCCGGGCTATTCGAAAAAAGGAAGCGGCCCCGGAAAAAAAAGGGGACGGCGAAACAAAAGTCGATCACGTCGAGATTAATAGAAAAATTACAGAAAAAAAAAAGCCCTCGAGCACCGGAGACTGGCGAAACCTTTTCTTATGAGATTGATGAGCGAGGAGGGGGGGGTGTCTCCCCGGGAAAAGGGGGGATTGCGGTTTCTGGGGGGCGCGCTCGATGGGGGAAGGGAAGGCAAGTTTGGATGCCCCATGGTGTTCCATTAAATTATTTGGACCAGAATCGGCCATCGGAAAAAAAAAAAAAAGGCAAAGCCGACACGGGATTTGGAGAAAAACCGTCCGGATTCCATGAAGAGACCAGCCACTAAAAAAAGGACAAAGAGAAAGGACGACGAAGGATGCGGAAGAAAAAAAGGTGTTTTTCTTTCGGGACCTGTAATGGGAAGAAAGCCGAAAAGGTGCATGCCCTTTAACCGCGAATGTGCCGCAAGGGGAAAACGATATTGAAGGGGAAAAAAAAAAAAAAGGAGGGTTTGTGCTTTCAGAGGCGCTCCCCTTGAAAAAAAAAGTACAGATGGAAGACAAGGAACTTTTTTTTGAACGGGGTCTATGAAGGGAAAAGAGGGGTGGGAAGGCGGACGAAGGGGGGAAACATAAACCAAAAGTACTAGCTTCAGCAAAAAGGAAAGGGCAACGCTCATTGAGGGGAGAAACGGCAAGCCCTTCCCAAGAAAAGACGGTCCCCCCTCTAATCGCCGGCGAGAACGGCGCATGAGGAATGCAATTGTCGGCAGTGTGGAAGAAAGGGTATCACCGGCTTATAGGAAAAAAAAAAAAAAAAAACACTTTTATTAAATCCCTGGTCCGATCCATTGGTTTAAGGAGAAAGAGGCCGAGCGAGATGAGGTATTTCTGTGTACTTGATCTGGGGAAGATGAAACAACACGGAAAAAAAAAGGCGGTGACGGAGTCTCGGGAAAAAATGTTAGCTCTCCGGAGCTGGGGGGGAGACAGGCTTGCAAATCGGGAACAGCGAACTAACTCCGGAAAAAAAAATGTGTCAGAAGCCGGGGAGAAAAAAAAAAGCGTAGCTTAGCCAAGAGAAGGGAGGACCGAATCTGTCGAAAAAGGGAGGGAACAGACTGACGACAAAAGTCCTTCTTGAGGGTGTGCAATTGGGGGGGGGGAAGGGAGTCGCCGAGGGAAAAAGGAGCATCCTCTTGTGGAGAAAAAAAAGTGGTCCTTGGAGTCGGGACGAAAATCTGGTTGCTGCGCCCGCGAAAAGAGAACGGCTCGGGAAAAAAGAAAAAAAAAGAACCCGGCCATGGATCGCAGAAATCGCCCCAAATGGTCTCGGCATCTAAGAAGGACCGGCGCAACAACATCGAAAAGAGAAAACGCAGATAGGCCAATGAAGAAAGAGAGGGAAGTCAGCGAGTTTTTCGAGAGGGTGAGTGCTTTCAGGTCCTCCTTGACTGATCTGCTGGTGCAGGGAGCCCGCTGGAAAGAGAGGGGCCCACGTCCCAAAAAGGGAAAAAAAGGTCCCCTCGATCTCCTAAGAAAAAGAAAGGAAGAAAGAGAGATCAAAGGGAGGGCACCGGGCCTATCTTTGGAAGCGGGGAAAGAAGGGGACGAGAAAGCGGGATAAAAAGATCGAAGCCGACATGGAAGTTTTGGAACAACAAACTCTCGGAAAACTGAGCCTGGATCGGCAGACCTACGAGCCGAAGAGTGTGTGGAAAATAAGGGCCCGAGGTGTTTTGGAAGGTGCGCTATGCCCGCAGGGGAGGGGCGAGCAATGTCTCCAAGCCCCTCAAAAAAAAAGAAAAAAGGGGCCTGCGATGGAAAAAACCAAGGCAGGAGAAGTGGACCAGATCGCGAAGAAGGAAAGAAGAGGGAGCCGCCAAATGGGAGTGTGCAAAGAACAAAAAGGACCACTTTCCCTCCTGAAAAAAAGAAGGACCGTACTCGGAGAATGAGGGTAACAAACCCATTGCACCCCCCCGCAAAAGGAGTTCAGAAGTGAGAAAGATATATTTCGGGCCAAAGTAAAGAGACGCGAACATCTAGCAACGCCGCCGGCCAGGTGTTCCTCCAAAAATCGCGAGCAAGATGTGTAAGAAAGAAAACAGCTCAGAGGCTCATGATTCCTCGATTCGGACGAGAAAGCCAGAAAAAAGAAAAAAAGCAATGTGCACGCCGTTGTTTCAAGTCGATATCAGTCCCAAAGGGACGGAAGAGAAGACCTCGGCTCAGAAATCATTCCACCGAAACACAGGATCGAAGCGGAAAGAGAGGGGTCCGGCCTTGCAAAAATAAAGGCCGAAAGGGAAAGGGAGGCGATACGACAGGCTCCTGATAAAAGAGAAAAGGCTAGAGGAGGGGAAGGCGCGCACAATCCGCCTGGGTTCTGGCACGCAGACGCCACGTCCGCCATGCAATGAGGAAAGGGGGGAAGAATACTCTGTCTGGAGCCGAGACGTCACGAGCGGGAAAGAAGGGGAAGCCTTTGAAAAAAAACCCCTCTTTGAAAAAGAAAAAAGACCTTTCCAAAAAAGTTCAAGAAGAGCGTATCTAAAATATGGTAAGTGATGAAGTGCCGAAGAAAGGTGCCCCGACAGGGAGGGGAAAACAACCAATGTCCAGCGAAGGGAAAAAAAAATATCGTGGCAAGACAATGACAAAGAAGCAAGGGGGACCGGCCCGGCTCCAAAGCAAAAAGAAAAAAAAAAAAACTGACCAATTTTGAAAAGGGAAAAACAAAAATCAAAATGGCCATGAGAAAAAAAAGAAAACAAATAAATAAGAACGAGGAAGGACAAGCAAAAAAAAGCCCCTCGTCTCTTTGGGAACTCCGGACGCCCATTCACGGTTGACTAGAGAAAAGTTAGACCTCCAATACATCGTGTCGGAGAGCAAAAAAAGTCCGATGCCGAAAAGGAGGAACCCAACCAGGGCCAGAAAAAAACATTAATGGACGGGTACAGAAAGTGAGCCGAACATCTACGAAGACGCAGTGAGAAACCAGAACAACGAACCCACACTAAACAGATCCTCCGCGAGAAACACAACGGGCGCGCTATTGGTGCGATCCACCAAGGGGCCAAAGAAGTGGGGCGGCAACCTCTCGATCTTCCTCGACAAAAAACACGAAATCTGGGAAAACAGATCGAGAAAAAAAAGGCCGAAAGCGAAAGGATCAAAACAAATTTTGCGTAGGACCTGAAACGATCGGAAAAAAAGGAAGGAAAAAAAAAAAAAAGAAGCCCGGACCAATGCGGGGGGGAAGGAGAAAAACTCCCCGTGCCAGAGAAGGAACAGACCACACGCCCCGGCCAAAAAAAAAAGAAACGAACATGTCCCGACAAAGAAAGTACCGGACGGCCCTAAAAAAAAAGACGACTCGTAGCGAGAATCACACCCACAGAACGTATCCCTACTAAAGGGATGGAAAGAAAAAAAGATCAAAATACGTTGAACCGGGGAAAAAGAGGAGAGACAAAACAAAAGCCGATCGGAAGCGTGGGTGACCCCACCGACTGGGAGGGGGGGGAAAAGAAAATCGCTCAAAAAACTACCAATCTCCAAAAAGAGTAGAAGAACAAAACGGAAGAGAAAGGGAAGGGTGGAATGGGAAAAAAAAAAAAGAACCGATCCCCTCAAGAAAAAAAGCTCCGGCTCGGCAAGGCCCGGGGGGAGGGGGAAATCGAGGCCCGTAAAACAAGTTCCGCAGCGTTGTCCGCCGCGGTTTCAAGATGGGGGGCTTGGGGAGAAAAAAAAAGAATCGATCGGCTTCCTGCAGGCAAACATTCTAAATGTGCGGGAGGGGGGGGGGCCCGTTCGTTTTCCTGCGGGAATGGAAAGAAAACAGTTGGGGAAAGGAGATGAAACCCCGCATTGTCCTTGCCGGGGAAAAGAACAAGTAGATTTTTGAAATTGGGTCGAAAATCGTTCAGTCAAAAAAAAAAAGAGGGAGGATCCGGAGAGGCTTCGCAAGGAAAGACGAAGAGAAAGGAAGAACGCAAAAACGATCCTCTATATTGCGCAGCCACGAGACTGCCCCCGCCAAACTTCACGCACCAAAAAGGGGACATAAGGGCTGTTATATCGAGCGCATTCGCTTAGGGGGGGGCCTCCCCTGGAAAAAAAGGGGCGGTGCTTATCCGTCGAGAAAAAAAAAAGGATGGACCCGTCCAAGGTCAAAAGCCAAGGTTTTGGGTCAACAAGTAAGATATGGCCAGCAGGGGAAGAAGAAGGACCGTCGGGAAAGGAAAAAAAGGAATGTCTTGCGAAGATTCCATGGAGTGAATGCGGAAGGGGGGGCGGGGTCCATCAGGAAAGAGACGAAGGCTAACGGCCGCTGGCGGCAAGAAATTGTTCTTCGGGAAAAAAAAAAAAAAAGAGGAAACCGGTATGCGTCTCGGGAAAAGGGAAGGATGACCCGCGGACTGTGAAAAAAGAAAAAAAAGAGGGGGATGGCCGAAAGCCGCGGAATTGTTGTGCTTCTTCATCAAGAGAGCCTTGCAAGCGCACATGAAAGGGTCGCCCCCTAGAGTGGGTTCTAATGACCGGTGGGCAAAATGGCGAGCACACATTCTGTAACATGCGAGCCAACGAGATACTACCGGCCATCTGAGGAAAAAAGGCTGGCAACAGGGCCATGGAAAAAAGGAAGGGAGATCGACGGTCGCTATCGCGGCGGGAAGCAAAAAAAATGTGAGATCGAGCAAAAAAAAAAAAAAAAAAAAAAGGACGGCCTCGGTATCCAGGGACCAAGCCCCGGAGGGGGGAAGGAGGGGGAAAAAAGGGTTCACCCGAAAGAAACTGGTTACGGGAATTATTTCGGGAAAGCCGAGAAAAGGGGAAGTAAGTTTTCGTGGGAGGGAAAAAAAAAAAAGGAACAACGCGTCATTGCAATATCTCCGAAAAAAAAAATGGCGATCCGTAATCTCCCCACCCCCCTGCTCTGGAAGCCAAAGAGGGAAAGAAAAAAAAGGGGGCAGACTCGAAAGAAAAGAGAAAAGTTGGTCGCAGCTCGTAAACGTAGCCTAGCAACTTAAGCCTTCGTGGGTCAATTGCACTCCCGCTTGACATAATCGCAGAGGGGGGGGAGAAGGGGGGGGGGTACTGAGGAAAAAAAGGGGACTGGGCGCATCTCTTGGTGTAAAAAAAGAAAGGGAAGTGGAGGTAGGAGAAAAAGAAGTTGCTCGCGAGAATATGGTCACGGAAAAAAAGAAGCTGCGCTGTCAAAAGAAAAAAAAAAAGTAATCGCATCTGAGGCATGCAAAGTTGTCCCTTGGCGGCAGAACTAATAAAAGGCACAAAGGCACCACATGGAACGCGGGAAAAATGCGGCGCCGTTCGTCTCGGAAAAAGTTTGTTGAAGTAGGCCCATTGGGAGGGCGGACTTACCGGGTGCCTTTTGAAGTGAGCCGAGCCGACCAAGAAGGGAAAACTTCAGATAGGGGAAAAAAAAAAGG
>Ga0179593_1683283_pt1 | contig 25077 bp, 38 predicted proteins | sample CZODoug2_1_08_16_FD_185931 | JGI IMG/M metagenome (GOLD analysis project Ga0179593, IMG submission 185931) | Vadose zone soil fungal communities from Angelo Coast Range Reserve, California, USA - CZODoug2_1_08_16fungal (PacBio error correction) | ecosystem: Environmental > Terrestrial > Soil >...
TATAAGGGGCCCAAAAAAGGGGGGTTCGTAGTTACACCGAAAACTTCTCGATGATATCGGAGGATTGAGCCTGCAGGCCAAAATCTTGTCAGTTACTAAGTAACATTTCAGCAGAGGGGATAAAAAAGAAAGACACAAGATAAGTTGCGCCACCACGTAAATAACAGACGAGATCGAGGCCCCTTCCGTCGGATGGGGTTCTACTCTAAAAAGGAAAAAAAAATTAGAGGGAAGAGAAAGGAAAAAAAGAGAAACGTCCTACAGATTGCGGACTACTGCTGAACCACTTAAAAGGTTCGAGCGCGTATGCCGGGAGGGGCGAGGAAGAGTTTGTCGGCCCGGAAAGGAAACATGACGCTCACCGGAAAGGGAGCTATATGCGATTCGGAAATCTATACGCAGAGCCGAAGAAGAGACGTTCCTCCGCAGCAGGTCAGCGTGTCTCGAGGAAAAAGCCCGATGAATAAAGGGAAAAGAAGCGATAAGGAAAGAGGAAGGGAACAGACCTAGATGAAAAACAAATGGAAACCGAAGCTGCTCTTCGAAAAAGGGGGAACAATCAGCTACCGGGCACTGACAAGATTCTCCGGGAAGTGAAGGAGAAAAAAAGCCTGGGGAACCCAAGCAAAAGTCCCACGAAAGAAGAAGTCTGAAAGGATGGTAAAAGGGCAGGGAGAATATTATTACAGGTCGTTTATCTGCGGGGCCTCTACTCAACACTGACACTTGATACAATGAACTAGGAGAACGCTTGGGAAAAAACTCGACAAGTGTAAAAGGTTAACAGGACCGGGACAGGTTAATTGTCGGTCGGAGGGACATTTGGGGAATGGCCTATCTCCAAGACCAAAAGAAGACGCAAAGTGAGAAGGGAAGAAATGAGTACCCAAAAAATGAAGGGGGGGACACAGGGTGTGTCATTCGAGGGAAGAATTCACCCTTTGCTTGATAAGTCTGAAATTTTGATCCGGAGGTGAAGTACTGGGGGTTTGGAAAAAAGGAAACCGGTAGGACTGCCGATCGAGCGAGGAAAAAAGGAACGACGGAGATAATGGGGAATGAAAAGTCCATGGAGCCCTCCTCATTTGGCAGGGAGGTCCGTTGCATCGCCGTGGGGGCGTCTTCCTAAGGAGCGAGACGGAACAAACTGGATCCGCCAAAGTTTAAACGGGTTCGACAACATGGGGAAAAAGGAACGACCTCTCATGGACCTTGAAGTGAATGTCCGCCACCACTCGCTTGTTGACAGCAATGGTTCCCATGCTGCGAGTACTGAGAAAAGGGAAAATGAAACGCATGAAAAGCGCAAAAAGGTGATCCCGAAGAAAAAAGGATACCCAGGGCGGGGAAACAGACCATGCTGGCGCGATCCGCAAGAAGAGGGCATCTGTTTATATCTCTCTCAAAGGGAGGAGGAAAAGAGAATATATAAGCGATTCAGAAGGGCGGGAAAGAAAGGGGGTCTGATCGAAAATAGGAAAAGCGAAAAGGGAACGACATCGGAGGGAAGGGGAGTCTCTCAACTAGTCCTTGGAGAAAGGGCCGCGCAGCTCGCAATTTTCAGCTCGTCCAGGAGATCGTGGAAGAAAACCAGAAAGACGGAAACAACGGGGGAGGACGCGTTTCGAAGGGGAAAAAATTTTCGAAACCGGGGGAGGAAGGTGGTTCCCTCTATATACGAGGCAGACGCCAGTGCTATACCAGGGGCGATTCAAACGAAAAAGCAAGGAGGAGATGGACAGGGAGCGCCAAAAAGAGATAAGTAGCCGAAGGCTCGTCGGCGAGAAACCGGTTTCTCTTTGCAGTTCTCCCCTCGCCCCCGCCCGGTCAAAAGGGAAAACAAGGGGGGGAAAGAAAAAGTATTCCACTACTAGGCGAATGACAGGGTACGGCATAAAGAGTTAAAAAAATTTCATCCGAAAATTGCGCTCTTAGAGAAAGGGTGGAAGAAAGGGAGGGAGAACAATGTCAACCCACGATAGGGGAAGTTCAAGCGGTACTGTGAAAGGTTGCAAATGTGATAGAAGAAAGCCCTAGTCAAGATCAAGTGTCCGTGATGAAAAAGGGCCGAAAAAGCCGACCAAAGTAAAAGAGAATCCCGCCTAAGGTGCCTCGCCCAGACCAGGGGTCAGGGATGGGACGGGGGTGGGGGGAGGGGCTTTAAACGTCTGTTTGGAAGAGAACCGCTTCCGAGTCGTGCCAAGGAAATGGAGGAGGAAGCAGCAGAGGCGGTCACAGGGGGGTCATTCCAAAGGGAAGGGGAAGGTTCTAACCATCCAGGAATTGCTTGGCAATTCTGCTTCAAAGGGGGAACCCTTCATATCCACGGGGGGTAGGCTGAGGAACGTCTCGAAGGCTCTGCGGTATAAAAAAGGATCGCATAATAACAAAAGGCTAAAGGGGGGGAAAGGGGGACCTCCCGCCCCCTCGCCATTCCCGACAAAAACTCTCTATGTTTTCCAGGAAGGGGGCGGCATATAAAGCTCGAACGCCGGTGGGGAGAAAGAGAAGGAAAACGAATTGAAAAGGGGGGAAGGGCCTCGAAGGTGATGCTGATTACGTTAATTGAATCCGGTAGAAAAAGAAGGGGAGGAGACAAGCAGGGCGGTTTTTTAAGGGGGCACAAAATATTAGGAGGCTTGCTTATCCCCGATAACTGAAATGTCCATCTTGAGGCAAGACTTTGGAAATCAAGAAAAAGAAAGGAGAAAAAGCCGAGAAAAACCAAGGGGGGAGCCAAGAAGAAAAAGACTTGGTAGAAGGGAAAGGGAAGCTCTCTCAACAACCGGAGGAGTATTCGAAATTCATTTACGTAGCGGCCAAAGCCGGGGATGGGGGGAACCTAGGAGAGAGGGGAATACGCTGAGAGGGGAGAACGATAAATTCCCAAAAAAAAAGACAAGATGGACATTTCAAAGCGAGGGGGAAATCCACAGCCTAAACTAAATTTAGAAAAGAATTTAATAGGGGAAGTTCTCCAGAAAATCTTTATTGTTCTAAAGTGGTTAACGTAACGAGCAATGGAAGTACCAGGAACGAAGGAGGGGGCGGAGCCAGGGGGGAAAGGATACTTTCCAAGGTAACAATCTTTCAGGAGAGGGTCCTACTTTTCCGTAGGAGGAGGAAAGAGATTGTCGTCCCGGATAAACAGGAGGGTCTAAAAAATGGGTTGAGCGATGAGGAGGGAAGCGTGAACGACAGAAAAAAAATATAAGTTTCCTAAACCGTTTTCCGGTGGAGGGAAGTGAACCATCCCTCTGAAAAAGGACAAGCAACGCGAAAAAGAGATGGAAGGGAAGGGCAGAAAGAGCTTGGCAAAACCGACATCGTCTCTCGAAATCAGCTAAACCGGCCACTTATAGTCGGGAAGCTTGAGGAGCAAAAAAAGAACTGGGAGAGCCATCCGAGAAAGAAGTGTTAGGAAGGGGGGGGGAATTCATGGCGGGCATGAGGCAAGGGGGGTTCTTGGATCGTCTCAGGAGATAATCATCACTTGAAAGTAGATCCGAGACTAAAAAACCTCAGAGGAACTCAATGAAATTGCCCAAGAATTGAAGAGAAAAGGAAACGAGGGAGGGGAAGTAGGAATGGATAAATTGACTATCTCCACAAAGGAAACAGAAGAGCGCAAATGATTTCGGAATTACCGCCTTGAGCAGGATACAAGTTCTGGGAGGGGGTGTTCAGAGGAGGGAAACTGATTTGTTTCTGTGGGGAAAATTTTTTGCCCGAGGATTGGAAACTGTGGAGTCAGGTGGGGGGAAGAATCCAACCTGAAGGGAACCAAGGCCGATCACGAGAGGCTTATGTCTCGAGGAATAAGGGTGCGGCGCAAAAAGATCCTCCTCTTTGTAGGTTCCCGGTTGTTAAAGGGAGGAACTGAAAGAAAACGAAAAAAAATCTGGGAAAAAAAAAATTCGAGAAAGACAAGGTCACGATCCACATGTTGCGAACAAAACGCCCTCCCCGGGGAGAGGTGATGTCGCAAAAAGATCAGCTTGGCAAAAGGGGCCGAGACTGCGTGAGAGTCATGAAGATCGGCGAGCAAATCTCCACTTGCAGGGATTTCATTACTCCCTGCCGATAAAAAGCTTATTTCACATAAAGAAGAGGGAGAGGAAAAAACGCGCGAGCCGCAAAAGCAGGGGGTTAGGAAGAAAAAAACAACAAAATGGAGGGAGAGAAAGATGCGATTGATGGGATCGCCCGCCTGGATTCTACATAGGGGAAAAAGGTGATAATAAGCGGAAAAGGAGGGGGGGGGCAAGGAAAGGAAGGGGTCTCTTGAGGAAGAGAAAACTAGTCCAAGAGGAGTAAGGTTGCAGCTCCAAAATCGGACTACATGGGCCGAAAAAGTCAATATGTGGAAAAAGATCCCGAAGTTGGTATATTCTTTCTCCGAAGGACCCATTTTGGAGAAACAAGCTGTGAACCGAAGTAGGGGAGATAAATGGTGTGTAAAAAGAAGACGGGGAGATTATACTGAAAGGCGATGCAAAAAAATCCCCGTTATTAGGAAAAAGTGACTTCTGAAGAAATATCTAATGAAGGTACGGGAAGCGACCTAACAAGGGTCAGAAAAAAGGGCTCTTTTCAAACCAAGAAAAAAGAAAATAACGAAAAAAAAAAAAACCGCCGGAAGACAACAAATAGGAGAGCAAAAAGAATTATGAAAAAAAACAAACTTGAGGGGGGGTCATTCTTCAAAATTCATTCCGCAAAAAATGCGCTCTTCGGGAAAGGGTTTATAGGAGTGTATCCAAAATTGAAACAGAAGAGGAAGGTAAGACTGTACAATTAAAGTGGGTGCACGAAGGATGGCAATCAAGCCCCAGGTACCGAAGAAATGGAAGTGAAAGCCCGGGGAAAAAAACCTGGTCTCGCAGAAAACTTCCGTCCAGTGCCTCTCCATAAAAAGGAAGTGGAAAGAGAGGACAGGGTGGGAAGAATCGTTACGGCAAGGGTGGGGAGCTAAAGCCCCGATTCCAAGAAGTATATCGAAAGAGGCTGATGTTCATTCGAGAGAGGGATGTCGCAAGTCACTAAAAGAGGGAGCAAGGTGGGAAAAAGTCAAAGAGGGATCGATATGTAAAGAGCGAGGGTCCACCGTCAAGAGCAAAACGGGTTGCTTAGTACGGAAAGAGTCTCTTAAAAAAAAAAAGAGGAGGTTAAAAAAGGCGCCACAAGAGAGGGGGCTAAGAAGGGGGGCCTCGCCATTCCATTCCCGTCCAAAGAGAGATAGAAGGTGAAATCCTCGTGAGAAGGCTAATATTGGGAGGAAGGGGTCTAGAAATTAGCCGCCCGAGAAGTCAGAACCGTTAAAAGGCGAGGAAGCGAAATGAACAAAGAATCCCGCCGGAATCCGAAACCAAGAAAACCCCCACAGGCCCTTCCTTAGAGAAAGAAGAAAGGCAAAAAGTCATGTCGCACTTGGACTGTCTGGCTTTACTTCATGAAGGGTGGCCCGGAGCGGTGCATAGGGGATCAAGGGAGGACAAAAAAAAAAGAGAAGAGAGATCATCGGAAGAGGGGAATCGGGGAGAGAAAAAACCCGAGGGGGGGGGGTGGCGGGGTATCTCTCAAAAAGGGAGGGCCATGGACGGTGGAAAGGGGCCCAAGCCGGGGAGATGGCGCACGAGAAAAAGGGGGCATAAACAAAGATCTTGAGGAATGCAAGCAAAAAAGAAGTACTAAAAAAAGAGGGACAGGAATGGATTGCAGGGGGGGAAAGAGAAAAGCTCCAGGGCGGAAACAAAAATGGTGTGAGAAAGAGAAGGAAATTCCGTTCTCAGAAAGGATGGGAAACAGACAACAAAAAATTGAAGACGAAGGAGAAGAAAAAGACAGCGTTGGAGTTCAAGAAGAAGAACAACTGAAAAAATCTCTCTAAGCCTAATAGTTCGGGGAGCCGAGTACCATAGAGGGGGAGCAATGGGAGGAAGGAAAAAATTCGGGAGACAGGGTTTGGCAGGCGGCGATTCTTTTCACAGAATCAGAAGCTCCAGAACCGCAAAGAAGGAAGGGCTCTGAAGAAAGGACTGAAACGGGAAAAGAAGCTAAGAGGGGGGAAAAATGAAGGGCGGAAAGAAGGGAAACCAGGTCCGAGCACGGGAGAAAACCAGAAAAAGAGTAGAAACTCTGAAAAAAAGGGGGGGCGGTTAAAGTAACAGGCAGGGGACAAAAAAGACATTCAGCGCGCCGAATTCACCCCCAGCGGTTAAGCTTGAGGAGGAGTTTTGTCTGGGGGCGGAGAGTGCCGGAAACTGACACTGAGAAAAGAACCTTAGTCAAACAGTTCCAAAAGACCAATGTTGATGGAACGTGCGAGGGAGGAGTAAAGTGGGGGATCCGGGGGGAGAGAAAAAAGGAAAGAGGAATCCAAATGGAGGGCATGAAAAAGAACTGAAAGAAAGGGGGGAGTTCCTAAAATTCCAGGGAAGGGAAGAAAGTGAAAAAGAAAAAGGGGGGGGACCGAAAAAAAAAAAGATTGACGGGGGTAAAAAAGAGGGTTCGTTAAAGTCTGGTCCGATCTCTCTCGGAAAGGAGTCTAGGATGGTTTAAGGAATAAGTGATTCTTTGGATAAAAAAGCGAGGGCAGCGAAATAGAAGGAAAAAGGGATATAGAGAAAAGAAAAAAAAGAAAAGAAGGTCAAAAAGGAAGGAAAATAGGTGGGTCCGGAAAACTAGAGGAAAAAGAGAAAGGGAGGTGATTTCGCAAAAAGAGGGGGCTCAGCTTGTTTGTAAGAAAGGATCAAAAAGGGGAAAGTTGAGTCTCATATGCAAAAAACGGGAGAGCCCGTGGAGGGAGGGGGAGGTAACGTGGTCTAAAGGGAACCAGGAGGTCGCAAAACTAAGAAAAGGTTTAGATCGAAGTTAAGATGCACTATAGTGGGCAGAGACTCATGGGGTCGACATCTGAAAGGGGAGAGCATAGCAGAGTGAAAAGAAGTCTATGCCAAATCTCGAAAACTTTGGAAATTTTCACTCTGAAAAAAGAGGATCTACGCATCACCGAAAAGAATGGGAAAGAAAAAAAAGGGTAGGGGGTCGACAGGGGGGGGTACCTTTGGACTCTATAGGCAGGCAGGGAAGCAGGGAAAATTCGAGGAAAAAAAATACAAGTACTAAGACAAGGAGATCCAAAGGGAAATTTATAAGAGGCTCACGAGGGAAGTGGGGTCAAAAGAGGGAGAGAGTTAAAAGAACTAAACAAAAAACGGTCAAAAAAAAAAGGTAAGCAGACATCAAGAAGGCGAATAAAAGGAATACCCTGAAGGGGATCATGAGTGAGGAGGGTAGAGAAGCGGCACTTTGAAGGGGGACAGAAGGTGGAGAAAAGGGAAATGTTGCACCCAAAAAAAAAGTTCCAATTCCCCAGAAGCAAAAGGTTTCGTGTGGCCCTAGGAGGGAAAGGGGAGGGCCGAAAAAAACTACGCGTATAAAAAAAAAAATTAAAGTAAAAGGAAATACCAGAACATAAAGAACGGGGAGTTTGAGGAGGGGGGTAACGGGGGATGGAAGAGGAAGCAAAAAAGAAAGACATTTCCCTGAATGTGAAGAGCGAGAAGAAAAAAGGGGGGCGTAGGTTGTTAAGCAACGAAGAGAAAAAGTTCAAAGAGAGGAAGAGCCTTGAGGAGGGAAAAAGAGAATCCACGCAAAAGGAATAAGGCGTCTGAAGCTCTGGGAGGAAGGAGGGATACAGAAATAGTCATACAAAAAAGGCGAGGGGGGGGGAGAAATCAAAAAAAAAAGGAATCTAGGGGTCGAAAATTTGAAGAAAATTGAACTCGGGGAAGTGTTCAGGAAAAAAGCACGAGGAGGAAAAAAAGATAGAGCTAGAAATCATGGGAGGATAAGGGATCCTGAAAGAAAACAGAAAGATGTAGATTAGATCTGGGTGGGGGGAGCAAAGGGAAAAAAAGGGGGCGAGGGGAGCTTTCTGGTCGGGGGTTGCATTTGTAGTAACTTGAGGGTCTGAAAGCCAAAAAAGCTCCAATCGAGAAAAAGAAGAGGGGAAAACACTTCACCCAAAGGGGGAGGGTTAACTACGTAAGGATCAAACAAGGAGGATCTGAGAGGAGGGATTTAAGAAAAGCCTGAATGGAGATCTTCCAAATTCTAGAGGGCTGCTACGATTGCGCCGAAACTGGGGAAGGGAGCCCAGGAAACCTCAGGAAGAAAGAAAATCCCAAGGGAAGGAAAAATTTTCTAAAAGGGAGGGGGACACGTCTCTGCCGGGCGCTAGGCGGGATTGAACCGATTAAAGGGAAGGGTGCACGCAGAAAGAGGAAGATCGTGGAGATGGGACCGATCCAACTGAACACGCGTTTAAGGGGCGTTCCTTTCCGAAAAGAAGAGTCAGGGAGTTAAACAAGAGGGATAGATAGTGTGAGCTAGGGGGGGACAAAAAAGAAGAACCCATAGGCGAAAAAACCTCATAAAATCTTGTGAGGTTCTCAAAAGTCAATAAGAGAGCCGTGAAAGGGACATTATCAAAAGGGAATTAAAAAAGTGCGGAGAGATCTCCGAAAAGGCAACGGACTTTATCTAGAAAAAAACTGTTAAAAGATACGCCAAAAAAGAGAAAACAATGGATTAAAGGAAATGGCCTGGAGAGAATACATTGGAGGAGTTCGAGAAAATAATAGTAGAAACAGGGGGAATATTAGTCAATGTGGCACTCAAAGGGAAAGAAAACAAGAGAAAAGATTCAGAGGGAGGGGGGGACGAAATTAAAGGAGAAAAACACACCGGAAACGCCAAATGGGAGGAGGGGGGGGACTCCTGGAACATATACAGTAAAGTGGAAAATAGTGGAGATGAAGAAAAGGAAGGCATTTTGGGGGGGGAAAGGAGGGAAGGGGGGGACCGAGCCCCAGAGGGTCCAAAAAAGTGACCAACAAGAAAAGACTATCGGGGGGAAAAGGGATGACTCAAGAGGGTGTCTGGAAAAAGGGGATCAGACGGGGGTTTCAAGGGGGGGGGGACTATTTCGCACTTGTGAGGGTATGGACCTAAAAAGAGAAGAGTAAACCACAGAGTTCAAAGGGAGGGAAAAATAAGACCCTGCCTCGAAGGGTTATTTTAAAAGGGGTTACGGAGCTATTCCGAGCTGCTTGAAAGGGGGCTCAATGAAGGGGGAGGAGAATGCACAAAGGAGGAAATTAAGGAACAACGAAAAAACTTATTTCAGGGGGCCTATGGAAAAAAAAAATTCCTGCGCGAGCCGCCAATCGAAAGAGGGGGTTAAAAAAAAAACAAAAAAGGAGTTAGGAAAAAACCAAAGGGGAGGAAAAGGAAAGGGGGGCCGGGGAAAAAGGGATAGAGGTAGGTGAACTAAAAAACGGACCTGAATAGGAGGGGCTCTGGAAGAGAGTCCTTTAAAGGGAAGGGGAAAGGAGAAGGGGTCGGCCCACAAGAGAGGGTTGGCGACATCACCAAAAGAGGGGAAAGGTTAATCGAGGGAGACTGGGGAGTTCAGGGGAACTTTGAGGGTGTTTTCAGGGAAGACGGCGAAGGGCGACCGAAAACGAAAAAAAAGAAAACCAGGACGAAAACAGATCTAGGAAAAAAACCAAAAAAAAACCACCGAGGGAGTTAAATCGATCGAGGGAGGAGACCGAGACTTGAAAAAAACTTGAAAATACAAGGGAAAAAAAAGATGCCCTAAGACAAACCGGGGAAAGTTTAGAAAAGCTTCGGAAAACTAACGAAAGGAGGAAGACTGGGGGGGGGCAATCCTATCAGTCACTCGACTATCCAGGAAATAAAGAGGACTGTGAAAAAACAGGCTTGTGGGGTTTAAGAACCTAAAAGTTTACAAGGGGGGATCTCCGAGGGAAAGAAAGAACCCGGATCAGAGCATCCAAAAAAGAATTCCAAGAAAACTCCTTGGTACGGGGGGAAATTCTGTTGGAAAAGCCCCGCGGGAAAGTCGTGTATATGAGGGAAAATGATTAGCTCAGAGCAAAAAGGTCCATGGGGGGAAAAAAGACTCTGGAATTAAAGAAGGTGGGGGATTCGCTGAAAGAGTCCCGTACAAGAAAAAAAGGAGAAAGATGAGGAGGAACGCTGAGGAAGCGAAAAAGAGAATATAAGGGGATCTCGGAAAGGGGGAAAAAACATTCAAAGGGCTCTCGAGGGGTCCAGATAAAAGGTCGCATATCAGAATTAAGGGTGGGGGGATAGGAAGAATCAACGAGGGGAACAGGGTTCTAGGTTCAGGGGATGATTGGATTATAAAACCCCTAGAGAAGAAAAGGGGTTAATGTGGTTTGGGAGATCAATTTTCTTGGAGGGGGGATGGGGGGGGCTATGAGGGATGAATTTTCATGGTTTGAGAGTGCAATGGATTTCATATAACAAAGCCGGACATAATGGGAAACGGGTCTCCGAAACTGGTATTTAAAGGGAATTAATCGACCCCTGAAGGGGACCGATTTAAGGGGGGCGTCACAATCGTTGGTGCAAAAAGAATTTAAGACTCTGGGGGGCCTTCATCAAAAAGAAAGGTTCAGGGGATCAGGAACAAAAAGGGTAGATGGTCAAAAAAGAGGAGGGAGGTGAATCTGGAGGAATATTGAACTAGAAAAATTGGAAGAGGGTATGACGGGGAAATATGGGACTGGGTCTTGTCTAAGAATGAAAACAAGTGAGAGGGATACAAGGGGAAAAAAGACAAGTAGGAGGTCTGAGGGTCCTGAAAACAACAATCGGAGATATACCTACCGACGAGGACACCTATAATAAAGAGAATGGAAGAAGAGGAAGACTATGAGAGGAACACTGACGTGCCTACTCAAGACTTGACAAAACCCGAGGAGGTACGAAAAAAAATCTGAAAACAAGCGAGAAAGGAAGGAGTACCCAATCCTCATCTGGGAGTGAATGGGGAAAATTCTCAGGAAGAACTACCTGAAGGCAAGAATAGGAGTAATAAAGAAGACTTTAGGGAAAAAGGAAAAAATTCGGAAGTAGGGGGGATACCTGGTTCACTCTTAAAGTGGAAAAAAGTGAATCTTCAGGCCGAGAGAGGCCAAAGGAAGAATATTGAATAGGAGAACTGCACAGAAATTACCGGGAAAAAAAATATTCGAAAAGGAATGGGGGTACGACTTTGGGATCTCCACAAATGGAAAAGGAAAAAGGGGGCCGGCATTAAGAAAATTAAAGGACCGGGGGGTTGAAGAAAAAAGTAGGGAAAGGGGAGTGGCGTGGATAACTTGGCTTGAAAATTCGGGAAACGGGGAAGTCGGTAAGGGGTATATCGAGAAAAGGGGAGGAGAGTCTATGTAAGTAGTGGGCTTGAGGTTATAAAGGGGGAGGGATTAAGCAATGGGAAAGGAAACTACGAAAAAAAAACTTAGAAAAAGAAAAGCAACGAAAAGAGGGGAAGGAAAAAACGGGCGCCCTCCTCTGGGACCAACAAGTGGGGAGGGGGAAGGGGTACGATCGTCTGCTCAAAGAAATTCAAAGGGAAGGAAAAAAATTCAGGAAAACGAAAAAAACTCTGGAGCAAATTCGGAAAAAGGAGGGTTACCCGAGGGCTGAGAAGGGAGAGGGAACCTGGGCTTATCTACAACTGGGAGAGATAGAATCGATTGGGGGTCGGACTCCGGTGGTCCTGGGGGAAAAGGGTAAAAGAATGAAAGGCCGGGCCCGAATGAAGGGGACAGGAAAGATCATAAACAGTGGGAGAAAGAGGAAAAGCTCGAAACCGGTGTCACTAGAGAAGAAGGTCGAGCATGAGACTGAAAGTGAATCCGGGGACATGTTTTAGAAAGTCGTTGAGAAAGGAAAAAGATGGTTTCCTCTAGAGCAGACAAAGGGCGACCAACTTCGAGGACAATAAAAAGGGGGAACTTGAGAAAAAAGGGAAGTTAAAGAGAAGCGAGAGGGAAGCATCATGTTCAGACCGGTTCCTAGTCGCCCCAAATTTAAGAGTCAAAAAAAAAAGAAACTAACTGGAGGAACCAATCGAAGGCAACTCATTCTGAATTGAAGGGGAGGAGCTTACACGGAAGGGAGATCGGGAAAACCTCAGAAGGAGAAGCAGCGGAGTGTCAAAGAACAAAGGGGCGATGGGACGACTAGAGGAAAGATATTAACCTACCAAAAGGAGCCCCCTTCAGGGGAAGGAATCCTACTAAAGGGTGGGACCGAGGTACTGGGGAAACGGAGGGTGCGCTGAAACCAAGTTAAAAGGATGTTCAGCTGGAAAAAAATCGGGGGAGGACACGAAACGAGGACCGAAATCATCTATCGCTTTCTTAAAGGGGGGGGTCCTAAAGACGGGCTAAACTTCAGGATGGCTCGAGAAGAAATCTATGAGAAAACGTAGTTCGGGGGAAGGCCGCCAATTGACTCTAGGGGAATCGGAAATTTCAGTGGGAGGTGACCCGCAAGCCACAAAAAGGTTAAGGGACGCGCGGATTGAGAGGGTTAAAGAAAAAGGGGAAGCGAAAGATCATGGGGAGCGATTGGGGGGGCGCAAATGAGGAGGTCCTTGAAGAAAGGACGATTAAAGGCCAATCTGAAAGTTTGGGGGTCCCGATCCGAGGAAGAGTTCCTCGGGAGAAAACCCTTACCCTTGGGGGGGTGGGGGGGGGTAAATGAAGAACAAAACAACGGAGGGCAATGTGAAAAAGTTTAAGGAGAGGAACTGAGGAGCCTGGATTGGAGAAGGAAAAAAAAGTAGCCGGACTTTCAGCCGAAGGGAACTAACAAACCAAAGGGACAAGACGGGCGAGTAAGGTGAAAATTAATCCGAAGGAGAGCCGGACAACGGCGCGGAAGGTTGGGAAGAACTTGGGCGGGAAAAAAAGTCGAAGAGGGCCGACCTGGCGAGGAAACGGGAAAAGGTAATGACTCAGGGGGAGCTAGGTGTCAAGAGAGGGAAAGCCAGATAAAAATCCTAAGAGTGGATGTGACTCTAAGACCATCCCGCGAGAAAAAAAAAACTATCAAAAAAAGGGGTTATCAAAAGGGGGGAAAAACAAAGGACAGCTCTCTGAATGAAAAAATGTAGAAACTTGGAGGAAGAGGGAAAAAGCAAAAGCCCTAAAAAGCCGTAGGGAGGGGGCCATTGGGGCGCTGGGAATAAGAGAAAGGGGCATTCAGATTGAAAAGATAATTGACTGGTAACAGTACCTGATTGGCTATAGGGGAGGGGAAAGGGGGTGTATAGGCTGGGAGGTCTGCATGGAAAAGAAAATGAAAAAAAGAGTCTGGTTGGTGTGAGAAAAAGTATGAAAGGTGATACAAGGGGAAGGGGGGAAGGAAGTACTGTAAGGGGAAACCGGAGATTCGACGCTTAACGGGAGGGGAGGTATAAATACCTGATCTGGAGGGGAGCATTGGGAGTGATGAAGGGAGAGAGACGGAAACCAAAAAGGACTCCAGAAAAAATCTGTTGTCGGGGGGAAGAGGATCCCTCAGAGGTATTTGATGGAAGCTTGGGGGAAGATCTTCAGACTTCTGATCGTGGAAGGAGCCACGGGCCATCGATATTTCGGACGTATTTAAGAGGGTCGATAACAGACCAAAACCCATAGAAGAGGGGTATATAGAGAACAAGGAGGGAGGAAAAGAGAAAAGATTCAGAGGGCCTTTGATAAGCAATGGGGCTGAAGAACGAGGGGAAAAAGCGCGCAAATGAAGAAACGGAAGAGACCTGGGAAAGAGTCACAATAACATCCAATCCCCGAAAAAGCCTCCGGAGAAAGGGTGTTTGGAGTGTAAGTTGTCGCGGACGAGAAGACTATAGGGAGACTCAAGTGAAAAGCAAACGGGTAGGATAAAAGGGAAAGGAGAAGCACAAAGAGAGAAGAGGAAAGGCTTAAGAGAAGAGAAAAAGGGGGCTAAATTGGGCTCGTTCAAAAGGAAAAGAAAGGGTCCCCTCCGGAGAAAAATTCAGAACCGAGTCAATACGAGACCGGGGAGTCTTAAAGAAAGGGAACGTCAAGGAGATAAGGCAAGACCTGGTGGATAAAAGGAGAGCCACAAAAACTAAACACTGAACACTGTCAATTGAGGAAAGGACTGGGGAAAAAGGGGGAAGGGAAGTAAAGACGCGCCGACCGGAAAAAAAGATCATCAACAAGGGAGTGGTCAGCACATACCCTTGACTTGAAGAAGGGTACTGAGGGATCTTAAAGAACAAGAGGAAGCTGGGGTATATGCCCGGTAGGGCCTTTTCAGGGGGGACAGAAAAGGATCAAGGGACAAAAGAATCTCTAAGGGGAGGATTGTACAGTAGAAAACGGGAGGAGGGAACGTCTCGGAGCTAAGGAGGTGACGTGAGTGGAAAGAGCGCACAAGTGTTCCTCGCCAGAAGAGGGACTACAAAAGAGTCAGGAAAAAGTCGCCGGAAAAAGGGCATTGTTCTAGGAAAAAAACGCTAGGGAGGAAGAATCTGAGATGATTACGCATCCCCAGCAAGCGATGAAAAATCGACGAGGAAATATGAACGTTTCGGCGGGAAAGAGAAAATAACTGGAAGAGGGCAATACTTGGGGGGGAAGAAAATCTCGGATCAAAAATAGAAAACATAGCGAACATCGAAAGAAAAGGCTTGGAGCCTTAAAGAAATCACAACAAGAGGAGGAAAGATAGTATTAGGTGAGTTCCCCTAAGGCGGGGACTTTGATATTGCGCACCGAGAGAGATCAGAGAAGGGGGGGTTGTATCCGGGATAAGGTACTCCAAGGAATCTGTGGACTACCGAGAAGAAGGGGATCCAAAAATTCAGGGCTCTAAGGGGGGTGAGAAAATCAAGCCAGAGAACCGAGGGATGCCAGGAAAGACAGAACGAGAAAAGGTCAAAGAATCCGGGGAGGCCTGAGAAAGGGGAAAAAACATAGGAAGATGAAATTAAAAGAATAGAGGAGTTCTACGAAGGGGACGATCTGCGAAGTACGATAAAATCGACCGGACCCGTCAAGCGTTACAATAAAGAATGTCAAAAAAAAGGAAGGTTTGAACGGATCCTAAAGTGAACAAAATTGAAAAAAAGGGGGAGCGCTCCGAGGAGAAAGACCGGGCTTTTCATCAGAAAAAAAACCAAAAAAGAAAAGTGAGACAGCAGAGGGGGGGTCTGAATTATAAAAAGAGAAAAAGGGACCTGGGGGGGAGCGGACTCTAAGAATCAGCCTATTACGAGGGGAAGCTTTTCCAACAGAGTTGCACAAAGAATGTGACGGGGTACGGTCCTATTCTTTGAGAGGGAAGTTTATGGACAGGGAGGAAACTTGAAAACACATGTCCACCGTTGAGGAAACTTTAACCATGACGGATACAGGGACGGCCTCGGGGTTTCATGGGGAACGGGGGAGGGGATTAAATGGAATTTAGAAGGTGGGAAGTCTTGGGCAAATCGACGAATAGAAAGATGGCTGGACGTACGAAAGGGAGATGGTGAGCCCGACGCACGGGCCTGTATGAAAAAATTGAACAATGAACTGCAGGTCAAAAGGAACAAACAGAGAGGCAATCAACGCCGGTCACAAAAAGAAAAAGGCTGCGGAAAGAAAGTAAGGCTTCGCCAAAAAAGGGACGAGAGACCGCGTAGAAATACTTTGGGGAGAACATGCAAAGCTCACAGAAAGGGCCTTCAGAAGAGGGAAAAAATTGTCTTGGAAAAAAAACAATGCTGAAAGGGAAAAGCTGAGAAAAAAAGGGTATATCAAAAAACTGAGGAGGAGAAAAGAGAGGGCAAGTGCTGCGAGGGGGGGGAGGGGATCTCTCAAATCTAGGGGAAATGTAAAAGCTCAGAGGAGAGTCCGATGGGAAAAAAGAGTTGAAGCATGAAGCAACGATTGGTCAACTCTCACGAGATTGTACAAGAGTCAGGAAAAAAGGTTTATCCGAGGGAAAAGGAACGTCCTGAATGGAGGTTGGAAAAAGAGACTTGGTGGGGATTGACAGAATGAAGGACGGAAAGACCAATGCACCAGACAATGAGAAAAAAGGAACCTCAAAGAAGAAAAAATCCGTAAGGGGAGATCCAAGTGGTCAGGGGAGAGGTAAAATTCCGCCCGCACAGTTTTCAGGGAAAAAGACATTAAAAAAAAACCCACAAGAGGACATGGTACCTGTTCTCAGGAGGGAAAACGTCCCTGGAAGGTTGCAAACGGGGGGGGGAGATGCAAAAGACCTCAAGACAGAAAAAGGGACTGTCCTTTTCAAAAGGAAAACATATTGGTGGCAAAACAAAATCAGGCAAGAATTAGGAAAATCGTCATAGAACCCCTGAAAAAGGCCGAACGGTCTGAACTGGCTCTCGGGAATTAAAAGGAGCCCCGATAAGTGAGGCCCTTTGAGGAGGAAGCTTTAGGGGGAGGGGGGAAATGAACGAAAAGAAGAAGAAAGCAGAACGTCCATCTGCGGATCGAGAGTTCATCTTAGATCCACAAGGGGGGGCTGGATCTCCTCATGATATGGGGGGAAAATCTCGCAAAAAAAGGATGTTCGAATGTTCCTCTCCCCAGGAAAGAGAGAAGTTTCGACACAGTCGGGTCGGAATAGTCCTGGACCTTCGGAAAACTAATAAGGACCTTTAAGGATCGAGGATTAGATTTCCTGGTTAGGACAGGCCAGTAAAACCTTCGATCGGGAGAAAAGTTAATTGGGGTGGGGGCGAAACTTGGCTCGGGGTGTGTGTGAGTTCTTAGGGGATTAAAAAAGACCTCTGCTGCAATTTCCAGTTCTTCACGGGAAAGGGGAACCTTCGAAACGAAACCAGCTCTCGAAAGATTTCCGGGGGAAAAAAAAGAATTTGTACTTGGGGGAATCTCGACCCTAAAGAGTAGACTGAAGATCATGCGGTCCCATAAGGGGGGGTCTCAACAATCTCGATGAAGTGGGGGAGGACGGAATTCATGGAGGTGCAGGGAACGAATGGGATAGCACGAGAGACATTGAGTCGGAGAAGCTGGAAGGGAAAAAAGGTATTGCGATTATTAAAAAGCATCGGGGGGAAAAACTGCGAAACCGAAGGAAAGAGACGGGGGAAAAAGCAGGGAAAAAGGGCTGACACGTTTCAGGTATTCAGGGACTGAAGGAAGGGTCGTCCGAAATTCGCGTAATGCGCTAGAAGGAAACGGGTGACTCATACCGGGGGAGACGCCTCTAAGAAAAAACCGTTCCGGACGAGAATCAAGGGGGTCCTGGGACACAATCAAGCGACGGTAAGTAAACCTTATCCGAAAAAAAAAACTTTATCCTGAAAGGAAAAACATGAAGGGATATAAAAGGGTCGGGAAATCTCCAAAAGAAAAAAAAGTTAATCGAAGGCATAATTTGAAAAAGGAATTCAGGGGGTGAAAAGCAGTTGAGGGGGAGGTACCAGGGAGAAGTAAGTGCAATTTGACCACATCAAGTTAAAGTTAAACATTACCGGGGAAGGGTCTTACTTTGGATACGGGACTATCTAAATCCAGAAAGTGCCTTGAGGCCGCCTGAAAGGGGATACGTCCATTAGGATGGGGAGAGTTTATAAAAAACCTGCAGGACCACGGGTGTCTACGGTTGAAAAATAACACAACTAGCGGGATTAGGAGTTCTTCAACTAAAGTCACGTAATCCTCTTTGGGGGGGGCCGAAAGGGGTCTAGGTCGAAAGAGTGCGTTAAAAAAAGGGTACATAAACAGGAATCGTTCGGGGGGAAGGTTCTTAAATAATTTCCCGGGGGAGGTCGCCAACGAACGAAAGGGTGTAAGAAAGGGGAAAAAGTATTCCAGAGAAGAGGAAAAGTCATCTCGTAGAGGAATGAAAAATGGCCGGGAACTGAGGGGAAGAATTAGTTAAGTGTTCGTATATTCCATACCAGGAAAACCCTTAAGTCAGCCTTAATAATCAAAAAAAAAAAAGAAATCTAGAGAGAGAAAGATGCTATGAGAGGAGAAACAGGCGTCATCTGAAACTAAGCAAGTACGGAAACCTTAAAAAAAAGAGATGCGCGTGGAGTACACCAAATAAGAAAATAGGGGGGGGGGGTGTGCTCAGGCATCTAAAGAAAAAAGTTAGAGGGGAGGTTGGGGGCGCATAACAACCTAATTAAAAAGAGAAGAAGTTTTTAAAAAAACCCAAATAATGGAGTAATTGGGGGCGATATAAGTATAATAGAGAACACTATGAGAGAATCCATCATAGAAAAAAAAAAAAAAACATATCAAAGTACGAGGGGGGGGCCGAAGGGTTTAAAAAAACCTTGAAGAAAGGATACGGGAACAATTGTCAGAAAGGGTAAAGGGCCACTAAAGACACGTATACTGGGGAGAAATTTATGAAAGGGAAGTCACGGGGTGAAGGGGGGTCCAATAAAGTGTGGAAGAGTAGCCACACGGAAAGAAAGAAACGTGATAGGTCCTGTCATTAAAATTGAGTTCCCCTAATAATCCAAGTGGCAATGATGATGGGGAGTCTACGGAAGAGCCCGAAACCTCACATGGCCGACGAAAGGCCGGGTGAGAGAGGGATTCGAAAAACTTTTAAAGGAAAGGAAACCTTAGCCCTGGCTGAGGAAGGAGTCCTTTCGGGGGGGTTTAAGGACCCGAATGATATTCAGGTTCAAAGGGGAAGGCTGCTCAGGTAATTCGAATTGTCCGAAAACTCTTAAAGGACGTCTCAGGAGTACTGGCTCTGAAAAATATGTAAAATAATCGCATATGGGAGGGGAAAGTCGCGAGACAATCAGGAGTCTATGTTAAGGAAGGACTTGGTTTTAAAAGAAAAAAATAAGAAGAAGCCGAAAAAGTCAAATGCTGAGTGTTGACTAACAAATGAAACTCCAACCGCGGGATGCAAGATCTAGGGTCAAAGGTCGTGCTAGGGGGGAAATTTAGGACAAAGCAGGGGGCTTGGAACTTTTGGGAACCAACACAATACGAGAAAAAGAGTTTCGAACAACTCGACACTAAAGAGGGGGGGGACTTCTTGAGAAGACAACCACAACAACGGGAATATAGATCAAATCCGGGGGGGTCGCACCGAGAATGATATCGAGGGGAGGAGATACCCAGTCGGAAGTAAATGGGAGTTCCGCGGGGGACAATCAAAAGGTTTAAGGATACAATAGAATACCGGAGAGCGAGGAGGTCTAAATGTCTTCTTTGAATCCTTAGGGGAAGAATCATAAAGCAGACGAGAACATCGGGGAAGAATTCTATAACAAAGGGGGGACTGAAGCTGACCCTTGACAGAAGCCAGGGCGGAACATGAGGAATAATGGGGTTGCGCGATATGCGAGGGGGGGGGAATCTTCAGAGAGAGCTTAGCCGAAAGCGGGGATAGGAAAAAACGAGTGAAGCTATTAATCGAACTCAGATGGAAGGAAGCAAAAAAGCGTGGGAGGAAACTGGAACCAGGGGGGGAAGACTCAAAAAAGCCGCTAAGATCTCCAGAAGCGGGGGCCAACACCGTGGGGGAAACCAAAAAAGCAGAACAAGGAGGAAAATGAAGATTCAAAAGATTTAAGATGCGAGGAAAGAGAGAATAACGGGGGCATTCCCATTGCACGCCTTTGATGCACAAGAAGGTGGGAAAAAGTTGAAAGGGGCGGCTTGGAATTGGGGTGCAGAAGGGGTCGGGGGCCACAGAAAAAACGTTCGCAAAGAATACCCTGAAGGAAACCAGTCAATCCGGCATTCAGGCTTGGGAAAGATTAAAGGGGGGGAGGACTGGAGTAGGGAACAGAAAACGGATTTAACAGGAAAATTAACTTACGGGGGAGACTGTCTGGTGAACGGAAGTCCTGGATACGGCGGGGGAAATTTGCGTTTGCATAGGGACAAAAGAGTCTAGCGGAAAAGATTCAAAATCGGGGGACAGATGAGGGGGCAAAACTTTCGGGGCGCCACCCGAACGGAAGGAAACTTAAAATGGGGCTGCAAGGGCTTTGCAGATCGCCACGGAAAGACTAAGGCAGGCAGCCATAGGCTTAGTTAGGCGGGAAACCGAGGGCTATCCAACCAAAGTCGGAAAAAAAAACGGCATCCGGAAGGAGATCAAAGGGGCGGAGAGTTCTATTCGGATGAGCCTGGTCAGGGGGTGGTTAAATAAAGATGTCTAAAACGATGGCCGTGAAAAAAAGAACGATTCTTGAAGAGAAAAAGGGAGACATCTCGGAACACTCGAAAAAGCGCAGCTACATAAGACCGTTGAAAAAGACGCCACGTTAAGCCCATGGTTTGTTTCGGGAAAAAATTTCCGAACGAAGAGGGACGCATGTTGAAGCGAGTGCAAATGGGGTTTTGGGGTTAGGGGTTTGGGGCCCCGACAGTTGAGCATTCGAAGGGGAGTAGCAAAGGACGTAATCGCTAGGAAACCTTTTTCAGAAAACCTCCTCCAGGAACAAGTTCAAAAAAAAAAGCCGAGAAACGACGACACAATCGGAATACCGGGGGGATTCTTCAGAATTCCTTTCGAGGGGTTCGGGGGAAAGAGAGAAAAGGTACCCGGGCAAGGAAAGTAGTCCTGTTCCATAGGGAAAAATTGAAGGGGGACATCGGAGAAAACATCTTAAATAAAAGTGATAGTCCGGCAGATCAACCCTACAAAAAGAACGCCGAGGATTTCCAGACCGAAAGAGAAAAAAATTTGCGGGGGCGCGACGGCTGTTTTGCGCGATAAAAGATCTGGTATCGACTACTGGAGCACGAGAGCGGGTTCAAAGGGGGGCACTCAGAATTAGAATATCCGCTATGCTGGCTTTTCTACTTAAAGCAGGGATGTTCAAAAAAATCCAAAAAGAAGGGACGGAAAACTGGCATAATCGGTGAAAAGGGGATCTCACGACAAAAGACGAGTTCCTCGCCATTAAGAAAATCTATGAAAAACGCTCGAAAAAAAAAGTCCGGGGAGGAGGCAAAAAATGAGGCGCAAACAGCTCAAGGAAGTACGGTGCCCCAAAAAGCTCGGTAGGGGAGGCTGCAAAAAGCTCATGGGTGAGGTCAAGATAAAGATTTCTTAGCCCAGGCTTGGAGGAAGAGAGGGCAGGAGAAACGTCTCGGAAAGAGAAACGAGTTCCTCGGGAAAAAAGGCTTGGGAAAGCCGGGGGAAGAGAACAACAAAAAGGAAGAGAAGAGAGGGGAAAAGGAAAGGCCAAGAAGTTACGTGGGAGGCGTACCTATCTGTTTGAGAGTAGGGGGAGCCTGAAATAAAGGGGTAAAGTGTAATAGGACAAAAGAAGAGGGTGACGCCAAAAATCATTTGTCCGACTCGAGAAAAAAGAGGACTTCTGGGGAGGGGAGGCAACGAATCAAGAAAAACTAAGAACATAAAGGGGCAAAAATTTATAAAAGGAAATTAGTTTTCGGCAGGCATATACCTACGGGGAGAGGAAAGTATCGATTGTGAAGAAATTAATAGAAAAGTCTCAGACTAGAAGGTTGTGGGGCTCTATAATTACAAAACAAGCAACAGAGGACATAAGGTCGAGAAGAATAGGAACCATCCCAAATGAGAGAACATCAATCAGGAATAAAAGAAACTTATACTAACGAAGAAAAACAAATTGAACCGAGTAGCGCCAAACCCCTGAACCGAAAGAAAAAAAGGATTTCGGTGAAAAAAGGGGAGGAATCGAACCAAGAACTCTACAGAGGGGGAAAAGGAAGGGGGGGCCTCCTGAAAGGACATTGGGTCAAGGAGTGAAGGAGGATTACACGAAGGTCAAAAAAGGACACTAGAAGGTATGGGAGGATATTACCTATTTCGGGGTCATAAGAAATGTTGGGAAAAGGGGACCTCTATCCAAAAAAAGGAGATAGCTCAAGGAACATTGAATAGGGAACATGATAAAGGGTTTGGGTGCATTCCCTTAGGGGGAAAATTTCTCACAAGGGTGTTTGGACGGGAAAGTGGGGTGGTAAAGAGGAAGACCACTTCTGCCGATCACATTAATACTGATCTAGGGGGGAGGTAGGCCTGGAGTTCTGGGGTCGGCGTAAACAGGGGAAGGCTTCCGAAAGGATATAGAGAGAAACACCATCTGGCTAAGGATCAACGAAAAAGGAAAGGGGTCTAAGGGCTCAACGGAAACGGCGGCGCACAGTCCGTGACGGGGGTCTGGTCGGAAAAAAAAACATCTTGGAAGCATTTATTCAGAAAAAGGCAAAGGAAGGCCTCAGCGCGAACGGAAATCGAATTTCACTCAGTTATCCTAGATGTAGTTCCAGGGGGGAAAAGAAAGAGAAAACCGGCGGCAGGGAAATCGCAAAAAAGTATCAGAACCACAGTAAAAGAGAAGGGAAATGGATGCGAATTGGCCGGGCTCGGAGGAGTGATAGGAGAAAGACTAAGCTAAAACGGAAGCGAAGATGGGCGAGGAAGTCTCCTGAAGGGCCTCGCAGTGGCTCGACCACAAAGCGACATCAGAAAAAATGGGAGAGAAAAGGGACCGTCACTTTGGAGACTGCGACCATGGTTCGAGGGAACTGGGGAGATATAAATGGGAGACGTGACAAAAGGGACACTGAGAAAGGAAAAGACAAAATAAAGGAAACATTACTTGAGGCGCCAGTCTAAAGGCTCAAATCCGTACTTTAAGAAAGAAAATACAGGTTCAAAAAAAAAAAGTGCTGAAACCCCTCCCAACAAATTTTTATCAAGCAGCATTATCAAAGACTTAAACGGAAGGAAAGGGGTATAGGGGCGTTATCAGAAAAAAGTGCGGAGAGGGAGGGTGGAGAGAGGCACGGTCCATGTCCAGGAATTTCCAAAGAAAAAGGTTCGCGGAAGAAAGGGGAAGAATCAAAGAATAATTCCATCGAAGAAAAAAGTGATGAGGACCGTCCCGCCAAAGGAAGCAGGACTTCCGATTTTCACTAAAGCCATAACTTGGGCCTTGTAACGACGGGGGTGCTTTGGGGGGGGAAAAATAAAATCGACTATTAAAAAAGGGGATCAGTGGAAAAGGGCGCGAAGCAATGTGAGGGTCAAATTTGTTTCTACGCAAAGAGCCCTTCGAGGGGGGAGGGGGTGCATAAGGGGGCCCACTCGGAAAAGGATGAGGAAGGTCGCGGCTGCCATCGGGGGAAAGGGAGTGAAAAGCCCTCTTCGCAGCAACACATGTGCGCGATGTGGTGAAAAAAGGACGCTGGACGAAACAAAGGAAAAAGAAAAGGTAAAAAACGACACGAAAGGGGGGGGGGGTCATAGGGTGTTCTAAAGGCCGAAGAACACAAAAACGATGTCTTCGAAGAAGGACTCAAAAGGATTCTGGCCCACAGACAAAATCTATGAGAGGCAAATCTCGAGGGGTTTGTGCTCAGAACGGGACGGTCTTGAAAGGGGCTTACAAGGCGTCGGAAAGTGAAGGGGTAAAGGCAAAGCGGGTGGATTGCAGCTCAATCATCCGCTATCATATTTCAGAAACTTACCCAGAGAGACGTAAATGAAGAGTCAAAACAAACACAATTAGGAAGAGAGAGATAGGAAAATCCAAGGCCCAAACGCGTACGTGAGATCGCACCGAGGAACATTTGGGCTAATTATATCTAGGAAAGAAAAAGTCTGCGGGGTGGAAAAGTGATATAAAGAAAATCAGGTCCCATTTGGAAACCAGCAAATCTAGAGGGAAGGAGTCTCGAGGAAAAAAAAAAGGTCTTCTTTGAACGTTCAGCGAAAGGAGCCTGTCGCGGAGAAAACATCCGTTGACTTGCAGGCACTCTGTACAAGGAACAAGCTGGGATATTAAAAACATAGAAGAAAAATGTAAGACCTTCGCTAACGAAGGGGGGGGGGCGCGAGGAGTTTCACTCAATACCAACCGAGGCAAAAGGGGGCTCAAAGAAAAAAGGGGGGACGGGGAAGCCCCTGGATTCCAGCAATCTATCGTTAAAAGGGTTCGGGATTGAACAAAAGTCGAGAGGGACATCATCCCTGGCCAGTGGGATATACAATATTAGGGGCGAAAAAAAAAAACCCAAAAAAAGAGCCATCTTTAAAAAAAAATGCGGATGAAGGGGTCGGGGCGGAGGGCTTCCATAAAACTTGAAGTCCAGGGGAAATGCTGGTAAAGACGGAAGGACTATGAGGGGAGGGACATTTTTGTAAGTTGAAGGAGACACATACATATCGAAAAAAAATGAATAGGAACAGGTAAAGCTATTGGTCGCAGTGGGGGAATAAAATGAAACGGTCTGAAATTGGGAAAAAGTACTGTGAACGAGAAAGGGCTTGACCAAAGGAAAGTGGGCCGAAACCGAAAAGAACTGTACGGATTCGAGGAGGTGAAAAAAGGAAGGAGTTTGGGACAGAGGCCTTTTGCAAAGAGAACTTCTGCGAAGGAAACCACCGTAACCCTGTCAAGGAAAATCCTTTGTTCGACAAAGGAACTGAAAAAGGGTCGGAGGGGGGGCCTTGTGGAGGGAAATATTCAGAGATGCACGATTTGCCAGGGTTCTGCGCAATTCCACTGCCAGGCATGACTAACTTCCAGTAAAGAGGAGGAGGAAACCATTGGAATTTCAGTATCCAGAAGCGTATAATCACGCGAACTCAGCCTGGGGGACACCCAAAATAGAGGAAAATTCTATTGGGGCGGGAGAAAAAAAGAAGGGATGTATCGACGAGAAGGGACTAAGCTCAGAAGTCTTAATTAAAGCGGGGCTCGTTGAGTCTCTCAAAACTAGGAGAAAACTTGGATCAGAGTCTTAAAAGAAGAGGAGATTCGGGGGGTGCCTCCCGACGGGACCACGTGAAGCCTTTTTTTAGTCCCATGGGGAGGGAGTTGAAAAAAAGACTAGAAGGGGAAGGGAAAAATCGATAGACGGAAATGCGACACTGGCAAACTTAAATAGAAAATTAATTGAACCGTACTTTTTAAAATTCGAAAGGAAAAAGGTACTGGGGGAAAAAGGAAAAGAAGGGGGGCAAAAGAAAAATTTGGAGTCAACTTCTAACCATTAACTGCCCTTTAAAGTCAGAAAGATCAATCAAGGGCTACTGGGGGGGGGGACACCCCTTGGTATCTAAAATTCATTCTTTAGAACCCTTCAAGGGAGGGTCGACAGGAGATAGGAGGGATATAATGTCCCTCAAACTTTCGCATCGGGTCAGGGGGAAAATCGCAAGAAA
>Ga0179593_1412160_pt1 | contig 25074 bp, 21 predicted proteins | sample CZODoug2_1_08_16_FD_185931 | JGI IMG/M metagenome (GOLD analysis project Ga0179593, IMG submission 185931) | Vadose zone soil fungal communities from Angelo Coast Range Reserve, California, USA - CZODoug2_1_08_16fungal (PacBio error correction) | ecosystem: Environmental > Terrestrial > Soil >...
CACTAACCGATGAAACGGAATGAAACAGGCGAGAAATTTCCAAAGTGAAAACAGGCCACAACCCGCAGGAAAAGAGAGGATGTTTCGAGCTGGAAGAGGAAAGGATCGCTGAGCACAATCACTACTCCTAAGCTATCCTAGGGAGGAAACCGAGAATCAAAAAAAACGCGTCGAACGCTGTGAAAAGAGGACTGATCCATTAGGGAAAAAAAAACGAGCCTCACCTCAACTGGCGAAAAGCCCACGAGAAGCGGGAAGGGACGGAAGAAAATCGAGTCAACCGAAGATTAAAACTTCCGGGAGGGGAAACGCCGATAAATGATAAACTGGTAGGGAAAAAGTTCACCGTGCCTGCATCCCAACCACCGGGCGAGCTACTCGTGAACCGGGGAGACAAACCTTTATGTGCATATCGAGGAGAGGAGTGGGGGAGTTCTTGTACGGGAAAGGGCCTGATCGGACTGAGGGGTTGCAGAGAAGAGAGAGGTTATCTGTACCACTCTCCCGGCGTCTCCGCAACAAAAGTAAGTTAGAGGATCAGAAAGCGCTGACCCTGTATATGAAGAGATTCGACGGTACAGGGACACGAGAAGACCAAAAGGAGGAGGATTTCTGTAACGTACCGGACGAAAGGGATCAAGATTACCAACCGCTGTACACCCGAGATCGGTCAAGGAAAAGAGACGGCCGGTCAGAGGTTCCGAGAAAGTATTCCGAGAAGAATGGCGGAGAGGAAAGGGCCCGAGACTTTGACATGTACTATTGCCCGCTGTCCCGGAAGAAGAGGGACTGGGAACCAAAAAAAAACAGGGGGTCAGTGCAAGGAAATCGCAGGTCCGGGACGAGGAGTGATCACAAATCACTTTGTCCGGCGGAGAATTCATGTCGACAGCGAGAGGAAGGGGGGGGAACGACGGGGAAGAACAAGATCCACTGGGTCGGAATGGCCGAAAAAGGGGATAAAAAAGGTTGGTTGATCGAATCCACAATCTCGAGAGAGGGGCGGGCGGACTTAAAAAAGCCGAGCTGCAAGCGGCGCCAGGGAGCGGGGATTCAGGGTGAACCGTCAGGGAAATTCCTGAAGGAATCCGCCAAGTCTCGACTCTCTTCAGGGAACCGGGAGGACGAAGGAAACCAGAAAAAACGACAGCAGGAGGAGGGAGATCACAGAAAGAAAATGCCGGAAGCCCCCAAAGATGAAGAGCCAGAAAAAAGGACAAAGTGAGGTGGGACCAGAAAGACCGCGGGGAGGGGAAAGAGGACTTGGGGTGTGAGAAACTCCTGAGAACTGAGTCGAGGGGGAAATTAATATTTCAAAAAGTGCCTTCGGACTGGAGGACTGTGAAGGAAGAGCAGGGGGGATGCGGACTGCAAATAAAAGAAGGAGATGTTTAAGGGACCAGGCTGAGGAGTTGTATGCACGAAGAAGAACAAGGCACCAGGGCCGGCCGTCAAAAGGAGCCCCAGAGCGGGAGTTCGGGTTAGTCCGAAAAACAAACGAACGGACCGACAAAAGATGCCGGCTGAAATTTCGAAAAGGGGACCGGGTCAAAAAAAAATCCTCGGGCAGACGTTGGCGGACAAAACGGGGGACAGAGAAACGGCTGAAGGGGAAGGCTTGGGGAGCATACATGAATCGTCGCTACACTGTGTAAGGAGTGAGCCAGAGGGTGAAAGGGGCGTATCCGGTGTGGCTGGTGAACAGTTGGGAAGAGGGGGGAAGTTTCGGGACTTCTCACGGCCCATCAAGCTGATAAGAGGATTATCTCTAGGGGGATGTGTGAAGAGGTTCGGGGGAGAAGGATGTGGCAAGGCTGAGGGGATGAAGGGAAAAAGTTGCATGGTCTGGAGACTTGAGAAAAGGCGATCGAAAAGGAAAGAGGGTCCTCCAGGGGGGGGGACCGGTGCTGTCGGCGAGCGGCATAAAGAAAGAAGAAAGGTGGAGACCGGGGTGTTCGGGGGAGGAAGCTCTAAAAAAACACGTCGGAGGAGAAAAGATCCCCGCAAAAACGGAAACTGATAGTCAAATATTGGGGAAACCCGGCCGATCAAAGCCACCGTAAAAACACATAGGCAAAGTACTTTTCCTCGTCCCGCAAAGAAAAGCAAAAGACCAAAATCCAGACAAGGATCCAGGCAAAGAAAAGGAAGAATGCACGAAACGCAAACGACCGAGCAGAAGAATAACAGAGCCTAGTTATCCTTATCCGCGCTAAAGGCAGCCGCAAAGCAAACTCGGTTCCAAAGAAGAGAAAAACTGCGAAGAAGAACAGAACTGACAAACTCAAAAAAAGGAGCAGGGTGCTCGGTCAGGAGGAGGAGAGGGGAAGACACAACCGGAAATGTGTGTGGGGAAAAGAAGTAAGTGTCGTGCCTCCACCCAAGAACGGTCTGAGGACGTGGCACACATGGAAAAAATTCGGATAAATGATAACAGAGGAAATTGCACATCTGCCAAAATTCCGATCTTTGAGGGGAACAACCGAGTCGACCCCAGAATACCAATGGAGGACGGGAAACGACGGCCAGAAGAGGAAACTGCTCGTCGAGGCACTTGGGAAATCGCCGTCAACGAGAAATCAGGTAACAAAAAAAATCTCGCGGAACCTCAGGCACCGCAGCAGCGAATCACACCCGATACAGGAAGGCAGAAAAATTAAAAAGGGGAAAGACGTTTCCAGCTCCTAAGGGAACGAACTGTGATAAGAGCAAAAAAAGACCTCTTTACCTCACTTCGGCGAGGCCCGGCGCTTTGCCCCTGCTGAAAAAGATGAATCCGTAGGCGAGGTGAGGTATCGAGAAAAAAGGTAGGAGTCGATTAAGAATGGACGTCGTAGACCTGCAAAACAAAAAGCCGTTCCAGCCAGAAGGCGAAGGACTTACACCGAAGAATAAAAAAGCAAAGCCAGCAGATCGTAAGGGGAAGAAACCCAGCTCTCAGCGATGTCAAATCAACAAGTGTCGAAGGATCAAACTCGATCGGGTCAAGAAACACCTTCCAAACCACCCCCCCTCACCCTCAGGGCGAAAAGTTCAGGACGCAGTCCCTAGTCCAAGACGCCAATAACCGGCAAGAGGTGATCAAAGGGTCAATTAAACGACCGAGTCCCTGGAAGGGGACTTGTTAGGGGGGAAAAAGGCAAATAAGGAAGCGGCAACGGGCCCGCTTACCTGATGCCACAATTCGACTGCCTTGAAAAAAGCCAGCCCAGGATCCCGCTGACTCGCGACCTACTGAGTCTAAAAACGAAAAAAAGAAGGAGGAAAAAGGAAAATCTAATCGGAAAAAAGAGTCTTACCAGGATAGGAGAAGGCATTGAACCAGTGGTCCCTCCATAACCGCCGGCAGGCAACGCTCGGACCCGGAGGCAGAAAGACAAAATCTCCAGTTTGGGGAACTCTTATTTAGGGAGGACTTAAGGAAGGGGGGGGGGGCGGAACAATCTTAAAGGTGCAGCGCGACCGCCCCAGGAGTATCATCAGAAAGCATTAGAACTCCCGCAGAGACAAGAAATGCTCAAAAAATAAAGTTGGGATCAAAGGCAAGGAAGGAGCAAACAGGTGGTGGTGGGAGACAAGAAGAAAGAAAGAAGAAAACGGGGGGGCTGCTCCCGCACAGGCACGAAAGGACAAGATCGAGCTCAAAAGAAAGGATGGAGGGACGCCGCCCGTGGGCCGCCTCACATGTGGAGGGTCGGTTGGCGACATCCAGAGGAAAAAGCCATCAGCTTAAGAGAACCGTCCCGGTTCGCGACCCGGAAAAAAGGAAAATTCTTCAGTCGTAGTACTGCGGGGGGGAAAAGACTCAGAGGTAGAAAAAAACCTAAAAAAAAACTGCGCCTGTCAGATGGGCAAATGGGACCTGGGACCTCATGGACATGACGATGAGATCCGGCATTCAAGAGTTCGAGAAGAAAACAACAACATATTCGAAAAATAAATACGCGAACAATCAAATGAACTGGCCTGACGAGGACGAAGAAAGGAACCGTCGGGTGCAAACGAACAGTGAACACACAGGAACGCGGAAGAAGTTAGAAGGGAGGTCCTGGCGGGGATCGGCGATATCACCGCCAGCTACGCCGAAAAAACCTATTGGAAAGTCCCAAGAGAATCGCTGAACCGGATTAGGAGAACGAGATGCACGCAGAAAGAATTGGCATGGTGAAAAAAAAAAAAAGATCCATGCACCTCATGTCGCCAAAAAAGTCAAGGAGTCGCCTGAAGAGTCGAGAAAGAAAAGCGTAGGCAAGGGGCAGGGAAAAAGAGCTCATTCGGACCACTGGAGAGTGCACAGAGGGAGAAAGTCCAGAAGAAGGTGCGAGCTCGACCTGCGAGGGAATCCAAAGGGGAGGGGTTCAGGACATGATAGAGAGGAGCTGCTTGGGTTCATTTCGCCTTTGACAGCAAAATGTTAGTCTTAGGCTGTCCAGCTGAAAAAACCGCGGCCCCAGAGCCAACCCCAAACTGACTTACGGAATAGGAAAGGGCACGGTGGTGACAGGTGAGGGCAAGGAGGAAGAAGGAAAGTGATAACGCCCTAACCAGCGTAGGAAGGAGGGCGGTGCTGGAAAAACGGGAAGAAGGACTGGGGAGCCACCCCCCCAGCAAAACGGCAGAGTTTAACCGATAACTGGAAAGGACCATCTATAACGGGAGAGTTCAGGATCAATGAAGAAAAAGCTGGACATCTGGATCCGGTCTTAGCGTTTCATAGGGTACTTGTTTTAATCATGTAAAGGGGCAGCGAAGTAACTGCATGAAGGATTTCACAAAGGGGTAAAACCCGACAGAGAAATGAGGGGACAGGAAGGGGAAGGGGGCCTGAGCTAGGGAGTTTCCGGACGACCGAGTCAAGTTGGTCAGTATCTCCAAAAAAAACGGAACGTCCGGGGGGGGGGCGCCAACGAGGGAAGAAGGGAGCTGTCAACTACGAGACAAACACGGTTTGGACACCCAGCGCGACCTTCTATTAAAAAAAACCGAAGAGAGATGCGCAAAGATCAATCTGGGCGGAAGGTGGAGAGTACCGGAGACTAACCGGCGGCGACAGAAACGCTTAGATGGGGAGGAAGCTCGGCGAGACAATAAGGAAAACCTGGGGGCTGAGTCGCGACCGACACGAATCTCCCAAAACCCTGACTCTACGCAACAGACGTCAAACCGTCCGAACCGGAAGGGACAGCGGGAGGGGGGGACCCGGAGAAAAGGGGTGTACACCTCGACTCTGGCCCGTTCCAGTACTAATAAGAGATTTCCTGTAGCTGCCGATCTGCGTGGAAAGCTACCAAAAAAAATGAGAAAAGTAGGAAAAGCTGGCGGGGGAGACTAGAAAAGGGGGGGGGAATCTACGGAAAGGACCCGTGCTGGACAAAACTGAGAAAAGGCGGATGTGTGACTTGTGGTAGGAAAGGGGGATTTCCCCAAAAAAAGGGCGAACCTATTTCCGTTCCCTAGGGGGGGACAGTGGTACATAAGTTCTAAACGTGGTTGCCGGGAAAAACATAAGGATCTTTAAAGTAACGGTGGCGTACAGAACCGAGGGACGATACCACACCATGAAGACTGGGGGAAAAGAACGCGGCGAAGAAAAGTTCCCGGATTAGGGGCCCAAGGGATGGAGTGACGGGACGCACCGGGTGAGATAAAACGAGTTGGGGGGGGAAGGTCAAGGGGGGCGGGAAAAAAAGAAACACCCAAACCATCAGCGGGAATAGACGGTGAGAAACAGTGAGTGATTGAAGGAAAGCGGGAGGGATGAAGGGAGGCAGGTCTGCAGTGGTCAGAGGCGTGTCTGAAGCAAAAGTGTCTGGCGGGGGAGGGCCAAGGAAGTTTGGGGGGAAAAAGCGGGGGGGCCGGTCAGGAAGCTCGTCGTAGCCATAGAGACGAAACGTTCGAGGTGTGAGGCACAAAACCAACTGAAAGATATACCCGCCAAGAAAAGAAAACCGGGTATATCCGAAGGCCCGGCAAATATCAGCAACAGGGGACCCAAGGGGAATTCAAAAAGTCTGGGGCCACTCCAAAAAACAAATCCGTAACTTAAGCACACCTACGAAAGGAAAACCCGTCAGCCATGGAACAATCCTTACACCACGAACAGATGCTGAAAAAATCAAAAAGAAAGAAGGGGGTAAACACGCTGAGAAGAATATGGACTGGTTGAACCACAAAAAGAGTGCCACACGAAATCGCCCCGTGCGAATAAAAAAGCCCACCGGCCGACTCCCAGGAAAGCCTGAGCGGAATCAAGGGAAGGGAAGAAAAAACCAGACAATGGGGGGCGCAACAGAAGAGTTCGTTTGGCCTCCACCGCACGGAACGAGGAGAGCTGAAGTTACCAAAAAAAAAGAACCCGTTAGTAGAAAAAGCGCAAAAATAGGAAAAAAAGGACATCGGTGCCTCGTCAGCTTGACAGAGGCTGGATACCGAGTCTAACCCACCGAAAAGAAACAGCCGTGGTCTCCGGTGACGGCCGTAAACAATGCAGGTCCGTAGAAGTGACCGTTAGCTCCCAAAAAAGAGGGACCCCGTACCACAAAACGGAAACTCTCTGGGAAGCGCGGGCCAGGAATCGGGAAAAGGACGATCCACGCGACGGCAACGCCAAAGAGTGAAGACACCGAGGGTCACACCCGCGAGAAGGGTGAGACCAAAAAAAAAATCGTCAACCATCACTGGGGCGCCTTGCTAAGGGGGGGTCCGCTAGAGCAGTGTCAATTAAGAAGGAGCAAGTTATAGATAAGCCGCACCGGGAGAAAGGCCGTGGCCATAGCAGCGTACAGGCCTGGGACCGGGGGAGGATAAAAACAGGTCTCAAAGGGCGACACAGGCCGTAACGAAAAAAGTACCAAAACGGAAAAAATCAGATACTCGGCGGAAATAAGTCGAGCCCAGCTCGCTGCCTCTGTCGAGCACCAAAAGGGAGAAGGTCGCAGAAAAAAAAGATGTCCCGGAACCGGGGAAAACGTCCCAAAAAAGGGAAGAAGACAGTGGTCACAGGGCACATATTTCCCAGAGAAAGACGGAGGTTACCGCTCTCAGGCAACCTAGGTCCCGGAGCCATTAGGAAAAGATGGGGGAAGGTACATGCGGGCCGGGTAAGTCACGGAGAAATCGTACCTAGACCACAAAGGGCGCCGTACCTGACCTCGCCGCGTATCAAAGGGGACGAATTAAGAAGGGGCATCTCGCAGCACCAGAGGGGTCTAGACTGCCAAAGAGTCCTCGGAAGGCAGATGTCATGGAGAAAGAGCCGTCCTGGTAAAAAAAGGGTTAAGAACGCACCGAAAACAGACCGTAGAGGAGTGCTTTATCAAGTCCCGGATTCAAAGGAAATCCGTAAGGTCCCACAACGGGAGCTTAATTAAGGGGTGAGCGAGCTGCGGAACCGGCGGTACAGATTAAATACCGCAAGAAAAAAAAGAAAACTCACAGGCAACCCAGTCGGAGTAACACAAAGACCGGAAATCGATAAAAGCACTTTCAGACCCTGGAGCCCCTCCTAAGGGGAATAATAAAGATGTTTGAAAAAAACGCCAAAACCGTTGCACGGAAGAAAGGTCTAAAATGCGAAGGGAAAGGGCACAGGCACCGGCGCAGGGGAAAAAGCTCTCCTATATACCATTACAGGAGACCTAGAGGAAGCCTGGGGGTCGTTTCGGGCCGCCAGGAGTGGGTGGACCCACCGGAGAGGTGCGAGCGCCATCAGAGGAAGAAGGAAATTAACCCGGTCCGCGATCCGAAAGAAGCACAGGCGGGAGCTCGGGAAAAGGAGGGGCGGTTGGAAGCCGCCCACAACGGGAAGGCGCGCCGGTAAACCACAAACCCGGGAGGGTCAGGCCCCAGGAAAAAAGAGGGGAAGAGGGTAATGCAAGGGCCAATCTAGTGGTCGCGGACTCTCTCCCAAACCGGGAGGAGATGGAAATAGGCTATTCGAGTATGCGATCGCAAAACACGGAAAAACGCGCCACAAGAACTTAAACGTTACGTTCTAGCAAAAAAAAGGTCGCTGCGGAGATCACCCAGCATACTACGGGAAAAAAAAGGTATTCCACCGAGATAGTCTGAGAAAATCAGGGGAACTCTTCAAAACGCCTTCGCCATTTGCGTCAGAACACAAGATCCTGCAAACCGACTGGCGGGAGACCAAGAGTGAAGAGTCAGCTTCCGCAGTGAATCGACGACTTTCCCTGCAAAAAAAAATGAAAGGTGAGAATTCGTGGTAACCTGGGAAAATAATCACCCACCCTATGGTCGACTCGAAAAGCCGGGGCCTAACGCAACGGAGTGTAGTACCGGGGGGGGAGGAGAAACTCAATGGAAGGGCCTTTAAACCTGGAAAAGGACGTTTCGTATGAGCGGTCTGAGCGGACCACTAGGGGGGGGAACAGGGCGGACGGAACCGCATCAGAACAACCCCCGCCAGTAAGAAAAAGCGAACGCTGGGAAAAGGGAATCTTAAAAACTGTCCGTGACCTTCCACTAACACAAGCCGACGGGCAAAAAAGGTGTGTTCCGGGAACAGGTCAGACCTGAAAGGAGGTCTATGTCAAGAAGAAAGGGAAAGTGCCGAGATTCGGAAGTTAGAGAAACTTCGGGACTGTTTATAGCCAGGATCGCTCGCGGGAATTGCGGGCGGGGAAGAGAAAAGGCTACGTGGTGGTCGAAGAAGGGGAACAAGGAGACAGGAACCTCGGAGGAAGATCTTACAATACCCATCGAAGACTCGGCACGGGCCGAAACGCTCATAGAAGTTGAAGGGTTACTCTGCGGGACTCAGGGCCTGGTCGATCTGCAAAGTAGAGCCGGAGAGGAGGGAGGAAAAGGATCAGAGCTGGCCGCTGAGTACCCGTGTGGATCTAACGAGCTGAAGAGCGGAGCTACGTACCTCAACAAGACATGGGAGACGGAGGAAGGGGATCGCGGAATAACCTTGGGCTCGTACAGTACTGTAGAACCGTGAAAAAGGGAAACGCGTCAGCTGCATGAGAAGGACGGATGGACACAAAGAGGCCTCGAACCGGGTCTTCTCAAAATAACGACTCAAAACAACCGGAAAAAGAACCTAGGCAACATAAAGGACAGTGATCTACCGTCCGGCGAAGGACGGAGTGGACAAGGCATTTGGACACGGATCGCTAAGGGGAAGCCGAAGGAGGAGACCCATCCAGTGTCGGGCTCATGGGCGGAGTTTGGACAGGCAGACTTAGAGGGAGATGCGCGCTGACAAAGAAGACAGGATTGTTACTAAAGGATTGCGGGATGCGATCACGCGGTAAGGAACCAGAAAAAAGCATCGATTTGGGGGCTAATTGGCAACGTAGTAGGTTGGAACGGGGTTCTGACGTCGGTCGGGACAAAGGAAACAACCCAGGGGGGAAAAACGCAGACCCAATACCTTTGACCGGGGGGCCACAGGGACGACATTTATACCCGACGGGTGGGGACAGTTTACACTTAAGAAGCCTACATGCGTAGGGAAAGGGACTAGAAAGAAAAAAAACAGTTTCCTTCTGTGTTGCTCGGATGCCATCGGAAAAAAAAGGTGGCCTGGAGGAGGGGGGCGGGCGACGACCCCAGTGAGCGGGGGAAAGTTTGCATAGTGGTGCGGTCTTAAGCTGGCACACTGGAATCAAGGGAGGAGGTGACCGATGATCTTAAGATGTGGAATCGGGGCCTGTGGCGAGGTCTGGAAGGGAGGGAATGACGGTGGTGAAAGCTAGGGCGGGCGGGAGGAACGCATGGAAAAGTACGTTAAACGAAGTGCCGGTACTGTATATGGGGTCAGTAGCCCTCTTACGGAGTCGTTGCGTGGAAAAGAGAGAGACAACACCAAAATGAGGGAAAAGAGAGATCTACGAACCAAAAGAATCAAAAAAGAAGGAAATCAACGAAGGCGACTTACATAAGCGATCACCAAAACGTGAAAACTCGTTAGGGGACCAAAGTTGTCAGGGAACAAGGACAGCCACTCCAAAGGGCAACACGCACAGCCAGTCAGAAAAGGAAAGACGTAAAAAAACCCAGGGAAAGGACCAAAAATATTCCAAAGAGCGAAACCTCAATTGGTCCGCTGTGACGTGGGAAAAGCCTCCCGAACAGTCGAGAAAAACGTTACCACGTCCACTCACACCGGAGCCGTCAACTAAACAAAAAAAGGAAGCCAGAAACTCCAGCGAGGGGTCCTCTCAGAGAAACAGAAGGTTGTGGTGGAAAAATAAAAGTGTGTCCGCGGGCAATCGGAAGACGGGGAAGGGACCAAAGGAAACCCTTTCGGAAGAATTATCAGCTCAGTAAAATCGTGGGCCAAATCTGGGAAAGAAAATGGTAAGCTTCTGGTGAGGTTTCCGAAGAGAGGAAAAAAAAGGAAAACTACGGAAGGAAAGTGGAAGGACCGCAACACTCACACGGAAAGGGGTCGACTCAACTCAAAGAAGAAATAGTACCCACGATACGGAACTCCTAGGCGGGATCACGTTCCAGAACCAAGCCTTCACAAACCTAGAGGCGAAGAAGGAAAAAGGAGCGACCTGAAAGCACGCCTCCAAACCCAGGGCGAGAGCCGGGGCGCGAAACCGCGGTCACTCCGGCGAAGAAAAGAAGGGGACCGATGGGGCTAGGAAAGTGTTTAGGGGCAGAGATCGGTGATGTCTAGCAGCCCACGGTTGATAGGTTGAATATGCCGCGTAGACAATTATCAGACGCAGGGGAAACCAGGGTTCGACATGACGGGGTACAGCAACAAGGCCCCAAGCGAGCCCAGCAAAACATCTCGTGGAGAGGGGGGGAATCTAACGCAGCTCGGAAGATGTGAAAAACCACGGGAATGTCTAATGCGGAAAAACTGCACGCCACCGGCCGCCTCCTGCGAAAACGGGAAGTCGGGAAAGGGGAAAAGACCAGAAACTCGGGATAAAAAGGAAACACCTGCAAACCCTAGGAGCTTCGCTGCTGAGAAGGACTAGGGGCCGCTCTTTCAAAAAGGGGAACTGACACGTAAAGCCTAAGGGGAAGAGGGACACTACAAATCCCCTTCCGCGGGGGAATTCATAGCTAGAACGACCGCCGTCCTGAGAAAACTAATCATCGGAAGACGTAGGGACTTTACTGAAAAAGCCGGCAAAGGGTTCATGCGTAACAAAAGCAAGGAAAAGTTCGGAAGGGGTTGGCAGCATTCTTCCCAAAGCCCTCCGGTCGGAAAGATGGGTTGAATCATGGGCGGTACGTTGGGACACCGCAGGGAGGACGGAGTTTTACATAAGAGCTCATACGAAACAAAGCCGGATCGAGTCCAAGGAGAAAAGATAAGCATTCTACGCGCTATGCCGGTCGAACACAGGTTGAGAGGCAGAAGGAGCGCCCATGGGGGACACAAAAACATGCACGTCATCCAAGTGTGTACGAACTATACGGCAACGACAGGTGCAGGAAAAAGCGAGACAGCCAGGGAAAGGACTTTGTAAGGCCGTAAGGGGAGAAGGGCTCGAAGCCTGACAGGAGGAGAAGGGGGGGGGGTCCCCAGAAATATCCGAGTCAAAAGACGAAGCGTCCAGGTCTCGATAAGACAGGGGGGAACACCGGCGTCTTAAAGAGGACGAGACTGGGCTGTTGAACTCGAAAAAAAGGCAGAAAAACAGAACTATGGAAAGCGTGGACCGTTACCGTCAGTGCCAGCCGGGGGAACTCGTCAAGAATTTCATACGAGGAGAGGATCCAAGACAACAAAAACAACGGTAGGGATGAAAGAATGAAATAAAGAAAAAGTCTAGGTGAAACTGCAGGGGGAATCTCGGCTAGCGCGCGCCTGCCAAGCTTTCCACGTCGCGGGCAGTTCGATTGAGGTGCGGGATCGCTGGAGAAACGCAAGCTACGCCGACAGACAAAATCGTGCTGCCCACGGCGAACGCGACATGGACAGGGGCGATAACTCTAGGTTCTCGACGGGAAAAAAAAAAAAAGGGGGTTTCTTTTAGGAAAAAACCGATCCTACCCACATGGCGGAGCAAAGAGTCAGCGGGTTCGAAGGAAAAGAACGAGCGGAAAAAAAAAGGAGGAGTGCCTGTGCAAGTCGCGCAAGGCAAGTTCAGGAAACCTTGAGGAAGTTGAAAAAAGGAAGACTGTCCAACATCCTGGGAGAGCTCGAACCAACCGTTGTTACCTGAAAAGGAGGCGAGGGCTTTATTTCAATTACCTGGGGACATTAGATCGGGCTGTACTTGACGACTTAGGAGAGGGAGGGAGGTACCAAAAAAAGCTATGCCCGTGTCCGGGAGGGACCCTGCAAAAAGAGAAGACAACACTGGGATTAGTATTGGAGAAGCAGTATTTCCATTGGGAAAAAAAAAAGCCTACCACCGCCGACGGAGGAAGCTACTCTGGGAGGGAAGGGAAACCCACCCTGGGCTAAGCGGCGGAAAATTAAAGAAAAACAACGGAGAGGGTCATTTCTCCTACCGTGCGAGTAGTAGGAGGGAGGGAAAAGAAGGAACGGATCAACAATAAAACAAAAAAGCAATAAGGGTCGGTGAGGAGTAAAAGGACCGGTCTAACACAGTACAGGGGTCAAATCAACAAATAAGGGGGGGCCGAACGGCGTCACAGAAAAGGAGGGGTAAAGACCAAAGGAAGAAGGCAGGAGCACTGAACGGGCCTAGCAGATCCCTGGGAATGCGCCTACCTCAGAAGGGAGATAGCCACTGAGCAGAAGGGAAGGGAGGGCCCTCCCGATCTGTGCCGAAGGTCGCTCTGAACCTTTTTTTATCTACGCACCAAAAGAAAGGAGGAGAATGAGGCTCTACCATTAACTAAAAGGATAACGCGAATAAGAGGATTCCGTGGGGCAGGCCGCTGTGAAAAAGAAAACGTTCCGAGGAAGGCACTTCAGTGCGACGCTTAGAGGGGGGCAACCCTCTGGACCAGTAGTCTCCATCATTCATCAACAAAGACCATAACAAAGAAGACGCCCAGCCGGACAAAGGGGATGAATGCGACCGCCGGTTAAAGAGAGACGTCCAGCTCGCTATTTTGGAAAAGGACTCATGGTCCCGCCCCAGCGCCTCAAAGGGGAATTAAGGGGGAGAGTGTGCCGAGGCGCTGCAGGGCCAGTCGAAAAAGAGAGGAAAGGGCATTATTGTAAGAAAGGGGGAAAGCTGGCGGAGCAGAAAAGTGCCGGACACCTACTAAAAGTCCCCGCGTAGTGGTCCATTTCCCCTGATCGGGAGGGGTGGATGGGTGAAGAGGATCAAAATACACCGCACGCATTACAGCTGACCGGACACCTGATAAAAAGGGGTAAGAAGAAAATAATTGCTCACCTAGGTTGTAAGGAAAAAGGGGAGAGGGAGGGGGGGACCACAGACCTAAGCTGACACAATCAGTAAGGATTGGTGCTCAAAGAGCTGCCGAAAGAGGACTGGAAGGAAGGGGGATTGCAGAGTTAAACGATTGCTGGACGGGGGGCACGAAGGTGCCTGATGCGGACGGAAAACGCAAGCGGTATGGGGGCCAGGGGAGACGGGGGGCTTTATTTAAAAGAGGGGAGGGCTGGAAAAGATTTGTCAGGGCTTAAGGGAAAGGGGGGCATGAGGAAAAGGTTCGGGGGCTTATCCGAGTTTATGGCAGTCCAAGGTACTTCAAGGGGGGTGATCAGATCGGAGGTCAAGAGGAAAACCGGTTTCCTCGGAGAGGGGGTAGCTCCACAAAAACATGAGAATGAAAGAGAGAATCGCCCGCACCACTATAACAGAGACAACAAGAGTAAAGAAGAGGCCGATGCAAAAACAACCGGACGGGAAGGGACTGGGGGGACAGCTCCAAACTAAAAAAGTCCAAACTTCAGCCCCTCACACCAGGTCGAATGAAAGAAAATGAAGAAGGCACAAAAGAAGGAGCACCACGATGTCGTAAAACACACAATAAGACCGCATGGCGCTGATGAAAACGGGTGAGAAGCACTACGCTGGACACACTTTGGCCCACGTAACACTCAAACCGCTACAGGCAGGAGAAAACCGGGAAGTCCAGAACCCTGGGATAAAGGGCTTGAAAAGGAAGGAACCCTACAGGGGGGGGTAAAAACCGAAATTCCAAGACCAAAGAAGAAAGATGCGGCTGCCGTTAACCCGAAAAAAAAAGGTAGGAGAAAGAGAGTCATGTCCCGGCCATACGGAAAGCTTCCGTCGTCAGGGGGAGGGGGACGACGGGGGAGAAGAAACGGCAACAAGACAAAAAAAAACCGGGGGAAGACTGTGGGACTGGCCGCGAGAACTCGAATGCATGGGATTCTGTTGAGCACATCGTGCAGAACATGTAAAAACACTCAGGGACGACCTCGGCTTTTCAAAGCCGAAGAAGCGCCTCGCACGAGCATAGGCTAGGGGAAGGAGAAGTGAAAATGGGATCGGCCAGCGGGTCCAACCTCGAGAGCCGCGCAAGCCCTCGGAAACGAGGCCGGGGGATCCGGGACTGGCGATGATAAGAGGGAACGGATTCGATTAAACAGTGATGGACGCAGACCGACCCAGTCCACCGATGGGGGGCAAGAAGCGTATTACCTTGCAAGACCGCCCCGCAAAGTAACCATTAAGTTAAGTAATCGAGGGGTAGGGGAATAGAGGAGTAGGACAAACGAGAAGGGGGAGTGAGGGAGAAGACGAGAAAAAAGTGTTAAGAACGTGGGATTGTGGATGAGAGAAAGAGAGGAAGGTGGGCTAGGACAAAAGTAAACTAGGGGGGGGGGCTAATCCCGCAAGAGACTTCCATCATCTCCCGGAAGCTGGAAGGGAGGATCACCACTGTTCTCCTGTACCTGAAAGCGCGATCTGGCCCAGACCCCCATTACTCCGTGCACTGGGATACGGGGGATCCCTGGACCTGTAGACCCTTGACGGGGGGAAGAGCTAAGGCCTTACTAGGGAAAATTAAAAAATTTAGGAAGAGGGTCGGTTACCACAATCTCACCTTCATCCTGTGACCAGAATCTCAACTCGCGGCAAACAAAGAAAGCAATTCTGACGCCTTGGACCTGCTAAGGAAACAGAGAAAGGATTACCGCGTCATAAATGGAAAAAAAACAAGCAGAGATAAACTGAACAGATCTCCTCGGTCAAGACGCGAGGGATGGGGAAAAATAATCTGCGGGACAATGGGCGGAGCCAGGTTCATAACAGAAGATGGGGGGGGAAAAAGGACGTAGGAGGGGAGGAGGTTCAACAAAAAGTAAAAGTGGAAAAAAGACTTTCAAAAATGGTTGACAAACAATTCTACAGGAATAGGCCGGTGGGGGTCGTATCAACTACCGTGTGGTGCACTGACCGAATTAAGAGGAACAATAAGGCCTGGAGGAAAGTCCATGCGTCAATGAACAATCTCGTAAACGAGATAGGAACATGGCGACCCCCGGTTGAGCAGCCCTCTATCTCTCACAGGAGGTGATTCTAAGGGGAAACCAACGGGGGCAAATTCCTCCACGTTACACCTGCCGGCGAGGACTTAACGGCACGACAGGGAAAGCAGAGGTCGGGGAAGATCCTTCAAGGCCGAATGACGACCGGGAAAGAATTGGCAGCAGAAGGAGGTGCAAAGTCTTGTTTTTAACAAGAACCAACAGGAAAGACTTTCTCGAACTCCTGTGCGAAGAGCAAACTGGACAAGGGGCAGAAAAGAGTTCAGGAGGACTGTCGGCGTAGTACTCGGTGTGCTCAAAGGGAAAAGCATCAAGACGGACAGGAAGACCTCCCGACTGGACCGCTTGGGTGAGCTTGGCACGTGGGCCGGGGCACGGCAAGTGAAAAGGGGAAGTAGCATCGGTCAACAGGGAATACACGGCTCTCCACAAAAACCTGAGGAGAAAAAGAGAGACCAGAAAAAAAAAGCAGAGAACTAAGGAAAACGCGGGGATCGGCCGGCAAAAGGGGAACAAAGTGGACCACGCGGGCCCCACGAGTAGGAGGGGGATGGTTCAGCTTGCGGCTGTGAAAGACTAGGAGAAAAGAAGAAGAGACGACGACGACGCTAAAATGGCTGAACTGAGGGGAGCGCGTAACCTGAACTAGTTCCGGGCGATCGCGGTGCGTCACCCAAAGACGACATACCGAAGGCTAGCTGACCCCCGGAGGAGGTAAAGGAGTTAGGAAGTAATTAGAAAAAAAGAGAGAATGTCAAATACTTGACGTCTCAAAGAAGAGGGACCAGTGACGTCACGGTGAGGCGGATGAAAAAAAATCAGGTCTAAGAGAGAAAGTTCCAGGCGGGACAACCATTGGAGACGGGGCATAGCGGGAGTGAGGGTTCCGGACTGCCGGACAAGAGGAGGAGGGGATTATGGGGGAAGGAAGGTCATAAGTTACCAAGAAAGGGGAACCCGGAGACCGCCAACCCGGACCTAAAATCCGCATTGATAGGGGAAAGGGAGTTAGGAGGACATACTGGGAATGATCACTCCTAACAGCCGACGCAGAGGGGGGATGTACCTGTTGGCATGAAATGGAGGAAGTAAGGCTATTCAAAACCTGTCGGCTGGTCACGAAATCGGGGGGGAAAGTGGAAGGCTAGGATTCTGTTGGACGAGAGCCAGGAGGAAGAGTCATCGGGGAAATTTATGGGCGGTACCTTGTTGGTCATCATGGTACAGTGAACGAGAGGATTGAAAGGAAAATTACATTAAGCGTACCCACAATCTTCAGAAAGGTGAAAAGTGACGAGAAGTCAAGTGACAAGTCACAGGCTTAGGTTCACCCGGGACCATCGGTCATAGGGATATACACTTCCGCTCCGTTAGAAGGCCGGGCGCCCGATCGCTCGGAAGGAAAAAGGCGAAACCGGTGTGTGGAGAGAAGACGCTATCTGAAAAGGACCAGAAAAACGGGAGATGGCTCTCCCGCGGGGCTGAAGGGGGCTCTTAAAATTACTTCGACCGGAGGGCGCCCGGTAAGAGAGGGAGAAGTTCGACAGCTTCGAGCCACCAAACGGGGCGATGGGAGGAAATACGTCATCAGCCGCGAACAAGGATAACCAAAAAAAAAAAAAAAAGGAAGGTAAAAAAGGCCTGGAAGAAAGGGGGGGGGGGGAAACAGTTTGGGTGCGCCCGGCGAAAATCGAGGGAAAATAGGGGAAGGGACCGTACAAAAGTCATCGCGTTGGAACTACCGATCGTGGGAAGGGGGGAGATTATCCAAATTAAAAAAAAGTAGCAGATGGGGGTAATCGTTCCAGGACTAATCACCGGAAAAAAGGCATTCACGATCAAGATCCCAAGGAGGGGGGGGGGGTATTGGGTGAGGGGGGGGGGTGTTCAACTATGTCGCCCAAAAAGAACTGGCTGAAAGAGGGCAAAGTCACGATTGCCATTGTATCATGAGAATTTCTCCCGAACTTTGTAATGCTCGAGTCGTGTGCTCACAGGAAAAAAGAGGAGGGGCTAAAACATTGAAGGACGGGTAGAGACGGACCGGTGAAGAAGGCGACTTGAGTCAGGGACAGAGGTAATTTCGTGCCCGGGTATGTACTGTTATGGCCGATTCTAGGGTAAAGGAAACAACTAGTGATAAGGAGGAGGGGTAAGAATAGGGAGGGACGAAGATTTTGCATGAGGAGGGGAGGTGCATGAAGGGTAGGGGAGGGAAAAAGAGGGTAGGGAGGGGGAGACGCTGCCAAGGACCTCCGATTCTGAGGGCCTCGGGCGTAGAAAGAGGGGAATAAAACGGTTCTCGTGGGAGGAGAGACAGATCCAAAAAAAAACAAGTAGTAGGAAAAGAGAGGGATCAGAAAAAAAATACAAGGTCGAGAGAAGAAAGAGGATCAATCACCGGCCACCAAAGACAAAGGGATCCAAGACCAGCCAATAATCATGCACGAACAGAAAAGGACATAAAAAAACTGCATAACAGAAACAAATCCATTCAAGCCACGAACAGATTCTACAAGCAAGAAAGAGAAGAGTCACCACATTAGCCGCTGATGACGGAGCGCGACCGGGCAAACGTCGTGCCCACTAAGGATCAGCGCCAAGCCAAGTAAAAAAACGAGAGATAGAGGTAAACGGAGAGGGGGAAGCAACCACAGGAAAAAGGAAAGGGGGGGGGAAATTCCCTCTGTAGGGGGGGGCCGACCACCAAACCACAAAAAAACCGCAAGAGAGCGAGTGCACCAGGAAAACAATTGCTAAGAAACCTGGCCATCAAATGTTTCCAGGAGGGCGGGGGGCCGACCGAGGGAGAAAGAAAAAATCCAGAAAGCTCCCGGAGAAAAAAGGGTTGAATGCACTATAGAGGCCCGGGTCGCCTCCCGCCAAATCTCCCAGAGGCACAAGTACAAGGGTGGAAAAGAAAGACGAACACGAATAACTGGGACTGAAAATACGGAAATGAGCGAACCTGGCTGGCAGCGTCCTAGGGGGGGAAAAAAAGACGATTCGTGCGCACAAAACGAATCCTTCGGGCGAGCAGCAAGGGAGCAGGGCGGAGGAGGGGGGTAGAAATTGAAGCTATTGAGGAGGAGAAACGCCAAGGGGAGCGGCCATGAGGGGGGAAAAGACGCGAAGACGCTGGCAGCCGCTAATGACACGGGAACCAAACTGGTTCTTCTATCCCAGAAACCTAAGCAAGATCTGTCTACCGGGGAACGGAGAAACCGAAGATAAAAGGAGGGGGTGGGAAAAACCAAAGTTGTCAAATTCTAGGAAACCTCGGGAAAGCGGCCCGTCCATCCACATAACAAGCAAAGGCACATAGAGTAAACGAAGGGGAAAAAAAGTCTTTAAAGAAAGAGGGAAGGCACGGCCGATCCCTTGCCCTTTGAGGAGCTGTCAGGGGAACGATCTCCGTAATGCCGGACCGCGCTGGGCCTAAACTATACCAATACGACGGAAGGTGAACCCGAGCGCCCAGGATACCGAACCGGGGAGGAAAATGGGGAGAGCTAAAAAGCCTGCCGTGAAGGAAAAGAAAAACTCCATATCTGCTCAACAGCGGTCGGTGTAGCTCAAGCAAAAAAAAGGGGGGTGAAAGAACGGCAACCGAAAAACAGTCTGGTTTAGGCGGGGATCATTTCAAGGGAAAAATAACGTCAAGACAGGTGTACATTCAGTCAAACTCAAGGTGCAAAAACCGCCGGCGGAAACGCTTTGAAAAAAGGAAAAGCCTCGAGAAAAAAAGAAAACGAATCAGTCCCATCGTCAAGGACTGAAACCTCAAAGAAGAGATGGCAACGGAAAGAACTCGGTTGAGGACCCGGCCCCTAAAAAAAAACGAACTGCCGAAGGCCTCTGTGCAACCTAAAAAAGGGGAGATGCAGGTAACAAGTGCACTTAAACGGGGGCACGCTGCGGGACAGCTATATCTCCGCAAAAAAAAGATTACCAGTAATACGGGGGGGGGAACGACCGAAGTAGTGCAGATCTTGCCCACAAAAACCAGGAGAAACCATGGTTCTCGTGAATTCGGCGATCAGAAAACAACAGATAGGGGAGGGGGAGGCGGATGTGAAATGGTGTGTAAGGGAGGGGGGGAGAAACTAGAATCAAAAGAAAAGGGGAAAGAGGAACCGGCCGCGAAGGGGTCCGCTTGGGTGGCCACGTCCCCGGTTGAACAAGAAAGGCAAGGTAAAAAAAGGCTCCAGAGGGTGCAGTCTGAGTTCCTCAAACGCACAACAAAAACAGAAAAAAGTAGCCTATAGGAAACTGCAGAAAGGGGGGAGATAGGAACAATGAACTGGACGTCAAGGGAAAAAAAAGGCCACACCGGACCTGGACGAGGAGGTGATATAGGGTGAAGTTCGTCTGAGTCACCACACGACGACACTTTAACCCGGATATTGCGAATGGGGGGGCGACTGGAAGTAAGAAACGCATGGGGAAAAAGACAAAAAAAGCGCCATGGGCGGGTCGACCAACACATCACTGCAACGAATGGAGACAAGGCCGAGGGAAAGAGTGCGTAAGAAAGGTTCGTACCCGCCCGGTGTCCCGGGAAAGGTCGAAACGAATTCGTACTAAAAAGGGAGGTGAATGAACCGGGCCGGCACAAACACCAACAAAAAAATGCCTCGATCCTGCCACTGTAGGGGGGACGGCATAGGCGCGTCGCTGGGACGCCAGGGGAAAGGAGATCGTGATGGTTTTTCGCGGGGATAAAGGCGTGGCAGAGCTGTAACAACGACGGAAAAATGCGAGGACGTCAACACCACGGCCGTGACGACAAAGGGTACCCACGGAAGATTGAAAGAGGGGTTTCTGGCTGAAGGGGGTCCCGTAGAAGAGGACCCCTTAAGGCGGGCGGGCTTTTATGTTGAGGGAATCCTCGACTGCCGATCGTCAAAACCTCCAGGAAGGAAGTTGGAACGGTAGGTGGGGTTCAAATCCGGATGACAGTTAGCAGGGGAGAAAGCTGCTAGGGAAAAGGGTTCGACGTGGTTGGTCACAGGTAAAGGGCCAACGAGAGGCGGGGGAATTCATGACATGAAAGATGCTTGAACCCTCAACTAATAGGAAAGTTGAAATATGGAATGCTTCATGAGACACGGGAAAGCAATCGGCCTTGACTATCTGCCGGCGCCTGAAGGACGGAACCGGGGTGCGGCCAGAGGTCAGGAGATTACTATAAAAAGGCGAAGAACAGTTTGATCGACCTCCCTCCGAGCTGCAAGAATCAGAAGGACTTGGGCGCCCGAAGGGGCGTGAACAGATGGGTACCTGTCCTTTCTACCACGGAGTGCAACCGTCAGCGCAAAGCCGTAGAAGAGGATATGCACAACATACCGCCGGAAAAAACATCTATCTACCGTCGCAAACAGGAACACAGATAGCCAAAAAGATTGAACAAGCATCACCGGGGGAAGGTTGAACGCGGGAGGGGGTTAGCACGTAGAGGGCGGGGGAGCCGCTCTGTGGAAGGGATTCTCACAATTGATTCTTGCTTGAGTCCGGGGAAGGTCGGGTTCAGATTCTCTTCCTTTACGTCGGACAAAGAATGGGAGGACAGAGAGGGTTGAAAGGGGGGTGAACCGAGGTTCTTTAAGGGGGCGTCACCCTCCCCTTCAATCTGGCAAAGCAAAGGAAAGACGGGAAGGGTTGCGGGGGGCGAGAATCGTGGGGACCTAAAAAATCTGGAAACTCTGCGGGCCGGCAAACCGGGACGACTAGAAGGTTCCCTAACGGGTGGCAAAGCACTGCAGCCGCGTGGCGGGGAAAAAAGAACGAAGGCTTACAACAAAAAGGTCCGTCAGGGGGAGTCCGGAACGAGGAGCGACCAGGCGTTTTTCCAGGATCGGCCGCTGGGCGCGTTGACGGACAAAGGTGAGACGTGGCAGGGGGACAAGGTAAGTGCTGGAACACGGAAAATAAAATGGATGGTGGTCTGTGCGTGATTTAGAAAGCCTGTGGGCGGGCTGAAGGAGGTGGGCGAGGAGATGGAAGGGAGGAAGGGGCCAGTTTGAGTTATGAAGCGGGAGGGAGGGCGGGGGGGAAAGGAGGCAATACCGCATATTTGGTTTTCATCGTGCCCAACGTACAACCGGGGGAGAATGGGAGGGCTAATAGAAAAAAAAAACGGTGGGAGAAAGAGGAGGGAGATGCCCGCCACAACGATAAAAATCGTCGAGCGAGTCAAAGAAGGGACTTAATCACCTCACCACCGCGGTTGAAAAAAAATCCTCGAGCCGCAACACCAAAGACAAAATCACGGAACAAGGGGCAAGACATGGAACAAAGACCAAGTAAGCAGAACAAATGACCTGCATGCAACAGATTCTAAATCACAAAAGAACGAACCGCATTACTATGTGGCCGGGGGGCACGCAACCACAGTCACAGAGAACAAAGGGAAACGTCAAGCGCAAAAAGGAAGGGGGACAGGAACGGGGAGGAGCGCGCGGTCACTGAATATCAAAAACAAGGGTTGGAAAGGACCGGGTCCGTCAGTGGGCCCACGGAAAATGCGGCGGAAACAAAGGCACCAGGTGGAAAGGGAGGAATCAAAGCACCTGGACCATCTGGTCCGGAAAAGGCGTTCCGGGGGTCGGGGAGGGGACGACAGGGGGCGGGAAAAAAAAAACTCGTCTTCCGGGCTCCGGCGAAGAAAAGTGACCTAGGTCTTTTTAGATGGGGAAGCCAAGCCAAGAAATGGCCCTGTTAACCCCAGTCGAGCCTCCCGCTTTAATAGTGAAACTGAATCCAGGGCACAATCCAGGAAGCAATGAGGACGACGGGAACTAGAAATTCAAGGGAGCCGGCGCACAAAGGCGTAACAGAAGGAGCTGAGGCAAAAACACAGTCTCTGATGGGAGAGAAAGTGTACACTGGCGGATGAGCATTTCTAGAAGAAGCCCCGGTCAAGGCGGAACGAGTTGGGCACATCGCTCACCTGGGGACTTCTCGGTGCAGGAACTTTAAGAAAGAAGGTAATAGCCCAAGGAAGAAAAAAGTCGAGAACCTGCGGTCAGCCATCTGGTAAGTCGATCATCAGAGCAAGGGTCGGAACTGTTTGCCGTCGGCCCGAGGAAGGCCCACCCGCGAGACATTGGAAGAACAGGCACTCGAGGCACAGCCAGAACCGCACAGAGTGATCAGCAAGGACCACCGAGCCCTGACCTTTAGAAGCGGCATCCTGTCATAACGACGCTGATGCAGTATGGGACCACCACGAGAAGGACATGACAGGGGGAACGCCCAGTAAAAAGAGTACGCTTGAGCTCCACGACCGCAGGTCAAGCGTCCAAAGACATCCTCTTCCGACAGGGATTTCAAAATCCACTACCTGGAAAATCAGACGTGGGAGTAAAGGTAACCTTGAAGAAGACCTAAGGAATCAAGAGAAAGGTTGTCGTTAGACTGACATAGGAATTAGGGTGACTTCCTCGCCCTCATCTGAACGAAAAAAGACGATCTAAGTTCAAACCGAACTCAAGAAAAAAGGTGCAAAGGCCGGAACCTGTTTAGAAAAAAAAAAAAAAAAGGACCTTGGGGGGCGAGGACGCTCCCATTATTTGGAACACGACCGAACTTTAAACGTCCTCCACAGAAGTCGGGCGCACCTGCACATTGATTCAAAAAAAATTGAGCATTCGCCTAAGCGGCCTCACGTGACCGCCAAAGGAGATTTTGGGTCGGAAAGAAAAGAATCAAGAAGCCAGACAGACTGCGAAACGATTTTCTAGAGCAGACAGGCAAACCGAGTCGGACGAGGGAGGGAGGGTACTGGGGTCAACAAAGGAAAACGAACATGCCGCGCAGAGTGTGGCCAGCAGGTACCGGTGAACGCAGGCAGAGAATCGTTAGGAGGGGGCGGGCAGGAAAAGACTCTCGAACAACAAACAAAGTTAAAGGGGAAAGCACTCTAAAACTGCTGAGAGCGACCCTTTCCATCAAAACCAATTCCACTGGGGGAAACACACTCGAAACGGCCGAGGAAACTGGTCGGCGGCAAGGGAGGAGAGCAGAGGGAAATCACACTCCAGTAATAAGCAGCAAGAGAAGAATCTGCAGGGGAAAAGGGGAGAGAGAACCGGGACGGGAACACGCTCTAGGAAGTAAACACGAAAACAAATGCGCGGCACACACGGGAAGTCTTTAGCGTAGGGGGAAGGGTAGGAGAAAGACGAGCGTCCAAAGAGTGAAAAGGTTCCTTTGCAAGTTCAGGCCGAGCAGCAATAAGTGGCAAATTCGTCCGAGTGAAAGCTCGAACCTGGAAAAAAGGGAGGCTCAAACAGGTCGAAAGAAGCAGTTCGAGGAGCTTGAAGAAGGGACATGATAGCTTCTTTTTCGTCCGGTCAGAGCTGTAACAGCAGGCCCAAGCGGCGTTACCGAACAACCAGAGGGGAAAAAAAAACGAAGGACGAGGGGAAAAAAGAAGGGGATAAGACGGGCGCTGATCCGACCTTGAGCAACCCTACACAAAATCCAGAGGTCCTTATCGGTAAACGAACCGAATCGTTGCAAAACTCTGCCGAAAGGAAATATACTGGCAGTGCTCGGGGAGCGTCGGGGGGGAGAGGGAAGTGGAACCCGTCAGGGGTCCTTTCGGCGGCGTAACTCGAACTGGGTTAACATGTCGAGGACCGCTCGACGGGGACAGGCAATTCAAAAATATGATTCTGACCGACCAAGGAAAGTCAGGACTCAGGCATGGCCAGCTAAGGTCCTGCTTACGGTACACTCGGCCGTCTAGAAAAACTCCAAAATGAGACGACAGAGGCGGAAGGATACTATCTGTCTAGGGGGGGGCAGATAAAAGCTACCGTTTTGAGCGAGAAGAGATGAAACTTGAGGGAGACTCCACCCTACTCCGCTTGGCTCATGGGGTACCTGGCGGCCGGAGAAAGGGCAGGGAACTGTGAAAAGTCAGGGCTCTGCAGATAAGGGCGATGTCAAAAGCAAGAAATGGGGGAGAAAAGACACGCCATACAAGCAGCAAAAAAAGGACCTGCGGCCGGGGGACGAAGACCGAATTTGTGAGACACAGCGGGCGTGGAGTCGAGGGCAAGTTCAGGGATGGTCTTGCCTTGGGGGACTTGCAGAAATTCGGACCCGCGAGAAAGGGGAAGGGGAACGGCGGGCGGGGCATTGCGGAAAGGAGGGACCGCCGACGAAAAGCAAGGCGGGCTGGCGGATGAAAATTATCAAAAGAAGAGGAGGTTCGGGGTTTTCAGCAAAAAAAACCGCTGTACCGAGGGGACAACGATGGGAACCATGTGTACGAGCTGAGTTGTCAACCGAACTTGTTTGCTCGTTTGCAGGCAGGCCGCCTCAGGCGTGGGCACAATGCAGGGGGAGGAAATTAAGTCCACAAAAAACCGTGGAACCGCCTCAGAAGGAGGCAGTCTTGGCGCTTACGTCTGCGGTGGAATGAATGTTGAAACAGGTGAAGTGAGGTAGCTGCACACTCCATCACGGGATGACTGGTTGAAGGGGAAAGTTGATTTCTGGGAAGAATCTGTTCGGTGCGAAGTGGTGGGGAGAGTTAAGATGTGGCTGAATGTCAGTTAGGAGCCGGGTGTCTTTCGGGCAATGAAGGTGGGAACGAGGGTGCATTTTCTGATAGGGGAGCTTTCGCCTCAGATACAGGGGAAAGACGTGGGAAA
>Ga0179593_1288616_pt1 | contig 25070 bp, 18 predicted proteins | sample CZODoug2_1_08_16_FD_185931 | JGI IMG/M metagenome (GOLD analysis project Ga0179593, IMG submission 185931) | Vadose zone soil fungal communities from Angelo Coast Range Reserve, California, USA - CZODoug2_1_08_16fungal (PacBio error correction) | ecosystem: Environmental > Terrestrial > Soil >...
GCCGCAGTCTACTATGAAGGAAAAAGAGGGCGGTACGTTCGGTCTGGCGCAAAAAGCTTCAGGTGAAAAGTAAAAGAAAATTGGCTCATGGACGGAGATGGAAAAAGTGTCTAGGGGGAGGGGATAGCCTACGTCACCCTCTCTAAAAGAAGATGGCCGACCTGGCGAGCGGCTCGGGATTCGGAGCTCCCGACTTCCGGCCAAATCGCGGAAGGGGGCGGGCGTGGCCTGGCTCTATCCTAAAACTCGAAATCACTTGCTAGCGTGCTTTTAAAGAAAAAAGAAAAAAATCAGGGCCTCACCTCCCTCGTACGTCGACGACACAGGACCAAACTAGCATTGTAGAAAAAAAACCCACAGGGGCGGAGGAAACGTCGAAAAACCTCAAGAATCCGCGCGTATGTACTAAACTTTCCTCACAAAAAGAAGAGCCAAAAGGGATCTGGCCCGCTGGACGCGGAACCTAAACTCAAAGAAGCCTAAGCCCAGACGTCCTGAACAAAATAATGGCGGGGAAGGGGGAGGTATAGCTACTACTTTGGCGCTGGGAGTGATGCCCTCACGAAAAAGACCAGAACATTTCAAGTTGTCCAGTCGCAGCCAGAAAGAATTAAACGATAATTTTCACTGAGAGAGAATCCCGGGACTCGAGCGCGAAAGGAAGGGGAATGAACACCACCAGTGCGCGAAGACACGGTGAGGATCAAACACGGGGGGAAAGATCAGGAAAACCTGGAGCATCTCGTCGATAGGAGCTAGTGATCCGCGATCAGCGGGCTCGAGCGAGACCGGGGAACTGGGGAATCCTTGTCTTGTTTGCCGGCGCCGGCTTGAACTCTGAAAGAGGAGGGGGAAAGAAAAGACGGAAGTTTCGATTCTCGGACCGTCGGTATTCTCTTAAACTAATTTAGGCCTACCACCCAAACATGGCTTACTCCCCAAAAAGTACGAAGAGTCCTTGAGAAGGCACGAAACTGTAGCGGCAGGTGAAAAAAGGGGAAAGCGCCTCGTGATGCCCTTCAGCTAGGAAAATGAGATACCATACAAGCGCCTTGAGGTCTTGAGAAAAACGAGGCCACGTAGAAAAGGGAAGTCAGAAAAGGGTCCCTCTTTCATATTCATGGCTCGGCCAATCAAAGGGGAGAAAGGGGGGGAGAGGGGAAGGGTGTAAGCACCGCCGGCCGTGGAGTAAAAGGCTAAATCCTTCGCGAGTCCAAGAACTTGACGGGTCACTCCCGCGCGAAAAGGGGACCTCTGAATTCGTTCTTCCAGAAGAAGCTTCCCGAGCAGGCCTAAAAAAAGGACCGGGGAGACGAAAAAATGGTCGACTCGACTCGGAAGGGAGCGCAACGAGCACATCCAAGAAAAAAAAAAAGGACATCCGGACCTCGGGGAAGGGAAAGTCTCCACCGTACCGGAATCCGACTCCTCATATAAAAACATCCCAAAGAAAACGGAGGAAGTACACAGATTCCAGGAGACTTGGCAGCCAGGAATTCGCGAGGTTGAAACCTCTCTAGTCAAATGCAAAAAGCCAAGGCAACGCCAGGAAACATCCTCTTGCAACTCGTCCTGACTCTGAAAAGAAAAACCACGCCGGCGCCGGAGAATACGATAACGGGCAAGTCCGGGGTCAAAAATTGTCTTGAAACGTGGATCAGTATCTGCCACGATCAAGCGTCTCTAATCAGCACTCTACGCGGCGGGTAACAAATACTCGAAAATGAAAGTTTTATATGGGGGGGGGGAGAGAAACACGCTGAGCGAAGCATTCGGCACCTAAAAAAAAAAGCAGACACCGTTGACGACCCAAGGGTTTCAATCAAATGCTTTTGGGCCGCACCACGGGAGGGAACCTCTGGTCCAACGCCCACGGCGTCCGTTAGACGGACACGCACCAGGGAAAAGCAAAAATTCATCGTTTGGGGCCCGCCGGAGCCATACAGGCCCGCCCAGGAAGCAACAAAAGCTCTGCTAAACGGCACCAGTAGTCCGCACAAAAGGGAGCTAAGTTCGACAGGGCTGAGACAATAACGTGGATAATATTCAGGAGAAGGAATCAGTTCATGTCTCGAGGCCCAGGACGAACCGGGACGGAAAAAGAATTGACGCGTCACATGGATATGCATGGGAAAGGGGGGTCCGGACCATTCAACACCTAGTCGAAGGCTCAAAGCTTCTTTAGAAATGCAGCGGAAAAGAGGAGAGAAGACCCCTCGCGTAAGCCGATCAAAAAGGCGACGCAAAGGGATAACTTGAAAGGACTGGAGGGATCCTCGACAAGACTCTGCCTCATCCAGCCCTGATCAGGGATAACATGGCTGAGATTGACGAAAGAAAGGTAATGATCAAGAAAAAGGAAGGGGGAAAGAGATCTTCAACAGAGATGCGATAGCCAATCCTTGCCTTGTAATATGCTGGAAATACGTTTTCATCCACAATAACGAGAAAGCAGGGCAGCTGTCAAGGATGGGGGCTCCGCTTTCATCGGTGGGTAATCTCAGAAAAAGCAAGCCTCCTAAATATTACCGAGTCACTCCTCGAATCTAACTTGGAAAAAGGGGCGACCCCGGGAAAAGGGGGCTAGAACCTACGTTTCCCGACAAATTCTTCGGCTTCCTTTAAGGAAGAAAAAAGAGAGCAGGGGGGGGATAACTCCCTACACCCTGGAAGGGACTCGAAGTTCGGTTGATAGGATCCCGGCTTCCACATAATTATACTTCGGGACTCGCAGCCGTACGCATCCTTGTTCAAAAAAAAAAAAAAAGAAAACCGGATCCTGACTGCACGACGGGATCGAAATCGGGTCCCTCCCTCCCCCCAAACACAACCCCCCCAAACCACCAAAAAGAAAAGAGAACAACCGGCAAGCGAGACCATCTTGGGGAGGGGTTGAGGTTTCTCAGGCCACTCATCATTGTGGCACCATCCTCTTTCGGGATATTGGTCTGGACGTTGTTGTAACACTCCACGTGATCGAGGTGGGAGAGTAGACAGTTTAGCAACTATAAAAACAAAAGGACTTTGCGACGTGTTTCCTTCAACAAACAACTTATTGAAAGAGTATGCATCCAAGGATGCAAATAACGTCGGTAGGTGATCGCGGCTACCTCCACGAGGGGCTACGAGGGCACGAGTCCACCTCACCGAGCCAACTACAATAAAAAAAGAAACGAGGAACACATGGGCCGACTATTCGACCCGCGAGATGAGAAAAGAAACGCAAAGATGGTACTCGGGACGGCCGGCCCAGATGGGGAAAAGGGGGACAGCAATCCCATGGATCACAGGTTTTTGCGTCCTCTGGGAAACGAGGAAGGGAAAGGAGAAGTGGGCTTCGCTTCGGTTAAGTACCCGGGCTAAGGGGACAGACAAAATCGGTTGACGCAGGGGCGGGGGTGGGGGGATATAAAGACTCGATCCCCTCGGAAAAGGTTCCGAGTCCCGAGAAGCCGGGGTGGACATGCCCTTCTGAAAAAGGGGGGGGGAACGGTTGCGTTATGCCCATCGGAGTAGGCGATCGTGGAAACGACTGGGGTAATACGACGGCTAAGGAAGGAGACTTTCACTAAACTAGGCACAAGACTGCGAGGGACCAGTGTCTCAGGAAAAGAAGAGGAGGTTGAGCACAACGGCAGGTCACCTCGACAGCACCAGAGTGGCGAAGGGGCTTTACATCTTAAAGCCCAATCAGTTAAAAGTGACCGGCGGGAGGGAGCATTATCTTCTAGAGGCGGGCAATATCTCCAGCCGGAAGAAAAGTCTTCAGCGCTGAGGGAATTAACCGCTCTCAAATGAAAAAGGAGCTCAAGATTCCCCGGGGCGAGGATGTGGGGACGTCGCTGAGTAGGGAGAAGGGGGAAGGGACTACGAGAAATCGTCTATCAACCTCCGCGGGAGATCGGAAGGGTCTTGGACCTCGAGGACAAAACCTCAAGACTCCGTGGGGACGAGGCTGACACTATATTCTCGTATTCCCCTGGAACTAGAACTGCCCTCTCATATCAAAAGGAACTCGGACTTTAAACGAGCGTCGAGGCCGAGAGGAAGTCGAATCGAAACGTATGGACCTCTTCAGAGTAGAAAGGAACTAGTTCTGGAGGTCCGGCTTCCGGCAGGCCCCAGCGGGCAGGGGGAATTTGATCGAACGCCGACAACGGCTTGGGGAATTGTTTCGTGTCGTAAAGGAAACAAAGGGAGGGATGCTCCTCTGTCAACGCCCTTTGAACCCGATAGGCCCAAAGGCCGCGCGGGGATCGGTTAACAAAAAGTCAAACGTTAGTAGGCGGAGCTTCAAGGGGGAAAACTAAGATATAGCAGCGAGGCCGAGAGGACCATCAGAGGGAGGGGGAGACGGAGATTTCAAAAAAAACTGAGCCGATGAGCTGACTGACTCGTGATGATCAGGATTATTGCAGATCAAGGGGGACAGGAGCCTGACTATCTTCAAAGGGGAGGCGGGGCTCCTGCGCGAAAGGCGTGGTGAATCCAGGGAAAAGCGAAATGTGAAAGTTTGTGCAGGGCGTGAAGGCCGTCGTGAAGCATCTGCAAAAAAGTGGGACTGGGGAAGGAACAGAGCCTACTCCTTGCGGATCCATTTCCAAGAAGGAAGCTGTTGAAAGTCTCGAATGGTGAAAAAAGAATGCTTGATAAGATAAGGAGTTCGTCGGTGGCGAGGGGCTACTTGAAAGGGAAAGTCCAATGGTTGGCTTCTGCTTGAGTGTGATCGGGGCGTATCCCCCTTCCGACTTAGGAAGAAGAAAAGGAGCAACCCGCGGTGCTGCTTGTAACGCCGCCGATCTAGCTTCTGAGGAAAAAAAAATCTGATAGTTACCGCAATCTCAAGCGAAGACCTGGGATTTTATCGAATGCGGACCCGAGAAGCCGGGATGGGTTCAGTGTTAGGCCAATGGAAAAGGAAAGGAGCGCCAGGGACCGCGGGGCGCACGGAATTAAAACCGAAGCGGCCGTAAGTCCAAGCTGAGAAGGGGCGAAAGGGAGAGGGATGGGTCGACATGATCCCTCAACCTCATTGTTCTAGGATGGTTATCTCAGTGCTAATCCAAATTCAAAATTCGGATTAACAAGGCCGCGACGTGGGGCGTAGCCAAGGGAGGTCGATCAACGTGAAAAGGCAGGGGCGACTCAATCCATTAGTCGGCCTCTACAAGTCTGAACGCACAGACCTAGACCTCTAATACTTCCTTATAACCGCACTCGCCAAAATCACACCGAGGGTCCTCTATCTCAACAAGCCACACGCAGGCAAAGTAAGTCCTGTCATCAGAAAAAAGAGAGCACAACTCCAGGCACGACAAGCCGACGCTCTACGAAATAAGGCAATAATTCTCTTCGAACGGCCGGTTGAGCTCAAGTGAAGATTATTTGCGACAGGGGGTGGCGTGCAATGAACTCCAACCGGAGGGGGGAAAGAAAGAACCAGTAACGCGAAACACTCCTATGAGGAGTTTTACCCTCCTACTTCTACTTCAGAAAAGGAACAACCAAAGCAGGCAAGGGGAGCAAATTATGGAGCGCAACGGAGAGCGTCTTCGGACCACCTTGGAGGAAAAAAATCACCCGAAAGACGTTTCGTTCTCGGGGGCTTCCGGATTCGTAGTTTTTCCGCCGAGGGAAAGGGATGGGCCCTGCTAAAAACGGGGCTCCGCCCGTGGGGAGAAAAGAGTTCGCATACGCGACCGGCACATCTTAGAGACCTTGTGACATCCCCGCAGCGGAGGGGTTAACTTACGTGCGCCCGCGTGCGAACGGTACGTTACCCTTAGGGGGGCCCCCACCAAAAGCTATCCTGATCCGGAAACCGCAAGGATAGAGGGAAGCGGCCGTTGGGAGGGGAAGACCCGCACGCCGGAAAAAGACCTCCAAAAAAGCGCTGAACTCTCGGGTGGAAGTCGGCTGGAATAAACATCAAGCGGAGCACTTTCAGAAGAAGCTAACTCCTCCGCGGTGGGGGTGTCCGAACTCCTCAAGAAAAAAAAAGGCAACCTTGAAGCGCCGACAGATACATCCTCGCGCTCGGGTCACCGTGAAGAAGAGCCCCTACAAAAAAAAAACTCAACGAGGGTCTAGCATCAGAAGAGGTCGGCACTTGTCATCTACGAATCACCAACCCAGAGAAAAGAAAGAGATAAAACGTAGTCGTCTATCGATCCAAGTGACGACTGGGGACGCAAAACCGGGAGGAAGGGAAAACAGGAGGTGTCTCGCATGGTCAGGGAGTTGAGGGGGGGCTGGCATCGACGCTGCTAAGGTGAGGGAAAAAGTAACAACGACAAGAGACCCATGGCAGACCGGGTGTCTACGCGATTCGGACAACAGCCCGCTGAGGGGACCTAGAAAGCGAGTTCTCGCGGTGGGAGGGCGTTTCAGCCTCTACGGTTATCCGAAGAGGAACCGATCAAGGGAGTACGGTACCGGCCGGCTCGCGGGAGTCCCCGGTGCTGGACATCTCCGGAAGGAACTACGGTCGCTCAGGAACCTAAAAGAATCTGGGAGGACAGAACCTTTGCACGGATGGACCGTCAGCAAGCGCAAGACACCGACTACTCTGGGAAAACAGGAGGACCCTTTGAGGCTCCCGGGTAGAACCCGATGACGCCGCGAAAGGGGAAGAAACCAAAAACTAAGCCCCGCGCGGAAAAATCAAGATTAAGGGATAAGGGCGAACGAGAAAGAAAACTGTCTCCATCGTGGGAAGCTTGACGATTGAGTTGTTTGTGGGGGGGGGGGGGGGGGGGGGGGGGGTGGTGGTGGGGGGGGGGGGGGGGGGGGGGGGGGGGGGGGGGGGGGGGGGGGGGGGGGGGGGGGGGTGTGGTGTCATGGGTGGGGGGGTGTTCCCGTTTGGGTGTTTTGGGGGAAAAAAAAAGTTTGCATTCTGTCCGCCTGAAAACCCAATCCTTCATATTATGGGAGGAATATAGCCAGCACGCTGGACTCGAGCTCGAAGAAGAGGCGGATTCACTAAAAAAGGGAAAAAAAAAGAATAGGAGTCACCTTTGACCGATCGGGTGACACGGGAAGTTATCATCTATCGTCTTCTCTCTTCAGAGAGAAAAATCTTAGCGAGACTATAAACGGAGGGGAGCTTCTGGGATTTTTTGCGCGGAGCTCGACAAGAGGGGATTGTCAGAGCAAAAAAAGAGGGGGTTGAAAAATTGCTCGACCCCTCCGGTAGTCGCGGACCGCCTTTTGGACTATCCCCCTTTCAAGTCCCCGTTAGTAAAGCAAAAAGAAGGGAATTAACTAATCCTTGAAAGCCGCAAAAAACAGTAGGGCCGGGGGGAAAAGCACTCTGATTCAGGCTTGGGAGAGCAATGAGGAAATCCTCGACGTTGGTTGTAATTATGGGAGACGAAAGGGAGGAAAAAGGGTAGGGATTCTCGAGACTTAAAAAAGGTCCCATTCAGGGAGGGGTCGCTTTACCCCCTGAGGGGCATTGGGAGACGGGTATGTGGGTACACGTCACAGCAAGTGGGGAGGCAGTGTCAGAAGGAAGGAGGCTAACCAAGCCTCATGCTCGATGGAGTTATCTACCAAAGCGCGTATGGGGGGGGGGGGGGGGGGGGGTGTTTAAGAACGCGGGAGTTCGGTCAAAAGAACTTCAATCCTCCATAGGGGGCTGTATCAACTAGGATGCTGGCTCAACGGAAGAGGGAAAAAAGAGCGTCCGTCCGCGAAGGGGTAAAAGAGGAACTCGCAAAGAAAAAAAAAACGCGGACGCAACGCCCGCGGAACCTAATCGCCACCGGTAAGGCAGATGAGGAAAAAAAGGCTAGTTAGGATCAACATAAGGAAGGAGAAAAATTCAAAAGTCCCTTGCCTCAAGCCAGGAAGAGAGGGGTAGAAAACATACAAAGAGGGGGCAGTTCATACAAAGGATTCAAAGCCCTTCAACACAAGGGAGGGACCTCGACAGACACGCACAGTACCGGATCACCACAAAGAAAAAAAGAACTCCAAGCGACCTTAACAGACGTCAGTTCTGGGGGAGAAGGTTACTGTCGAGCAACAAGATAAGTCAGGACCGCGGTAAAGGAAGGAGAAAAACTCAACTGCTTCTAGGGTGAAACGGGCGAAATCTGAACAGTCAAGGGAGAGGGATCCGACTCAAAACGCTAAGGCGCAAAAGCGAAACTCCCCGCTGAATACCCACGGTGGACAAGCGCCGAATTCAGTTTGCCCATAAACGGGAAACCGGTGTCTCGGGGGAAATCGTACGCCCGCCAGTCGTCTAAGAGATCACACAAAGAATCTCTACAAGCGGGGGACATCAGGAGGCAAGCGAGCAGGCCGACTCCCTCCCATCGCGCATAGAGAACATTAAGGGAAGAGAAGTATGCTCGCGCCTCCCTGCTCTAGCTCCTACAGCTCTGAGTAAAGGTGGAGATCGGCCTGCCGCGGCCTCTATTCAGTGAGAGGCCACAATAAGGAGGAAATAAACAGGTCCGCGGCCACCGGGCGATAAGGAGGGGTTTTGGCAGGAGTACCCACCGACACCACCGCCCACCACACAACAACACAACACCAAAAAAAAACCCCAACCACCAACGAACTAGAATGTTAAGGCAGGTCGGGGTTCGATAAAAAAAGAGGCAAAAGAAAAAAAAAAAAAAAAAAAAAAAAAAAACTGAAGACTACAAATCCTGCTCCGTTTTAGCTTGAAAAAGGCGGCAGTCAATCGGGGCCTGGAGGCAAAAAGGGGGGACAGATTTAGCCATAAGCTGAAGGTCGAACTCAAACGTGCTTGCGAAGTCCCACTAAGAGGGAAAAGATCGAGAGGGGTAAATTTTGGCCAGACGTGGAAAACTGGGGAAACCGAAAGTCTCAAAAAAAAAAAAAAAAAAAAAAAATCTGGGGGGAAGTTGTAAAAAAAAAATGGAATTCACCGGTGGTTCAATCCACATACGGAAATCAAAGAGCGATCCCTGGGCCGCGCAAAGGCTGGGGGAAAGCGTACTCGTGGGTGTTGACATAGAAGGGAAAAAGCCGACTTTATCATTGAGCCGCAGCTCCTCAACAGACCACTCTCTGTCCCATAATATAACCCAACGCTAGGTAACAGAAGGGGGGAAAACCCCCGATTCGAGGGAATGGACAAAGGGGGGCAGTCTTAAAAGGAGGGGCTGGGATGGGTGGGACGGGATGGTGTAAGAAGAGGGAGGTGTAAGTGGGGAGGAGGTGAGATCCGCTTGAGATCAGCCTCCAAGAACCCTGTTCCCGGTCCACTCGTGGGGGATGCTCACCAATAGAAAGGGGATTAGAGAGAAGTAGACGGCGCCCCTTCCTCTTAATCAGTTTAAAGGGTCAAGACGAGTCATAGATCACTTTGATCGTAAGACTGACATTCGAAATCTTTCACGCACAGAAGAAAAACGAGTCGATTAGGAGGGGAAACTCAGGCTGCCAGAGAAGAGGAGGGGGCACCAAGAGAAGTGCAGACGTTCGTAATATTGTGGGGAGGGGGGGGGAATGGAACCCCGTTGAAGTATTGAGATTGAGCACGAGAAAACCACTAACGGCGTTTACTTTTAAGTCCTCTCAAAAAAGAGGGAAAAGAAGTATAGGCTTCGTCAACCGCAGCGTCCGTTCGTGGTGTTAGAGGTTGGAATCTAGAAGAAAAGGGAACCGATGGCTACGGTCAAGAGGGTGTCAACATCAGGGTCAAACAAAAGAGAAAAACGGGGGGGGGAGGCACATGAGTATTCACAGCCGCTGGCCCGCGATAGAGCAAAAAATACAAGAGGCCCACCGGGGAGAGGGGGGGCCGCCGATTTCGAGAAACGACGGGGGAAAAAAGAAACTCCCAGTCATTGATCTTGGCGGCTTTGAAAAAAAAGAAAATGCGAAACGTGGGGGGAGGAATAGCTCGGGATAAGTGGGGAGACGGTTAAGAGGAGAAAAAAAAAGAAACGTCGAGGAACGGAGGGCGTGGGTTATCAGATAAAGCCGTCTAACGTTTGGCCAGTTTTAGATAAGACGGGGGGGACCTTTTACTCTCCCTGGGGCCGGGGGGAACCGGCTTGAATCGAGACCGAGGCGAAGGGGCATCTTAGCAGTGATCGCTCTATATGGCATGGCGCAGGTAGAGGGACCAGATCCCCACGTAGGAACGATGCAAAGAATTCTAGTAGGAGCAAGCTCGTCTGTTCAACAATCAGTTCCTCCTCAGGACAAGGAAAGTTCTAAGTGGAGTTTGGAAAAAGGAAAAAAGGGGGGGGCACGAAAGAGGAACCTACAAGTCGACTCGTGATCATGGGGGTCAGTCTGAGGGAAAGAGCCTCCCTTCAATCGGGCACTAGAGTATGCCTCCTCTCCAAGTCTTATCCTCGATGAACGAATAACCTTTTAGAGGAAAGGGGGGGACGTCGAAGCTGAAAAGGGGTGAGGACTATAAAGAAGGAAGGTAGGGAAGGGAACAGTAAACACTACTGGGTGCGACCGATTTTTTTGTGAACGGGTTAAGAGGCATAAAAGGGAAAGAGCCCAGCAGCAATTACCGAGCGTCCTTCTTCCTTGATCGAAAAGAAGGCCGGAAGAAAAATGAAAGAGAGAACGCGAGTACTATCTGTGGAGTGAAAAAGGAATCCGGGGAGAGGAAGAGACCGGTCACTCGATCGATTAAAAAGGAGGTCTGGTGGTCTGCTACCGTCGACCCAGTCAGGCCGCTGATGAGAGTCAAAACCTCTTGTCTGGTGTGGGGAGAAGGTACTCAATGGGGGAGGGGAAAAAGGGATTGCGGGTCCTAGAAAGGGATCATGGGCCACCAAGATGCAAGCTTTGGGTTCGAACTGGTAAGGGCGAGGTTAGGTTTTAAAGTGCGAGAATAATCGAGCAGCGGGGAGAGAGCCCCGATCACAGGGGAAGGGGGAAAGTCGGCGTTTCGTCGCAAAGCCTATTGAGCGAAGTAAAAAGCAAGACTTTGATCGTGGAAGAAATCAACATTACTCCCAGAATCGGGGGAGGAAAGCCTGCCGTTCGGATTAAGGATAAAAAAACGAGCGGGTGGGGAAAGAGAGTGGGGGGAGGGTCTTACTCCTGAGTTGGCAAATAAAGTAGGGGCGGGGAAATCATAGGGAGGGGAGAGGAGGTTGAAGGAACATTCGCAGGACTGCACTGGCGAGCCAAAAAGGGGGGGAAAGTTAAGGAGGAAGAGGGGGGAAGGCCGATTGAGCTCCCTGTAGAGTGCGCGGACGTTGGCTATAAGTTCGGGGGTAAGGGGAAACCTGCAGCCTGGAGTTTTCTTAGATTCGATGTGCTCGTTGCGAATCCCCCGGAAGGGGGAAGGATCTAGTCGTAGGAAAAGAAAAAGAAACAACCGGTGGGAGGGCAAGAAGCTGGGGGAGACGATCAATCTTAGAGAACTCGGGTCGCAATTGGGGTTTACCTAAAATTGGGGATAACCTGTCATACAGAAGCCTGAGGGTGGAAAGATAGCGGGGGGAAAAAAAGAAAAAACTGTGGCCTGCAACTAACAGCTGGCCATTGATTTAAAAGAGAAAAAGTCTACCTATCGTCCTCAGAGATTCATAGAGAAATAAACGTTCTAAGAATTTCGGAATTATCCAAAAAACAATCTCATTTTCGATGATGGGGTGTAGAGGGGGAAAACTACAGCCAGCAAATCCTAGGTCTTATGACCACCATCGTAGAAGAGAAGAGGTCTGGTGGGGATCAAGGCTTCTTCTACGACGTGGCTACTCCGAAGACGGGGGGCATTCGGGCGAGTCGGTACAAAAGAACTACATACCGTACTTACAAAGAAGAAGCTTCCTGACTTCGCCGAATCTGCAAAAAGCTCCAGAAAGAGAAAAACTCTTTTAAAAAAAGAACGCGAAGCCCCGGGAACCAGGAAAAAACGTCTCGTTCAAAAAATCGAAGCGATCGATGCGAGGAAACAAAACGAGAAAAGAATAACCAAACGTCTAAAAAGTTCCAAGCCAAGGGAGGGATTCTATCCGAAGGAGTGGGAGAAGGGGTGAGGTAGGAGAAGGGAAGGCGTTTGTCCCGGGTAGGGGGAGCTGTATCTCACACTATTAGTAGGTATCAGTATCGGGAAAGGAAAAAAAAATGGAAAATAACGTAGGAAAAAAAAAAATTGAAAGACGGGTCAAGACGCAGGAGGGACTCACCTTAAAGGGAAAAAGGAGCGCGTCTCATTAGGAAAGCCGCAAGGAGAAGGGGGTGTGAGGGGGATGGGGTAAATGGGAAACTTTTCCGGCTGTAAAAAAAAAATCCCCGCCCCGTGGCGTGAACCCGGGGGAGGCGGAGTAGGAAAGAACCTGACACGCCCCCCCGGGGATGAGGTCGTCTCTGGGCGGAGGGGAAAAGAATCTTCAAAGGGGGTTATAATGCTCGGCAGATGAAAGGATTGCAGAAAAAACTCTTTTTCCATTCAAAGTTGTCCCCGGCCCGGGACTTGCAGCCGATAACACCGCCGCAAGAGAATCAAGGATATTGCCTGGAGGTCGGACGAGGAAAGGGATGATGAACCGCGAAAAGAAACATCGAGCAACTCTCAGAGTCTGGAGAGAGGGGAAGGCCTGTCTTTGTAAAGACCGAGTCGGACATTAGAGAAAAGAAAATCAGCGGTAAAAGAGGATCGGTGTTGACTTCTAACTAATCGAAAGGGATAGGGGGAAAAGGCCAAATGGAAAGATAGAGGGGGAAAGGCTTTAAACCCGCCTCTGATCTGGGACACCGGTAAGAAACTAGCAAAGAAGAAACCCGCCCGCCAAGGGTCGCAGTAGGGAGGCCTGTCGGGAAAATCCTCTCAACAACTTATTATTCTGGGGGGGGGATTACCTCAGTAGAGCAAGGGGGGGAGACAGAGAGGGCGGTGTTTGGCTTTCTGGAGCAAAACCCGGTTCCCGAGCGCTGATGGAAAGAAAGACATGATCCAGGTTCATGCCAACTAAGTCGCGAGGGCGGGAGGACCCAACATCGCTCGGGAAGACCGATCTGAAATGAAGGAAAGTTTCTATGTCTCGGGGAGGGGAGTAAACAAGGCGCCGACCACACTGAACCAAGCGAACCGGGGGGGAGGGGGGGTCTAGAGTGGCTGTAGGGGGAATAGCTACGGGGGAAAGAGGAAGTCACTGGAAGAAGGTGGCCTTAGATCCCGGGGACCAGGTGGACCGATCCTGGTGAACGAGAGCACTCAGGACAAAAAAAAGCCAAGAGAAGTAACGAAAAAAAGAAATCAGGGGAGGAACGTAGCAACGGAAGGAAACCTTACTCCTCATAGGAAGGGAAGAAAAAGTACCCCTGCATCCCCCTCGCCAATGTTATCGTCGTCTTAACCGAGAAATGGAAAGAACCGAGGGGAAAGTTACAACCTCTCTAAAAATAACTTCGAGGGTATCTAAAGCGGTAGGAAAGAGGAGATTGGGGAAAAAGGAAAGAAGGGATTCCAAACTACCTTGGTGCCGCTCGTCATTTGAGGGAGAGCTTTGGCATCGAGAAAAGGGACGCCCTGCCCCCAATCATCAGATTGCCGTAGAGTACAAGAGGAAAAAAGCTCTCGGGAAGACAAACGGTCGGATGCACGCCACTGAGGGAGCAAAAAGCCTCGATGAGGTCAAGTTCCTCTGCGTGACTGGGAAAAAGGGAAAGAGCGGAGCGTCGTCTCGTTTGATGCAGGAGAGGCCTGATTCGGCTCAGAAAACGAGAAGGAAAATGAAAGCGGTGCTGTGGGGGAAAGGAGGAAAGGACTTGGAGTGAGATAGAGAGTGAGGAAGAGAGCGGCGAAGGTCGGAAGCTCTATTTCATTTAGGCAGCAGTTAACAAAAAACCTGGATCGATAGGAAGTCAAAAAGGGGCCATGAAGTAGAGAAGACCTTGAGAAAAAAGAAAAAAAATTCGTAGGGGAGGGAAAGGAGATGTGGGTCATTCGTGATGCACGAGGGGAGAGAAGACAATTATAAAAAAGCCTCACCGTTTAGGGCGGAGACTGAAGAAAAAGGGGCGTGAGCCACGGAGGGAACCCAAATCCGAGCAGACTTACGAGGGAAGGAGAGGGGGAGGCATTACGTGGGGGGGGAGCCTCAACCTGGCATCATTTTCTGGAATTGGAAGGGAAACGTTCACATCCTGAATGTCGTAAGGGTCACGCCTGATAGCAAGGGAGAGGTAAAATGGTGGAAAAATCGGAAGGTACATAGCGCGGGCGTTCTGACAAAACAAAAAAGCAATCGGAAGAAAGAAGGAGAAAAAGGGGGCACACGCGGACGCGGAAAGCGACTCCGGGCGAATGTGGGTCTCAAAAGCCATCTCACTCAGCAAAAAAAATACGGACATGCCGAGGAAATCTTAACCTGATCCTCTCCCACCGGTCCGGACAAAATGAAAACTCAGAAAAAAGTACATCTGGAAGAAAAAAGAGGGAGACACTAGGGACGGCGACAGGGACTCCGCCTTGAAGTTCGGCTATTTTTCAAACGGAGGGGGGAGGCAGAGCTCAAAGAAAGAATCCGGGAAACGCACATCTCCACCCGAAGCTAAAGAAGAAGACCAAGGAAGTTCGAAAGGGCTAACGAAGGACGAACGGCAAGACCCAAGGAAAAGGGTGCACTGGTGATATTGATGATCGCTGAAAAAAACGAACGAGGAGAGCACGGAGGGAGAGAGACTAGACCGTAGGAAAAAGCAAGAAATCGGATCCAGGAGGAGGCACTGCCAGAGCCATGTCTGCCATCTACCCGTAAAAAAAGAAAAACTGCCCTGGAAAAAATTCACGCGCAGCAGTTGGGGGACATATAAAAAGGGCAGACGTAAAGAGGAAGAGAAAGGGTGTCCGTTCCTTAGAAAAAAAAGCCAAAAAGAAGGGATGAGGAGGGAAGGACAGGGCAGTTCGTGGCCGCAGAATCAAACGTAACCATCGGAGAAAAATTCTTTCTCATAGAGGAATCTCTTATTCCCTCAGCACCTGCAGAGCGATCAAAGACAGGGGAGAAACCGCCGAGGGTGAGGGCAATACCCGAGGCCCGAGCAGGTTCTCGAGGGGACAGGGAACGCCAGCATAGGGGGAGGCCGCGCCACTTAAGGCAGTTTCCTCGCCCATTCAAAACCTATGGGGGAAAAAAGAACTCAAAGCGGAATTGGGAAAGACGAAGAGCGTCGAGAAAAAAAAGAATAAAAGGAAAAGAAAGCAGAACGCCTAAGGGATCTCGGGGGCGCCTCTTATCCCCTTAAAAACAATCCTACTAGCCTCAGAAAGGGGTGGGAACTCAGGGAGCTGGCGATAGTACAGCCAAGCAATGATCATATCGACGCAGGGACGCTGTGAAATAAGAGTTGTGTAACAACGAATGTCTAAATTGGCCCTTATTCGGGAAATGGCAAAGGGGACATCAAAAAGACTGACGCATGGAGGTAGAGCATGGGCCGAGCAAGGGACTGGGCTCTCGTTAGAGGGACACCTACCGCCGAGAAAGATAGCCGTAGAAGATGACTTCCATAAGCCGGGTGCCCCAGAAAGAAATGTGAAAACGTCCCGTGTACGACACAAAGGCTGGAGCTTCACAAAGGGCAAAGTCGAGAAGGGAGAGGAGAGGGTAACTGCGAACTAAAAAAAGAAAAAAGTCCTTTCCTCGACGTTTCTTGGGGGGGAGAGCCCCCCTTGCCCTCTTCTAAAAGAATTATACTGCGAAAAAAACAGGACCGGAGGAAACCAGGTTTCCAAGGAAGAACGACTGAATGATCCCTGGATAGTCCTGAAGAGGAAGAGAAGAGGGCCGGGGAAAAAAAGGAAAGAAGGAGGCGAATTATGCGTTCTAAGCGCGGAAGGGTGAACCCAGCCGCCTTCCTCGCGATATCTTGGGGCTTCACCAGCGTGCCAGGAGACCTCAGGGACGAGTAGCTTTATCAACAGAACTCAAAAAAAACGAGCGTTGCGACGTGTGCAGAAGAAAAAACAACAACGGAGGTAAAAGAGGGAGAGAGGAAAAAAGAGGGACGCAGATTCGTGGGTGTTCTAAGAAGCTAAACGGGTGCTACGAGGTCACGGGGTGGTCAAAAAGAAGTAAAAAAGGGGAAAGATCAGAAAAAAAAGCACAGGCCGGGTGCACATCGATGGAGCTGGACCGAGGAAAAGGAAAACAAGAGCAAGGGGAAAAAAAATGGGCTCTGCCCGTGTAGATCCGCGTGCAAGAAAGACCCAGGCATTTTTATCCGCGAGAGGGGGGGGGGAATTAAAATGCTTACGCTGGGGGCGGGTCTACTTCTAGGAAGGGACCCGGTCCTGGGGTGGAGAAAAAAAACAGGAAAGGAAAAGGTTTGAGTTCTTTTGGTTGGCGTCTATCTCGAAAAGAAGCCACTGGGGAAAAAGTGGGGAATTCTGAAAAAGAAGGGGGGGTCTCGGACCGTGCCCGGGCATTTCCCAAGGGGAAAGAAGTGAGGTATGGGTCCGATTAAAGATCGGCCGATTGCCGAAGTACATCAAAGGGGACATGAGCTTTGTCAAAAAAAAAGAACACGCACAAGACGGAGGAGGAAAGGTTCAAACGGGAAAAAGAAGAAAAACAACACATATCGGAAAAAAAACCACAAAACGGGGAAAGAACAAAAAAAAGAAACAGAAAAACTTAATAACAGAACACAGTCTACTATAAGGCACCTCTTCTAAACTAAAAAAGAGACCAGGAAAAAAAAAGCACAGAAAAAAAACATACATACTCAAACAAAAAAAAACTCAACAATATATCAGACGAGGCAACAGGAGAACACAAGCATGGAGGAAAGATCAACTCGAGGAGGCCCCCTACAAAAGGGAAATCCCAAAAATATGAAAAGCGCGAAGAGCATTCACCCAAAGGGGAATACAAATCAAGCCATACATCTATCGCATCATCACAAACTCAAAGTATATATGGGACAAAGGAAAAACGTATAATATGAAAAAGGCACGAGATCGAAGGGTGGGGGGGGGGGACTGGGATCAGAAAACAAAGAACAGATACATCCCGTGGGCGACATACTATCACCTAATGCAAGAATATATAAAAGCATGGGAACCTATCTTCTGGGGGAAGAAAGGAAGGGAAACCGCGGGGCTGGGAGGGGGGACCGAGAGCATCCAGAGCGCTTAATAGGGAAGGATCGGGCCGGAGGAGGGGAGAAAGGTTCTGGGGAGGAGGATTTGGGGGTCGTCGGCCCCTAACGTTCTGAGGGGGAGTAAGGGGGCCGCTCGGGCGTGTGAAGGATACAGGAAAAATTAGGAGGGGTGGGCTATCGCGTCAAAAGGACCCCTCGTCACCTCGGGCCAGGGGGAAGTAGCGTTAAAGGTTTGGAGAAGTGCAAGCGGGAGGTTGAGTTATCTTCGCCAATATCTGGAAGCTCGAGCAACGATCAAGGGGGGGACTGGAAAGATGGGAGGATCTGACTACTCCGCCGCGGGAGGAAGCGGAACCAGAACTCGGAGAGGGGAAGAAAGGGATCCATTGTTGGCTCGAAATCCCCAGAAAAACCTCTGGGAATCTGCGTGGCAGAATAAACAGCTGGGTGATCGGGGGAGACGTCTAAAAAGGGAGGTTACGTTGTGCAAAGGGAAAAGGCGGAAGGTTTAGCTCAGGAACAAATCTTAAGGATGGGGGAAAAAGAAAAAAACCTGGTCGCGGCCAATGGGCGAAGGGATGGGTTCTAATCAGGGTTATCTTTCGTTAGCGGGGGGGATCTAGGAAAAGGTTTGGATAAGATTGAGATGGTCCATGGAGGGTAGTTGCTGGCAAAGTGAAGGGGAGCGTGCGATTGCCGGGGAGGGAGAACCAAGTAGATCTCATAGGAGGAGAACAATGGGAAAACTGTCCAGGTAAGTCTGGAATCTGAAGCTTAAATTGGGGATAAAAAAAAAAAGGCGTTTAAAAAAAGGAAGGGAGATGAGACCGCAAGAGGGGGGGGAAGATCGAAATTCTTAACCATACTACGGGTCATTCGGTGAACAGACCGGTACAAAATGAAAGGAAAAATTCGGCAGAACGGGGGGAAAGGTACACAGGAGACCAACGTCCAGAAATGTTCGGGGCCCGGTTATCTGGGGTATAGGAGGAATCAGGATAGAAAGTTAGGGAAGTCCACTCAACCTCATGTCAGGAAAGGGGGGGGGGGGGAGGAAGGGGGAAAAACTAAAGGGCAGGGGCGGAGGATTAACACCTCTTCCAACTCAACGTTAGGTGGGAAAGGACAAGGAGGAACGTCTTGGGGTTTCCTGCCGGGGGCAGACGAGGAAAGGATCAAAGGGGGGGGGCAAAAAGTCGGGGGACCTAGAAAGGTCGAACTCTAAGACAGGAAGCGGGATCTTCGAAACTAGCCTATCGATGCATCAGCGAGAAAGGGAATGTCAATACTTCAGGAAAGAGAAAAAAACACACTTAACCAGTACGTCTCTTTCTAAAAAAGAAAAAAAAAATCTCTTCACGAAACAGTAACGAGATGTCAGAAAAGATCAGTCCACGATCCAACAAGGTGGTCTTCAGAAGGTTGGGGGACGCAACTTGGGGAGGGATCTCACGCGTGCCGAATCAGAGAAAATAGGCTGGAGAGTATAGAAGAAAAGTCCCACTCCTCTTAAAAGGCTGGCAGGCTGATCGGATGCAAGAATGAAAGACCGTCGCACGGATGGCACGTACAAGGAAAGGAACATCACCTGGTGCTCCAAGAAGGAGCTACTTAAGAAAAGACTCCGAACGACGGTGTATGAATCTGGGTCGAGGGATTAGTGGGGTGGGGAAAACATAGGGAGACAACGGGGCGACTCCCCGGGGGGAGGACTGGAATGTTCTAAAAGAAAGATGGTGCTGTCTGCAGATTGACGACGTGGAATCCCCGCAGGTGCGTGAAAGGCTCAAAGGTTCGGGAAAGGGCGCTGAGGGGAAAACCCCAATGAAAAATTTACTGTCCCAGGAAAGCCAGAACTCGAACGTATCAAGGGCCTATTTTTCGGGATCTCAAAGGGAGGGAAGGAAAAAACTCAAAAACTCGAACGAGAAGGGGGAATCAGGGGGGGGGGACCTGGGGGAATTATTTCTTAAGCCCGGGAGGAAAAAGCCTAGCGAGTCAAACATCGCCATCAAATCGGGTAAAAAGAAGAATCTCTGGGTACTAGAATCGACGCCGAGAAAGTCAAAAAATCTGCAAAAAAAATGTCGAGCACTCAAAGAATCTCGGCAACAAGACGGTTGCTAACCAGACCGCAACACCGCCGCCGCGTGGATAGAGAAGAGTGAGGGGAAATTCAGCCGCAAAAAAGAGGGGAGGAAAAGATATGGGACGCCGTCATGAGATCTATTCTCCCTGCTGGCGTTTGGTACGTCGGAAAAAAAGGGAAGGGGAACTAGCTCGAGGTATGTTTATACCCCCGAAGGGAGGAAGTTCCAGGAAGAGGGGAAGGAGCGTTTCTACGTCACAACTCGCGGGGGAGACCTCGCTTATTTCCTAACTGGATTTCTCGTAGGAACGAAAACAAAAACTTCCAACGGGAAAGAATCAAGGGGGAGTTCTCGTGGTGGGGGGGGGAATTTCAAATCAGAAAGGGGAAGCAGCAGAAACCTCGGGGGAATTGGGGGCCTATCTGCTGCGGGGCCGGTTTCAACTACCAGGAAAAGGCGCCTAACGGCAAGGATGCCGATAGTAACGAAAACCTCACAGTGAGGATGGGGGGGAAACTTACTCACAAAAAAAACCCGCTCCTCGTCGGAAAAACTTCCACAAAAGTTGTCGTGCCCCTTTTATCAGGGGGGAAGAAGGGTACCCTCGAAAGGTCCTCCGCCGCCCGAAAGCCCAGGAGAGGGAAAGAAACCCAGAGTAATGAGGGGGAAAGCCACTCAATTTGCGCTCATCAGAAAAGGACCGAACTGGAAGCCAAACTCATTTGCCGGACGGCTTGCAGGAGGGAGTCAAAGGGGTCCAAACCTACAGAAATAGGGAGTGCTTCGAAGAGACTCGCCAGCAACGCGGGACTCCTGAGATCGGGGAGAGGGACTCTAATGAAAAAAAAAGACGCGCAACTCTCAAGAAGAGAACTGGTTTACCTATCTGGTACTGTCCTGGGAGCATCTCAAAAGTAGAGCGGAAAAGAAAGTTGGGACAAGACTTCCTCTGGGAGGGAAGAGAAAGGGAGCTTAGGTCAGCGGCGTGTGCTTGTGCGAGTCGGGGAAAAAAGGGGGAACGTTGGGATCGGACAGTGGAAAAGCGGAATGTCGGGCCTGGAAGGGGGGGAAGAAAGTCCTTGTGATATCACGAAGTAAGTAATTCAAAAAGAAGAAAAATAATCACTTTAGCCAACCCGGAGGAGAGAGATGTGTCTAAGAAAGATGATGACCCTGCTGGCGAGAGCAATGGAAGAAATCCGCTCCTGAGTGGGAGCAGTGGGACGAGCCAAAAGGATAGTCGAAGACAGACTGGGCCGCTTCGGTCAAAGGAATGAAGGGGGCCGCAAAAGGGAGAAAAGATCTGTGGAGGGGGAACGTTTACCCGGCATCTGTGTCTCCTTGAGGATCCCACCAATGCTTCTATTGGAATCCGGCACTTGACATAGGCGCGGGAGGAGGGGGAAAGCAGAGAGGGAAGAAGAAAAAAAGCGGTACAGGCGGAGGGGGCTAAGACTCTTAATTCTACTCTTCCGCATATCGCAAAGAGAAAGAAAAAAAAAGGAAAAAACCAGCTGACAATTCCCTAGGCTCGGAAGGAGCCCGATCGCCACAGGACACGAGGGGGGAAAAAAGAGACCTCCTAAGCCAACAGGAGGGTCGGAGGAAAAGCGCCCTGTATCACCATATCCCGAAGAACAGGAAGTCGGACTGTCCCTCAAAAATACAAAACCAACCGCCCATGCATACCTTAAGACAACGAGACAGAAGCCGCCGGAAGCCGAGACACCCCGCGCCGGCACACAGAACGCACGGCGATCGCCCAAGGGGGAATGGGATCGTTAGATGATACGAACAGCGTCTCTCTCGCAATCCCTCGGCGTAGGGGGGAGTAGGTGAAAAACGCGGAACCGGAGGACAGATCGCCTGTGTAGGGTTCTAGGAGAAAGACTGCGTCTGAAGCATGTCAGACACTAGTAACAAGAAAAGGGGGGGGAACCCACGTTCACGGCGCATTAGTGGGGGGAAACAGTCCGGTCAAAGGGGACGGAACGCGGATCCCCACCGGGGGACTTCCGTGAAAAGGGTCCCACGCCAGACGGGGAAGGAAAAAGTGGAGAGCAGTTCGGTCCGCCGTAGCAACCCGGACCGCCCTCTCGCGCAGCGGGAGAGAGGGCGAGAGGAAGAATGTAGTCGGAAAAAGGAAAAGGCCTGACTCTCGGGCTCAGGACGTGGGTGGTTCTAACCGCAGGGGTGGGGGCGCTCGTCCTGCTAACACGTCAGGAGGTTCATGAGAGGAAAACACGAGCATCTCGCGCAGTTCGACCCGGGCGAGGCAGGCGTGGGAAAAGGACAAAGGAAAACCTAGGCGAGGTGTTGAAGTCGTCAAAACACTCTCGAATCGTACGACAACGCGGGAAGGACTGAATAGAGCCTCAGAGGCTCGGGACCCGCGCGAAGCTCAGAAGAGAGAAAAAAAAAAGAGACTTGGCGAGAAGACGCTAAAGGAATCAGATAGGGGGAAAACCTTGTGGCCCTGTGCACACGATGTTTCAAACGACGCCAATGGTGAAGTGTTCCTGAGGGGGAGGCACATAAGGGGGGGTCAGACGCGCGAGCGAGAGACCCAGGGAAGGCAAGTCTTTTGCAGGGAAAGGAAGGGGGAAAGAAGGTCCGACTAAAAGAAGGGAGGGTCGATAATCAATCCTCTCCATCGCCGATCACTCGAGTTGAAAACCAAAAACCTAAAAAAGCGAGCCCAGGAGTGTTCAACAACCTCGCCTTCCAAAGGAAGTCTGGGAGACTGAGATTAAAGACCCATCAAACAGGAAGAGAAAGTGGGAGGGGGATAGCTCCCCTTACCAAATCGAACCAAAGGAAAAAGACGAACCACAAAAAACCCAACCCCACACCACACACCAACCCGTCAGAAAAATCTCCCGTAAAGATGGAAAGGGGGAAAAAAAGACTCCGGGTCAACTCGAATTGTGAGTTCTGGAGGGCACTCTGGCAGATATGCCTTCCTGTATCCCCGGCAATAAGTTCGGAGTTGGAGGGTGCAAAAAAGCTACGTCTTGCATAGCATATGTTTTCAAAAAACCTGCCGCGGCGTAGATCCGGGTCTGTTAAAATCGGTTGATTTTTGACAAAAGCGTTACTAGTAAGAAAGAGGGGAGGGGAGACGCTGCACAACTACCCACAACTTACGGGAAAAACTTGGGTATTTCATCGCATCAACCAAACACGTAGAAGGATATTCAATCAAAGAGGAAAATCAAAGGAAAAAAGGACTTGTTGGGAAAAAGAAAGTGCTCAGGCGCTACCAAAAAAAAGTGCGATAAGTTCACTCTTTTTTTTGCAACAGAAGAACAAAACTACCAATAAAATCGTAAAATCAGGGAAGGGGGACAAACCGGCGCGTCCCGCGATGAGGGAAGAAACTGGAGACAAAAAAGTAGACCTATTTTAAACCGAGGCATGCAAAAAGATTGGAAAAATGAAAAAAGCAGACTAGAAAGGAAAAGAAGCATTGGTGATCGGGGCAGGACTCTTGTTAAAACACAAAGGATATTGGATCCAGGGAAGAAAAAGGTGGAAAGAATTAAACTTGACTAAGGGGAGAATCGAAAAGAAACGTCGAGGAAATAAGGGGGGGAATTCGGGGAAGGAGAAGAGAGAAAAAGAGCAATCCTCACTTTTACTTTGGGGGGGGGGACCTAGAATCTTTTATTCCAAGTACGGTGGAATCTAAGGGAAGGGGGAGCCAAATCTTTTCACAGAAAATGTCTCGATGGGCCGAGGGCAGAGCAGAATTCGAGAGAACAGAAAAAAGGACTAGTACCTGGATCAATATAACTAGCCTCCCATACCTTCTCTTCCATTAGATCCCTCGTGCGGTTTATGAAAGGTCCTAAGACAGGGGAAGATGGGGAAAAGGGAGGGGGGTGAAAAGAGAAGGAAAATGTTGCACACGCCTAAGGCCGGTCTAACTCTCTTCCGACGGAGACAGAGAGGGCCATAAAGGAGTGTGTCCCGACGATCATCGGCTCGAGAGGGGAGGACATGGTAAAGGGGCTCCGAGGGCAGTCAAAGCAGATCCCGGCTCGCAGGGGGGGGTAAAAGGAATAATCTTCGAGGGGGGCCGACGCTCTGGGGGTGGATGAAAGAAAGGAAAAAAGGAGGCTCCCGATGTTTTAACTGTCAAAAGTCTAGGGGGAAACTCATACGCTGGTCAAGCGGGACGGTCATCAGGGACTTCCTTTTAATACCAAAACGGGGAAAAAAGGGAAAAAAAAATGAAGACTTTAGAAAAAAAAAAAAAGTCCCCCGCGGCGGGAGGAGTCCCTATATCAGTCTATGCTACGAGAGTAAAGATAAATGAGCGAGAAGCGAGATGGGCAGGGGTTAGGGGGAAAAGGGGGGGATCGGCATATATTGCTCCCTCCCAGGCTTGGAGGTTAAGAAGTACGCAAACCCTGGGGCGTTGCCGCGGTCCGCAGGACCAACCCGGAGAGGGGGGGGGAAACATCGGCTCGTGTGTTTCTAAGGGGGAATTTTGATTCGAGCTGCTCCGGGAGGGATAAGGAACCCCGATCATCATGTTAAGCTGGACGAGGTCGGCGAGTTTCAAAAAAAAAAAGGCAGATGAGAGAAAGCCTCGTACGAACGCGGGATAGGGTTTGCTCGATCCTATCCAGATAAAGAAGAGGTCTAGATGCCTTGAGTCGGAAGCGGAGAAGTCAGTACCGGGTGGGGGTATAAAAAGGGCGGTACTACGAGGGTTCCAATTCTCCAGGACGTCTGGGACCGTCGTTTTGAATCTTCCGGATGCGAGTGGGGAACAAGCGAACGACTGAAAGGGAATTACCCGAACTGGTAATACAGGAGGAAAGGGGGGGGGGGCTCACTGGAGGTAGAGAGGGTCTAGGGAACGGGGCTAGAGGGCTCTTTGTCGGCTCTTCCTTCTTTCAATGGGGGGAGGCTTACTTGACGGAGGGGAAGAGAAGACCCCTTTGCGGACGGATCTAGGAAAAAGCGTCAGAAGTCAGAAGAGGAGTTCTGAGTTCGCAACTGCTATGAAAGAGGAAGGGGAAAGGGACAAAATCCCAGCGGAGATTTCAAGGGCCCGCGTGGAGATAACAAGTCAAGAGGAACGAGGGGAAGTTTGTTTTTGGGGAAGGCACCCTACTGGCGTTTGGGAAGGGTTACCATGTACAAGAGCTGCTCATACTCTCCAGCGATTCGACCGAGCGGACGGAAAGGAGGGGGAGAGAGTTACCAATCCCCTGCTCGACGTCTTAAAGGACATAAAAGAACTCATTTCTGAGTGGGGTATCAAGGGAGATCGAAGAAAAAGAGGTCCACTACTGCTTATCGCCGCTACTACTTTGGTCCAGGATAGAGTCTTGACTGACTGTAAGTGAAGGGGAACCCTACTAGAGGAGGGGCTCGTCCGGACTCAGAAAAAAAAAGATTGGGGGAAGGGAGAAGGAACTTCAAAGGGCTAAGAAAGGAAAAAAAAGGGGGAAAAAAAACTCGTCAGCACTCGCACACACGAAGGGAAAAAAGTCGTACTCAGGCAACAATCAAACGCAACCATTACTGATCTAAGTATAAAAACAAAGTAGACTTAACACTATCAACTTAGCTAGGTTGCCTCCCCGCTCAACGGTCCAAAAGTCTGGAAAAGGGGGAGAAATCAGTGAAAGAAGGGGGGGAAACATCACTCTTTTTCCCTGGGCGGACAGGTAATGAATACTAATATGAGATGGGAAAAGGAGAGAAGGTCAGGGACTTAAAGACGTCTAAAAAAGGGACCGGCATTGGAAGATCAAGAAAAATGATTCAGCGTATATACGCAGGGGAGAGGGAAGCCTCCCTTGGTGACTGCCCGCTGGTGCTTCCGGAAGGCGGAGAAAAGGGGGGAAAAGTGGTTCAAAGAAAGAAAAAAGGACACGGGGCTCCTCCCAA
>Ga0179593_1514849_pt1 | contig 25069 bp, 23 predicted proteins | sample CZODoug2_1_08_16_FD_185931 | JGI IMG/M metagenome (GOLD analysis project Ga0179593, IMG submission 185931) | Vadose zone soil fungal communities from Angelo Coast Range Reserve, California, USA - CZODoug2_1_08_16fungal (PacBio error correction) | ecosystem: Environmental > Terrestrial > Soil >...
TGAAAAAAGAAAAAAAATGGGGGGGGGACGACGGTTGTGAGCTGACATACCGAACCGCTCTTATAAGTAAAGCTAAGAGGGGGATGCTAAAACAAAGGGGGAAGTCCGGACTCATTGATAGCCTGGCCTCCTACACGGCCCCAATAAAAAAGAGAGATAAAAAGCTTCCTAAAAGAACAACCAAGGTCAAAAAGCATGGAGGGGGAAAAAAAGCAACGGGGAAGTTACTCTAACGGACGAGAACAAGATCGGGAAACGGGGGGGGGGTTCTTTATCTACGAAAAAAGCGCAACAAACAAAGTCGAGAATAACGGACACTCCGGTTGTCACTGGCCTCGGAAAAGGGGGCCTTCTAATCTCATAACCGTCTGAGGTCGGAAAAAGAACAGGGAGGGGAAGGACAGATGTGTCGCGCAGGCCATGGTGCGCCGAAAGAGAAAGTAGAACGGTTCAGCGTCAGGGGGCGGGAGCGAGGTCCGGAGTCTGAAAATAAAAGGAAAACCCGCAAGCGGGTGTGGCCACCACGGAGATCGCCAGGGTGACAAAACCACGTGAGTATAAGAGGAGAGTGGGGCTGGCAAGGGAGGAAGGGAAAAGCAGCAGAAGCAGCGGCGTAGTCATAACGGAACGGGGAAAAAGAGGAGGCCCATAATTGCGGTGGTCCCAGGCGGATGGAAAACGGGAGGCAATGTTACCGTGGGTCAAAAAAAGGCAAAAGAACCGGGAAGGCAGAAGCGACAAAGGGAGGGTTGGGATCAGGGGGGTTCAATTGACACAGACCAATCTTTGAAACAAAGAAGGAAGCTGAGGAAAGGAAGCCATGACGCGGCCATCCCGGACTCAGCAGAAGAGAAATGTTAGCGCCCCCAAAAACTACCCCGAAAGCAGGGGAGGCTTGATGACGGCAAACGGGCCGAAAAGGGGGAAACTGGAAGGTCGGGATTTTCTCGGAATAAAGGATGAAAGCAACTTTCTATGTCTCATTGGTGAGGGGTGTCAGGGAGGGACTTCAAGTCCTCTAACTCGAAACATATCAGCTTTAATAAATCCGAAGGGGGAGGAAAAACGGGGGGCTGCAAAATCTTTTTTATCGGTTGTGACTTAAGGGGCCCTCTTCCATCGGAAGAGACCGGGGCAACACCGTGCAGAAACCTAAATCGTAAGGGCGGGAACCGGTTGTGAAGCGAAAAGCTGTCAATAAAAAAAAAAGTGCCCCGAGCCAGTGCCTCGGTCAGGAAAATCGGGGGTTGGGGGAAAACCTCGGAGAAATTGGTCTTCTCCCGGCGCCATCGAAAAAAAAGCAGGAGCTCAAGAGATAAAGGGCGGCATCTGCCATATACCTAGCGTCTAGAAAGCAACTCCCCCATAGGTGGAACCGGAATCTTGTGGACTTGGATAAAAAACAAAGGACGATGATGAAACCCACCAGCGGCATGACGCACGGCGAAGCAAAAGAGGGGGTAGTACGACACCTAGGACCGACTGCTGACTAAGGTGATCATACTCAAGGGGGGGAAGAAGGGACCTCGGTGGGGCCCCGAAAGGGGTGGAAAAAGGAGAGTTCTGACCGGGAATCCCAGCGGAGCATAGACCGGCGAGATGGAGACGAAAAACAAAACAATAGCCGCCAAGGGGGCTTAGAAAAAAAAAACCGATTTGTGGTGGTCACGCTTCAAGAGAATGAGAAATCCCGTTGGCGCACCCCGAAAAAGGAAAAAAAAGCTAGAGCCCACGTGGCCGAGATCAGCATACCCTAAAAGGAATGGAACAAGGGGGGAGGAACACGGGAACGATCATCTGCAAAATAACAGGAGACAAGGCGACCTCGTCCGCCAAGATACCTACGACCGAGAGGGAAATAGGACGTGAATCAAAGGACTATAGTTGAGCTTGGAGAACAAAAAACACAGTCGCTCCGCCAGGCAACGAAGGCTTCGGAGGGAGCGATACACCAAACCCCTCAGCACAGTACCCTCACCTGGGGCACGCCCCTATTCATCATAGAGAGCAAAAAAATACCGAAGGGACTCCCCGCTCTAGATTCCGTCATAAGGAACACCTTTAACAGGAGATAACAACAAGACCTCAAATCCGGCTCTCTCAATCCAACCCCCAGGGAATTACCAGAATGTCGGAGCGGCTCAGGAGGGGGTCCTGAAAAGGGCGTCACTGGAAGGGGGAGATCGTCAGGGTACCCGTTGTGGGAAAGGGTGGAATCAAAAAAAATGGGGCGTGCATCTTCTGCGCTGGAGCCTGGGAAAGAGGGTGTGGGGGTGTTTCTCTCTCCTAAAGCTACGGGGTTTTTCTTTGATCCTTCCGGGGGACAAGCCGCGTTTTCACCGTTCGTAGACTAAAAAGGGAAATTTACGACCCTGAGTTGGCTTTTCGGCCAGGGTCTGCAGAGGAATTGGGTACTGTCTGATAATGAAGCGTCACAAAGAGGTTAAGAAAATTAAAAGGGCCGGTGCTTTCGCGTCCACCGGGGGTATCAGAGATATGGGGGGAGGTGCCTGGTTTTCCGCCAACTTTATTTAACCCTGCGCAGGTAGGGGCAACCACCGTGCACTGTCGGTTTGAGGTCAAAAAAAAACTGGTTCGCTTCGTTGGGTGAAAATTGATGCGGTAAAAGTCCTGGCTTCGATCCGAGAAGGGCGCTGGATAGATGATTCATAACTTTTCTAAGGGTGTAAGGGAAAGGGGCTAAACCGTGCCCAATTAATTACTGGGAAACCGAAAAGAGGAATTGAATTTATTCCACAGAATTAATGTTAGATGTTAAGGGGAAAACTAGCCAAAGAGTACGTTTGTCATGAACCTCTGGGAGGAAAAATAGAAAGAATGGCTGGTGATACTGCGTCGGTCCCTTAAAGCAAAAAAAGAAAAGGGCGGCTTTCTTTGGGGGCTGCGTGGGGACCCTGAACCCTTAACTTCTCTGGGAGGCTTCCTGAAAAAACCCCGCAGGCGGGGTTTCTCCGACTGAGTTATAAGAGGGGGGGGGGGGGGCATCGCTATCCGGGCATAAAGAGAACGAGGGCCTCTTCATAAAATTATGAGGGGAAGGGGACACACGGAACAGCGCTCTTCCAGGGTGAACAGAGAAAGGCCGGGGTGGGAAAAGGTCAAAGGAAAGCTTCGATGACGAAGCCCATGAAGAGCGGGGAGAAGAAGGGCAAAAAACGATCAAACTGGCTGATCAAAGGGGGGGGGAAAATCGGGGCTTGCCTGTTTCGCACGAGGAGAGGGGGGGGAGGGCGGCGCGGCGCTCAAACAAGAAGAAGATCTACCGGAATTAGCGAGGCGAAGAAACGCATTTGGCAGGAAGGGGTGCCCGGGAGGAAGGAAAATGTCTTCGGTTCGTGAGGAGCATCGACACGCGAATCGAAAAAGCTGGAAAGAGGGACGCGGACTGGCCGAAGAGATCCTGGTGTTTGAGAACGGAAACGCGTCCCATTCAATGGGGAAGATGGCTGGGGCCTGGACGAGGGCGGCGGCACGGTCACATTGGAATGCAAGGACTGGTGATTACCTGAAAGAAAAACCACTTAGGGATCGAAAGATTCCGGATGCTACGCAGCAAGGACACGACGAGCGGAGAGCCTGCCCGCTGTGTAAAAGGTCAAGAAAAAAAGGACGATGGTTGCGGCCAAACAATGTCGAACGAGCCCAGGGGCTGTACCCCTCTAAGGGGGGGGGACTAAAAAATGTAACTCCAGACTATCCCACCGGAGAACGGTGGGAAAAGAATATGGGAAATCTTCAGACTTCTTACTGAGAAGCCCTGGCAAGAGCCGACTCTTTCCTACCAATTACTCTTTCCTACTCCCTCGAGGGGGAGAAAAAGTAAAACGAGCAATTCAATTCCATTTCCAACGCGTCCTTTGGTGGGAAAAAGTTTAGGGAAATTGGAACGGGCCTTCCCAGCACCAACACCTGGAAAGGAAGGAGGGTGTTCCATCTCCTATCTCTTACTGCTGGGTCGAGGGAAAATTTAATTTGGATTGCTTGGTGTCTGGTGCAGCAAAGTGGGAGGGATACGGGAAGGACCCGTTAGGTTGTTTCCGTTACTGTAACCTTCTCAAGTATAAAAGGGGAAGGGGGGAAGGACTGAGCGGTCCGTAAGCAAGGAAAGGGCCTCCTCGCGGTCGGCAAAAAAAAAAGAAAAAAAAAATCGCGTCTTCCAGCCAAATCTCTTCTCCCCAAAGGGAAAAGAGAAAAGAGGGGGGGATGGAAAAAGACCGGGTGAGGGGTTCTGGCCCTCCGAAAAAGGGGAATAAAAAAGGAGTGCGACTCCAGCGGCCAGGCCTCCATCGCAAAGCAGTAGCGAAGACAACACACAACCAAAATAAGCAAGTCCCCGAAGATCGGGCACCAAAAGATTGGAGGAAAAAACACCACCTCAACCCAGAAACAACAAAACGCATTTCGGAAAAAAAAAAAAAAGGACTTGAAGGAAAAAAAAATGGAATCCTTCTGTTGGTGGGGTAAAGAACAACCCCCGGGAACGAAGAAATTACTTTACCCTACAGAGGGGAGTCCATTTACTGTCGCAATTGAGAGAAGGGCCCGTAGGAAAAGCCTTGCTTGCTGGGTCGGGTAAAGAGGACGAAGGAAAGTCCGCGCGGCTCAGATAAATGCAGGGAATGCAAACCCGGGCGCGACCGGAGTCGTCGATGAACCAACCCAATTGCGGCCAGGGTCACCAGGGCTCGACCACCGCCAACCATCAAAATTATAAAAGTGCCAAACTGCCTGGAACCGTCATCATAGGGAACTCGGGAAGGGCGAAAGAAAAAAATCGTCACTTCAACAAGCTGGGGAACGGAAGAAATAATATGCGAATAGCAGACTGGAAGGAATTTGGAAATCAAATCCTAAGACCGACTAGCTGTTTGAGAAAAAAGAGCGCAAAGCGTTTTTTGAAGACCCGTTAGTCACAGACCAAGCGTGTCAAAGACGTAGAACCAGCCATCGGAAAAGGGGGTTGAAAAGAAAAACAGCTTGCACGACCAAGCCTGACCAAGAAAACTCAGAGAGGGAGGCAAACTTTGCCGACCAAAAGTAAAGGTTGCGAGCCAGCTGCAATGAAAATATTTAAGGGACGTTTTCGAACGAAAGAATCGAGAAGACAGGTTTGAAATACCATCATCCTCAAGGGACCCGGCCAACAGCATCGTTGGGGATACGTGGCAGGAGGACACGGAGACGGTCTTAGGATGTAATACTAGAAAAGGTCCCCTTTGACTTCGCAGAACTTCCACAGAGAATAGAGAAACCGGGTCTTGTGTCAAGTGTCACGAGGGCTTAAGCTCCGGCAGGAGGAGATAGAAAGCTCCTCTTCCCTAGGTCAACTTCTAAGGGGACTCTAGGAGCTCAAATCGCCCCCACCAAGGGGAGTACTAAATGGGTCTTTCCACCCTCTCTCTTGAGATTTCTCTGGATCAAAAGAAGGCAAAAGGAGACATCGCTATCCGTGACTGGACAATGCAGCCCTCCCAACTCGGAAAGGAAGGAGGGGGGGTGCCTTTTTAATAAAGCCGAAAGGAAGAAAACAAATAGGAGACACTTCATCGGTGCGCACAGAAAGGGGTCGACACCTCTAATCCTCAGCTTAATAAAGGAAGGGAGGATAAAGTAAACGGGGGGGACCAGGCCGACCTCTTTGTCACCTTTAGAGCTCAAGCGGGAAGAGGGTTGACCAGCTTGGCGGAAGGGTCGATATTTACGAGAAGGACCTCAACCACATACGCCGTCCAATCTTTAGAACCCGGGGGGGGGAGGGGGGGTGCAAACGCGTGAACGGGTTACATCACGTTTTGAGGGAAACAAAAAAAAGATAGTGCTTCTACACTGGGTGGACAGGGAAAGGGGCAAGCCGGCGGGGATCCTAGTTCGTCCAGGAGGAAAAGGACCACCCAAATGAGCTGAACAGGCCAAAAAGGTAACAGGGCAAGGAGGCGTTCAGACAGGGGGGAAAGGCAAAAAGGCTTACTTTTAAAGGAGGGTCACAGGGATCAACCACAACCTCTTCTCGCCGGCGAAGAAAAACAAAAAAACCAGGCGCACCGTGGCCCAGAGAGCCCGCAGCACGTGCCGAAAAAGGAAGCCACACAAAGGAATAAAAAAGAACCGAGCCCACACCTGACGGGAAAAAGACCGGGGCGACGCTATCAATCAGGAAACCTTCTCTCTCAACAAAGAAGAAAAGGGATTGAGGGAAATAGTGGCGTTCTGCAGTCGGTTCTAGTAGGGGGAAGGTGCGTAAATGGGGGGTACATAGTTTGCGGGGGAGTAAAGCCCGTTTTTATTTCCTGTGGCGGGCGGCATAGGGAAGGAAACCCGGGGAGGGTCCTTGGGGCTTCGGGGGGGGGGTGGAAAAGAGGCGTCGCGAAGCTGGACGAGTGGCTGAATTGGGTCGAGGAATTTAAAGGAAGGGCGGATGGCAAGACCCTTAAAAAGGACACAAAAAAATAAAAAAGTAGTTTGGCTTGTCCTGGTCTTAGAAGAGGGGGGAAGGGGGCTATGCTCTGATCGGTGACTCCCTCTTAAAACGTTCATAAGGACGGTAAAAAGACGCCCCCTGTGTTTATATCACTAGAAGGGGGGGGTGGGTGCGCCACGTGAAGTACCCTGCAGCGGGGGAAAAAATCAGGAGCGGTGAAGGCTGAGATCTTGGGTTTGCGTGGTAAAAGGGATACAAAAAAAACGCCGGATGCTCTAAAAAAAAAGCTGTGGAGGAGTCGAAGTAATGCAGACGGCGGAGCCGGCCACCGAGGTACCTAAAAAGAAGGGGGGAGTATAGGAGAGCGGCTAGAGTGTCGTACTACAAATAGGTGAAGTGGGGGGGAAGCATGCAGGTATAAGGACGGGGGGGTTCTACTTCGTCTGCACCAAAAAGGGCGAACCATGCGGGCGTTGCGGGAGCGTCCATAGAACCGGAAAGGATCGGAAAAAAAAACTTGATAAACCGAACATGGGGGTGGTGCGCCGCTGGAAGCCCTGGGGGAAGAAAAAAAGAAGTTGGGGACACGGCGATGCCTGGAAGGCCTAAAAAAAAAATTAGAGGAGAAGGAGAGGTATTTCACTCATAAAATCACGGGGACGGTTCCCTCTCCTCCGGTTTGGGGGGAAAGGTAAGGGTAAACCATTAGGAGGACTCTGTTCACCAATCCAACATGAAGGGGGGGGGGGTCGAAGCAAGAGGCTGCTTTTAAATGGGGCCCTGCCAGGAAAAAGCTCTAAAAGATTAAGAGATCGCCAAAGGTACAAGAGAGTGCACTCCATCGGGGTGAAGGGTCAACCGTTTTAAAGGATCGAGGTCTTGTTCGTAGTGTCAAAAGTGGGGGGGGGAAAAAGGTGCCATCTATGTGTCAACTTTCTTTCCGGAAATGGAAGATTGGTTCTACGTCTTGTTTAGCTTGTATGAAAACAGGGAAGAAAAGGGAAAAAGGAGTGAAAACGGTTTAAGGTGCTCTCGTCTTGGAATTAGTCCCACAGGGGCCGAAAAACGTCTCGAAGGGGGGGAGGGAAACGCCAAGAAACGGAGGGCGGAAGAGAAGTTTGTGATTACTACGCTAGGAGGAACATAGTCCGAGTCCTGGGGAAGAACTGGGGCCCTTCGGTAGAAGGGGATTTTTTCTTCCCTTCGAGAGGAAAAGGCGCGATGGAACTCGCGTTTTCACGGGGGGACTGTTACACGACAGAACGTCTCGGAGAAGGGATCATCGACTCTGAACTGATGGCCGGCGCGACCCGGGGCAAAACGGAAGAACTGGAACATCCGTTGACGGGGACTTTCCTACTCAAAGCAAAAGGCTAGAAACTCACTTAACGAGGGCCGGGGCAAAAAAGTTAGGGTACTTCAAATTTTGAGGAGAGGGGGTCTCTTCAGTGCCAAAAAGAAAAAAACCAAGATTCGGGCTGTTACAATACGTGAAGAGGGAGGGTGGGCAAGGTACGCCTTTTTGCACTGGGGGGGGGAACAAAAGTTGCGGGATCGGGGTCGGCCCGTTATGGTGCCTTTTACGGTTAAAAAAAGGAGGAACTAGTCAAAGATCTTCTATCTGATCACTCAGGGAGAGGACGGAGGGAAAAAGGCAACCGTTCGTGCGTCTCCAAAAGAATCTCGGGGAGACAAAGGGGAGGGGTAAAGGGGAGAAGCTGGAATGCTGACGGGGCGCTCTTGGTTTGATGACGCCAGGGATCCTAGCCTCTTTCTTGCAACTAAACATCCCAGAGAGAGAGGGGGGAGGACGTCCATGACACCTCCAAAAAGGAAAAAAACAAAAAAAAGAGCAATTGCCTGTACTACCACCCAAACCGGAAAAAGGAGGGGTGAAGGGGAAAGCAACAGCGACTAGATGTGAGAATCATCTTTCCTGGGGGGGGGCTGTTGAGAAACGTAACAGAACCGTCGGAATGAGGGGACCATTTTGGCACTGGCCAGCTGAGGGGAAGACCTCCAAGGTAGTAAAAAGGAGGAGACGGAGGAAAGAGCGGAATATTCTCTCAGTTGGAATTCCATATCAAGGAACTGGGAAGAAAGTTCACGATGAGAAAAAAGGGTGGCCTTTTGGAATGAAGCTGAACACCGCCACCTCGCTCGGGCTTGGAAAAGCCCCTCTTAGTGAGACGCCCTGGTGGCCGAAAAGAGAAACGTAGGCTGGATGATCTTTCGACACCAAGTGGGGAGCGGGCAGCATCGGAACCTTTCAAGCGTAACGACTTCATCTCTATGCCAGGGGATTTGGAGGGAGAAAATAGGCACGACGGCCTTCAACCATTGCCTTTAAAATCCGAGAATATCACGTTTAATCCCTGCTCAAAAAAAATAAAAGGACTCGGGGGAAGGACAGAGTAACCAAGGGTAGAAGACTTCTAAACAGATCTCGTTCCATTTCAAGTACAAAAAATTGAAGTTCCGTGACCCACTACAGCCAAACCAGAAGAGGAAAAAACCTCCTACAAAATCGGTCCTTTATTAAAAAAAAAAAAAAATTGAAGCAACGGGAAAGGATTGATCGTTATCAAGAAAATGTCCCTTTCGAGTTGAAAGGGTTGAAGAGCCGGAAAGAACGAGAACCCGTGGGTAACTTATGGCAGGCCAAGGGGAAAACGCAAATCGTGGTAATCTTTGATTAAGATCAATGGCTTCTATCGCGGGCAGTACAAAAAAACTTCTTATCTAAACCTTCAAAGGGAGGATCGAAAGGTCTCTGTTTTTCCATAATATCGGGCCTGGCACTCCGGGAAAGAATTAGGCATGCTCGGCAGCTATGAAGAGGAGAACACCCCACTTTGGGGCTTCCTAAAGAGGAATCGGCGAAACCGCTGGTCGCGGTCAATTCCTGCCAGCTGAAAAGAAAAACGGGGGGCAGGGGCAAGAAAGCCGGGACCAGCAAAAGTGGCCATGAATCTTGTTACAGGGGGGGGAACCGTACGACATGAGAAAAACATCTTCATTAAAAGGAGAACGGCACGAGTGGGAAAATCGGCAATTCTTTGAATCCATTCAAAAAATTATCAAGATAAAGAGTGGGGGAAAGTGGCCGAGCATCCTGTAAAAAGAGAAGCGACGACTCGCCAGTCGAAAAAGAGAAAATCAAGGGAGGGCCATCACAAACCAAGAAGATCTAAAAAACACCACCACCCAACCGTAAATTATCCACACTAAAGTTGAGGAAGGGGTCCCCTCCACGATAACCGGTGGAAAAATTGGAGAGGGCCAGCAAGAAGTCTGCGCCGCGCTAACAGCAAGGCAGGAAAGGAGGGGAGGCCGTCGTGGACCGATGAAAAAAGAGGAGCGGTACCCTACCAAAGTGAAGACAGCCGCCAATATAGGGTAACTCCTCTAAGGGAGGTTAAAGGTGCCACTGCAAACATGAAGTGAAAACGGTTGGCAGGGAAGGAGAAAGCTAGCCACCACCCGCCATATTCTTTATCTCTGGGAAGACAACAGCACCATCCCCGGACGCCTCTCCTATTCCCCTAGAAAGAATGAACACATTACCGAACTACCGGAGAGCAAGTACCAGATAGACCCGCCACAAAGGGTTGAATCACCGACCCTCCTCTGAATATTCAGAAAAAAGACAAAAAAGAAGATATCAGCATTGATAGGGATAATAGTGGGCTTCTGCATCAGTCAGAGAGGGCCAAGGTGTATTAGTTTTTCTGGCACATTTTCGCGAGCTGTCAGGGCCCGGGCTTTCATCTTTTCTTCTTTAAGGAGGAGGCGGAGGAGGGTCGTTCTTCTTTTTTTGATATGACTCTTCTCATTCAGGGGGGGAAAAGGGGGGGAGGGCGGGAAGGTCGCCGGCGACCGTCACACTGGATTATGTCATACGGGAAAGGGAAAAAAGTACCGCGAGTAAGGTTTCGGTTTTGTGGGGGGGGGGTTTGGGGTGTGGTGGGGTTGGGTGTTTTGTGGTTGGGGGGGGGGGGTTTGGGGTTTTTTGGCAAGAGGTGCGTCAGCTAGCGGGGGAAGGGCGCAGGGGCTGATCTGGGTCCCCGCTTGGAAAAGGTTGCGTTGCAAGGGGTCATAAAAAAAGGATCGAGGGAAAAAAGCACAACTAAAGGGTATGGGCACGGCCAACTTTATTTAAAAAGAGAGAGTTGGCACATCTCCAACGGTGCGGGAGAATCAACGGCGGGGGGGTGATGAGGTAAATCACTCCTGATTCTCTAGCTCCTGAGAGGGGGAGAGAAGTCTTGCTCTAGGGGGGCTCGGGCAACGAAAACGAGGTGTCTGGCACAAGGACTGTCTTAATCATTGAAAGGGAAGGAAAATCAGGAGGGTCGTAACTAGTAGGCAAAGGGGAGCGGGGATGCCCGGGGTGTTCAGACTGAGTATGGCGGGGTTGATTCACAGAGGAAAAAGCCAAAGGCCAGATGGCTGGGGCGTTTGGCTAAATCAAAGGGACCGCGGATATGGAGCGGACTCAGTCAGCGAAAAGCCCTCTTTTTTTCAGCTTGGCAAGAAGGAGAAAAAACCGTGGCAGATGAGGATGCCGATCAGCCGAAAGGATGCATTCTCTTTCGGAAAAGTCAGGAGTAACCGGTACACCATCCCTTCGAGAAAAAAAAAATCGGGGAAGCCATTGTGGCCGTTGGGAGGAGGTGATGTGGGGAGGGGGGGGGTGAAGGGAAAGGGAAGAGAAAAGGGGGGGGTGTAGGAGGAACGAGTAAAGAGAGAGGGGGAGATAGGGGGGAAGGCTGGGAGGATTCGCGGCGAGCACAGGTAAGACATCCTGGTCAAACACTATCAAACAAGATCGCAAACTTGGCCCCTCAGTGATGAATGAGGACAAGACGGGGCGGGCGAAAGCAGCGACAAAGGAAACTTAAAGAACTGAGATAAAGCGCACAGACGACCCGGAAAGGCACCTTTGGGACTTCATAACTCAGAAGGGGGCTCTTGTACAGGGGTTGACGGGAATGCGGGCTGACACTTCTCAACGTAAAGGAAAAGGTTCGCGGCAGGGCCTATTGAGGGAGAAAAATAGCTTGGTAGAAGCTGGGGGAGCTAAAAGGACGCGGGTCCCGTAAGGGGGTGGCTGCAGTTGGAGATGGGGCGTGGCTGGGTAGCTTTTACAGTCACGGGAAAAGGCGGCCGAAATTTCTCTTGTCGGGAAAGAAACGGGGGAAATTGGAGATCGGCGATGAAGAACGTGATGAAGATAGGAAAAAGTCCGGATGCCCTTGAATGCCTTCCTAGTTTTGGAAAAAAAGAGAAATCTTAAGGTAGTGGCGAACACCCTTTAAGAGAGAAATAAGGAAACCGCGACGAGGTGCTGCTGGTTTTTGCCAAAAAAAGCCGCAGGGTCGCCCTAGATAAGGGAAAAAAGCGGGAAACTAAAGATGGCCGTAGACAACCAGCAGGACTACTCTTTCCTAACAGACCGGGGAGAAAAACGCCAAAGAGGCTGGCATAGATAGGGAATTAAATGCCACGCTCGAATTAGTTCCGAATTTGGTTCGAGGGAGGAATTAGACCCCGATCAGGCTGTTAAAGTCTGTCTGATCGGAGGGGACGGTGAGGGGAAAGCGGCCAAAGTTACTGCGTTCCTTCGAGGATCACACCAATATTTTTAAGAGCTTCTTGGGGGAAAGGTAAGGTTTGGACGGGACCAGCTAACTGACTTTCTAGGGGGGATCGGGGAAAGGTTAAGGAAAAAAGGGAGAGGCCGCGTTATCTAACAGAAACCGCGCACCCTTTTCTTCTTCAGGAAGTCCAAAGATAAGAAAAAACAACAAGGGGGATAGAGTGAGGAATACGCCTAAAAGGTCTCAGTGGCGCCTAAAGGGCGGGCATAAGCCCGTGAGACTACAACCGTGCCCTGCCTCCTTCTCAAAGAAGAAAGGTGGTAAAAAGAACCAACCAAGTTCAACCGTATATCCTCCAAAACAAGAGTGAAAGCAACCAAAGGGCACACGGCATAACAAACTGGGTCCCGGGAGAACCTTCAAAGGGTAGCGAAAAAGACATCGTTTAAAGTTTTTTTTAGCGAAAAAAAAAAAAAAAGCGCAGTTGAATTACGCGAAGCTTTGGTCACTGGTGACCGGAGGAGCCATAGTCCAATAACATAAAAGGGGGGCCGTAAGGGCAGGGGTCAATCGTGCGAACACCGAGTCGTCTCTTTCCCTGTTTAGAGGAGTCCAGATCAAGCTGGAAGAAAGGAAGAGTCTAGTATTTCAAGCAGTGAGATGGCTCGTAAGGTAGTAACCAGCCAAAAGCCGCAGGGGGCAAGCCCGAGTAAGTTGGTCAGACGAAATTGTCAAACCTCAACTGGTTTATAAGGGGGACTGAATGTAGTATCGACGACCAGGGATCTTACTCTTTAGAGGGGGGGCAAAGATCATAAATCCTCAAGGGGGGGTGCTTTTTCATTCAGAAGAGCAAGAAGCGGGAGACACGAAAAAGGAAGAAAAAGTGTTAAACCTAAGCCTCCCTCAATTTAAGCATCTTCGCCAAAAGACGAGGTTTTGGAGGACCAATTTCATAAAAAGACCCACGAGGGAGATAGGAGAAGGTGCCTCATAGAAAATGGAAAAACCTTCAGGGCCTCAGGGGCAGCGCCCAGGCACTACCCCTATAAGCTCTAGGGCCGGCTTGAGGGCAGAGGAAACTTCCTTAACACGGGATCGGAAGGTGGCAGCTCTGAAAAATTTCCCGGTCAGGGAGGTATGGGGTTGTTCGCGAAAACTACGGGAAGGAACTAGGAAAGGGGGGGGACGTGAATACCAAAACATCAATAAGGTGGAGGACCCGGGCAAATCATCTGGCTTTTTTGATAGGAGCGGAGGAATATTAAACGAAGGTCTAATAATCTACCTTGGAAAACAATGACGGGGCTCCCGTCACCTCGGGGCAGCGCAGAGTGTAAAGAGTACTCCGCCTTGAACTTCTGAAGGGGGCCCTCCGATCCGCCAAGAAGGGAAAAAAAAAGGCCTCTTCATCGTATTCTAGAAGGACACCGGCGCCTAAAGCACAGCGGCGGCCCAAACTTCTACTGGGAGGGGCAAGAAGCTAAGCTGGCCAAGAAACTAGCCGTGCCGGGCTATCCAAGGGAAGAGGAAACCCACATTGGAATCGTGGGGAGGACTGTTGGGGAAGACGAAAGGAAACCTTAACGACTATGAAAAACAGGAACAACGGAGAAAGGGAGAACTAAGCCTCTAAATCCTGCTTTAGAAAGACACTGGGGACGGTCAGGGCCAGCAAAGCAAGGAGTTTCGTAAGCAGGCATCACAACGCAAGAGCTCTGGAATCATGGGAGCGGTTCAAAAGAAGAAGTCCGTGGGAAAAACCAAGGCAGCACCAGAACCAAACGAACCAAGCTGCGGATACCAAAAGACCCTTATTATAGGTTGTGCCCGATATGCGGGGATCAAGTTGGGCGGAAGGCCAGCAAAAAGGATGGGGCACACCACGGACTGGAAAGAAAGGACCTCGTTTCAAAAGGAACGGGGGGGGCTGGAAACAAATCTGAGAAGAGAAAACGTACGAAAGTAGGGGAACCTCTTCCGGGAAATATCAACGGGGAAAAAGCTTCGGGGGTAAATGTCTTTCACATAAAGATCTACGGGGAGGACTGCAACCGTGTACATAAAAAAATCAGCAGCCCAACTGCCGATCTGCTTCTAGCAACCAAAAAGAAGAAAAAACAGACCCAAGGATCTCGCCTCAATTCAACCTCCCACGAAAAGCCAAACAAGGGGTAACGGACGGACCCGTGGGGGGCCTCACCTATGGAACCTAAAACAGGGGAAAAGTCCTGGAAGAAAGAGAAGGCCCTCCTCCCCGTGGAAGCTCCGAAACAACAAGGAGGAAGGAGGGGGCGCTTGAGACTTCTTTTCCAAAAGGTGTTTGGTCCGGGGCATGGGAGGAGTGCATCGTAGGATTAGGGTGAGTGTCATTGAAATTGTTTTCTGGGGAATCGGTGTCATCGGAGGCCGAGGGGTACCGGTGTTCTTCTGGGGGTTGTCTCTCTCCTGGGGTAGAAGACGTGTATTCCTAGGAAAAAGGCCCATTTCACCTGAGCCTGGAGGGGATGGGGCACTGGTCCTGGTACAGGAGGGGGTAAGTGCGGCGTGGAACTTTTCTCTTATTGAGGCATTATATGGGTAGGTTGGGGAGGAAGACGGGGCTTTGTAAGAAAGCGGGGATCCCTCCGGTTCCAACTTGAACAGGTAGAGGGGGGCCACCTTTTTAGCATCAATATAATGGGGTTAGCTGGGGAGGCATGACAAAAAAAATGGAAACTTCAGGTCAGGTGGGAAAAGCACGGGCTGGCTTGGGGTCTCATCATCTGTTCTGATTCGGGGGGGGGGGGGGGGGGGGGGGGGGGGGGGGGGGGGGGGTTGGTGGGGGGGGGGGGGGGGGGGGGGGGGGGGGGGGGGGGGGGGGGGGGGGGGGGGGGGGGGGGGGGGGCGAGTCTTGTAAAAAGATCTCCGTTAGTAAGTGTCCGGCAAGAGTCTCTTTCTGGAAAGATTAAAGGAAGGGGGTCAGTGGGAGGGGGGGAACTGATGGGCTCCTTCCAATGAGGTAGGGAGACTGGCAAAAAGAATAATTGATTTAGGACACATTATTCAGTAGGGGGGGGAGTCACAAAAAAAAGGCTCAATGGGGTAGTGGGGGGGAAATAAGGGTTTCTTCGATCTTAAGGATAAAAAAAAACTTAAAGCCGCAAAAAGGAAAGGGAAAAGGGGGAAAAGCTGCAAAAATCGCGGAGTCCGGGCAAAGAATACATCTTGTCAGTCTTAGGCTCTAAACGTGGTGGAACCGGGGAAGAGAAACCAGGGGTGTGGCCGATGCAGCGGGGGGGGGGGCGGAGCCGAGAAGAAAGAGGAGCTCGGGGAGGGCAGAAGGCCCGTGATAAAGAGGGGACCATCTCCAAGGTTCTCGCATGACGGGGGTAGTGACCTGAAAGGGGTGTTGGAAAGGGGAATCCTGCAGCAAGATCATCGAGCTCATCAATGGCAAAACGGCCCCACGTTAAAGGGGAAGGGAATGCCCTCAGAGGGACGGGAGGGTCGTGGATAGGGGACGCGTCGTGGGTAAGGATCTCGAACTGACTAGAAGGAAGACGGAAAGATGAAACGGCGGGAAACTCCACGCAAGTTGTGCCAAGGAGGGAAGGGTTGGAAGAGGGGACACCGAGTCGTGGCTTCTTGTACGTGCGTGGGCGGAGGGGTGAGCTCGGCCTGGAGTTGTAAACTGGCAGCCGCACTGACAGGAAAATACTTTTCGGGTCTTTTTGAACGATGGGTCTGGGGGGGAGGAAAAAAGATTCCTGGTTGGGAGAAGAGGCTTCTTCCCGAAAAAAAGAAGGGGAAATGGAGAAAGGGAAGGCTGGGGGCAAAACGATGTATCTGTTGAGGCTACACGCGAGCGAATGAAAGGTCAAGGGAGGACGCGCCAGTGGTATTCGCCTGTCGGGAGGGAGCCGAAGGTGCCCGCAATCAGATTCGACAAGAAGATGGTGGACTGGCGCAGAGAAAAAAAAGAGGGGTGTATGTACACCTCGAGCGAGGGGGGACACAGGGTGCCCTCAGAGCCCCACAGGATAAGACCCGTCACCAAGGTGTCGGCAATCGCTGCGGGTGCTGTCAGGAGAGACTTGGCCAGCGGGAAGACAAATCCCTTCTGCTCTCTTTTAAAAAGGGCGGCTCTGTCCGGGTACGACCAGAAAAAAGGCCATTTTAAAGCTCTGAGGGGACAGATCCGCGGGGAGGATAACAAAAGACCAGACAAGGAAAAGATGGGCTTGTGGGGGGCGCAGTACCTGACGAGGTATCATGGAAAAAGGGTGAGGGGAATTCCTTTTTGGAACTGGTGGGGGAGACAAAACGGAGCTTGGCGGCCCGTTAGGGAAAAAAGGGTACTTTTACCAGAGAGGAAAGGATTGCGAACCTGGAAGGTACTTCTGAAGATCAGAAAGCTTTCGGGGAGAAAAACCTAGGGCAAACAGGGTTTCTGAGTAGGGGTCCAGAAAAGGACGAAACAAAAAAAAGGAGGGAAAAGAGATTGGAAGAAAAAAGCCCTTTTGCCGCAAGGGTTTTGGCTGCTGGGCCCAAGCGCGAAGGCCCTCCTAGAATCAGGGGGGGAGGAGAGAAAGGACGGTCGACAGGTAGCGCCTGGTGACCGTACTAAAAAAAAGGAAATAAAGTCCCCTAAGAGCGCAAACCAACCTCTTGGGAGGAAAGACAGACGAAAAAGAAATGGCCTCTAAAAGAAAGGAAGTACGGGAGGTCGGACAGACGTCTGTGCCTTGTTGGGAGGCCGGAGTCTCCCTCTCACAAATTCGAATGAACCCAGAAAGGGGGGCAAGCATCGTTAATGGCGTCCGGCAACGGCCACTTGCGTCGTGAAGAAGCGAATATCCTTTCTTTAGGGAGCCATAGGTCCGCGCTGGCATTGAAAGAATCGAGACTGGGGGGATGGGGACCAAGGATCTGGTACCTTTTTTGGTAGCGAAACAAAGGAAAGCGCTTCTCATCTTGGTACAGCCCACATGTGCTCTATCTCCCTGGGGTTTCACCAAACCAACACAAGAACAAGTTTCGTAGAAGGGGGGACACGGAATCGTCGACTACCGAATCATCGTAAAAGATGGGTGCCTACATCAGGAATCGCACCAATCGTAAGAAGGAAAAGTAACATCTCAAACTTCAAAATTGCAGGAAGTTCACCGGGGCAGAGCACCTTTAAGCGGCCCCTCTTCTCAGATGACTATGTTGGGGAAGGAAGGGAGAGTTGGTAAGGAAGGAGAACATATCCGCTCCACCAGGGACACAGTCCATGCATGTTCCTATCATCATTGTCTCTGAAACTAAAAAGAAGGGGCCAAATACACTAAGACAAGGTCAAAGGGGAATTGAAATGAATTCAACTTGCGGAGCCAAAGGGCGGTGGATCACAGCATAATCGTCAAAAAGGGGAAGCTCTGGAATGGGTTTTGGGAGGGGGGGGCGAGTTCCTCTAAAGACCTCAAATCGGAAGACCTCGGGAAAAAGAAGAAAATCACTTAGTTCAGGACCAAGGGGTTGGGGAGCGTGTGACGAATTAGGATGCGAGGGGGCCTTGGGGAATGAAGGGGAAGGCGCCGGGGGAACAAAGGATAACAAGTCCAAAATTTCCAGACTGAGAAAGGGAAAAGCGGGTTTCGCCTTCTGCTCCTTAAAGCTGCCGAGGCGCCCTCCGAAAGACTTCCTCACCGAGAGGCAGCGGCGTATTCCCCTCAAAAGACCCACAAGGTTATTCAAGGAAAAAAAAGAAAGGCCATCTTCTCCCCCCGCCTGCGGGGGGCTCGGGAAAGGGAGGCAGCTATCCCTATCCTGGTAAGGGGTTTCGAAGGTGAAAAGGGGAACGCGATCCCAGAACGGTGGCCAAGGTCTTGGGGAGAGGGGATAATTATAAAGCCCCAGAATTAGAGAAAAAAGGAGAGGAAACGCATTACAACGTCATCCGTGCTCAAGGTGGGTTTATTAACAAAAACAAGAGATCCGAGAAAAATCAATTCACTGCAGAATCATTCAAGGGCCTTTTTGAACAGGAGGCGGGCGAGAAGGAGCCGAAATACTTCTGGAAATTCCATCGTTCAAAAAAAGGAGCAAGGGACTCCGGCGATATGTACTAAGAAGAACAAACAACAGAATGGGAAAGCGAAAGAAAACGAAGACGTGAGTAATTTTTGGCCCCGCTCCACGATGCCGGTTGTATCATGGGAGCCGAACAACACCAGCCAATGAGGATCACCAGTGTCCCACCAGGGTCAAAACGCCTTCGGTTATGAACGGGCCCTAGAACCAGAAACGAAAACAGAAAGACCCCTACACAGAGAATCGGGGGTCCACCGTTTACGCCTCGAGCGGATAAGGACCGGGAGAGCCCTTTGAGAGGGTCACCTCAGAAAAAGGCCGAGGCATCAAAAAACTACGCTTCTGAACTTGGGCTGGACAAAACAAACAGACCCTCGCAACGTTGCCCAGCGGGGAAAGAGCACAAAAAGCTTACAAAACACGGGGCGTAAACCGGAAACACAAACCTATTCCTTCCGCACGATGCAACCGGGGGTGCCAGAAAAATTTAAACAGCGCCCTTATTAGCCCAGAACTAATCGTAAAGAGAAAAGAAACCACCCCTTTAGGATGATAAAAGGAGAGAGAGGTGGGCAATAGGGAGATTCTTTTCAAAGTTTTTACGGGAAAGGTTGGGGGGCGGGGGCGCGAAAGGAAAAGGTCAGTCATTTCCTTGGGGGGGGGGGGGGTGGTGGGGAGAGGCGCAGGGAAGGGGGACCCGGGAGTACAGGGGAGGAGTGTGGGCCTTAGGGGACGGCGATGATCTTTTCAAGGTCTCGGTGACCGCCGCGTTCACGGCCGGTGGGGGGGTGGTGCTTAGGGCAACTTCCAGTCCGGCCTCTACTTAGAGGGTGCAGTTGTCTTCAAGATCTGGGGGTAGGGTACTGGGGAGCAAGCTGGATCGTGAAGAGTCCCGCTTTCTAATGATTCCGGGAATGATGCGGAGAGAGTGAAACAGGGTTGATCAGAAACTTGGGGGTTCGGTTGTAGCGGTCCAAACGTGATTGACGCCTAGGGGTGAAAGAGGTTGCAAAAAAAGAACTCACGTGTATCAGAGGCGCGATTTTGGGGGAGGGGTACAAGTTCGTACATAGAAATGTCGCAAAAATTCGGGGGATTGAAAGATTAAAATCAGATCTGTTACCGCTAAGAGGAAGGACTATGCTGCCGGGCCACAAAAAATCAAGGAGGGGGAGGAACATAAGGATGCATAGAAAGGGGAGTACTACCCATTTCGGATGACGTTGGGCGAACGGGATCATCGTCGTAAGGAAGGGGTTCTAAAGGACCGTCCGTCCAAAGAGAAGGACCACCGGATGCTGAAGGGTGGGGTTCTTGAGAGGAAAGTTTTGCCCCGAAGGGCGTGATGGGGAAGATCCTAGGTACGCACAGGGAAAATGGGGCGACCGCTTTCCTAACTCACCCTTGGTGGGGGGATATTCAGTGGATCAGCCGAATACTAGAAAAAGCTCTATTGAGAAGAATAATGCACGAGGAGTCGAAGTGCACCGGGCGCAAAAAAGAGTTTACTTTTAGAGCTACCTGCCCGTGGGCAAAAAGATCGCTAGTGCGGTACACCCAGAGATCCATAGGACACTACCCATGAGAGAATTGTTTTCTGATGTGACTGCAGGTGAGACAGTATAGGTTTCTTTCTACTTCCTCAGCAGACACAAGTATAATCGAAAAATGAATTTACTCTCTTATCTCACCTCCCGACGGGGTCAGGAAGAAGGAAAAGTGGGAAAAAGGGGCATCAGAGGACTAGGCGGTCGGGGGGGGCTGGACGAACGAGAGAGGCGTGTCAACTCAAGGCCGCGGCTGGATACTGAGTCGGGGGTGAAACTTTGGTTCTTAAAAAGTCGGACAAAAACATCGGAAGTGTATAGTAGAAAGAATAGGGCTCTTCGGCTGGTATGGCTGGGGGGGACGGAATTTGCCGGCCTGAAGGCTATTCGAGGGGAGAACTTCGGGACGAGGACAGAATTGGGGAAATCTCTAGGATTGAAGTTCAAGTGAGTACTCGGGAACGAGCGGTCAGGGAGGATCCTGGTGTGGGTCTTAGACGACCAGGTTTCTTCCACAAATTGCTCATCGCGCCCTCCGCGAAAACCGGGCTAGGCGGTTTTCAAAGACATTGACTCATCTAAAGGGAGACAGGAAGACTGGAAGAAACTTTTAATCCCTAATCGACGATGTCGGGGAGAGGGGGGCTGGAGTACCTTCTCACAGTAAATCTCAGAAGAACCAGACCCGGTCGGAGCGGGGAAAGACAATACTCCATAAGCTGTCAAGATCCTCCTAAAAATGAAATGGAAAAAGGAACTGCCCCAAAAGTCCCGAATGGGAAGGAAAGTGAGAGGCCAGCGCTCGGGAGAAAAAAAACAAAACAACGATTCTGTCTTTGAATGTTCGATCGGAGACGTTGAGGAGAGGCCCACGGAAGGGGCCTTTTGGAAAGGGTGAAGGAAAAAGTCAAGAGGGGAAGTCTTCAGGACTGGGGGCCGGGTTGCCGAGTAATTCGGGCTACCGAGGCGCTGGAAAAAAAGGGAGGAAAATCCTTGAGTCCGCGCTTGGTCTTCGCATCGCAAAAAATTCGAGGAGTACACATAAACGGGGGTAGGAGAGAGATAGATTTGGGAGTACGTAAGAACCCGGGGGCTCAAAAAGCTCTGAAGACGCGCGGAGGTTCAGCGAAAGAGGAGAGGCAATCGGACAGGGCGAGAATGGGGTCCCAAGAAAAAAAAACAACGGCCGTACCCCTAAGAGCGCTCAAACCTACTTGTGACTCAAAGGGGGACACAACGGTCATTAACCTCCAGGTCCGCGAAAGCAAAAGTAAATCTAAGGAATAAACGACCAGAGGGTTGGATGGGTTTTTCCTGAGAGAAAAGCACGCCAAAGTCTTAAATGCTGGGAAACTCCGCTTGCCGAGTTATGGGTGAGAGGGGTCTAGGGACATCCTTTAGAGTCTTAAGGGGTATCTCCAGAATCGGGTTCTTCTCAATGTCCTTACGAGGGAGATGGACATTCAGAGCTGCTGCCTGCTATTAAAGGGGGCGGAGAAGGGTATTGGGAAGTGTGGAAGGGTCTATCATACGACAGGAGGGAAAAAAGGGGGACGGAGTCCGGAAGCCTCTTCTGTCGCAGGAGATTTTGAATCCACCGTAACTTAAGGGAAAGAGAAAAGTATCTTGAGCAACCAACAGGGGCCGTCGATAAGGACTTCATCAAAGAGAACACTCTCGATCAATAACAGCGGGGGAGGGATCTCCCTATCAAGGAGGGTGTCTTCCAGAAGAACGCGATGCCAGGGGTGGATCCAGGTCAAAAAAAAGCGAGCCAGGTGGACTAAAAAAAGAGGATTAAACCAATTAATATTTTGTAACTCGGAAGGACCGTTTTCATACCAAGGGAAAAAAAGAAGGGGAGGAAAAGGATCTCTCATTCCAGTGCACCTGGGCCGACGGACCAGAATCTTTCCTGGAAAACCATCAAGACCAACATGCGCCGAGGTCGCCAGGGGGCAAAGGGAAAAGGTTCCAAATTTCTGCTGGTGCAATCAAGAGGTCGTCACGAAAATCTCGTTCTAGTTCAGGTGTCTCGGCATCTGAACGGAAGAAGGGCGTAGAACTGCGGGAGGGGAAGACTTCCCCTGGTCGCGCAAACGCATCTGGGGTGAAAAAATTATTATCTAATTAGGATCGAGGACTGTGACAAAAAACAACCCTAATCTTCGCCCCACCTCTGTAGAGGTAGGGGTCCCACGAGTAACGGTCCGGTGATGAGACTTACGCCATCCTAAAAAGTTTAGGAGGAGCAGGGCCTCAAAAAAAAAGGCTCTCCCACCAAAACCTCCTTCTCTGGGTAGCGGTCTAAAGCCGGAGAGGCCTAAGATAGTGTAGAATTTTCCAGGCGATCCCTCCCAAAACAAAGGAATAGTGATTTCGGGGGATAAGGAGAACCCCTCCTTACGAAGTACGATAAGTTCAGGAAGGTGCTCAACTATTTGAGGGGACTCCTCTAAATAGGGAATCCCATCATAGAGAGGAATAAGAGGGCGTTTTTGCCAGGGCCGACAAGGGGGAAGGAGGATCCGAAAAACCGTGATAAATATCTGAGGAAGACATCAGTTCAATGAGAAAGACGCTACTGGGCTACTTCAGACATCAAAAAAGCATCGGGTTCGGAACATAGACTACCGGGGAGAGGTGGGGTTGAAAACCAAGATAGGCCTTTTACATTTGGGGGAGACGAACACATCCAACCCATTGGATGGAGTGCTCACTGGGAAGCTACAAGGAAAACTTTCAAACTGCCTTGAATTTGAGACCAGCGTCTTGAAAAGAAAAGAAGGGCATAGGAACAACCCCCAATCTACTGGGCCGAACAGAACCCGTGTAGCAGAGATTCTGCTTAAAAGGAGCTGAAACGAAAGGGAGCTTGGTTAAGGGGTCGTTAAAGCCGGAGCAGCCCAGCAAGGCTAGCTATCACCAAAAACCCTCATCAAAAATTACCTCCCCTGGGCGAAGAGGAACTTCCTCCAACAGAGGAAAGACAGCCGAAATGGAGATCAGGGCACTCTCCTATGGAAGCCCGCCCTATTCCAACGTAAAGGGTAACCTCGAGGAGTAGAAGATGAGCGGACGAATCGGATAGCTCTAATAAAAACTTGGAAAAGAGATCTCTTTTTTACGTCAGAGCTCTGAGGAGGTCCTTTGGGGGCTTTAACTGTCTGGGCGGCCTCGGCGGGGGGGAAAGGTTGCCTTTCCCGGTTTTGGACGGAAGCACATAGAGGCGGGAACCCTTTCTGGGTCACCTGGTTCTGCGGGTTGTTTTGCCTATACGATGAGAAGGAAGGGGACCGTTTTCGGGGGCGGAAGCCTTCAGGACTGGAACCGTATAGATGGGCGTAGGGGGCACCTTGAGACGCGAAAGTTTGGGACAAAGGGAGGGGGTTTTCTGTCTATTGAAAAATACTATCTGGGGGGGGGCTGAAAATGGATGGGCGGGAAGGGCTCCCGTATGGGGCTTAACTTTGTATGTCAGGCGGGTTCTTCCACCGTGTTGAGAATCAAAGAAATGTTCGGGTTGTTAGGCAGCGGGGACGGAGTAGAGCCGGGTCACAACCAATAAAGAGAATTGGTGCTTATCAATCATCTTGTTGCGGAGAGATTCAGTGTTTGGAATGGAGGGTACACCGAGAGTGACCTGAGCTGCTGACGGGATATTCAAATAAAGCCTTGTGTTGACAGGCATCCGGCCACCAAGGGCAAGGGCAACTAGGATGGGAAAAAATGGATTCCCAGCAGGCTATAGGGGTCCGTACAACCCGAAGAGGCGTGGGGGGAATTAAGAAGGAAGAGGTTGGATTCATGGGATGGCTTTGGTTCGTACTGGCCAGAAAACACCGAAAGGAAAACAAGGGAGCGGTTCTTGGGGGTTCTTTCGGGCCAGTGCCAGGAGCAGAGGGTTGATCAAGAGGCGGTTTACCAGCTAAAAAAAGACAGGGGGGACGCGACCCGGTGATAAAGAAAAGACCAGGCGGCGAGTCAGGCGATTCCGAGCCGAATAAAGTCGAGGATCTTCATAGCAACGGATGAAGGCAAAGTGAAAAAAAGCCGGAGGACCTCTTTGGGGTCCAGAGGGTGATCGAAAAGCGAGGTCTTACGCCCATTATCAAGAGGGGGTATCATCCTACGATAAAAAAAATAGTTTAGGAGGGGGGCAGGCCTTTATGCCTCTGTACTCACGAGATCGGTGGCCGAGACTGCAAGAAAAATGCTACATCTGACCTTTAAACTTGTAGGTGATCGCAACCCGAAACGTTTTACGCGGAAGCACCGGTAAGGCCGTACCGAGTTAAATTGTCTTAGGGGTATCTGGGGGAGAGCGGATGATCTGGGGGGGGGGGGGTTGGGGGGGGGAGGGGGGGGAATGAGGGTAACGGCTGGAAGACGGGACGATGGCGGGAATGGCTTAGGGGGGGTCACTCTTTGATTAAACGGCGCCGCGAAAAATTGGAAGGGAGGGGATTCTGGAAAAACGGTTCTAGGAGGACTGGGGTCGAATCTTGCAGGGCCGACGTGCACCTAAGACTGGGAAGCTTCTTGAAACGTGACGCCAACCGAGGGCGCGGAAGGGTGAAGTGTTATTAGACTAAAAAGCCGTGCCGTTTGTAAGCCGGTCGTCGCCCGGCCCGGGTTGTGGCAACGCAGAGGGAAAATAAGGGGGGTTGGAAGCACCTTGAAGGAAGCGCCAGATGCTGATGTACACCGGATAGAGGGCAGACTTTTCTGTTTCAAGCGCCGACGACCACCGCTAAGAGCCCCAGGGGCATGGAATCGGCCATCTGCTGCAGGAGAGGTACGGGCCTGGCCACTCGACTGAAAAATATCCCGGAGGTTAGGTGCGAAGGTGTCGAACTGCGGGGAAGGGACTCGGGGTCCTACTAACCAAAGGAAAAATATTCCAGGGTCATGAATAAGTCGGTATCGGGGCCGTCTTCCAAGCCCAACATCGGCCCCGAGTGAGGGCGTATCTCTTACAAAGGAACTGCCTTTGAAAAGGCTGGCATTTTAACGGAACATGGCTGGGTGGAAAGACCATTTGGTAGAGGAATCTTACGGGCCGGGGTGCGTGTACGGGGAAAAGGGAGTACTGGGTGACGTAGGAAGACTGGGCTTCGGAAACAAGCGGCTAGTCTTATCAATCTGGTAAGGGCGAGGCCACAAAGGGGGATCAAACCATGTTTCGCGTCTTGAGGAAAATCATCACACAACAGTAGTAGGGGGAAGGAGAAAGAGGGGGCTGGAGGAAAACCCTGCGCTGGGTTTTTCTGATCGAAGGAGGATGACGGATCAGATAAGAAAGAGGGAGGCGTAAACGAAACGGAAAGCAGGGACCGACGGCAAGAACCTCATATGCCTGGTCCCAACAATACTGGCCTCGAGAATCGCGACAAGAGTTTGGTCTTTTCCTAAAAGGCACC
>Ga0179593_1508171_pt1 | contig 25063 bp, 23 predicted proteins | sample CZODoug2_1_08_16_FD_185931 | JGI IMG/M metagenome (GOLD analysis project Ga0179593, IMG submission 185931) | Vadose zone soil fungal communities from Angelo Coast Range Reserve, California, USA - CZODoug2_1_08_16fungal (PacBio error correction) | ecosystem: Environmental > Terrestrial > Soil >...
GGGGAAAAAAGATGTTAGAGAAATCAATTGGTAGAAGTGTACAAACCCGATGTCGGGGGGGGGAGAGGGAGATTCAGAACCTCGCACCAAAGCAAACGCACCATGCTTTATATACAGCGTCGACGAAAGAGGGAAGAGGGGCAAAAACGGGTTTCGAACGATAACCAAAAAGGACGAGTTAGTTCGCAGATTGAAACAATCCAACCTTCACAGGGCGAAAAAACATGCGTGTGGGTCGTGGGGTTGGGAAGAGACGTTCGCAGGAGACGTGCCTTCACTGACATGAAGGAAGCTTAAAGCTACCGAGCTCATTGTGGGGCAAGAAAAAGGCGACTCCGAAGAGTGGAAAAAAAGTTATCCAGCTACTGATTAGATGTGTAAGTTTACGGCGTAAATGCAGGTCGGCTAATGGTGGAGGGGCTAACTCAAGGGGTCTAGCCGGCTGTTAGTCCGTGCCAGAATGTCTCCGGTGCAAACACAAAGGAGATGATAAATCGCAAACCAGTGTTTAGTAGCCAGGGGGAATCGTCCTGACAGTTCATTTTGGCCATACAAGGGAATTAGGCTGCTTGTAGGAGAATTCTGGTACAGATGGTTAGGGGCTAAGACCGCAAGAGGAAGCCTGAAGGTACTCTAACCGTAGAGGGGAACTAAAGAGAGGCAGAGAAAATACGTAAGCTTTACGGATAGGACACATGTTGACATAGTTAGGTGTTCGTCCAGAACATCTTCCGAATTCTTGAAACTCCTGTTTAAAACCCCAAGCTGCGTCATTTGTTTTCAACGAAACGTGCGATGGGGGAGACGTAGAAAAAATGCGCAGCGGGAGAATTAGCTTAAAGGCGTTGGGGGGCATCGAAGATGTTTGCTGCCATTCGACAGAGCGGAAAACTCGCGCAGATAAGATAAGCTCATTTTCAGGGAAGAGGATAGATTCGAGAATATGTGTGATTATGCAAAACCGTGAGAATTTATCCATCTCTTCGGGGTACGTCAACGGTGGGTAGGGGCAAAAGGGGAATGCAGCCCAAATGGCCCAATAGGTTTGACTATATCATACCAGTGGTGCTGGCCCATACGCACGCGATTAAAGAGGGGCGCAAGAAGAGCAGAAAAAACCGACGAGAAAGAAAAGCTTGGGAACTGGCAGGAAATGGTGGGGGAGAGGGGACAGAGAACATCAAGAAACTCGATATGAGTGCAAGAGGGTCCTCTGCTATTTTCAAAAGAAAGCGGGGGAAGCGCAAGATAGCACACTAACACCAAACATCACCGGTATCCACAAGCGAAAGAAGGAAGCAGAGTCAAGGTGCGAAGAGACGTTGGCACGAAAAAACTCTAGCCTTCGACGCTTCTGGTATCGTTATCGGAATCTCGCGAAGGAACTCAGAGTCGGGAAACAAGGCGGATAGAAGTCAGTGAGGAATTGTACATTCGATGAGTGGGAGGATGCATTTCATTGGACGGGGGTGAGGTGACATGGCGTTAAGGGGGGGGGAACTTCTCGAAAATGGAAAAGTGGGCCGGATTGGCCTGAAGTTGGAAAAGGTCAAAGGAACAATCTCGCACTTTCGTTTAAGTGATCATCGAAGTACGCGGAGGGGTTGGTGGATTCATGGGAAAGGAACCTTTCAACACCGCTCGACCTATGGAAGAAAATCATTAGAAAAAAGGGGCGAACGCGCAAACTAGGGGGCCAATATTCCGTAACTCCCCATGTTCTCAACGGCACTGAGGGAAACCAGGAGTGTTCAGTGGTAATGGTCTACCTATAAGTAAAAACCGGAGAGAAGCGGGGAGTTGACGAAAAATTCGGCGATTTCGTGGTCTGTGCAAGAGGAAAGCAGTTGGGGGGAGCAAAAAGGGGAGGAGGGGAAATGAGGGAGAGGATAAAAAGAAATGTTCTTGGATTACTAAAACATAATGACTCTTAACGAAAAGGGGGGGTAGGCACATGGGGATGTGGGGGGTTAGAAAATCCCAATGAAGTTGCCTCTTAAATACGGGTAGAAAAAATTGTGGGGAGGAAGAGACCCGTGGAGATGGGACGCCGCGGGGTCGAGAAGCCGATGAATAGTCCCTATTCAGTTCGCTTAGTCCAGGAAGGCACAACAGCGAGAAGAAATGAGAAGGGGAAGCACCGGTCCAGCAAGTTACGCATTGTAGTCCTGTCGTGCTCAATAATTAAAAATTCCCGTTGCGTAAAGGAGGATAAGGGGTCTATGAGGGGACATTACCGAGAAGGTCAAAAGAAAAGTTAAAGACATTGCCTCGCCCTTTACGTGGCCAAAAAAGTACCAAGACAAACTCTCAGAACCATCATGCTAAACGGGAAGAATTTTGGCTCCGCCGTCTACTGCAACTCGAGTGAAAAATAAGAAACAATGAGAGGGGGGAGAGAGGTCCTGTGCAAAACGTAGGAGTGAAATTGCGAGATTCAGGCTGGAAAATTTGGGGGTTTAATCGTGGCTTGGGTTGTGCTTTGATGGCTGGCGAAGGTGGGGGGGACCGATAAACACGAATTTGACGGAAACACGAGCTGCCGATTTCGAGGGTTTCTCCCGAAAAACCCAGTTATGGGGGCACCAATTTGCGGGGGGAGAGGAGTGCCAACTGGGGAAATCGCTTGGATTACGTTTTGACAGCCAGCACCAATGGTAGATAAGGTGGTGACCTATTTGGGGAAGGCAACTGTAAGCAAGAACTTCCTTTAACGGACAAAGAAAAAAGGAGGGATCAATCAGGAGGTGAAGGGGGGCTAACTACCACCAACGATAGAGAATTCTTTATAACTCAGGCAGGGCGATATAAAGGAGGGAGCGGGGTGGGAAGAGATCGAATGGGGTCGCGCGTCAGTTATGGTTGAATATCTTCAGAAAACCAATAGACTGGAATATGAAAACTCAGGCAAAAAGGAAGAGTCGCCTCCGCGCTGGGATTATTTGCCTCCACACCAGCTCGGAGAAAATATTGGGAAATAACTAAGCTAGAGGGGGAGGGACATTGAACGAAAGTAGGAAGGTAAAGGAAGAAGCCCATTTTGTCCGGAAATCACCATATCGGGTGGGTAATGCGTCAGGGTAAAAGCCAACTTAATGGGGGAAACGGCATAGAATGTACGGGCGAGTAAACGGACAAAAGGATCTCCTATCCAGTGCCTGCGTTCGCGAGGGAGGAAGCAACCATCTGGGGCAATATAGCCATCTTCGGTGACCCGCTGAACGGGAATGATTGTAAATGAAAGGGAGCGGAGAAAACTGCACACTTACGAAAACTGGGGGAAGAAAAGGGGGAGAAAAAGAACTTCATTAATTTGGGATATTGAAACAACGAGCAATAAGCTTTCTGAGCCGCGAGCGAGAGGAGTACCCGCGTGAAAGAGCCGAGGGAAGATCAGATTTCCACGCACGTTACTACCGCTCAGATCCTCCGCTGCTCAGCCTACGTTTGAGGAAGAGGGAATGGTAAGACACAAAGAAAGGCGGACGGGCTTTGTGTTTACATGGGATTCCCGGCTACTAGAAGATATGGCGACGAACGCGCAGAGAAAATACAAATCAACTATGTTGCTCAAAGAAAGGTAATTGGGTGGGGGGTAAAGACCTAGCAACAGACGAAGTCGGTGGAAATCAAGGGAGAAAAACAGGCGACTCAATATCTAATGTCTAGGGTCACGTGAAGGGTTCGATAAAGGGCGGTGAAAATGGATGGATTTGGGACCCAGGTGGTTCCGACAACTCAGCTAACCTCTAGGTTGGTCCACGTTACACAATTGGATCGGGAGATAATCTAAAGTCACGTAGATATCAACTCTCAGAAGCGTTACTGGGCCCGACGATATCTCGTTTTGATCAAAAAAAGAACAGAAGGGAAAGGGGGGGTTTGGGTCCAAAACACGAATTGTGATGAACAAAGAGGAGTACAGCTGGATACAAGGCGCCCAACGGAAACGACAGGGAAATTGTAGCGGGGAGGGAGGAATGGGGCAGTCCGAAGACCGGAAGCTAATAGACGGTGAGACTTTTGACCAGCGAAAAAGGGGACGGAACTTTGGTGTCCAACCTTTCACCTCAGACCTCGAATAGGTAAGAAAAGGACTGGGGATTCAGAAGGAACTTGGCTACGGTATGAGAAGTGGGGGAAGGGATTGGGAAAAGGAGAGTAACTCTGTTCACCTCAATAAAGGGCCAATCAGCGTGAAAATTGAAGGAAAGAAGGGTGAAGGACCTTACAAAGGGGGGGACTAACGTGCTGCATCAGAATACAAAAATCCAAACAGAAAAGGAGCTGCTCCCTCTTCTAAGGAAATTTAGTTGGCTTGGGAGGTCGTAACGCGGGGATAGTACTAAAAGGTTCTGAAACGGAAGGGCGGGGTCAAGGTAAGACCAAATTCTACCACCCAGGGCCCACACGGCTGGGAGCCCATAAGGTCTGCAGTTTGGGGGGGAGGGAACGGGGGAAGGGGAGCTTTATTCGTCTCTAAGAGTGAGGGGGGGAGATGGAGCAGGGGAGGTAACCTACGGGTATGGAAAAGGGTTTCAGCTAACCGAGTCAAGGAAGGGGGGGAATAGGGGTAGAGAGAGGATAAAAGAGGGCACGGGATAAAAGAGTGGACTGAAGCCTACTCCGTAAGTTTACGACACAGTTGCCAAATTAGGTCAGATCGAAAGGGGGGGGAAGAGAGTGTGGAGAGAGAGGAGGGTCGACGGGAGAGCGGTCAGAGAGTGTAAAAACTCTCCACGACAACATAGTAAGGACACACATCAGTTAGGAGGAGGACAAGACCTGGCTCATGAAAGGGGAGGAGAGGTCTTCGGGGAGAACCGTGGGAGTTAATAATAAACGCTGGGTCCGGGCAATGTCCCTGAGGTGGGGGCCGTCCGGATTTGGTGGAGACGGGATGAAACATAAGTGGTGAGGCTAGGGCAAGAAATAGCTATTCGTAACACCAAACTCTTATTTAACGAAAAATGGTTCGGAGGGCAGACATCAAAATGTTGTAGGAACTGGCGCGGGCGGTGAAGGGGGCGGGCTAAGAGGCTGAAGAGGGGAAAATTTGTTCGCGAATCCTACCAGAGCCTCGATAAATAGCCTGGCGCAAGGACAACCGAGGACCCGTGCCAACAATTCACACCCAGTGAGAGCAGGATTAGTGGTCATCAAAAGGTGACTGAAGGGGGTCTAACTGTACCCTCTATCGGAAGCACGCTCTCAACCAAAACTAATACTCAAGAAAAAACACAAGAGGTAAAAAGGGATGAGGTGCTGGCGGTCCCAAGTCTGGAAGGCGACTAACGAGGTTTCTACAACGCTTCAGCAACCAGGGTACTAAAGACTCAGAACTAATCAACCTGGGCGTGAATGGAACTGGGGCTTTCCCTTAAGAGGAGGTCCAGGGGAGGAGTAAAAGGGAGATATCTGTTACTTTGTAAGTAATTCGGGTCTAACACAAGTAACGGAAAGAAAATCTTAAAAAAAACTGAAAAAGAAAAACAGCGAAATGGAGGAAAATGGATCTTATCTACTCAGGGCTGACGTACTCATCACAAATAAGTAGGGGTCTTTCGCATCGAGATAGGGGGAAATACACGCAACAAGATAGGGATCAACTCCAACCAACAGGCCAAGTGCAAAAATGCTCATGATGGGGCGTGAACCGACGGTACACACAGCTTCAAAAAGAAAAACGCGCAGGATTCTGGTCGCTAGAAAAAACCCTTGTCAAACGCCGTATAACACGGGTATATATTATCGCCCGTGAGGGTTTTATTGCGTATTGGAATCGGGGGGGCGGAATCCGTATCAAAGTAAAGAGAAAACACTAGGGGGGCGGGCGAGGTTGCGGAGATGGAAAATTTATGAATTGTTGGACAATACTGGTGTCGCCTCGACGTTAATGAATCAAAGGATCCGCAAGGGGGTCCGTAAGACTCGACGGAGACGTCAATCAAGGACAGTCCCGTCTGCTTTCAGCGAACCAATTGAAAGATTGGGGCTTCCACTCACACTGGCGAGAGAAACCCGAAAAAGCTCCGGAGAACTGGGGGGCCTAGAAAAAACTGCGACATTAAGAGCACCGCCGTGGGTTTGCAATGTTTGTTACGAGTGAGGCTACACCGTGAACCGCTTCCGGTTAGCATGGGGAAATGAAGAGCAAAGGGGAGAAGAAAAAACGCAACCTAAATCGAGAATGGACGGTCCGGGGGAATTTTTGGATCATTTGAAGGGGCCCTGGGAATTGAGCGACGGAAGGCCGGACAAATTGAAAGGAAAATTGATTTTTGACGTCGGTATTGAAGGACTTCATCCGAACATCCAATGAAACAACGTAAGCAGAAAAAAAGGAGAAGGGAAGGGGGGATCAATGGAAACAGGAGAAGGGGGAAGGGAGTCCCATGGCGGTAGAACAATCCCACGCGGTATCCAAAAGCATGAAGGCGACTGGACTTCCAAGGGAAAAAAGAGCCATCAATGGGGGTTACTTTTTGGGGGGGTTCGGTAGGGCTGGGGAAGGGGGAAAGCCTGTATAGAGTGCAAAGAAAAAAGGGGGGGTGGGAACAAACCAGGGTAACTATTGGAAATTCTTTGGGGATAATTGCCAGACCTATACTTCTAATCATATTAGTGGGATTATCAGTGACTGGGTAGGTAAGTAGAAAGGTGGGGGTAGGGGACCAACCGCGGTCGTTTGATAAAGATTCAAATCCCAAAAAAACGCCTTCAATGGTGAAGAAGAAAAATGAAGAAAAAGTGAAATTCGATAGGGGACACCGAAGTTTCACACACGTGAACGTCACACCACTCGTGGAGCGAGGGGGGGAACCGTAAAGAGATGCGCGAAAACGGAGTTGAGGGATCTGGTTTTGAATTCCGGTCTCACGTTCGAACGAGCAGGGAGCGGACGAGGAGACCGCGACTCTGGGGGGGGGGTTCTTGGCCGACTAGCTGGGTGTAAATAGGCGCAGGGACGACTGGCGGGAGGACGGGGACCGAATCTTATCGGGAAGTGAGAAGTCGGCGACAGGGTCGGGAGGAGGATAGTCGAGGGCTAATTCCAGAGAGGCCCGAGACCTTTGAAAGAGCACCAGAATGAGTGGATACGAAAATCTCACCGACACAAGAAGGGTTCTTCCAATTTGATCGTCCCTTATCGGGTAAAAGTAAAGACTGAATTAGGGAGACTACGGGGGACTCGCAGATGGAAACTGAAGGAGGTTAAGTGCGGGGCCCATCCGCTAAGAATGAGACGGCGAGGAACCGTAGGAAGGTACGAGAGAGAAAGGGAACCTCCACGTCGCGCGGTACCCAATATGTCACAGGTGGAGCCGGATTTGATTCGGACAGCACCAAGGAGGCAGGCAAGTAAAAAAAGGGTACAGTGTACATCTCGGACCTTCATCAAAAACCTGCACGTATGTCCAGTGACCAGGGGCGAGCTCGGGGGGATAAGGGGACTCAAGCGCATTCTCTGGACTAACCATGTGGGGCCCTGGGAAGGGGGGAGGGTTGTCTAGAGAGAGTTGGGGCGGTCCGCTAGTTTCATCCAAAGAACTATATCGCCACACATCGACGAGAACCACGCACTGAGTTCCCAGCACGAATGAAGGCGGATATATTCGCCTAACGTTGGTTCGCCCCTGAAAGGGGGCGGGGATCCAATAACATCTTGGGGCGGGTACGTCACCGGGAATGGGGCTTGCGGACTTTTGCCCTGGCGTCCTCCAAATATGCACCGAGGTTTCTATCAATTGGTGAAGTGCAACAAGGGGGAAGCGCAAAAGATACGGAAGAGGCGCGCAAAGACAGTAGGACAAGAGATCCCGAGAAAAGAAGCTTGGGCACTACACAAAAGGGGGGTATGGGGGAGCTAAAACGCAGGCAAGCGTTAAGAGGTGGAGGAAAAGTAAGTCACTATGATATTTTCAAAAACTGACTCGGGACTCGCAATAAAGAGCAAAGAAACACACTACAGAGCAATGGTTCCACAAAACGAAGAATCATAGGAAGTTCTAATAGCGGGGGGAAGAAAGATGAAAGGGATCCTTCTAACCTGATTTAGAATGCAATTGGCTCGTATTAACATGAGGGCTAGTCATGGATAGACATTGGTTTGGGACGAAGGTATGATGGGGAGGGTTTTCGATTTCTTTAAGGGTTGGTCTTGTAAAAGCTGGACAGCGGATCGAGTTGCTACGGGTGGACACAACGGGGGGAGAGGAATGTTCCATTAATTTGGGAGGCAAACCCCGAAATGGGTTATTCCTCGCAGAGTCTTTGGGGGTGGGGGGAATGATTCCAAAATGCACGACAGAAATAGGAGGAATAGGACGGCAAGCGTCTTAGCGACCCGACGCTAACACCAATGCAGTGAAGAAAAGAACAATGGGGACCCTAGGCTGGGCCACCTGGGAAAACGGTCCCTGGTGTGAATGTTGCAGGAACACCTCTCCAAGTCATGGGATCGGAGATGAAGAAGGAGAGAAAGAAAAAAGAGGTATGGGGTTGGGAGCAGAGTCGCGAAAATACAAGCATGGAGAAACTCTCACAACAACAAAGAGGATTTAAAATAATAAAAGAGGCTTAGGAAAGGCTTCAGAAAAGAGAGGAGGAAAGTTGTCTTAACACAATCGTGCCTAACCATGGTGGGGCGAATGGTCACACACACATGCAAAAGTATTTGTCATTGGGGAAACATGTCATGTAAAAGGGGCGGAATGGCCCGGGGGTGTCTGTGCAGAGTGGGGGAGATAGGGGCCGGCCGACATGTACCCCGCAGTTAATGCCAGAGCAGAAACACACACAAAGGAGAGAATAAAAGGAACAGCAGTGAAGATTTGGTTGTCGGTCAGCAAAATCCATGTCTAAGGGATGTAGGCCACGAGGACTAAAAGGTGAGATGATAGGGGCGGGGAAAGAGCGCGGTACAGAAAAGGAAGGGGGGGGCCAACGGGGCCCTCGAAACCCCTCAATCGCCTTGAACACATAAAGCTCACGACTCTGAAGTCCTAACAATGTTTCAGAAGCGGGCCGAGAACTTGCTCGAGGGGATAATCTCCGAGGTCGAAAAGTCGAGTATTCTGTCGTGACCTCCAAAAGTTGCATCGCTCGACCGGTCTGGTGGAAAATGGGGTGCTGCTTGTGTTGAGGTGGGGTGCATATTGGCAACTGGAGAAGGGAGAGAAGGGGTAAGTGGTGGTGAAAATATTCCACCTTACTTAATGCGTCAGATATCGAGTGCGAGTTTCGCGTCTTCTAAAAATTTCCTGCGAGCCAGGAGGGGACTTTTGAGGGAAGGCTCGGAAAGGCGGAAGCGAAAGCTAAGGATCACTTGGCAGGGGGGGACGTGTCATTTCCGCAGGTGGTCTGAGCTGTCACACTATGGCAATAAAGTTGGGGTCGAGTCCATAAAGGGGGACAAAAGACAGGACAGGTTAAAACCAGCAATATTATTTGGGGATCAAGGCCAGGTTTCATTTGACTACATAGATAATAGAAGAGTCTTCGGCGAGCAAAAAGCTGGGTGATGAATAGGGGTTGGAGAGGAATGGATCTATGGGGGAAAAGAGGGCTGGCAAGCAAAGCGCTTCAGGGGACCGCCTTCCAAGCGCAGGCCCCTCTGTCTGAGACGAACCGAAGAAGAGCGCGACCTGGGGGGGAATGTTGGAAGGAAAAAGCGAATCAAAGGGTGAGGGAAAACATGAAGAGAGGGGGGGGCACTGACTGGTGACTCAGCATGACAATTTGCTGGCCGAATAAAAGCAAATACTCACAGATTTAAGGAAACAGGGGCAGGAAAGTCCTGAAGTTTGGTGAAGGAATGGAAGTAAATTGTCACGTCACGTAGAAGGGAGAGTATCATTCCATTGCGCGGATGGAGCCCCGAAATCTGTAAAGGAAAGTCTTCGATTCCCCCGACGAGACTAAAATTCAGTCACTGACAGGATGATCTGAAAAGAAGAAAATGGGATAAGAGATCCACGGGGAATTGAGATGATACATTCAGTGAAATTTGTTGGATATGGGAGGCCACAAAAAAAATCTCATGGGCCAACTCAAAGGAATAGAAATTCTAAGGAAGGACCCTTAAAGGAGAAGGAACAAATCTCATTTACGATCATAGGCATGGCAAGTAATCCGCTCCTATCGCTGCTTAAGGTTTCTTGAACCCAGCGAGTACACAGTTGAGACCACAAAATTCAAGATGGGTACCTTTTGTCCTTCTTAACATCAAGGCCTAGAGAGAGGGAGGGACGCTCCAGCTACCAATCCATCAACGCCGGTGACACGATCTTAAATGGTGGGGGCAATGCAATACGAAGATGGTGGGGAACGGGAAGGGAGGGAAAAAACGGCAGTGCGCAATCGTTCAAGTACTTGCAGGGCTTAGAAAGTAATCTCGTCTTTATAAGATGTTTGCACGCGACGACCCAGAGGGGTGTAATGAGGGAAGCGGAGAAATAACCTCATCACTGATATCACTCGCCGACTTCGCTGGTAAGCCCCGGATAGTCGGGGGGGGCAATATCTCCAAAGACACACTGGAAGTGTGGTGTTCCTCCAACTCAAAAAATTGTGGAAGGCATAAAAATGTACAATGAAAAAGACGAAAATAAAACGGTGGGTGTAGGGAGAATTGACAGGGGGGGAAGCAGAAATCACGCATAATAGAAGATAACGATGGTTAAATGGTACTTGTGTCACAAAAAAAGGCCTCACCGGTCCCATAAACGGAGATTAAGAAGAAAAAAGAAATTCGCATTCTGGCATGGGTCTTGGGGAGAATTGTCAGAGAACATCGGAAAAAATCCCTCAAAACAAATAAAAACGGGTCGGGTCAGGACATAGAAGAAACGGACATGAGAAGGAGGAGACATAGAAAAAAAAGCAAAAAGAAACTTGAAGCATTCTCACAGCAGGACTCTTGATTGGGGGTTTGGGCTTGTTGGTCAAAGCGGAGAGGGCACTTAAAAGTTCAAACGGGGAAAAGGGGAGGATAAAATAGGAAAAAAATGCTCACCCACAAAAAGCGCTAAGGTCGCAGTTTGGGTGGAGGTCCCACAGGGCTGGAAAGGGTGAGCTTGGTGCCGCTGTTGTGAGGGGAAAAAGTAAAACGGGGGTATTAGGGGGTCAAGGAGACGGCAAAGGAAGTAAAGAGGAATGGAAAGATGAACACGAAGACTTGAGGGCACGAATCAACATGGCGTCAGACCGACTCACACATCTAATTAGGAACTTTCAAGCCGCGAATCGAGCAATAGCAAAAGGGGGGGACTAAAGTAGGCCTAAGTGAAGAGCGATTCAAAAAAATCCTTTCAGAAATCAACGACAACAGATAGACAGTCCTATATCCTCGTGGGGGTGGACAGCTGGAAAGAATGAAATTTCGTGCGCGGATGGTTGGAGGGAAAAGGGGGGGGTTTGACTTCTGTTCTCGTCGGTGCACAAGTCCACTGTAATTTTGGCCGGAGGGTGTGTGGGGGGGAACGCTATGGGGAAGAGAAAGATCGGGAAGGAAAATCATCCATAGCGCTTTCCCTTAACCGCCAGCCAGGTATTTCTAGAAATTCATTGTGGAAAGAGGAAGATCAAAAGGGGGTGCAGGGTGCGCGGGAAAGGTGGGGTAGGGGGGCTGTGCGATGCGCTTATTCTTTTCCACACCTAGAACCGGATCAAATGAGGAAAAAAAAAAGGCGGACTGTGGACACACGGAAGGGGACAAGGGGAAAGCAAACGTGCCAAATCAAAAATCTGATATTCTTGTGCTCCGGAAGGTCTTAGTGGCGTCACTGTGTGGGGGGAAAAGGAAAACATAGTATCGGAGTCGAAGTGAGCGACGAAGAAAAACACACAAGAAAAAAAAAAACGGATTGGGGGGGAAAAAGGGGGGAGAGGAAAGGGAGTCGGGAGTGCGGGTCGCCGAAAAAAAAAAGGGGCTATCTATAATGCCATAAAAAAACAGCGATCCATAGAAGACCTCCGGAACTCAGTAGAGGGGACGGAATGTTGGGGCAGGGGTCCTTGAAATCGGGGAGGCTAGCAAGGAACAGGTCAGAGAAGCAGGTAAATCAAGCGTGTAAATAGAATCTTTCCTTAGGATGTCGAAGAACATCTGCAAGTAGAGGTCAGCCTCATGAACAATTAAAATACACCGACAGCTCCAGGAGCTGTCGAATCGGACTAAAATTCGGTGTATTATCTTCATAAAGAATTGAAGGGTGGGGAAGGCCGGGATGAGAGGGGAAAATCTGAAGCTATGGAGAGAAAAAAGAAGAGCCACAAAAAGGGCCTTCCAGGCCCAATTCCATCGGCTCCGTGCAACCGGGACGGAAACAGGAGTCAAAAGACTGGACGAAAAAGAACGCGAAAGGAGGAATTCGGTCGCGCCAGCCATGGGTTCACCTTATGTCTATCTTGGACTGGTCGGGAGGGGGGGAGAGGGGATTTGGGAAAAATAAGAAAGTAGCCTAATTGGAGAGCTAAACAAGCGTTTTAAAAAAAAAGGGCCGAATGGTTGGGTTTTAAGGCGCTTGGAAAGGTATGAAGGGGCAATATTTCTCTAAAGGTCGGATCAACCAAAGGATTCATTTAGACTCACTAGGAGGGAAGCGAGATAAAAAGGGAAGAAATTGAAGGTGCCCGTCGCGTGGAAACGTGACCAAATTCGAACTATTGTTATCTCAAAAAAGAAAGAAACAAAAGGGGCAAGCCTAATATCTAAAACGGGAGACCTGGGAAAGAGAGCCAAAAAATTCGACCGGGAGCTGCGGGGAAGTGGACTAGAGTTGAGGCAAACGTGAACCGCTGACGTTTAAAGGCAGGAACTATGGACTATCTTCCGAAAGACCACAAACAGGGGAAAAAAACGGGAGACAAGATTTTATTTTGTGGCGGGGGTGGAAGGGGGGAATTAAAGGAAAAGAACGTCTAAGGGGACGTTGGAACAATCAACTTACTCTTCTCTTCAAGGGGGGCTCTATTTGAATTGGGTTCGGGTAGGGAAAGTACAGGAAGGGGGCAAAGTCATAACAAATCCAAATGAAAAAGGAGAAGGAAAAATGAAAGCCTTAAGGTCGGAGACCAACTAAAATACGGCGTGGGGGAAAACGCGTGAAGACGCCCTCTGGAAACTATCGGTAATCACCGCGGAAAAAAAAGGTTGTCTTCAGTGAACAAATACGAACAGCTCCAGAAATGATGTCGGGAAGGTAAAGGTGTAATTGAGAAAGGTGTGGAATGGGCAAGGATGTACGCAAGATTGCTTCAAATCAGTGGAGTGGGGACACCACTAAATGGTAGACTGTGCGATAGTTTGAACAAGAAAGGTAGGGAATGGAGGCAAGTTGGAGTTTCTCTAGAAGTGGGGAACTTTGTCGAGTGGTAGAGATATTTTGGTTCAAGGTGAGCAACCTCAGGGGAGTTGGAGCGCCTTCCTGAAACCTTACAAAGCAGAGGGCTGCCATGAGGCGAAAATCCAGGGGACTAGGGCGGAGTGGCTCAACAGAAAAGTGAGCCCGGCGGCCAACCGACGCCGTGGAAAGTGAGCTAGGGAGTGACACAATAAAAGGGTAGACGTTCTCGTATAATAAAAGGGGGGAGTTGTTAGGAAAGTGGTAGGGGGGGGGGGAGATGGGTTCACGTTCGCATTCCGGAGATATGAAAAGACCTGAGGTGTGGGCGAAAAAGGAAAACCCCAGAGGGGAAAAAAACGTCAACGCTTGATCGGCACAGACTGGAATCTGCGCTAAGGGGCGATCAAAAGGATCGCTTCAGGGCGGGGACAAATATCTATGACGCTCAGTAATGTCAGGGGTTGAAAAAGAAAACCGCTCCGTGGAAGGAACAAAAGAAGGGAAATGGAATTTTGGTCAAGTCCCGACCAGCTGGTTAAACTAGCCTTATCACAATAGGGTGAAGGTCCGACGGAAGGGGGAGGCACGCGGGGGACGTACAATGAGCTGTCTCTAAGGTACGATGGTGCGGTCAAAACCGCCGTCATGAGGGGGGGGAGCCGGTATAGGACGATAAATCAATGCTAAAAAAGTGGGCGGCGGGTCCCTGGAAAGACTGGTCACATTTGGGGGAGCTGTGATCTGGGCCATCACCTGGGGAATCTGAAAGTTTAACATCAGAAGGCAGGTAACATCAAAAACCGAGCGCGTGTATTGGGAAAAAAAAAAAACGAGGGGGAACATCCGTAGGCGGGGGAAGCCGGTACTCGCGGCGCAAGCTTCTGCATTCAGGGGGGCAAGTAGTTGAAGAATAGAGACTGGGGGGTTTCGGACCTTTTCATGGGTCAAACACAGAAAGATCAATTCCTCGAGACACACCTCTTAATCGGCAAAAAACGTTCATCAAAAGGGGTAATCAGGGAATAGAACTCTATAGGGGTGGGTGTAGTGAAAAGCACCTCCACCTGCAAATTTACCCCTGGGTCCGATAATGTGAGATCATGGGTCGACCTCCAATATCAAACATAGGGGATAGAATAGAAAATGGGGGGATGGAAATGGCACAGCGTTCAACAACTCACACCTAATTAGAGTGCGGGGCATATTGGACCGTAAGGAAACGAGAATCAAGACCAATGCCAGATTGGCAGGCGAGGAAATTGGTTGGTGATCTCGCCGAGAAGGGAGTCAGAAGTGAAAATGTGGGGGTTTTCACAAGGAAAAAACGGCGGTGAGCAACGGGGGAGACATAGAGGACAAAACACAAAGACACTGTGCCAACAAATACCCATACTGAATATTACTACGCATACTTGGGGGGAGAGAGAATCGAATGCGAAAATCGGAGTGAGAAGGAAAAAAAGAAATGAACGCCGGCGCGTAAAGGGAATCGCGGGAAAAAAGAGGTCTTTATTCTTCTAGGAAATTCGAGGGAGGGGTTTGTAAGGCATTTCTGGGGGGGATGGAGGGGGGAAGAAAGGGCTAGGGGAAACATTTGAAGAGACTTTGAGAATCGTGCTCCACGAGATGTTAAAATTGAGACTGGGAAGAAAAAGCAAAAAATGGGAGGGAGAATGTGTAAATCCTCTCTGGATAGAGGGTGTGGAGGAGGTAAAAGGCTAACCGACGAAGTAAAGAATGTCTGGGGAGTACCAAATAGGCGAAACGAGCAACACTCTGTTCATTACCGCCTGGGCAGTAACCTTATTGCATTAAAAAGATTTTCAGGGGAGGCGACGAAAATCCAAATTCAATTTGACGGAAAGAGGGGGAGGTACGATTCGACGATTGATGGCTTCGGTGAGCATTTCATACATCAATCATTATCCGGAAGAAACGGAGAGGAGGGAGGGAGGAGTGACACTGCTTATTTGGGCGGAGAAAAAAACCCATCGAAAGATTGCGTACATAAGGAGCCGATCCCTTTGTGGAAATTGGCGAGTGAAGCAGACATGTAAAGGAAAAAAATAGAAAGAAGTGCGGGTTAACCAGGTTCTGATGATCCCGAGGGGGGGGGGGGGGGGCAGGGACTCCGCGGGGTCGCTAAGTCCTACCTAATATGTCCTCACTCGGGGCTAATTGGGGGGGGGTTCCCGTGACCCCACCAGCACAGAAAGAAGGGGGGGAAGAATAAACAGGAAGAAAGAAGTCTAGTTGTTATTAGGGCTCAATTCCATGACAATCCGTCAGCGTCCACTAAAACAGATATGTCAAGGTGGAGGAAGGGAAAAGGAATAGGGGTCTACTGCAGATAAACCGAAATCACGGAAGGGGCTCAGGAAATCGACGCTGCGGAAAAAATGGGTCGAGGAAAAAACGGTCAGGACTCGAGTTCTAACGAACGAGACGGTCGAGTCACTCCTTTCGTGCAAAAAGGGCAAAGGAGATTGCTATAGCCCTGCGGGGGGGAATAACAGTAAGCTTTGTTGGGTTTGGGACTCTAGGGTAGGGGGAGCAAAAAGGGAAGTTGTTAATATTCACCTTTTAAATGGTTCTGCACGCAGATTCAAAAGTTGTTGTAACGGAAAACTCAAAACAACTTGCGAGGGGAACCAAAGGATGTTTGGAGGGAAGATGCGCGGGGGAGCGCAGGGAATAGGGATCAGGGGATGGTGGCGTGGACACGTGTGCATGGGCCAGCAACAATGGCTTCACATTGGGTGTTATTGGAGCTCGCCATGGAATTTGGACAAGGGGGCGGGAAAAAGTCAATTGAGGGGGGGGGGCAAGGCAGGGGGGAGGTGGGAAGGACTACAACCCCGATAGTAGTAAGCTACAATAGCTAGATATATACGAGGTGGTTCAGGGTCGGCATATCGGTGAAAGGAAGACAAGCAGAGAGAGGCAAACGAAGGCAAGCGAATGATCAAACCGATCGCCAGGGCATTCCAGAGCGCGAAAAAAAATTTGTGTGAAAGAACAAGAAGAAAGTTTGGGTAACAGGGACCAGCGTTAAGGCGGACTTGTTAGGAAGCATGCCAGTGCTGAAAAACAGCACTAAACGGCAGATCCAGGTAACAAGCCTATTGGAGCGGCTTTGAGGGTAGGAGGCATTCTAAGTTATCTCGATCATGACAGTGCTGTCGAGCGGATGGAATGCCCGTGCATCCGCATTCAGTCCACAAAAATACCAGGAGACTGGGTACCCAATTAGCTAGAAAGCAGAGAAAAGGGGGTCGGGAGAGGTGATAAAATCAATTCCGGATTTGATATTAAGTAGGGGAATGCGGGTCAATTCAAAGAACCAGATAGAAAATATCCAAAAGAGGGGGGGCATTTACTATCAGAATGACCGGGAAATACACCGCGCAGATCCAGAGACTGCGATAGCGTTGAGTGGGGAAAACAGGGTTATTGGAAAAAAAAGAAAAAGTATTTGTCAACATGCTTGCCCAGCTCTTTGAACTAAGATTGACAAAAAAAGATCCCATCACAAAAGGTGTCTCGGGAAAGCTTTACAGTTAAGTGTCTCCAAACGACGGCGGGGGACTCACGGGTGAGAAACGTCTTCAAGGGATTCTACGTCAATACTGACTGGCTTATAAGCATGTGGGCTATTGGACGGTTGGGGTCGGGTGAGCTCAACGAAACCTCTAGTGTTTTAAGGAAAAAACATGGGGGAGCGTGATCACCGAGAAAACAGTCACTGATATATCACTCGCGCGAAATAGGGAGGGAAAATAAAGACTATAATAATCTTGCACAAACCACTGGTAACGGGGGGGGGGTTCCCACCAAAAAAAACAATGGGGGAAAAAAAGAGGGAAGAAAAGTAAAAAGGGCTCGAACGACAAAAGAATCGGATAGTCTCTACGGTTGGGCCACAAAAATCAGCTCATGCTGGAAGTTGAGAATTAATTAGAGATGAAAAGCGTCAACGTTTTGTTGAACAAGCAGGGCACCGGCGCTCTTTCCCTTCGGAGAATTTAATGCGTTCCAGAAAAAATAGTTCATTGGGAAGGTGAGAGGTACCTCTGGAAAAAATCATACGAAAGCCGGCGCTAAGTAGGAGTTGATCGCAAATACAACGCGTCAAACAGGCATGGGATGCCAAAAGGGGGGAAAAAAAGGAGGAGGCGCCAGATTCTACGATGGTTTGCGGGTTTAGTCAGCTTAGGAAAATGTGTACAATAACGGTTGATAGAGGCGACCACCCGAGAAAACACCAAAGGAGGGGGGGCGCTAAGGTCGGGATTGTTGTGAGAGGTCCAAAGGGCACAAGGTGAGCTTTAGTTGTTCTCGCGCTTAATTGGGGAATCGTAAACCTGGTTGGGTCCCTAACACTGGGAAGGTTGTATGGAAGAGCAGAATACGTGAGCCAATCAATTGGGGGGGGACTGGGAGTCCGGCAGAGGGGGGTAAAAAGTTTGTGAGAACTTGGCAAAAGAGAGGGGAGTTACGCGTAGACAGAGGGGGGCCGCGCCTGAGGTTCTGGATGCGGGGGGAGCAGCTTCAAAGCCACAGAGAGCCTAAAAAATCGGGGGGGGTGGATAAGGGGAGAACAGCACTGGAGCATGAACAGATGAAGGAGTTAGGGGGGAAAAGGCCGGGGGTAAGAAAAGTTCGGTACAAAGGAGGGTGCAGAGTTCCCTGACGAAGGGGCCGTCCGGATGGGTGGAGCTTGGATAACATAGTCTCTACGAAAATTGCTTTAAGGACCCTCAAATCAAGAACTATTTGGCGTCACGATGGGGGATATTCAACATCAGGACAGGGCGCTGTTATGGGGGCAAGGTCTGCAAACTTAATTAAGAGGGGGGGGGGGGGGGGGGGGCAGGATGGGGTGTGACGAAAAAAGGCAGAAGATACAGATCTATAAAAGGGCGAAAATTACTACTGTGGAAAGAAAATCCGAAAAATCAAAACATTCAATCTTAATGAGCTCCGTAACTTAGGGAGGTCACTGGTTGAATGGGAGCTGTCGCAACCGCTTAAATAGAGTCGCACTTAGAAGAGGAGAAAAACCCCACACGAACATCATAAACAAAAGTAGGGAAAACCGCTCTCTGAAGGGGGCGCGTCTCAAGGGGGAAGGGGCGACGCGGAGAACGGGGGGACAAGCACTGCAAACTCATATAACAGACGAATACAAAGTCGTGCATTTTGTGCTGAAAAGACCGTTGGGGTCCGTGCAAAATCACAAAGGGGGAGGGCAGCGTTTAATATTTTGAGTCTTAGAACAATAAAGACCTGAACCTGATCCACGAACAGTCCTCTCCCTTCTAAACCAAGGCTGTCGACAGAGGGATGGGAGTCTTCCAAAGAAGGTTCTGGAAAAGGTTTTCCGACTGCGAGCATGTTAATAGTTTAAAACAAATGAAAATCGCTCCCCATCCGGCCTAAATCGGGGGGAATCAAAGACAAGGATTTGAGACGAAAAGATGGGGCCAAGCTCCACAGAGAAAGACGCCTCGAGAATTAGTGATCTTCACGAGCACAGCGGGGGGGGGAAACAACAGTAAAAGGGTTTGCAAAATCAGTGGTTAGGGGGGAGTGACGGAAAAGTATGAAGAAGAGTCATTCTAATTCTCTAACTTTAGAAAATTTGGCGCGCATGAAGGGTATGGAATGGTGGGGCATAAGGGAAAAGAGTGAGCAAGGGGGATTCGCAGAAGGGTTCAGTGACCCAAACAAATAAAGGTATTTCTGATCGAATGTCTCATTTAATTGAAAGAAAACTGAGCTGGGGCCACAACGAGTGGTACGACTGGGAGGGTCATACAGCCAAATGAAAACCAACAGCTGCGAGCAAGGAAACGCTCACCGGAAGAAGAAAGGGTGTACCGTTCTAACAAGGGAAAAAATTGTGGGGGGGGGGGTCGATATGGTCTCTCCCAGGACCGCTGGTCAAAGTGGGGACCAAGACCTTTCCGAAAGCTCAACCCTCAAACACAATGACCAAAGGTAGTGGTTGGATACAGTAGTTTTGTCAAGGAAAGGTGTACGTGTCGATCCAAAAACTTGGAAGCTTCAAAATTGACGCGATTGGGAAGGGGTGGCTTTGTGAGAGGAGCGGAATTTTAGAAGACCCTTAAAATGAAAAACGTCCCGTACAGAGTGATCCAGGAAAGAGAATTTACGCAAGACTGGGTGACCGGAAGTGTGCCTGGCGTGGAAAAAAAAGTCGCTCCCATCGAAGCAGACATCTTATAACGGAAACTGAGTTTTCCGTGCTCCCTTACTTAATCTCAAAGGTATTTCGTTGCTCAAAGGGGGTTTTGGGAAAAGGGATCGTTGCAGCCTCTTTTTTGGGGATTCATCACAATGTGCGGGGGGGGGGGGTAACAACACGGGACTTGTGGGGGTACCCATGCGTTGCGATATTCCAACACGACTGAAACATTCTAATTGTAGAGTTGAGCAGATGGTCTAGGTGATTGGGGGGAAAAAACGAGGAGGTGGCGTTGAAAGAGAAAAACTTCCGGAACACTTCAGAAAAACACCAACGGCCTTTGGCAGGCAAGGGGAAGGGATTCGTGAGAAAAGACGTTTCGGAAAGGTCAAATCGTCTTAAAAAAAAAAGAAACATTGAAATTCTCGGGGCACGAAAAAAGTGGGGTAAGGGTAGTTTGGTCGTCCGTGAAAACATCTCTCGTGCTCAAAAGAATAATAAAATATTCACACTAAACGGAAGGCATCCTGGTGGGGGGGGGGAAGAACAGGGGGAGAAGATCTGTGGAAAAAACGGACTTATCGCAGATACTAGCGGAGTAACGGGCCCGATCTGATGAGTAAATTCAACCGTAATTTGAAAGCAAAGTCTAGGCCTGTCTCAGTATGAAAACTTGAACAAAACTAGCAATAAACCATCAATATGGGGATGTTTCAATACTCAACCGACCGGATGGGTAGGGACGCGTCCTGAGAAATTTAATGGGTTAACAGACAGGGAAGTTTTAGCGGCATCGGGGGAACCAGGCAGCTGGAGAGGAGGCTTTACAGATGGGTCACTTGACCCGCTCATAAGACTTAATTATCTCGAACATTAGTAAGTAACGAAATAAATAGTCCGATAAAAAAATTACGGCGGCGGAACTGTAACTTATACCTTTTTGTGTTTTAGCCGATTTCTTGGAGACGACCCATGGAAATTGCTTCATCACAGTAGGGGGTAAAAGCTCTTAGGTTCCAAGCAGCTGCAAGTGGTGTATTTAAAAAATTGCCCTCCGGACTGTGCCGTTTGAGTAAATAAGGACAGCCAGTAAATAGACAGGGAAGGGGAATCGTGGGGGGAGAGGGGAGCAGCTTTTTCTGGAAAGCAACTTTTCATAAAAAAACACCATATAACTGCAAGACAATCGTCTCTGGGACAAGAATAGGGGGCTCGACGGAGGAGATCACGGAGATGGTCGAGATAGTGGGTTTATTAAGGAAACTTCGCCTGGATAAAAGCTCGGACAAAGACTAAATAACCACAGAAAGGAGGTTCTGGACGGACAGTGGCATGGCGAGAATGCAAAGATATGCAACAATAGTTTAAGGATCAGAACAGGGGGACCATGGCACAAGGAAACAAGCAGGGACCGTAGTTTCAGTCCGAAAGGAGCGGAAAAGAAAAGAAAGGGGGGGAAAAAAATTGGGGCCTCGCAAGGGAGAGGTGGTGAGGGGAAACTACCCTCTCCGAAAATAGGTCAGAAATTATTAAGAAGGGGGAATTGTGAAAGGAAACGGGAGTGCAAAAAAGTAAATAGAAACACTAAGCAAAGCAGTCGGCAGGGAAAAACATTACAATCGAACGCGAAGAGACAAATTCAACGCGAGGGGTTGGAACCGAAAGCGAGAACCGGGTAGAAACTCTAACAGACGTTCTTATAAACGCCGCTGCTAGAAATGGAAGGCAGATTATATGGCTATTGACTAACAGAGGTAGAGGATGGGGGACGGGGGGGGAAGGGGGGGAAAGAGTTATGGTGAGAGGTCCTGGTGAAATGCGAGGGTTGTCCCAACGGTAGAATCTGTAACGAAAGTATGGTTTGGGAAAAAAGAAAAACAAAACAACTTGCTGGAAAGGTATTCCTCATCCCGGATCGCTTTTTTGCTCTGGGGGAAAACAATAAAGAGGGCTGACATGCGGAAAGCTGCAGGAGAAAACACAATAGGAAACGCGCCAAAAATCAGGGCATAAATTCAACCCTAGAACACCCTAAAAGACCTTACCCTGTTCCCAGTGTAATGCTAACAATAGACCCAGGGGACGGCATCAATTGATGTTGAAAGCTTACAGCGATTCATTTGGGGGGTAAGTCTCAGCCCCACACACAGTAGCAGGGTAAATCTCCACAAATAGGTCTGGTCAAAAAAAAGACAAGGAAAAGTGCTGTCAAGAAATATGAACTGAACAAACACAAAAAAGAACAACACCAACAACAATAACAATCCAAAGAAAAAAAAAAAACCCAAACCAACACACAACTAACAAAAAATCACACACCATCCCAAAAAAAACCGATCTACACTAACCAACACACTGACTCAAAAATAGAACTGTTCGATTTGAAATTTACAAGGAAAAGGGGTATCTGGAGAGGAAAGTGAAGGGGTGTGAGAGTGGGTTGCTTATGGCTAGGGGGTCACAGCTTGGTTCTCGGAAAAGAATACAGGTCCATGAAGGGGAAGGGGGAAGGCCCCTAAACAACCCGCGACTCGAGGGAGGATATACCTTCACCGAGTTGACTATTTTTCTAGAATCATAAATTCCATGGAACAGCCAGTTACACCGTGGCGTCAACTATGGGGAATTGGAAAAAAGGTAAATAGCAGGTAAACTCCCAAAAAATCGAGGAAATTAGTACTAAGATGGGACCACACGGGAGGCACTGAAAGAGAAAAGATGAGCGATATGGTGAGAAAGCGCAGCCCGGACTGAACCATAGTCTAAACGGGAAAAGAAAGTATCGGTCTCTGAGTGAAAACAGTATGAGGTAGAATAGGAGAAGGTCATGCGGAATTTTTGGGGGACAGTGCTGAGGGTGGTGATATTATTGCGTCGGGCACGCGGGGAAGAAAATTTCACGGGAGTGTATGAAGTGGAGGGAAAATAGCGAGGGGGGTCGAGTCCCTCTCTAACAAAACAGTGTTCCTGCGAGTGACAATCGGAATTTACCTTAAAAGTCAAAGAGGCTTTGAAAGTGGGCAGGAAAGCCAATTTGGTAAGAAAGGGAAACATTGGGGGGGAAAGAAGGGGGGGGAGCCAAACCATTGGCAACGGGGAACTTAGACCATTACGTTGTTGACTGACATTATTGACGGGGGAAGGTGAGGTGGTAATACCAAAATATCCAGAGAGATTCAACGGAGAAGAGGAAAGGGGAAAAAACAGACGGGGCATATATAGGGGATGTGGTCGAGACTTCGTGAATCTGACAAAGCCACATAGATTCGAGCTTCAAGCGGGCGGCCCAACGACAGGGAGGAAAAGGAGATCTCACACGAAGGAGATCGCGACAGAGGGGGCATTGGGGGAAATAACACCGCGCGCAGAGTGTTATTAAAATTACAAAGAAGGGGTTTAACGGTACATTTTTCATCATCCAGGAGAAAAAAATGCCATAAGGACGAGGGTGGCCGAAAAAAGGGATGGGATCGGAAGGGTACCTTGAGCGCCGGGGGAATACGTAGAGAATCATCCATGAGTCAATTGAGTCGATATGCCCCGCCATCGTAAAGCCTAGACCGAGGGGGGAAACCGAATGCCAGGGGAATTCATTAGGAACTGCCCTAAAGTCCACGACACCTGGATACGAACTCCTCTGTCGTTATATGGAACTAGTTGGTTGGGGGATAGGGGGGCAAAAAAATCTGGAAGTCAGGACAAGGACTTAAGAAAGGGGATAGACTGCGGAACCTCTGCACAGCGCCACTGCTTTTCCGATCAAGGCTGAATCCGCCAGAACAAAAGCCTTTTTCAGGTATTTGGGGGAGAAGTTTGAAAACACAAAAAGAGTAGGGAGTTAGCGGTGTCAGCTTGCCTAATGCAGGGTGGCATAACGAGATATTCTAGGCACGCGAAAACTAAAAATCCCAACGCCGGGGTGAAAAAAGTCTGGACAGATTTGGTCAAGACCCTCGCACGAGAGTGGAGGCATTTCGTCCTTCTGACTGGATCGGAAAAGACTGGAATGCTGGGGGAAAGCATGGAGGCGCGTTCTGCTTTTGGCCCTTTTTAACGTAGCTTTCAAATCAAAAACTCGAGGTTTTGTCCAGGTGGATGGCCGATCACCTAAGGAAGGAAAGGGGGGGGATAGGGAGCGCCGAAATAGGGGCTGAAGCCCCGACGATTCGGGGGGTCTGGTCATAATTAAAAAGAAAAGTAAAGGGGGGGTTGGTTCAAAACAAAATGTTAAGGAGTAGGCTGGAGCGTCCAAAAAGGGCCGACGACAACTTAATCAATGTCATGTCTAATCTTGGGGGAGAACGACAACTTCAGACATCAGTGATCAAGGGGAGGGGAGCGATGGAGTCACTTTCAACACGAAAAACCAAGCCCGTTCAAGACTTAGGGGGCCCATCTTAAAAGACGGACAGGTACAGAGTGCTGTACGGAAAAGACGTTTGTTCAATTTTGGAAGGGATTTCGAGGAATCACATGTTTCCTCGCGAAGTCGCTTACAGGAAAAGGTGCAACGTAGAGCAGGGAGTACATCAATACAAAAGCCAAAAGCAAGCTGAAGCGGCGAACCTGCTACGAGGTAGTGGGTCGTAGGGCGAGATTGGGGAAGTTCAAGGAAAAGAGAGTGTGGGGGGAGAGAAAATATAGAAAATGCTCAAAAACAAACGGGGCGCTAAGGTACATTGGGTGTGAGAGGCGCACATATGGAAAATTGTCTGACCCCAGGGGACTGTGAATGGGGGGGGGGGGGAAGAACGGCATGAAAACGAAGGGGGAGGAAAGGTGGTCAGAGGAAAAAACGTAAGGAAATGAGACAGTAAAGTGACCATAAGTAGAACTGAATTCAAATGTCTCATCCGACTGGCAGGATTGGGGGGGAAGCAAAAAGGACAAGAAATTTCCAATCGCGAAGTAGATTAGCAAATTGCTCCTATTGGGGGGGAACTCGCCTTGTGCACGGTTCCTCTATAAGCAGAAGAGCGGGGAACACAAAGAGGCGGCGGTCCTGAAATTTAAAAAAATCCAGAAGTTTGGTGAAGGGACAAGTAAGATGAGGCTGCGAGGCCGTCGTAAGCAAAGTGGAGTTGAATAAATGGCCGTCTAGACCGTGGCACAAGTAGAGGGGGGTCCGAAGTATTGGTTGGACGCGGATAAGCCGTGCAAGATCGAAAGGGGGGTAGAGGTCCGTAAAACCGCAACAGAAAAAGACGAGTATTTCCTGAAGAAAAAAATTGTCTTAACGGAGCCTGAGACCAGGGGGAGGCGGGGTAGGGAAAGGTCTGTTTCCAATAGGCTGAAGGCGTTGTGCCAAAGATTGTTGGAGATAATAAAAAGGACAGATACCTTCGGGGTAACGAGAGAGAACTGTTTTCAACGGAAGAGGGGGCCAGAAGGACAACTCAGTAAACAACATGAAACCAGTCGAGTGATCAAAGGGTCCTGTATAGTTGAGGCGGGCGGCTAGGACCTTATCGTAGTACGGAGAGGGAGACCCACGAAGACATAG
>Ga0179593_1534472_pt1 | contig 25059 bp, 30 predicted proteins | sample CZODoug2_1_08_16_FD_185931 | JGI IMG/M metagenome (GOLD analysis project Ga0179593, IMG submission 185931) | Vadose zone soil fungal communities from Angelo Coast Range Reserve, California, USA - CZODoug2_1_08_16fungal (PacBio error correction) | ecosystem: Environmental > Terrestrial > Soil >...
AGGACCCTCCATAACGCGACTGCTCCGAAGTTTGTGGAGGCAAAACAAGGAAGGAATGGGGAATCGAACACAGGGAAAAAAGAAGTGATCCACTCGAGGGGAGAAGCCTCATCTCTAGAGTTGGTGACAGCTAAGCGAAGAAATCAAAAACTGACGGGAGGGGGCGGCCAAAGACATCAAACGGCAAAAATAAGAGAGGCATCAACGACCACATATTGGCCGGGAAAGGGGGTAAAAACCCTCACTTCATTTGCCTGATAACAGGCCAGATATGTGTAAACTGCTCAAATAGTTAAGAAAAAGGAAGGGTCGGCAAAAGGGATAGAAATCCAGGAAAACTGACAAAAAAAGAGTTACAATAAGAGTTAATGGACGAGGGAAAAAACGAGCATTCGTGGGTATGAAGACTCATACCTAGGTACGGTATGGGCGAAAGATAAATCGTGTAGAAGGGGAAGGGACTGGGGGTTATCTAAAAAAAAAAGAAAATAAACGCCTGTCAGCTTTTTCTCTTCAAAAAAGAAAAAGGGGGCAAAAAGAATGTAAACTTGACCACAGGAGGGGAGTCATCGAAATCGAGTGACACTACACACGGAGAATCGTCACTACTATCAAAAAAGAAAAAAAGGCCAAAAAGTGAGACCAGGCGGCACAAACAAGATGACGCGACAAGCGAAGGCTTGACCGCTCAGGCCTGTCATAAAGAAAGGGGGTCTTAACTGGAAAAAAAAATGGAGGGAAAAAAACGAAGGGGAAGCTCTAGAGACCGATAGCGGTAACTTGAAAAAGTGAAAATGCATCAGGGAACATAACTAGTTAAAAAAAAACTGCAGAAAAAGAGACTAGGCAGGAGGGGGAGAGATTAACGCAGGGATAGTACACAATACATGTGCAGCTGCAAAAGAGGGGGGGGGGTGCGGTAAAGCAAAAAAAGACAATTTCGGGTTCCATCGAGAAGAAGGGTCACCTGGTCCCACGCGAGGAAAGGGGCGGGCGGTTCGTATAGAAAATGCCGTTAACACGAGGCAAATCCCAATTACTGTGTGGAGCCATAACAACCGCTTACATCTGAAAACCGATCCGTAAAAAAAACCCAAAGAGAATAAAGTTCCAAAAAATCACTCCTAGGTGGAAAAAAATGTGGTTAAACGAACAGAAAAACATAAGGGGGAAAAGAAAAGTGATAAGCCGCCAAACTCTCTTTTGTCCAAAAAAAGCATTGTAATCGATGCTAGAAAACAAGATGGGGGGGAGAAATAGCTATTCCGCGAAGTCAACAAATCAACTGGAAGGGAGACGGGGACGGCTACACGGGAAGGGAACAACATGTTTAACGAGGACTTCTCCGGCGAGGAGAAAATGGGGTGGATATTAACAGAATTGCTGTGGATGGGTCAGGGAAGATGCCATTTCTCCTTCTTCGCGTCCGATACGGCGCATTTCAGTAAAACTTTTCTGGAAAAAACAAGGGGATAAGAACAGATCCTGCTAGGGGGGGGGACGGGCTGATCGACATATCTCCGCGGGGGTATTTAAAAAAAAATTTAGTTTTATTGGGACAGAAGTCCTCTGGCAATCGGGATTTCAAGTGGTGAAGACAAGGGACTAAGAAAGGAGGAAAGTTAAAAAGGAGTCGCGCTTGTGAGAAGCAACCGATCTGGAGGCCCATAGTTGAATGAAAGCGCTCGAAAGAAGGAAGATGCATAGTTTCCGGCGTTTATCAATCATGCGTGGAAATCATCAGATGGGTGGAATGAGGAAGGCTCAGGGGGAAGAGAGCACTGATACGCATCGGCTATACAACGGGGAGCGTGGCGCTTGGAGAGGGGAGGAGAGATGGAGCATGATTGCGGCCCAGGAGATTGCTTCAGTTTAAGTAAAAGGCAGGTTTGAAAAGTCAAAAACTAGCCTCCAACAATGGGGAAAAAGGAGAAATCTGCCTCTCGCAGATGGAGCGCTGGGGGAGGCAAGACGGCAATTTAGACGGAGGGTCAGAAAAAAAAAAAGACACGTCAGAGTCTGGTTTAAAGTAAGGATGATCGGAAGGACCTAGCAGAAAACTCTGAGTCAAATACAGGGGGGGGAGACTGTCCTTCAGTCAAATTGGAGGGAATTTTGCTTACTTCGTCAACTCTAAAAAAATAGGCGGAGGGAAAAAGATGGAAGGGACGTGCGATGAAAGTACGAAATCTGTTGCGCCGGGGGTAAAGCCGGACGGATGGATGTCCGAGAGGGGATGGGAGGTTTAGGTAAAATCTGAGCGGCAAGCCTGCCTTTCTCTATCACTAATGAGGAAAGGCGGCGAAAAGAGCCCCGATGAGTGCCGAGAACACTTTGAAAAGAAGGGAGAACCAAAGCTCTCGGAAGGAGAGCTGAAAGGGAGAAAGAAGGTGGCTATGCCGAGAGGTTAGCGGAAGAGTTCGGCACAGCAAGGCAGAAAGTAAAAAAGCGGAAAAGAAGTATGGCGTTTACATGCGTCAACGCGGCTCATCGAGGACTTTGTGAAAAAAAAAGGGGGAGAAGACGTTGGAAGGGGGAAAAATTTTTCAAAGAGGAGCGGGGGACCGGGCGGCTCATTCCGCCCGTGGCAAAGTAGGATGAGAGGAATTGCGGAAGAAACCAAAGACAAGACAGGGGCGAGCTAACATTCCAAATGGAGGAAATAAGTTTCAAATTTTTCTGGAAGAAAAGGAAGACGAGTTGCCTAGGGGAAGGAGGGCGCATCGAAGGAAAAAAAAAAAAAAAAAAAAAAAATACCGAGGGGAAACGAGATGGTGGCGAAAACTGAAAACAACATACCCACAACGGACCCCAGTCTAAAGCGTTAATGGGAGGGGAGGAGAAAACATGTCGTTCCGGCAAACGTGGTGGTTCACAACAGAGCGCCGGTCAAGCTGACGTTTGGGTGCGGCTTCGGCGCGGGTCCAGAAGGAAAGGGGGCGCAGATAAAATGATGCAACATGGACCCCAACCCACAGGGCAGACTGGCACTCGGGAGAAGGAAGGGCATAGACAGTCGTCTCCTTTCGCTGCGATTATTGGGGAGCGCAGGGCGCAAGCAAGGGCGCATCGGGCGGTTGAAGGAAGCAGATACCGGACAAAAGGGAGCGGGAAAAAAAAAGGGGGACAGAACAGTCCTCCTACAAAGAGGGAAACTTAAGTCGTCGAATAGAATGTAAAGGGGGGTCGGAGACAGAATAGGCAAATCTAGCCACTCCACGTCTGATGGCCGCGACTCTTCCAGGCAAAATTAGATCTACTAGAATATGGCACCAAAGAAACAACCAAGAAGGTGTGCAGGAACAACTATCTTTCCTAAAGAAAGGGGGAAAAGGGGAAAATCAGCAGGGGAAAAAGGAAGTCTACCCCAAAAAATCCATCACCCTCAAGAACGCGAAGAAAAAAAGAGTTGAGGTTTTCCCTCAAAATTTAAGAGATCTCTACGAAAAAAAAAAAAAAAAAAAGGGAGAGGTAAGAGAGATATAAGTCAGGGGATAAAAATGAAACAAAGATACCTTGTTTGTTCAGGAGGTCGGGTCGGAGGGTGGGGGGAGGGGTTTAGGTCGCAGATCCTTTGAAAATCGCCATTGGCAAATTGGCATAGGGCCTCGGTTGGGCAAATGGGTGGTTGTTTTGGGGGGGGAGGGGGGGAGCCTATAGATCTACTTTAATCTGCCGGCAAGTGAACCGCCAGGAAAGACCGTTCTTCCAAGGTGGAAGAATCTGTATGAATATTAGGAAGCAAAGTTGGAAAAAAAAAGAAGAAAGCAAGAGGTCGTGACCTTTTTGGGGGAAAAAGAGATAAGCGGTTCCAAGTGAAGAACCGGGTGTGCCGGAAGAAATCCCTTCAAATATAAACAAAGAGACCCAAACTTGCCGCCCCTGCCAGCGATACCAAAATCTGTCCGACAAGAAGAGACGCAAAATCAACCGGCAATCTCTTACTTACAAAAAAGATCTGCAGGACTATCAAATCTTGGACAACAAACACCTATCAAACGGAAAGAAATCAAATAATATTTTGCGAAAGCTACAAAGGTCGCAGGAACTCTGCTCTTCAGGACAGTGGAGAGCAACATTGGTATGAAACCCAGGGAAAAATCACGAAAAAGACAATGAGACAAAAGGGGGCAACTTGGGGAGGTTCTATACGGAGGGGAACCTAACACCACCCAAGATGCTTCGGGGGGAACCTCTGATCGTGCCACAAGATCAAAAATAACAGGGAAAATAGAGAGGAATTTAAATCTAGGTGGGGGGGGGGTCATCATAAGGTCCAAGTTGGATTGGGGTAAAGATAACAAGGCAGGGAGGAAAGAGAATCAAAAACTCTATAAGTAACACAGTGAGTTAGGAAACCCGAAGATCCCGTTCAACACTAAATAGGAGACCGCGTCTTGGAAGGGAAAGCAAAACAAAACGTGGAAAAGATAATGTTAAAAAAAGAAGCTCCAAAGTCGGGACAGCAAACGGCTACTCATCAAGGAAAACCCTCTCTGACGCTCCGAGACACGTGCGGTGTGGCACGCGATGAAACTGTAAAGGGGACGGGGAGCACTAATCAAAAGAAAAATCGCTTAGGGTACGACGACGACAAAAAACTATGAGCCATGTGAACCTGAAAAGAGAATTTTGAGGGAAGGGGGGAAAAAATCACTTAACCGCTCGCGCACCAAGGGGGACAGACTAAGCAGATTTCCGTTCATTGTAACTACGTCATTTGCAGGGAATCGCCGCGATGAAAAAGCTCAGAAAGATACATACATTGAGAAGGACTGTTAGCAGCAGTCTTCGAAAATACGTAAAGGGCTTAAGGAAAGAAGAGGAGAGCCTTGATCGGTCGCGAAAACAATAAAAATGAGTATGTAGAGATACAAAAAGTGCGGAAAGAAAAGGGCCGAGTCGCTCAAAAAAAGCCAATACCGCAATCCTCTCGATGAGTCATGGAGGCTCTCAAGGGTGCTATAGGGGGGGAAAACCTCTTTGGGGGGGGGGAAAAAAAGTTTTGGATATTCACGTGGAGCAGACAAACACAGGAAACTAATTCTAAAATAGAATAAGAGAAATGGAACGGAGGGGAAAAAAAGAGACTTCAAAATGGGAAAGGGGTCTTCTCTCAATCAAGTGAAAACGGGGGTGCTAATCATCCTATACCAACAAGGGAAGACTTAATCCGGCATGCCTGTAGGCGCAGAACGGTAAGGGACAAATAAGGGCGTCAAGGCATCAGCCACGGGGCGAAAGGGGGAAGCCGTGAACGGTAATAGAGACGTAAAAAAAACACGAGTGACAAAAGTATTAGGGGGAGAAACTCCAAAATCAAGGAATTGATCCATTCCACTGAAAGGAAAACTTTAGAGGTGAAAAGCCTCAGTCGCCTCGACAAACAGTAAGAAAGACGTTCTTGCGACATCCAGCAGACAAGCCAAAAGGTGATTGCGCAGTGACAAGAGGAAGGCGGAACGGGCGAGATTTCCACAAGTCACATAAACGCCGAAAATATTGACAAGGAAAGGGAGCCGAATCTCATCCCATCAGGAAGTCTAAAAGTCGTTGAGACCGGGGCACAAGGCCGCCCGAGCGCCGATTAGCATTGTAATCGGGGATAGAGAAAGAAAAAGATGAGCAAAAAAAGATATCTATTACAATGAAATGGGCGAATCACCGCTCCTGTACGTGACACAGCAGCTGGGGGGGAAAGGGGGGGGGGAATCACGCTCGTGCCGGGCAGACAAGTGCATAGTTTCGGCGCCAGGGGAGGAAGGAGGAACGTGGAAATCGCAAAGTGGGTTCCAAAGGTATAGGAAAAAGCGGAAAGACCTGGATGGCTGAAAAATGAAGACACGAAAAGAAAGAAGAGGAGTTTTTCAGCCGGCAAAGAGGACCTAGAAACGGGGGAAGAAAAGAGAAGGAAGTGGGAAAGGTACAGAAAGACAAAAGCTGAGCGTATGCATAGGGGAATCACGGAACTTCAAATCAAAAAAGGGGGAAACAAAGGGCAGCCGGGGAGCGCAAAGATCTAAGGGAACGTAGAAAGGGGGACCGGGCGAGGAGAGAAGGACTTCGGAAAGGTTACAAGTCGAAGGACAAAACGGTGGCTGTAGGTAACAAAGCGCAGCGCGCAGGGAAAAGGAAGAATGGCCTCAGGCGGGGGTGCCGAATGGGAAGCTGCAACTACAGGCAAATGAGTAAGGTCCAGCAGAGAGATATATGAGGGCTCTCCTTGGATGGGGCGAACACATTTGCGGAAAACATCATTTGAAACTAGAAACAAAGGCAAATATAGCACCTATGAGAGCGACAACTAGGGCGCGAAGGGAATGGGAGGAAGTTTGTCGACCAGACCTCAGGGAGCATTTAGTCCAAGGTGGTAAAAAAAAAAATAACGTCAAAGTATTCTCACCTAGGATGCGCCTCTCGGGGAACCGGAACGTCACGCGGCTTCACTAAGGTGGTGACGAACGGCAAAATGAAAATTGGAATGAAGGGAATCACGTCTGACATATTCGAGAAAAAAGCGTCTGATCATAAAATTAGGACAGACAAATCGTGGGTGAAGAAGGGGGAGGAGGCCGTTCTTGCTCCTTCCCGCGAAATTTATTTAATGGTACTAACGAAAAGGAGAACCGTGCTAGAGCGGAGGAAGGGAAAAAGCAGTTGTAGCAACGGGCTCGACTGCCCACAAGGAAGAGAAAACCGAATCTTAGCTGAGGTTTAAGATTCCGAGATGTGGGGGGAAGCGTTCTCAACTCATGCGCGGAAAAAGGAGCCTACGTTGCAGTCGTTTTCATCAGGAGAACTCAAGATATAAGGGGAGGGGGAAAACCGAAGAGTAGGGGGGGGGAAGGGGTGTGATGAAGTAGCGTTCCGCGGCTCAGCAAGTGATTAAATACGTTCTTCTAAAGGGGAGGGAAGAAACAAACAAATGAGCTGACGGATGATCATCCAAATAGGTAATATGAACAAGGGTCTGCCAAGAAGAGGGGACATGCGGAAAAGGGGGGGGAGGAAAAGGAAGTAAAAAAAAAATCGGTGTCATACACTATCAAACGGAGAGAAAAAAAGCAAAAAGCGGACATTAGGCTCAAGGGGGGGAAAGGGCCAGAAGATTCCACGTATCATCCAGGTAGAAAGGTGAGCACGGGGGGGCTTAAGAGTGTATACGCCGGAAAGGGGGTATCGGAAAAGAGAAAATTTTGTAAAAAACTACACGACCCTGGAGAAAGAAACTGCTGTAGGGCAGACGGATGCCTTCATCTGACTGGAGGCTAGGGAGAGTCAGGCAAGTCGCAGCGATCGTGAAGCGTGATCAGGAAGGAAAGCTGGTGCGAGGACAGGGGGGGGGTGGGGGGGGGGAAGGAGGATAGGTGCAGGACGGAAAGAAGCGTACGACGCTGTCGGCCACGGCTCAAAGAAAGGAACGCAATCCTCGAATTCGGCATGCTTCTCTTGAAAGGGGCATCTTTGACTGATTCATGAGGGCGAGAACTATTAAACCCCCAACCCCTACCAATTTGCATACATACAAATGAGGGCCTATAAATTGACATTCAAATAAGAACAGATTTCAAAGACGGGGGGGAACAGACACAAAAAAAAACGCGGAGCACAAAGAGTATCCATTTTGATTTATAAAAAGTAATAAGCTCTAACAACCAACGTATAAGGGGAAGAATGAAAGTACATTGGGGAAGGGAAAAAAAAAAGTTCTGTTTACATGTCGGCGCTAGTTTGTGTGTATTGTCTCAATGGGAAAATTGCAGTTATGAAAAGGGAAATGGAGAGGCCCATTTTGGGAAGAGTTTAACACAGTGCTGAAGTTGTTGGGGAGGGCGAGAGAGATCTAACTTGAAGAAGACGGGGGACCGGGAGTCAAACCGTCTCAGAAGAGGTCTCTAATTCTATGATTTCGGGGGCAGCCGAGGAAGAGGCAGTATCAAGGAGAAGCCTCAAAAAAAAAACCAAAAATCGCGGAACGGGTCATATTGGGAGGGCCGGAAACTCGATATAGCTAGTCCGGGGAAAAAAGCTTGTAAGGATCTGGGAAGGGCAAGAGCAAAAAAATCAAGATTCGTCGCCCTCCGCACGCCTTCCATAAATCAAGAAAGAGGGCCGAAAAAAGTCAGCGCCGAAATGAAAAAAAAGCTTGAAATGACCAGGAACAGGGGGGGGCGTACCTGGCGGACTATTTTTCGTAGGTTTGGGCCAAAAACCGAAAACCAAAAGGCCAGCCAGATACAATGGGGGTCGGCAGAACTGACAGACCATCGAAACGAAAAGGCTCACCGGGGAAAAAATCGTGACCGCCCCAGAATGGGTATCACACTGCGGCAACCTAGCACAAAAAAAGAGAAAAAGGTTATCTCAGGGGAAAAAAGGAGAGAGAGTAGGACACTTGGGATGGGTTTTGAGCTTAAACGGATAGGAGTTTAAAAAAAAAATTTAGTTCGGTATCAACCATTCGGAGAGGGGGAAGCCCACAAAGTAGAAGGCTAAGGGGAAAAAAGTTAAAATCATAATGTTTGGATCGATCTCTCGAAAACGACAGGAAGACAAGTTGATTGGGGGGGAAACTGACAGAAGTAGGCATCAAGAAGAATCCAATATTACGATGGAAGCATACTGAAAAGTTGGTAGCAGAACGACAGGCGAAGGGGGACAAATAAACAAATTTATCTGATAGCCGCGGCTTGCACGATTAGAAAGGGAGACAAAAAACATGGAAAGAGTGGAAGGGGGAAATGATGGCATCGCAATTAATATAGAAATCTCGGAATAGTCCCACTCAGTCAAGAGAATATCGGTTAGAACAGCAAAGGGAGGAAAGGAGGTAGAGAGCGCACCATCCGCAGCCGCTGGCTTTGTCGCCGCCTCCAGCAGCTAGAGGTGAGAAGCCATTAACCAAGAGCCGCCAGAAGAAAAGGGAAAAAAAAGCAAACCGTCGGCTCTCGCCTGAGAGAAGATAGTCCGTATCCAGGTTCGAGAGACGCGAGGAGGAAAAGAGAATCAAGAGAAATGTCAAAAAGCATTTCCGCCCGGTAGCAAGTCGGCTGGCACTTTAAAAAAAAGCAGGAGAAACAACAAGGAAGGACGCCCGTAAAAAGTCACTCTCAGTCCAGAGAGGCTCGCGTCAATACACAGTGTGACGTATTTAAAAAAGTCCCCTCTGGATAACTGGTCCGGATTCAAGGGGCGAAAAAAAACCGAACACGATGCGCTCTTGCAAAGGTGGTCAAGGAAAGGATGCTGATTATATGAAAAACCTAAGGGGTAGGGACCAGAAACGCTGAAACAAGAGGAAGACACACGAGGAAAGACAGTCCTCTCATCGATGCAGAAAAATGCCCGAACCTCATACAGCCTGGAAAAAAAACCAGGTGAAGGCTGTCCACTCAAGTGCATAGAGAACGATTATGAAAGATGTGGAGGGATGAGTTCCAAAGAGGAAGAAACCAAGAAACGACCGCCCGGCTGCCGGTAGCGACTGTGAAAGTGACATAAGAGACATATCGGAAAGAGAAAAAGAGGAGAACAATTGTAGGGGGAAAAGTCATGAACGTTAGGATTCACCACATATATATACAAGGAGAATCGATTGCAGAGAGAACAAAATTCAGAGGGTCAAGCTGTCTAGGTCATCCTCGTCAAAGCGGGACAAAACCGAACGCTGTTGAAGAAAAAAACGGGTTACAAAAACCGCAAAAGGTTCTGAATTCGCCGTATCGGCAAGAAAAAAAACTGATCTTTCAAAGGGCAAAAAATATGGGAAAGGGGTAAAGGCGCCCGGGAGCCGAACAATACAGCGGTTGGACAACTTCAGAAAAGAGGAGGTCAGGAGACAAGAAAACCCCACATCGCGAGGGAAAATTCGCAGTTTTAACGGCAGGAGAAGATCAAAACGGGGGATGAGGTACAAGGAGGGAGAGGTACGGCCAATTATGGGAGAAAGAAAAAGAGGCATCGTTCTGACTACAAGGGAGAAACTAGGAGCAGTTTAAGGTCCAACCGAGATGGGGGGAGAAAAAAAGGGGGGGGGGGTGGTAAAAGTGGTGGCATAGCATCCGTGACTACTGTACCAAGAAATGATTTTCTGGGATAGTGTCTTGAAAGGAAGTAACTCCGAATCCTATCGCTGCAAGATATCGAGGGCAATGACAAAAGAGGGACTGTTCGAGAAAGCTTGGTGAAAAATAATCAAAAAAAACCCGAAGCCCTAAAAAAAAGGGACCTTGGCTGAACTCAGATTGGAATGAAATAGGGAAATCTGAGGGGAAAGAAAAGAACTTTTAAGGGGGGATTTTCAGCAGACTCTCTGGCAATCGCAGCGGGGAAACACGGACGGAACTAAGAGAAAAAATGTGAGCAGAGGGCAGAAAAGTTGTAAATGAGACTATATTACTTGGACGGAGGAGAAAAGCAGGCGCGGGTTTGGAGTTGAGAGGGGACGAAAAGCTCGTAAGGATGAGAACACACTAACGCGGAACGGCGCGGACAGAAGCACGGTGAGAGAGGTGGGAAGAACGGGGGGGCCAGCAAAAACATCAGGACACATTTTTGATCATAAAAAAGAAAAGACGTGACTCTGGAATAAGAGTTTGGGAAAGAAAAAAAGCAGAATATAGGTCCCAACGAGATTGTTCCAAAAGTAAAGACACCTTGAGAACACAGCAAAGCAGAGCAGCAAGGGATGAAATTCAAACAGACGACAAAAAAGGTAAATATATATGGGAGGCGCGGACACGCGGGGGAATGGTGAAAGGAAAGAAGCGAACCAAGCTTCGCGGCCAGGTCAAGAAGAGGGTCACTACTGTAGAAAAAATATGCAAAAAAGGGGAAGCGAACTGGCTTGAGCGGAGCAATATGCAATCAATGCTCGTTGGGAATTAGGCGCGGGTGCAGATCCGACATCGGGGCTCAGGGGACCGAAAGGAGTTCTGGTACACTCTCGAAATGTTTAAAATTGAAGAGGACGAGACAAATAAGGTGTACCTAACGTGAGGATAAGCGGGAGAGAGGGGGGAGGAGAGAGAAAAATATGCTGAAAGCCCCAAAGTGAATCCGGCACCACGAACTCAGAGGGATGAGAAAGACTGAGAACTAGGAGATAAAAAAGTCCTGAAGGGGAGAGAGTGAGAGAACTTTTCTTGCGTTTCCTCGGAAAGAACAGAGAATTGGTTAGAAGGAGAGGGAGCAGAGGGGGAATGAAAGTAGCTTTTCTCATATACTGGGAATAAGAATAATAAGAAAGACCTTGGGGGTTCTGGAGGGGAGGGGCAAGTAGACCAAGACGAGGGTAAAAGTGGGGAGAAATCCACAAAATGATTTGTTTTTTCCATTTCTGAAGAGTTGTATGAATGAAAAAAGGTGCCGCAGGGCTTACACGATTAAAGAAGGGGGGAACAAAAAGGGACAGACATAATGCTAAAAATCGCACGGAAAGGCGGTCCAATTACAGGGTCGGTAGACACTGAGAAGGGAAAGTTGGAGAATTAAAAGGGAAAAAAATCTGACGTTAGCAGCAATAACTCGGGAAATTGGTAAAGAGGGGAAAAATGGGGTCAAGAGAGGAACTGGGGCTGTGACACCCAAAACTCACGGGATAATGATAACAATTGGAGAAAGAGGGCGTAAGGCAAGAGGCGAATGTGTGGGGAGGAAAGTGCAGTCGAGGGAGAGGGGGGGAAGGAGTTCGCAGCGATCGGTGTCAGAGCAAAAAGGGCACGGAACGCTAGGAGGACCCGTGAAGAAAGTATCGGGGGGTTGGAGGCAGAAAGAGGCAAAGCTTCGTCGAGATACTGACACAAAAGCGAATTGAAGCAAAAAAATCAATGCAAAGATAGGACGGAACACGTTAGGGAATGCCAACGTACTTCAGGGGAGAGAGAGAAGAGGATCTAACCAACCCAAAAGGCAGGTAAAAGAGGGCCTATGAAAGTTGAAAATTGAAGAAAGGAAAAAGAGGAAAAAAACTTGCGACAAACAGCACAATAACAGAAAAACTAGAACAAGTGAAACAAAAAAGGTTTTAAGTATTAAAAACTCACAAGGGAGAAGTCTCAACAACACCAGGGAAGAAGAGAGATCAATCCTATAAAAGTTTGGAAAGTGAAGAAAAACGATTGAGGGGTTCAAAGCGGGGGGGGTTTGAATGTTTGTTGGTAAAAAAAAAGGGAGGCAGGGCAATGGGGAGAAATTTAGCCTTAAACAATTTCATACATTCCCGGCTATTGGTATAGCAAATGGAGAGTAAGGTTGGAAGAAAAAAAAGAATTGCAACGGGAATACTTGAGGGGAAGAACAGGCAGGAAGAACGGAAAGAAGAGGGACCGAAGATTGCGTCCAGCCGCGTTTGTGTCAGGGTGACGCGAAAAAAAAGAAGGAAGACGAACAAATTTGTAAAGACAAAGTGTCACGGAAAAGGGGAGGCTAAACGTAGCACGATAGACCGGTCCACAAAAGAGGAGAAGATCAGCATCTGGGAAAAGAGTCGCCGCGCAAATATTACAAAAGCCGCCTCAAGACAACGCAAAATAGAGACCGCCAGCGCGAATGAATGGACCCTAAGTCAAAAGAGGGGGGATGAGGGACCCATTGACCATACATAGGAAATTGCAGGAGAGGGGGATTATAATTTGCCGCCCACAGGACAAAAAGGGCACCAGAAAGCAGAAATTGGGAAGAGGAAAGAAAAAAAAAAGGGAAAAGCTAGACGGCAACAAGAAAATGAAAGAAACAACTTATTTAAACCGGCTTACCCGGGACAAAAAACCACGTATGGCAAGAGATCACAATCTTGAAATCACAATAAGAAAACCGTTAAGAAAATAAAGGCCGTGGGCTGTTATGAGGAATCGGAAGGCCCAAAAGTTTATTGTCGTTCTCTGATGGAACGTGCCGCGCGCCAACAGACAAAGGCAACGTAACACGATGACGGAAAAATAAGGTTTGGAGATCAACAAAACTTCAACCCAAAAACTCAGGTCATTTGGGGGGAACTAGAAATAAATGGGAAATGTGAAAAATCGGCAGGCTCCCGGAAAAAGGATAAATAGTTACAAACAAAAAACAAAAATGACTTAGGGACAGAGATGACACAGGTGAGAAAGACAAATTATCGAGAGCAGGGGAAAGTATAAAAACACACGGAAAAGGCAAAGGAAAAAAAACGTGTATCAAGATGTGAAACTCTCAGGGACAGGGGAGACGAAAACGGTAGGGTCGGAATAGTCCAACCACCAAACTAATCGCGATCGCGAAAGGGTGTAGACACGGACATATGCAGGTTGATGAAAGTCACCATCAAGGAAGAACTCGCGTTGCACATCCTCGAGCTCGGAGAGACACTGTTGGAACGAACCATATAGCTCGTAGTAAAAAAAAGTTCTATAGTGGGAGCAAAAACTCCGGCTCGCGCACCTTGTACCGATACCAAGTGTGCCCTCTAGAACGGAGGGCTCAGTAATAAGTTAGAGAAAAAAAAAAAGAAGAACAGAAAGGGAAGGGTCACCGAAAGCAGGGACTAGGGGAAGTCAAGAAGGATGAGGGAAAAGCCAGTCGTTTACGCCAGGAATGTGAAATGGGAAGGCGATGCCTTAGGGGCGGAAAAATAAAAATAACAGAAAAGACGGAAGCATTTAAAAGGAGTGTCAAACATTGGGATCGAAGAGGGGGTCTGGGGCGAAAAAAAAGCGACATCAACAATCCTGCGACAGATGAGCCTTGATGAAGCGGGTCAAATATGAAAAAGGGCAAAGTATGAAAGAACCGAAGGAATGCCATGCCATGGACGACGGGGGGATTAGACAACATCAAAAAGAAGGAAACCTCGTGAGAACGAAAACAAAAAATTGCTCGCTCGGATCACGAGGTACAACGCAAACAGTCAAAGTACTTGCAAAACGAACAAAAACGACCGAAGAAGGTAGCGGAAAATGGGAAAGAGCGCGAATACGCGAATCACGAGTTGACAAGCATTGGTCCTAAATGAAAGCAAAATGGGGTACAGTGATATTTTCCAACGAAGTGAAGGGAACACGTAAACAAATAAAGCGCAACAAAAAATGTGAGAGCGGCGCAAAAAGTAAAAAAGGGGAGAAGTGGGCATCCGTGATTTTAAATGAACAGGCGCCTGAAGACAACTTTTTCAAAGGGCAGAGTCAGTCCGATTAAGGGAGGGGCTGGGAAGCCAGAGAGTAAAGATTAACAGGAGAAAACAAAAAGGCTTGTCGTAATCTTTTCTAAGGAGAAAAGTCCAGGAGAAGGGAAAGGGGGAAAAACAAAAGCGCGTTCGTGCATGAACGCGTTAACCTCAATCCGCCAGTCCTAGAATATCACGAGAAGAACCGAAAACCAATATCGCGAAAAATCTGTCCAGGGGGGAAAGCAAAGGAGACCGGAAAACTGAATCCAAAAAAGTTGGAACGAATGCTACGCGTCGTGACCAGCGCACAGAAAAAAAAAAAAAGAAAATCGCGCAGGGTATCCGACAGCATTGAATGACGGTCTTAGGAACAACACCCGAGGAGAGGAAGTATCGAGAAGGTAGGACACAGCGAAAAAAGGGAAAAAACATAGCCGGCTCACGACGGAGGCAGGGGTTGTCAACCGATGGGAGAGATTAGGAAAAGGGAGGAGAGAAAAGGGGACAGAGGTTAAAGCGGGTGTACGCCTGCCGGTCCTTTACTCCGAGCGATGGGAGGAGGCGCAATGAAATAAGCGTTCTGCGAAGAGGGTAGGAAAGCAAAAAAAGTCTGCTCGGATTTAATGTACCAAGCTGACGCAGCTGACTTAACCGTATGGGAAGAAAAAAGAAGGGGAGAAGGTAAAACCTCTCTGGCGGGCATCATGGGGGAAGAAAATGAACTTAATCCAAGAGGGGGACCACACTTGGTTCGAAGGAGAATAAACAAAACCGAGATGGAACGTATGACAAAAGCCCTGTATACCGAGAAGCGACATAAACCATGGGGAGAGTAGTTTAAAAGAGGGAATTAATCTCCGGAGGGGGAAAGAGAGAAAAATTGGAAGCGGGTGACGAGAAAGCAATACGTCCGTGCGTCCAGGAGAGCGCGTCCATCCCAAAACTCTGGGGAGAGATGAAAACCTGTTTATCAAGGGAGCGAGCGAGTGTGGGGGCGACGCAGGGAGGGGGGGGCGAAGTAAAAACAAAAGATGGGCAAAAAAGTTCAACCAAGAAACATAACTACGCACCTGGACAGCGGGAAAACGGCGACGAGGGGAGATTTGGGACTGCCAAAACAGAAGGGGGGGAAAGGCTTGTCTAACGACATACTCACGTCGAGAGTCTTGAAGCAGACGACTCGAAGGTCAACCAAAGAGAAAACGATTCAACGAATGACTTCGCTCTGGGGGCACAGTGTGACAAGAAACGTTGCTGTAACAGAGATGGTCGGCCAAAAGGTCGGAAAATCATGCAATTACTGCGACTAATTACCTGGATAAGTGAAAGGGGGGAACCTAAGGCCCGACAAAGGTCGCTAAAGGGATGGGAGCTTGAAACTTGAGAAATGAAGTAAAATAGATAGGCTTCACCACAGTTAGCCAGAGCGCCAATGGGAAGCGTCGAGCGAAAAGAGGTTAGAGAAAATAAAAACTTTGTGGCCACTCCTCTCTATAAGTGGGGGGGCTAGAAGTGGGACTGATTAGAAAGTGGATAGGACGTAAAAGAGGAAGAGACACATCAGGAACGACAACGTTTGGGCTTGCGTTTAACATCAAGAAAATGATGTAGTGTGAAAAATCGGTCGGACGATCACTGATAAGGCTTGTCCGCAGAATTCCCCTTTTCTGCTAGAACTGTTCTACGCCAATCACAAGAGTGAGAGATGAATCCAAATTATATGGCAAAAGAAAATTCAGGAGACAAAGTTGGAGTGCATGAAAAAAAATGGTCTGCTCAACGATTCCATAGAAAGGAAATGTGAGTAAAAACAGCCAAAGGTAAAACTCTCAGGAAAGTGGAAGCACGTTGAAAATGCAGTTTCACAGGGGAGAGCCCAGACACTGAGAGGGGGCATCTTTGAGAGCCAGAGGATCCACGCTGAAAGGGTATAGAGGAGAAAATTCAAGAACCAGGAACCAATTGAATCCGAGACAATGGGAATAAAAATGCCATCATCTTCATCGGGGTTTTACTCACGGGAAGGAGGGAGGACGGAGGGGCTCTGAAAGAGGGCAGCACGGGAGGAAGGAAAGTAACAGGCGGCGGCTTCCAAAGTATAGAGGTATTAAGAGAAGAAGACGAGCGTGCACGGGCGACGTGGGGACAACATCATTACGTAACGCAATCCTCATATAAGGAAAAAGTGGAAGGGAATCCTTGAACTGGGCCGGGGGAGGACTTACAAGTAAGATCTCTATATTCACCTACCCCCACAACCCCTAAAAATAAGCAAATATACAAAGAAGAGTCGCGAAGGAAAGTGGCATTGAAGGGAGGGGGTCGCGGATTAAAAGGAAAAGGCGACCAATACACACAAAAAAAAATCAATAGTATAAATTGAAGGTAAACACATGTAAGGAGGGGAAACCTCTGGAAAACAACAGAAGTTATAGGAGAGAACAGACATACATTGTAGGGACCACATGAAAAGGGTGAAAAAGGAGTTCACAAGTGCGCTTTTCTGCTGGAATGAGAAAAGGACCATTTGAAGATTCCTTGGGAAGAGGTCAAAGATATTTGGGGGGGGGAAAAACCAGAGTATGTGGGTGTGGTCATGACTATTATCACTTGAAGAAGACGGCCATACAAAAAAAGGAAACATGGGAAAGGGGCAAAACGCATGGGTCTTGGGACTGCTACGGCCACCGCAGGCGTAAAAGCTGTGTCGGGTCAGAAAGAAAACTCTATAGCTGGACGGCAAAAAGGACAGGCCGCCGCACCCACTGGAAAATCTCCTGCTCCGGCCGCTAAAAAACAGAGATAGATGGGAAAGGGGCCAAGGAACTCGCACAATTAATCTCTCAATCCGCTCGAAAAGGCTAAAGAAAGCGAACCTATTCAGCCCCGGCAGCAGCATTGCCCTGAACCATCCAGGACTGAAGATGGAAGAATTGTGGAAGAAGGGGTGTCAAAAGAAAAGTCCCACGTTCGCCGCAGAAGGGGCGTGGACAAGCACCAATAAGAGAACAAAGGAATAGTGATCTAATATTTAAAAAAAAATTATAAAAAGAGAAAAGAGTTACGCCTAAAGGGTGTGGAACTGAAAAAGCCGGGACCTGGCTGGGGGACTACGGTGGGTCAGGTCACAGAAAGTGATTTTAGTTCCCATGGAATCGTGGGCAAAACAACTCGCGGAGACAGGACGCATGCAATAGCAACGCTATGGCCAAGGGGAGAAACAAAATCTAATTATTGGGAGGAGAATCGACGTCAAATCGACTTATTTGGGGTACTGTATAAAAAAAAGGAAAGGGCCGAAAGAATTCAAGGTCGTCAAGGCTACTAAGAAGACAAACCCGTTCTGAGAACCGGGGTCCAGCGGATGAAAACATACAGGTCGGGGGGAAAACCGCGTGCTGGTCCGATGAAGACCTCGTACTGGGGATACAAGTTTTTGGGCAGCAAATCTAGAAAGAGACTGGGCATCACAAAGGCTACGGACATCCCCACCTCCGCGAGACTCAACTCCGATCGTTAGTTCTAAAGGGGGGAAAGGGAAAGGGGAAACGCGAACTAAAACGGACAAAAAACTGTAGGGACTGCACTCAGCAGGCGGAAAGGAATGGGGGGGAAGCAAGAAAGCTCGGACCGAGAAAATTTAGGAAACGGCTGAAAGACCAGAAAATGGCAAACCGGCGGCATAACCAACTGTCCTATCCCATTTTCAGAGAAAGTATGTGGTGGGAAATGATCAGCAAGGAGGGCAATTGAGCCCTGATCATGCAAAGTTTAGAGGGCGCAAATTTCAGGAAATGAGTCAAAAACAGGAGGAAACAAAGAGGGAGTCAGGCCATCGATGAGTGGAAAACCGAAAAAATTCAGGAGGAACCACTAAAACACTAATCGCGAATGATAAGTAAGAGAAGGAAGCCCTGGGTAAAGAAAAGTTTCGGAGAAAAAATCATACACGCCTGTCATAAGGAGGAGATTAGTTTTAAGCTTACAGACAAGTAGTCTCAATGGGATATGGAAAAAAAGCCTCGTGGGTAAAATTCTTTTGGAGTAACGACTCTAAGCAATCACCGTCGACCCAGGTTCTCGCTCGCTCAACGAAAGGACAAAATGCAAAAACAGAGCTCACCGCCCATCGAAGAAAAACCCTAAAGAAAGATAACGCAAGGTCTCTAATCAAACAGGGAGGGTAGAAGTAAGCAACGCAAGGGGGGTTTAAACGCCGGGAATGAAAAATTAATGGAAGAAAAAAAAAACGGACCGCAGGGCTGCCTATGCAGCTGAACATGAAAAGGAAAGAAAATAATGTAAACAGATCGTGAGCTCCGAGCACTGAAGACAGGAAAAGTCACACTGAGACCATCGGAGAGGGAAAGGATTCACACCACATGAAAAGGAATGCAGTTGCCAAGAGAGAAATGTGAGAGGGGAAAATCAAAACTTCAAGGGAAGATACATAATCACGCGGTCTAGTTCAGCCAAAGGGGAAAGCTAAAAGCAAAAAGAAACACAGAAAAAAAACGTATAACAGGGAACGGTTTCCTCAAGAAAAAGAAAAAGAGGAAAAACAACCCGCAGGAAGAATACAGGTAGACTGAGGAAAACCGAGGGTAAAGGGGGTTCAAGCACCAAAATCGCCGAAAAGGATGACAATTTTATCTAAAACTGAGCCGAAAAAGCTCCCTAGGTTTGGGACAAAAGCTCGTCCAGGGAGCGAATACCGAAGGGACGCGACGGTGATTCGCATCAGGGAATCGATCGAGAAATCAACCAAAACCAAAAAACGAGGTAGGAAAAGATATAACACTCCTGAAGAAACGAGCGCTGTCGCGTGCGGCGTCACGACGAGCAATTGGACCAACCTGAATTGAAAGCGAGTTTCGGAGCCGTTCCGAAATGGTACAGATGTTAGGATCAATGGCTGTGGAAGGGGAACGAATCCGGGCCGGAACTTCTGGAAAGGGGAATGAAAGGAATAAGCAATTCACGGCGTACTGCGTTAACTCTGGGATAGCAAGCCTGCTCGGTTGGTCACTGGAGGGAAGGAAGGAGAACTCTACCGCGCGGTAAAAGTACAAGACATGGAAGTGGTTGGGTGTGACACAATGACTAAGCGATTAAGGACATGTGTTAATCATGCACAGTAACCTGGAAAACCCGTGAAATCAGGAGTTCTACGCCACCGAGAGTGACGGACCTGCATTGGACCGTGAGCCTACGGGGAGACGGTAATTTTCCTTCGGTTAAAAGAGAGGGGGGGGGAAAATAAAGAAGAAACCAAGGTGCGTGGAAGAAACAATCAGAGGGAGCAAAAGCGTCATCGGACTGGGAACAAGTGAAAACTTCCTTTGGAGGGGGGTAAGGGGAAGAAGGGATCGGGGGTGGATGCTTAGGATTTTCGGGAATAAAAAAAGGGGGGGGGGGGGGAAAACGAGAACAGATAAAGGATCCAGGGGGGGGAGGGGAGGACCAGAGGAAAAATGCAGAGATTCCTGGTTATAAAAAAAGGTGTTTAACAGAAACTTGTACCATTGGATTCTAAAGACGACAAGAAGTAAAAGGAGATGTTGGTGTGAACAGAGCGAGGCAGGGCACGGAAAAGGGGCAAAAGACGACTGTGGTGAGAAAGCTGCTAGGGGGACATCCGAATGTCGAGGACGGTCGGGAAATATGCGAAAAACAGCAATCGGCTGATCATCTGGCGGTTCTCGGTGAACTTGATACTGAATCGGAGAAGTGGAACTTTAGAATCTAGGGTTTGGAAAGGTACGAGAAGTCAAGGATGCCACCTATCTTCGGGCAATCAAGGGGAGGAGACATACGAGAAGTGCCGTGTCTATGAACAAGGGGGAAAGGCCTTTAGAAAACAAGAGAGAAGATGAAGAGGGACCATGAGAGGTGGATCGAATAGTGGATGCACGAATAGGGAGCCAAGAAAGGGAGGCGTAAAAGGTTAGAAAAAAGTGTTTGGGGAAAATTGGCGGTGGTTCACAGTACACGATCATCGAGATTTTGTATCGGTTTGGCGGTCCGAGGTTGGACCTTCGGGAGGGAAAAGAACTCTCGCCTTTGGGAATTCTTTCGCGGTGTATAAAATCAAAAAGAATTGGGAAGATGAGAGCCAATTGGCCGTTGGGCAATATCGTTTTCAGTGGCCAGATGGACGCAGGCGTGAGGGGAAAAAGGAAAAGGAACATTTGGTTACATCCGATGGGCAAGGCAACAGCCCTTCGATCCATTACAGTAGTTAGACGACGGTTATCAAGGGGGGGGGGGTTATTCACAGCAGCCGTTCAAGCAGGGAGGGGGAAAGCAGCGTGCAGGATGGGACGCTGTGAAAAAAGGAAAAGGGGGAAATGCGGAGAAGTACGGGGGGGGGGGAAAGGCAAACAAGAGTGACGTTGACAAGCCAAAGAACAAGGGATGAAAAGCGCGAGAAACGGTTCATGCGCGCAGCTTGGAGTCTGCGATATTTAAAAAAAGAGGGAAAGCAAGGGAACAGATCGGTGGCAGGAGGTCGGAGACGGACAGGGCCACTGGAAAAAAGTTGAAAAGGGACGTAGGAAAAGACGGGGTACAGGGCGGACTGGTAGAGAAATGAAACAAAAGCGAAGACAATCCTCACTGCTCCTAAAAGGGGGCAAAGGGGAGGCCTGGCCGCGACTCGTTCAAAAGGTGAGTAGATGTAGCCACGCCACAACACCCTGAAATCATAGAGGAAGAAGAAAGAGGCAGATTTCAAAGGGCACCATCCACCAAAATCATAACACAAGGGGGGAAACTGAAAAAAAGGAAGTGGAGAGGGGTTGGCATGGATAATGGATGATAGATTCCAACAACAACTTTGGGAAGGAAAAGAAAAAGGAAATTTTGAGAAACAACTTTTCTAGGGGGGGGGAGTGGGAAGCGCTTTTTCTTGGAAGGGGGGGGTGTGAGCAAGCCTTGTGAAATCTGGGAAATTCTAGCAAATTTCATAGTCAACGGTTAGGTTAAAGAAAGGGGGATGGGGGGGGGTGTGGTAGGTGGACTATGAAGAGAGAAGGGAGAGGCAAGAAGGGAAAGGGACGCCGCAACGGAGGGGGGGAGTTCTCCGCTGTTGTGTCAGTTGAGACTAAGAAACGTCGTCGGTGGAACTATTTTGGGAGAGGAAGGGGGGGAACGAAAGGGTTTCACACGGGCCGCAGAAACAGAGTTCGCGAAGACACGGCAACTGCAAAGGAACTTGAAATAAAAAGTCGCGCACGGAAGCCAGACGCCGCGATGAAACGGCAAGAAGGATGGGGAAATTACCAAAAGGGGGAGGAAGGCTGATTGTTGACAATCGTGGGTTGAATTCACGTGACAGAGAAAGGTTGGACGTCAAGCTTCCAAGGCAAGATTGATACAATGTCAGAGGGGGGAAACAGACTAGAAAGGAATCACCACTTTGTTGAAGCAATCAGAGGGGGACGCAAAAAAGGGGAAAGGACCTTATTTTTTGGGGAGCTTACGAGGTCAAAAACTGGATTGGAGTTCCCTGAAAGAGGGAAAGAAGGGCCGACACGACAGGAGAACAGCGGCATAGCAACGCTATGGGAAAGAAAATGGGGAAAACAAAGAGAAGGGGGGGGTCTCATCAAAAAGAAAAGAAGGAGGAGGGGGGGGGCTTAATAAAGTCGGCATAAAAGATCGGCGGATGAGCCCGGGAGGAAAAAAACCTGGTCGGAAAATCCCGGTTCAAAACAAGAAAAAAAATTATCGATGAGCAGCTCTTAAACCGCAAAGCAACGAAGAGGATTTGGGAAATAAACTGGGAGAGGAAAAAGGAAGAGAACTCTCGGGACAGGAGGTCGGATTCGCCTCCGATCGCTGTTGAAAGAGGAAAGCATCAATAAAAAGAAAAAGCCGCCTTCGCTTAAAGCTGGAAGAAAGATTCTCGGAAAAGGGGGATCCCGGGGCCGAGTACCACAGCCTAAAACCAGCCTCCGGGCTCACGGCAGGATAACCAAAGGGAGTTCAAAGGCGAACTTCTTGCAGATCAGCCGCGGGCGGCGAATCTTCGCCCGAATAGGGGGTCTTTCTGACAATAAAAAAGAAAGCGGAGGGGAAACAACGGACTAGCGGGGGGGACCCGCCTCTATGCCTGACGGGAGGAGGGCTAAGGGGGAGGGGAGAAGCACTAGACGGATAAAACAAACATTCTTGCGAAAAAAGGCGCATCCACGGCCTTCTCTCTGATTTGGGAAATGGGCGCTCTCAATGCGAGGAAGAAAACGTTGGACAAACTTAGTGGGAAAAAAAAAAATCGAAGCAAACAAGAAAAAACAAGGCGCTCTAATCACGCAAATGCCATTCCAGCTGCGCCCTCGTCGGAAACCGTTACTCTGCTCCTACAGAGGCAGGAGGGACGAGTAAGTAATACTTCGGAAATGGGCACGAAGTGAGAAAAAGCCGGCAACACTAAAGAGGCCGTACCTAAAAAAGGGGGAAAAGTGCATCAGGCCGGATCGTTTGCGGCCCAAAGATGACAGGGTGTAACCTTTCCGGACTGGGGGGGAGGTAAAAATGAGGGAAGAGGGCCATGTAAATCCACAAGGTCTTGTAAACCATCACAAACGGGAGAGTAAGAAGCGTCATCCCTAAAAACCCAACAGGAGAGGGGAAAGATCCATAAGACGCCCTGCATCCCGCCGTACATTTGAATCCAGGAAGAACTCAAGAAAATGAACCGTCATGGAAGCGTTCCAGAAGTCAATTCACCGCTCCGGAATATGGCAGAGAGAGGCACAAAAAAAGAACTCAAAAAGATTTGGAAAAAATGAGGCCTTGAGCCGGACGCCGCCTCCCCGATCTTGTTATTCGAAAAAAGCAGTGGGCTGGAAAAACACCTGAGGAGGAGGAAAAAAAGAGAGAGTTAAAAATGCCTGGGAATCAAAAAATAGAGGGCCGACTCACTGAGGGGAAAAGTTTGTGTCCAACCGCTGGGATCGATTAGGGGCTCCTTTCTGAGGAAGAAAAAGGGGTAACGCTGCATCAGTGGCTGGAACTCTGTCCAGGGGGAGAAGGGCGGAGGGGACGGGGAGAAGACAACTTTCTTGCGGGAAAAGATGATAAACCCCGGCGGAGAGGGGGGGACGCGGGCGAGAATAGAAAGTGAGATACAAGACTTGATTTGGGGGACGATAATCGATGGAAATCTGGCAGCATTTTTAAAAAGAAAAGGGAAAGGTAGAACACGCTTACAGGTGAAAAAAACGGTGCGTCAAGATTGGGGGTATCCAAAAGAAAGCTTGAAGGCCTTGCTGTACGTACAGGCAGGCCCCGTTGGAGAAAAAGAGGGGGTGAAGAACACTCTTGGAAATGAGAAGGTGTTATGAACAAGCGCGGACACGCCGGTTAAGACAGATCTGGGTTTGTTCACGATGGGGGGCGATTCAGATTTGTGACGGAGAGAGGAGGAGACTAGACGTTAGAAAAAAAGGGACGTCGATTGGGGAAAGATCAGTTTGGTCCCAACGGAGGGGGACAAATATCACTCAAAAGGGGATAGAGGGACAGCGAACTTCAGCTGCTAAAGGTAATTCGCTTGTTTCGCGTAGGAAAGGGAGCCTGGGGATTCTCGATAGTAGGAGGAGGGGGGGAGGGTGGCGCCGCGCGAAGGGGCGAGCGGCCCGGCACGTCCCGCGGAGTCTTTGGGGGGGACGAAGTAGGGGGAAAAGAAAGGTGATACTGCGGGAGAACAGAAATCGCGGACGATCCATGAACGGGCGAAACGGGAAAGGGATCATCTTGGGAAAAGAAAAGGGGGAAACGTGCCGGGACAGGGCTTCCCTCTCGAAAATGTTTATTGAAAAGAACTATCTCAATTCCTTACCTGAAAAGGAGGGAGAAGGGGGAAGGGAGAAGGCGAAACAGCTATCTTGCTGCCGGATGCGGCGATGCCCGACAGTGTGCGGGGACACGCGCACTGAGAAACAGAAAAAACGATTTTGGTAAAGGGGAACTATGAGGCCGAATCGTTCGCGCAAGCAGGCGGGTAACAAATCTGAGGAGGTGGGGAAGGGATTGTCATCGCAGACATCTTAAGTGTATGTGGAACCGGGAGGTCGTCGGGTTCCTAAGAAAAGGGGTTGGAAGGAGGGAAGGTGGAAGGGGCTCTCATGCCGCCATGTTTATTCTTCTGCTAGACTTGTAGAGAACCATCCAAGGGAGGTGACGGGGTTAGGTTTTAAAATTGTTTCATGGGCCATAGCTTGGATTGAAAAGTAGGGGGTCGCATGCGGAGAGTCCAGGAACGAATCACGGTGGGGAAAGAAAAAAGTATCAGTCAAAAAAACTCAAAGAAGAGGGGGGACATTCAGGGTCGGTAGCATTTTGAGATTGGCAAAGTGTGGATCCAGGAAGAGACAAAGCGGAGGGGGGCTTTCAGTCTTAAAAGGTCCAGGGGAAAAAAAATTGTAGACGCAGGTGAACTGTGGGCGGCAAAACTAAAAGAAAACAGTGGAAAGAGAAACACTTTGGAGAAAAGCAAAAAAAGGGGGATGGCGGAGGCGCGGCCTATTATGGATCGTGGCCGTCTGCGTCAAAGGGGCGAGCTCAGGGGACCGAAGGGAGAAGAGGAACATCTTGGAAAAGGAAAAGGGGAGGATCCTCGATTTGTAAGACAGGGAAAAATAAAAACTAGCGCGGCACGGAGGAAAGGACAAAACCCCTTACGCCATCCTCAGATGAACTAAAAAGAAAAGAGGCCGGTCATTTCCTAGCGACTGGCCGACTTCTTCAAGTAGATTCTAGAAGAGTACCAAAAAAAGAAAAAAGGGGAACAAGAGAGGGGAATGGAAATTCATAGGGCAGATTCAAAGGACTGTCACTACCCACAAATCAAGAACACGCACGACACAGGAAAGGGATTTTATCACTTTTGGAAGGAAACCAGTGGGAAGAGG
>Ga0179593_1335771_pt1 | contig 25050 bp, 27 predicted proteins | sample CZODoug2_1_08_16_FD_185931 | JGI IMG/M metagenome (GOLD analysis project Ga0179593, IMG submission 185931) | Vadose zone soil fungal communities from Angelo Coast Range Reserve, California, USA - CZODoug2_1_08_16fungal (PacBio error correction) | ecosystem: Environmental > Terrestrial > Soil >...
CCTATTGCTTATTACGGGGGGAACAAAAAAAAGGCACGTGAGGGGGACTGGAAGGAGGACGGTCTACCCTGCTTAATCCTCTGATGAAGGGAATCACTAGCTTGAGCGGGGGGTCACGAGGGACCAGGGTCCAATGAGGGCTCCCCATCACAGGGAAAAGGACGCTTTTGAGGGGGTGCGAAGTAGTTTTAAAAGGCTGGCGGGGGCAATGTTTTGGAGAGAGTTGAACGAGGAAGAGGAAGAACCTTTGAAAAAGCGGACAATTAGGGGAAAGTCCCGAGGAAAACGTCACCATGCGAGAGAACTTGTATAAACAACCCAAACCAACAAAAAGGGAAACGGGGAGAAAAAGGAGACGTAGATCTGTCCTCAACCCAATGAGCGTTCAGCGCGAAATGAAACTTTGAACCATAGGAGGAAAGAAGCGCGCATGACTACAGACTGAGCCTCAAAGGGAAAAGGTATCGCCCAAAGGAAAAGCACGAGCTCTATAAGAAAAGGATCGTCGTCGGTAAGAAATAGAAAGGGGGAGGATCAACCTAAAAAAGGTAAGCTGTACGAGGGAAGGTCAAGCACTCGTAGTATCCTTAAACGTCGCGGAATTAGGAAGAGAAAGAAAGCAGATATGAAGGGATGTCGCTGAAGACGAGCCCACCCGATCTCCTCTGAGAAGGATCAAAACCTGATGTTGGAAAGACGGTAGAATACCGGCGAGATGGAAGAGATAGAAGAATCGGACAGACAGGCCAGCATTGGGATTTTGCCGCGGGTGGGGCCAAGGAATAAGTAGGAGTTGGGCTGAGGGGGAGGACGTATGAAGAGAAAGAAAGAGAGAGGTAGAAGACTCGGTGCTCAATGCCCCCGGAGTTGGGGGGAAGAGGTGGACGATAGACCTCAACTTTCCAATGTCCGATGAAAAATCGTCGTTGGGGGTAATAATGTTTCCCATGAGTGCGCGCGCGGAAGTTGTAGGAAAAGAGGCAAGGAAGTCATGTACTTGTTAGTGGAACGTATATTGAAAGGAAAAAAAGGGAAAAAGCGGACAGACTTCCCTGACAGAAAAACGAAGAGCGGGCTCTAAACGGCCCTCGGGAAGGTGACGAAGGAGAATATCAAAAATACTAGCGGGTTGAGGGTTCATGGTGAGCTTGCAGCGATTGGCGCGAGGGGACATTAGGAAGAAGAGAAAACAAGATTGATATGGTGGTGAAATCGGGACCAAGGGAGAAGCGGAGGGATAACTCGCACACGAAAAGAAAGATGGTTTCTGCGAGACGCTCGGTTCTCCGACACGACTCCCAAAAAAAAGAGAAAGGAAAATACAGGGTGGAAATATGGCGTCGGAGAAAAGGGGCTCTCTTAGTCCTCAAGGAGGACAAAAATATCAAAATGTGTGACTGATGCGACCATGAGCCAAAGAGTAGTAAGCGGTGGGGGGGGACTAGGTTCGAATATTCTTCAGCAGGTTAAGTCGGGGAATAAGAAAATCAAGGTGTCACAAGAGAGATACAAAAAAAAGAAACCGTCGGAAGTTCAGGCGGAGGAGGTGGACTAAAGCGGAAACGGCCGAGGTACTCCGGGAGAGGGACTGGCCGTTAATTCCTTGCCCCAACTTCGTCGTAGGAGGCTGCGGGTGCCTACCCCGAGCTAAATAAAAAGGGCCGAGAAAATTTGCGCCGATGATACATGAGAATGGGGGGAAAAAGAAAGAAAGGAACTGGCAAATATGTCATTCTATGGGGGGAGAGCTAAAAGAAGTCTGTTATTGGAGTCGAACTGAAAAAACCGGACCATGGGTGGAGACAAGGAGGTCATAAACGGAAAGAAAGAACTAATGCTTTCGCTATTGGAGGCATTGTTCAGATAATTGGAGTAAAACGCATCCCTTACCAGTCACCACCGGGGAAACCAAAAATAGCCGAATGCTAGAGGGAAAAGTGAAGGAAAAAAGACTGGATTTTCAAGCAGTGAAAAGTGCCAATTCTGCGTCCAGTGGGTCCAGCGGCATGGATCGTGGTCACGTATTAGAGGGCACTGTTGGCACAGAGTCTCGTTAAAAAAAAGGGGCAGAAATGGGGTAAGTCCTGAAAAATTGACTGGGACCCCTTGCACAAATCCGTATCGAGTCTCGATTAAAAGTGCGGGATTTACGAAAAGGGAGACGCAGGTCAAATATAAGTTCTGGAGGGAGTAAACTAATTCGTTTACCGGGCACTTGTAAATGGAGGTAAGGGGGGCAATGGGACGAGGCAAGCCTCGTAAAAGGTCGCGACCAACGCTTTCCTTTGCAAAGGATGTCTTGATTAGACTTAATGAAAACAACAGATAAGGAAAGACGAGAAGAAATGACGGCTTGGTTAAAAAGGGAGCCTCCTGCGATTATGGCTCAAGGGGACTTAGGGGTCGGGATCACCGATTTCGCATCCGAAAAGGGACGCCCCAGAACTTCGACACCTCCTCCCACTCACTCCAACGAAAAAAAAAAAAAACAGGGGGAAAAAGGTAAGGCAGGGATCAAGTTACTGAACGGAATCAGCCGGGAAAAGGGACGAGGTGTAGGTCGTACCAGGAGAAAAAAGAAATGGAAGGCAAAGCAGATGAAGGTAGAAGTCCAAAGGGGAAAAAGAAAAGGGCGTGGTTGCTACCTGGGTCCTGCCGGGGTGGAGTGACGAAAGGTTAAGAAGGTCAGAGAGGGGCATTCGTTAAGTCGCTTCAGGGGTAGGAATAGTCCGAATAAGACCCATGCCTTGGGGCGGCCTGGCTACTACGCTATGGGTCAATTAAAAAAAAAATCCCAAGGTGAGAGGTGGCGGCGTGATCAAAAGTCGATAAAGGGAAAAAGTCATAAAACGAATTGACTTAAGAAAAGAGTTAATCTATCCAAAAAAAGGAGGAAGCGGAGATCATCGTCCGGATGGGGGATTGGGCAAAAAAACTTGATCGAATAGGAGATCAACATCACGCGCAGCACCGAGGGGGAAAAGGGAGAGACTCGGAAGAGCAGGACCCGGCAGGGGTATGGACGATAGGGAGGCCACAACCACCCCCTTCTAGAAAGGCGAACGAGGAAAACGAAGGACTTTATTCACATTGGGAGGGCCAGAATCAACGCACCTGAGGACAAAATGGCAAAGGGTACGCCTTATCCATGTGGATTCTAACTCGTGATATCCATAAGGTGAGATGGGGGGGGGGGGGTCTGAGCAACAAGCCATTGGGGGAAGCTTGGGGATAAGGGCTAAGGGAAGTCAGATTCAAAAGGGAGTCCGGCGTACCTGTACCACGTCTCAAAAATGCGCATCTGGCGGGGAACCCTTTATGGCGAAAGGTGGGCCGGCAAGAGCAAAACTACACTTCCTTGGGGATAGTGTTCGAATACGACTCGAGCCCATGGGAAACAAAGTAAATTGGCTAGGGACGTTTAGGAAGGGGGGGGGGGGGAAGCACGAAATAGAGGTATTGTAAAAAAAAGACCGCCTTTTTGAGTATAACGGAACCTATTTATCCAGGCGTAAAACCGGGCCACATGTTGAAGTGTTCTCATCGTAAAGTTACCATAGTAGAAGATTAGAAAAACAAGTAGAGTGTTACAGAGAAAGAGACGGCAACTTTAAAGTTAAAAGATTTATCGACTAGGATACCATGGAGATTGCAACTCCAGCTACAATTCGAATTTGCACAAGGAATGACAAATCACGAAGACTATGGGCAAGTTCTCAAGAAATCAATCTCGTGGGGGGGGGGACTCGATAAAGAAGAAATGATGGCCATTTGAGGGGTCCGGGGATTGTGAAACTTTGCGCCGGTTTAATCTAAGTGGGGGTTGGAGAGAGGAAGGGGAGGGAAAATAAGGAATAGAATGGGGGAGAACGAGGGTATAAAATGATATAGGAGGAAGGAGGAGAAGGTGTAGGCAGAGTGATGGGGGGATGGAGCGACAGGAAAAGGGAGGGAGAGGTCACAAGACAGGAGAAAATAGAGGGGTATCACGGAAGGGTCACAATGAACCACAAAAGGTACAGACGGGAGGAGGGAGGGGAGTAAGAGGCGCGGGGGGAGAGGGTGAAAAATCGGTAGGATAGGCAAGTGCCGGGATCACAAGGGAGACAGGGGTGGGGGAGGAAGAAGGGAGAGAAAGGGGAGCAGGATAGGGTGGAGGGTAGGTCGGGTAAAGGATGAGCGGGTCGGGAATGGGTGAGTAAAAGGGAGGGGACAGGAGATGGGGGTAGGCGGGAGAGGGCGACGAGTGGATGGGAGGTTGTGTAATGGGTGAGAGCTAGAGGACGAGAAGGGTAGGGCAGAGAGAAGATGGGGGAAAGTGAGGAAGGCGGAAAGGGCATAGGAAGCCAGAAGGGGTGGTGGGGGAGGAGGGGGGGGGTAGCCGGCGAAGGGGGGAAAGGGGGGGTTAGGAGAGAGGAAAGGGAAGGGAGCGACGGGTAAGTTAAAAGGGGAGAGAAAAAGAAGGGTAAACGCGGGGTAGGTGGGTGAAAGGAGCGTGGGGACCAGGATGGGAGCGTGGGGCGATGGGAGGGTAGCTAAGGGAGGGTAGGGGGGAGATAGTGTAGGAGACGAAAGACGGAGGGGGAAAGAAGCGGACAGAGGGGAAAAGGAGGCGGAGGGGGGACGATGAAGGGGAGGTAGGGAGAAGTGAAAGCGGTGGAAGGGAGCGGAGGGGTGGAGAGTAAGAGTGAAGGGCGTGTGGACAAGGAGAGGAATAGGGCGGGGGTGGGGAGAAAGTCGTGGGGAGGAAGAAGATGCAAAATAGGAGGGAGTAGGGAGCGTATAGGAGGGTAGGGCGAGGGGAGGAGAGGGGGGGGAGGAAGAGAAAACGGAAAAGAGAGGAGGGTGGGAAAGAGTGGAGGAGGAAAGTGGAGGTGAGGGTGCGGGTGGGCCGTCGGTGGGCAAGATAGAAGAAATAAAAAAGAATGGATAATGGGCGAAACATTGGGGGGGGGGTGGGAAGGGGATGGGAGGGCGTGGAGGGATAAGAAGGCAGCTAGAAGGATGGGCAGGAAAGGAGAACGGGAGGGTTGAAGGAGGAGGGAAGGCAAAGTAAGGGTAGAAGTGGGAACACGGCGGTAAGAGTGAGTGAGATGAGGTGGGGGTTAGGACGCAGGGTGAGAGGGCCGTAGCGAGATGGAGAAGAGAGGGGGGGGGGCCGGGGAGGGTGGTGGGGCCTAAGGAGGGAGGGAAGGGGAGGGAGAAAGAGCGGAACGGGGGGGGGTGGGGAAGAAGAAGATAAGGCGGGAAGGGGGGGAAGAAGAAAACGAGGAGGGAGTAGGGGGGGACGAGAAGGAGAAGAGGTAAAGTGAAAAAGCGACATAACAGCAGCTAGTAAGCAGGGGGGGAGTGAAGGGAGAGAAAAACAAGAGGTAGGGTGAAGGCAGAAAGAGTAAGAGGGGATGGGAGGGGGATGGCAGGGATGAATGGAAAGGTGGAGGGTGTGGGCTTGGAAAAGCACGGGAAAGGAGATGAAGGAAGGGGGGGAGGGGGTAAAGGGAAGAGGCGAGGCAGAAGAGGCTAGGAATGTGGGATAGGGGCCGAAAGGGAGTAAGTTGGAGGGAGAGAGAGGGGAGAAAGGTGAGGTGAAGGTGAGGGAAGAATCAGGCGGGACGGAGATTGAGACAAAACGGGGGGTGCATGGAATAGGGGAAGGTAGATGCGGAGGGGAACGCAAAGGCAGGACAGGGGTAATCGGGGGGTGAGCAAGAGTAAGAGGGGAAAGGGAAGGGGGAACCATACATAAGAGGGTATAAGAGAAGAGTAGATGAGAATAACTGAGTGAAAAGGCTGATTGGCGCCGAGAAAGAAGGTGAGGGAAGGATGAAAGGGTTGGGGGAGAGAGGACAGCCGGTGGGGGAAGAGGGTTAAGAAAAGGGAAGCGGAGTGGTTAAGGAGGATGTGAGGGCGAGGGGGGGGGTCGGAAGGGAAGAAAGGAGGGGGGGTAAAAAAAGAGAGGGCTGGTGAAAAGTACGAAGAGGGAAAGGAGCGGAGAGGAATGGGGGGGTGGGCGAAAGCGGGGGAGAGATGAGGGGGAGGGGGGGGGGGGGAGGAAATTGAGAAAGGGGGGAGAGGAGAGGGGGTAAGATGGTGAGGTGGGGCAGGGGTGAGGTACCTGAAAAAGGTGTGACGAAAAGTGGGAAGAGAGGGGTAAGGAGGAGAGAGGAGGGGAGAGGGCATAAGCCAAGGCGGGGAGGAAAGAGCGGGAGGAATTTAGTAAGGGAGAGGGGACGGGCTAAGGGCGAGTAAGGGCGAAGAGATATTAATGAAAGGAGACGAGGGGGGCGTGTGGAATACGGTGGAAAGGTGGTAACAAGGTGGCGGGAAGCAAACAGAGGCAAGGGGCTGGAAGAGCAATAAGTGAGAGGACGGGGATCAGGTGGGGAAAGAGTAGAGAGATGGGGAGAGGTTGACCGGGGGCGGAGAAAAAGGAAGAGGGGGGGGGAGATGCAAGTGAACGAAGAAGCTGGGAAAAGGGGGGGGTGGGGGAGACTGGAGATGCGGGAGGCAGGAGAGGGAGGGCGGAAGGATGCGAAAGGGCTGATAGGACAAACGGAGAAGATAGAAAACAGGCTTGGTTGAAAAAAAGACTAGGAGGGCGTGGAAGAAGGGGGGAGAAGGTGAGGTAGGGAGAGAGCGGGGGCTCAAGGATGGTGAGAGAGCGTCGGATGAGAACGGGGGGAAGAGAGAGGGAAAAGGGAAGAAGGGGATGCAGCCTGGAGAATTATAGGGGGGGGCGAAGGTAAAAGGAGAGGTGATGGGGGATACAAGGGGTGTGAAAAAAAGAGTGGGGGGGAGAGGAGAAATTGGGCGAAGATGAGAAACGAAGCGATAAGGCCGGTCTGAGAGGGGCGAACGCAGCGAAAGTGTGTATAGAGGAAGGGGGGGCGGTGTGAGAGAGTATAGGAGGGAGGCTGTAGAAAGGCAAGAGATGGAAGAATGCTAAATCCGGGGTGGGGGGGCAAGATGTTGAACAGTGGGTGAAGGAGGGAAAGTCGGAGGGCGGGGGGCGAGGGAGAGGTAGAGGTAGGAAGGGTGTCGCGGAGGCAATATGGGGGGCGCAGGGGAAAAGCGAGAGGTCATAAGGGAGAGGGGTGGGTGGGGGGGGGCGGAGGAGTGGAGCGTGGAGGAGCAATACGAAGAATAGGGTATGCGACCGGCAAGGTGGGTGCACAGGGGAAAGGCAGAATAGGGAAGAGAAGAGGCGAGATTGAAGCGCGGAGAGAGGTAAATTACTGGGTGTGGGAGGAGCGAAAAGAGGGGTGGGGGAGGGGCTGGGGGTGCGGAGGGAGAGGGTTGGGGGGAGAGGTGCCGCAAGGGGAGGAGAGGGAGGGGTGGAAAGGACAAAAGGAAGGGAGCGAGTATGTCTAGGGAAAGGAGGATGGGGGTGCGAAGGGGATAGCGCGGTAAGCTGGGCGACGAGGACGACAGAGAGAAGAGGAGCAAGAGGGAGGAGAGGTGGGAGAGGTGGGTGGAGAGGTGAAGGGAGGTAGGAGAGGGTAAATAGGAGTCAACAAGAAGGGAGGGGGGGAGGAGGAGAGAGAAAGGGGCGTGAGGGAGAGGTGGAGGAGGGGGGGGTAAGGGATGTGAGGGGAGAAGGCGAAGAACAGGAGAAAACAGATGTGAGAGAGCTGGAGTGGAAGTGGGAATTAAGGGGTAGGTGAAGGGGAAAAGTGAGAGGAGCGGAGAAACGAGGGAGGGAGGAAGAAATTGAGTTTAGAGCAGACAGAGTTTAAGGGGGTGATAAGTGAAAGTCGTGTGGAGAAAAAGGGGAGCAAAAGGAGGTGCGTGAGAGAGAGACGGACAGCAGGAGGGAAGGGGGGGGGGAAGGAAGGGCGAAAGTTAGGAGAGGGGAGGGAGAAAGATGAGAGGGGTGAGAGGTGGAGGGGAAGAAAGAAGGAGGGAGATCGTGGTAGAAAGAAGAGGGGGGAGGCTTAAAGGGAACGCGGCTGGAGTAACGGAAAAAAACACAGCGGAGGTAGGGAAGGTGAGTAATAGAGAGACGGAAGCAAAAGGAGAAAAAAATCGAGAGACAAGGAGGGGATGATGGGCGGGAGGGATAGATGGGATGCAGAAAGGGGTAGAAATAAAGGGGGAGTGAGGGAGAAAGGGAGAAAGGGGTAAGGGGTAGAGGGGAGAAGGTGGAAATAGGGCGGGCGCAACAAGGGGAGAAAAGGGGGGGATACAAGGTGAGAAAGATGGGTGAGGGAGGGGTAAGACAGCCGGGATAACAGAAGCAAGAGAGGGTAGAGAGAGGGAGGAAGGTAAGGCGAAAGGGTGCACAAACATAAAGGTGGAGGGATAGAGAAGAGAGAGCGGGAGAGGCGAAAGAGGGGTGTTGGGGGGGTGGATGAGTGCTTGGTGGGGGGGGTAGGGGGCAGTCGGCATAGAAGGGAGAAAGGAGAGGGGTTGGGGAGGTCGAAGAAAGAAAATGAGGGAGGATGAGGAGAGGGGGGAAGGGGGGGCGGGGGTGGGGTGGAGTGGGGACTGTGCTTTGTAAGAGGAAAAGGGAAAGATGGCGGGGGGGAGGGGGGATGATAGTGAAGAGAAGACCACGAACGGTAGAGGTGGGGTACAGATGGCGTGGTGGCTCGGGTAGGGGTGAGTAGGGTGCGAAAATGGGGGCGGAGTAAGGAAAAAGGGGGGGATGAATAACATGGAAAGGGTAGACATTGACCAATGCTTAAAGTAACCGAAAAAGCAAAACGGGGTAGGAGGGAGGTGGGGGGGGCAAAGGGGGACGGAACAAGTGGTATAAGTTAGGGAATGGCAATGTAGAACGGAGGGGTGGAGAAGGTAGATGGCTAAAGAACATTAGAGGGGGAATGACAGGAGGGGGAAAGAGAAGAGGGGTAGGGGGGAGGGTGATGAGGGGGACGAAAGCACGTAAAGCTAGACGAGTGGGTCCAGAATCCGAGAGGAGCGTGGCAGAAGGAAGGGGGAAACCGAGGTAGGTGGGTGTAGGAAGGGAAGGGTGGGGTGGAAGGCGGAGGACAGGAGAGAAGGCGCTAGGAGTGAATAGTAGAGACTACGGTAGAGAAGGAAGGATGGGAAATAGAAGGAGGGTATAGAGGGGAAGAGGGCAGGTAAGAGGGCGAAGACAACGATGCGATAGGTGGGAGAGAGTGTGAAACAGAGAGGAAAAGGGGGTAGAGAAGGACCGGGGGGGGGAAGAGGGGGAAGAGATTAGTGGAGGGGAGAGCCAGCGAAGAGCGGATTGGCAAAAAAAGAGAGGAAGGAAAAGGAGTAAACGGAGGAAAGTGGGGGGGGGGGAAGAGAGGAGAAGGGGAGAGGTGATGGGGGGGGGGAGGTTCGTCAAGAAGAGTAGACTAGGACGGAAGGAACAAGAAGGACAAACATTGTGGTGCGAAGGGAGAAGTCCGAGCTAGAACAGGACGAGAGCCGGAAGATGTGGAAACGGGGGCGCGAGGCTGGAGAGCAAGAAAGTAACGGGGGGGAACGATGAGTACCGGGGGTGGGGAGGAGAGGGTATGGGGCGAAGTACAGGGAGGGGTGGTAGGAATAGTCGAAGCAAGTGGGGCGTGTTGGGGGCGGGGGGAAAGGGGTAGAGGGTGGAAAGGTCGACGGGAGAAGGGGAGACAAAGGGCTGGGGGGAGGGAGAGAAAGATGCGTGGGGGGTGGGGGCTGGTTAGGCAAATGGGGTAGGAGACTCGGAAAGAACGCTGAGGGAAGGGCAGGGGGAGGGGGAGGAAGACATGGGAGAAGGGGTGCTGGGGCGAGGCGGAAGGAGAGCATAAAGAAGTCGGTCGCACAAAGAGGCGAGTTGAGGGAGGCGGAAGCTAAGGGGGGGAGGATAAAAGGGAGGAAGCAGAGAGGGGTAAAAGGGAGGGTAAGAGGCAATACGAGAGAAAGAGGTATGACGAAAGCAGGAGGGGAGAAACGGGGGCGGAGGGAAAGAGAGAGGGGGAGAAGGGAGGTGGAGGAATCAGATGGAGGACATGAGGAGGTGGGGACAAGGGGGAAAAGGGGAGCAAGGCAAAAGAAGAGCCAGCAGTGGGGGATAAGAGAAGAAGGTAAACAAAATAGGGAGTGCAAGTGGGGGGCGAGGAGTGGGGAGGGGAAGGGGAGAGGTAATGGTGTAGGGAAAAGCCAACGGGACGGGTGCCGAGCAGCCCAACGGGGTAAAGGGGAAGGAGAAAGCAAAAATAGAAAAAAGGAGTAAGGGAGAACCGGGGAGAAGACGTGGGAATGGTAGATGGGGGGGGAGAGAGGGGTAGAGAGGTGGCGGGAGGTCATAGGAAGCGGAAGAGGGGTAAGCGGAGGCGGAGATGGGGGACGGGTGGGAAAACCGCAAGAAGGAGGATGAGAGGATAGGGGGGAGAGAGGTTAGGTAGGGAAGGGAGGGAGAGGCGACGGTGAGGGGATGGGAAGGAGTGGGAAGGGCGCTCGGGGGAGAGAAGTAACGAGGAGAAGATGAAACAGGGCAGTTGGGAGAGGGTGGGTAGGGGATGGGTAGGATCGATAGAAGGATGGAGGGAGGGGGGTCGGGTAACCTGGGAAAGGGGAGTAGGGGGGGGTAATTATGCCAATCAGATAAAACAACATTAAACCGTAAAAGATTATCCATGGGGCGTAGTTTGTAGAACTAAAAAAAAGGTTGAGTTTTAGGGAGGGAAAAATACTAAAAAACAAGGAGTTTTTATCTATAAGATAGGTCCATCATGGGGGGACGGGAAGGGAGTTTTTCCTCCATTCAAAGGTCGCATCGAAAAATTTGCATTGGTTCAGTGCAAGCGGGGGGAAAAGGAAAGAAAATCGAATACTAAAAAAAGAGGGGAAAAAATCTATAAAGGTCCGTCTGAATCTCTCTAGGGGATGGGGGAATGTTACCAGATTCAAACGCTTGTTGGTGGGCGAAGCAGAAAGGGAAAGAGGACTTCAAGAAAAGGAAGAGGGGGGAGGAGTGTGGGTTGGTTTGTTGCGAATTTCAGAGGGAACCAGGGATTGGGATGATTCACCATCCAAATAGACACCTTATCGGAAGAAAGGAAAAATCCAAGAAAGTTAAGACTGGGGTCGCCATTTTCTCGATGATCTTCTTTGGAACCTTTTTGTTAAAGGTCCGGAGGCGACTGAAGAGCACAAAACAGGAAAGAAATCGGAGAAGAGGGGGGGGGGCAACGGGGAAGCTGTCTCGAGATCATATCAAGGGGGTGGAACATCATCGTGCCGACGCTCGCGAACAGTCTTCATTTCTAAAGAGAAATAGGGAGGAGGAGGACAGATCTGGAACCCGCAGAGAGCCGAGGTGAAAGTACGGAGGGGGGATGGCAATAAATCGCGTCAAGCAAATGCAAAAGGCTAACGAGCGAAAAAAGGATCGACACGTGCATCACGGATGCTAAAGGTAAAAGGACAGAAGGAAGGGGAGAAAAAGCGGAATGAGTGGGGAAAAGGTCTTGCATAAGGCAATGGGCTTGCGTTGGTCCTTGGCTCTTTGCCGGGAATCTAAGTTACAAAGAGTGAACAAGGGGAAAAGGTCGGAAACGTTCAAGAAAAAAAAGGGCCAAGGATCCTCGGAAGAAAGTAATTGGGAGACACCGGGAGGGAGGTAGAATAGCAGGGGGTAAAGGGTATAGCGAGCTAAGAATCTGCCGATCAGGTCTCCTGGGGGAAGGAAGTTCAGCATGAATGGAAGGATCTGACGTTCGAGGAGACGAAGACGCATCTCAGCAACCAGACTAAAAGGGAAAGTCAGAGAACAAAAATAGAGACAGCTAAAAAAATCAGAGGACTTTAGTCGTCGAAGGCCATCTCTTAGCTTAACGGTAATTTAAAAAGGGGGCGGTGAGAGAGGACACGAGGAAGAGGCGTGAAGAGACTTGCTCGGATGAGTCTACTCTAACTCAGAAGGCTTCTCGAGGAGAAGCGGCTGCCTCCTGATAGGGTGTGCTCATAGAGGGGAGATAGGTATTTGGAGGAAAAAACGGAAGAGACATTCAAGGATGAAAAGGTGGAATTCGGTTTTCTCTAAATCGTCAGACAAAGATCTGGACACTTTAAAAGAATCATCGTCGGACCAAGATGAGGGAGTGGAGGTTTTATGATAAAAGAGGGGGCTTTCGGATCGGTAAATAGTCATCTAAGTGAAGCATGATGTTCGGTAATGTTCTGATAGCGCTGCAGCAAAAGGAAAGGAAGGGGAGAAAGAGCAAGGTTTCACCGCGACTAAAATTTTCTCTTTCGGAGTTGGGGGGGGGGGGTGTTTATCTATAAGTTTCTGCTCAGTATAGATCGAAGGGACGAGGAGGAAGGGCTGGAATCAGATCACCTATCCAACACATCCTTACAGAGAAATGCTCCCAATCAAATGGCCTGCATTAATGGGAAGAGACCGAAGAGGGTGGAAAGTGAAGGATAGAGAAAAGAGAAGCGGAAAAGCTGAATAGTGAAAACTTCAACAGCTTAATCATAACGGGGGTTTAACTCCATAAGAGAACTTCCAGGTCAATCCAGACCAGCTCAGTATGCTCCAATCTAAAAATTATAGGTCAGGGAAAGGAAGAGAAGAGGAAAGCTCTAACCACAACAAATGAGGATGTAGTAAAAGAGCGTGGAACCATCCCTTCTCCCATCATTACGCTGCGATATTGCGGAGATCATGTAGAACTGTTGCTAATGTGAAGGAAGGTAGATGAGTTCTTAAAGAGGCTTGATATCCGATGTTCCTTATCCGTCAGTGGTGGCGCGGGTAGCGAAAGAGATCCTAACTGGGGCGGGAGAAACGCATCCCATAACTGAGGGAAAGAGTCGGGGGGGCAGGAAGGGGTGGCATACCAGTGGACTGGTTGGGGTATATTTTACTATTATTAGAAACCCTGTTGGGTAAATTCTCTAAAGACGATTCGGTACATAGAAGGCAACGCTGAAAAGGGAGAGAAGAAAAACAAGTAGGAAAGCTAAACGGGAGATTGGAAACATCTCTCGGGCTCAACTGAACGTCGGGTAGCAGGGAGTCGAACGGAAAAAAGAAAGGACCGGGGAACATCATCTTTCCCTAATCTTGATATTACTAAAGTCACCGCGAGGTCCATCGTGAGCCAGAAAGAAGATGGTCGAGCGCGATGATGAAACACACAGTAAATTATCTTATCTCTAAGCGATAAGAAGTAGAACAGGAGGGAGGGACGTCGAGGAGGTAGAAAAAGATAAAAGATAGGAGGGGGTAGCAAACCAAAAATTGACCTTCACGATACCTTATCGGCTCATTCGACGAGAAAGCTGAAAGGATGTATTCTCGAAAATCCGAGCAAGGGGGAGAATCACCGAGAGATCATGGAAGTGTGACATCTCCTCTTTGACAAATAGGATGCACAGCCGAAGAAGGGTCACGTCTAGAAGTAGGGTGAGCAGACTTCATTCCAGGGAGTGGATTTTCTGGGCGCATCAGGGTGGTTGGGGGACGCATTTAAGGGTTGAGGAAGAAAGTGAATAAGCCAGAGGACGGTCAATGCATGGACTTAGTGCGAGACTGGGGCTGCAAGGCTTGAGGGAAGTGGAAAGTCTATCCCTTTCCCAAGGGGAAGTCGGGGGCTGCAAATAAGGGGAAAGGGAGGACTGATTCGCGGGCGATACTTGAAGTGTCGAAAAAAAATATTCAAGAGCCCAATTTTTATCGTTATGTGGGGGAAAAAAGAAGGAACGTAAAGAACTTAAACGCTCAGAAAGCTTCTGCCCGAAACGAACACTCCTCTGTCCCGCCATCTGCCGGGGAAACTGCTGAAAGATGAGGGGGGGAACCTGGTAGGAGCATTCGTTAGGAAGCAGCAAGGGTAGAATTTCTTGAAGAGTTGTCGCGGCGGGGGCCCACCAGGAATTCACGGCTCGAGAAAGGGGGATATCGAGCCCAACGCCTGGCGGTATAAAGGGAGCAAAAAAGAAAATGGTTCTCGAACGATGTCCGCGAGGGGGGATTTGAACTCCGTCTAAGAGGCGAGAACGAGCCGATTACTGTAGAATTATAAGGGGAAAAGAAGGAGTCCGAAGAAGGGCCAAACAGTAACAAGAAATATTCTGACCTCAATGGCGAACCTTCATGGGGCAGTCGTGGAAGTGGGGAGGAGTCGAGAAAGGCAGCGGTAACGGGGTAAACCTACCCCCCTTTTACCCCTCTAAAGATCCCCAACTCCCTAACGTCCGTATTTCGAAGAGCGTGACTGATTAGCAAAAAAAAAAATCATGGGAAAGAAAAGACAAATAAGAGACGATCCCAATTAAGTAATATTAGGGATCAAAGGCCTGAGGAGGAGGGCGACGCTGCGGCTCGGGCATAAACAGTTCACTAATGGTTGACGAAAGGGGGGGGGAAGCCGATGCGAAATAACATTGAAGGAACCCATCCTCTTGCACTGCTTGAGAGATGGAGAGCTCAAAAAAGAGGTTTTTCCTTAGTTAGGTTTAATGTTAACTTAAACCCAACCTCAACCTGGGGGGGGTGTGGAAATCGTTCTTAAAAGAAACAAAACTGGCATAAGACAGGGGGAAGAGGTGATGAATGGTGCAGGCTAGGATTGCATAAGTAAACTCCTCACACCCTTGAAAGATCACCACCGACACCATAAATATTGGGATAGACTTAAAACCAACGGAAAGTTTCACAAGAAAAGAAAGGAGACTTGAAACAATTGGCCATCAAGAGGGAGGTCTGAATCCACCGAGTGTATGTTCTGGAAATCTTTTCACCAGTAGAGTGTGTATAAACCGTCCTGCACTGTGTGAAGAAGGGGAACACAAGATAGCACGATCCAGGGGGAAGCTATCTATAAATCGGGGTTACAAGGGGGGAGAATTTCTCTACGTCCACCTATACGGCGCGGTTTTTTGAAAACTATGGAAGGAAGAACGGGAACAGGGGTAAGGGGAGTGGGCCGGGGACTCTCTTCGACCATCCAAATTACCCTTATTAGCCATAACAAAAGGACGGGTCCCCTTCGAACCATGGTTCCAAAAGGGCTTTCAAAAACTGAAAATCAAATCCGGAAGAAGGGACAGGGGGGAAGGGTGCTGTCCAGGGAGATTCGCCAGTCAGGACTCGAACATCAAGGACGGATGGGGCTTTGGAATGCTTCGGAGCCATTTCAGATAAAGGGGTCCAAAAAGGACGAAGGGGTGAGACGGGGAAAATTTACCGGTCCTAACGACCTGTCCGGGTGAATCTCATCGAGTAAAAGAAGGAAAGTTTCTCTGTTTGGAGCAGGCCGACCATGGAACCGGGTGTTAAGCCTAGGGTCGAAGGAACAAGTTGGTCGTTTGCTACCAACATCCGGGAAGGGTGGAGGATTGCCTACACAGTTTAGATCTATTTCCGAGACTCGTGTCGGGCCGGGGGGTCGCAGAGAAGCACCGAAAAATACGAACAGGAAAGTAGCCGTGCCTCGATCGAAGCGATATGCAAAGTACCTTTTCAATAACAGGATTTTATTCGGAGATTCTTTTAGCGAAGGGCGATAAAAATTACATTCAGGATTTTTGACGCTATCTGAATCTAAGTAAGCAACAACAAAAGTCCAGGAGACCAGGAGAGAGGGATGAAAACATCTCGGGGCTTGAAATTGTTTCCTGGATCGAATCTGGAAAGAAGCCTCGCTACACCGAATTTATTGAACAGGTAGGAAAAATTGACAAGCTAGAGGGCCCCGCTTCTCCAAAGGCATGGGAATAGTAGAACGTCTCATGCTAACCCGGCTACGGCGAAAGAACTAGGGAGACAAGATGGATTCCAGAAAGGGTCAAAGGGTCCTCCTAAAAAAGGAACAGAAGTGAGCAAAAGGTCATACGAATTCAAAGCCATGGGGGGGGGGGGATGAAAGGGAGAAATCTGATTATATCACAGCCGTGAAATATTTTTAAGTGGGGGGGACGGGTGTGTGACCCCTCCGGCTCGGCGAGAGACAAAGTCAGGGGGAAGAGAGTCGGGGAACGGTGACCACGTCAACGCAGCCTAGGGGCGGTAAAGGGGGAGGAAGAAAAGGGTCCATCACGCCAAACGAAAAGAAAGTCTGGAGATGGGAGATCGACTGGAGAGCAGGAAAAACCGCACGTAAAGTGGGAGTAGAAAATGGGGAGGGTGGAAAAAAAAATCGATGGTTTGGCCCCGAAGGGGAACCGGCAAGGGGGTGGAAAGTAAACGGAAGAGGATGGAGACGCGTCCAACGGCATCACGGGAAACAATTTAGTTCTCGCGAAAGGGGTAGATTTAAGAGCACGAAAATAGCCAACAAAGTGGGGGGGAAAAAAGAGACCGGAGGATCCCTTTGCCTAGACGGGCTTTCTAAAGAGATGACCATGGACAGATTTCCACTACTGTGCAGAGGGGGGAACAGTCCGACAATCCAAATGGGGGGTAAAAATAAATAAGCTAATCGCGTGGTGTTACGACTGAAAAAAGGCAGGGGCCATGGACGAAGAGGGGGGGCAAGGGCTAGTTCTCCTGTTTCTAAGGCTCTAGCAGAATGGGGGTTAACAAGGCGAGAAATTAGCCCATCAAGTAGCGACAAACAATAAGAAAAAAGAACACAAGCCAGTCGGTCGGGTTAAAGAGGGAGGTTGCAAGAACACGGGGGGAGGGGGTTAACGCCAAATATAGGAAACGCGGGAGGGGGAGAGATAACAAAGGTCAGAAGGGAAAGGATGGTTCGGGGGAAGACTCAGCAAGGGAAAGAAAATCGGAAGACAAGTTTCGCATCCAAATTAATTACGAATGAGGGTGGACGAGAAAAGGCAGCGACGAAAAGGAAGTCGGGGCAGACTCAAATCTAGGAGTCAGGAGAGTTATAATCTAGGTTAGGAAAAGTGCCTTGGGCAACTAGCCCGTCCGAAAGAAGGGAGAAGGCGTTGGTGGGGGATGAGGCCGCGCTTTGAAGTCATGGTATTATTCCGACCTTTACAAAAGTCGAAGAATTATCAGACGACAACTCACGAAGAATTGGGGGGGGGGAAGAACAAGGTCAGCTGGGACTTGGTTTCTCCGGCGGAAGGACTTTAAAGAGACTTCCTGAGAAAAGGAATACTAGAAATGATCTTTCTATCTCTGAAGAAGTAGTAGAACTCGAGAGAAGGAATCAAATCTGCTTAGGGGAGAGTTTTCTCACATAGCCGAGGGGAAAAATATAAAGTCCTCTCTCTCGCAAGGAGGTGAGCCGGAGGATAAGAGAAAGCGGAAAATCGTAATTAAAGGATCACCTGCAAATAGGCATAACAAAGAGACCTCCTACGCAGGTGCTCACTAGAAATGAGGAAAAACGAAAATTCTATTTGACGGGCGAAAGAGGTGGGAATCCAGAAGGCTGCCGTGGGCCGGTTAGTCTGGTGACGGCACGGGGAGTTCCACGAGGAAACCTTCCAATTTGAAGATCGGAGGATCGTTGAAAAAGCTGGCTAAAAATCAAAATTATTCAAAAACGGGGGAACGACGCAAGTGTGAGCTATCAGCATGGGTAATGGTGAGAGCGTTGCTTCACTGGACGAACTCCGGCGCAGAGCACATTGAATCTTTGGAAACGGCTTAGGGGCTCAAACGACGCAATCACGGACCCAAAGACGTATGCGTCGCCCAACCAGATAGCGACAAAAATGAGCAACCACTATCGGGAGAAACGAGGCGGAGCCCGACGCGGCCATCTTGAGAAGTTAGTTATAATATCTAGTAACAGGGGGGGGTCGAGGAGCATGGGAAATCGTATGCTTTCAGGGGGGAAGCGCTTAAAATAAACATCAATCTGGTCGCTTCTATATATCAAAACTGGGCAATACGTACGGAGCGGTGGTGGTAGGTCGCTGTCTCTTGGAAAGGGGGACTCGAACAGTCACTTGGTGACGGTGGGGGAAAAATCTGGGGTCTCAGATCGACATAGACAGATCTGGGAATCAGGGCGCAAAATCATATCGCCGCGCTATCGGAGGGAAAGGGGGATCCCACGCGTGCGGGGCGGAGCGGAGCGGGTGGGTCGGGTAATCTAAGAACTTTGGGAATAGGGGGTCGGTAAGTTGTTATTATAGAGCTGGAGAAAGCCTCAAAAGGGGGGGGAAAGCGCGAGTGGACGCGAGAAAATGGTTCGACTGGGTCGAGGTGGGTTACTAACCGTTGATAACGAGGTGCCGGTACCTCAGGACGAAGAAAAGACGGCGGCCTTCAAAGGGGGGCTGCTGGGGAAGACATCGTCACCTGGATCTGGGAGAACACCCTCCCCTTCAAGCACTAATGAGACAAAACAGCCATGAAAGCAAAAAAGGGGGGGATTTGCGCGCCCGAAAAAAGAGGGGGACCCATCAGACGAAAAAAAAACATAGTCAGGTGGATGAAATAGAACAAGAGGGCAAAGATGGGTACCTCCAAACGACTTCAAGGGACTACCGCCAGCTAAGGAATTAAGAGAAAATATCACGAATTATCGGCAGCGTCACGGGGACAGGTAAAAGTCTAGCAAAACAACAAAACTATGGGGGGAGAGAGAGGATTTCAGCCAGGAGACTTCATCGGAAGCTGACGAGAAGGGGGACGGAAAAGTGCCTGGCTGGCGGGAGTGAAATAAACCGCGCCGGAGGTCACGCTGCAGGGTAGTCCAAGGTTCCGTAAAGGGACGTGGAGCTTTAAGACCGGTCCAAAAGGGGTCGGGCGCGCAAAAAAAATCAAGGGGATCGGAGGGAATTTGGGGGCCTGCAGTAGTGGAGAGGAAGGGTCAAGGGGGCGAAGCGAGACTCAGAAGAAGGGAGGAACTGACGGGTATTCTTGAGAGAACGACCTTCACCGGTAGGATGAGAAAAAGGGTAGGAAACAAAGGAGAAAAGCAAATTAAAAGGGAAAATCGAGCGTCTCCGTCAAAGTCGACATGGGAGAAAGAACGATAATGAAAGAGGACCAGAACATGGCTTCCCGTCTTATATTACTAATATAACGCAGACCGAACGGACAAAGAGGGGAAGAAATACCCAAAGGCCAAGTAAGTCCGGCTTAGAGGATTTCAAAAGAAATTGATCGCGACTACTGCGGCGGAAGTATACAGAATCTTTGTCCCCAAACGTCAAGGCAGGACGTCGAGGCCGACAGACCACCTCCAGAGCGAAGATGAAGAACCAATTAAAAAGGAAAGAATTCCCATTATCCGGAGGGGTCCTCTGATATAAAATCTTATGGGATTGATCAGAAAATCCGAAGCACGTCGAAAATAGAACAATATCGGCATGGGACGAAAAAGAGCACCAGCTTATTCATAAAGAAAAAGGAGAGGGACAAGGCGAGGGCACGGTCGACGGCATAAGAGAGGGGGTATGGGGTTTCTTCGAGGAAGACTTTGGGGAGTACTCAAATTATTAGGTGAAGAGTGGTGGGTCGTTCACTGCCGTCCGAATAAGAAATCAAGGAAAACTGTCAGGCGCGGCCGCCCGGCTTTGGAAGGGGGGACGAGGGTTAGATAGGGCTCTCAATTGACCAGGGCGAGAAACTCGAGTCTGTCGGGACGTCCAATATTGACTGGGAATTTTCTCGCAGCCGCTGGGACAGTGGCAAAATAATTCGCCGATCTGACAGGGTTAATCGGGTTTTTTTTGGGAAGATAGGAAATCAAGAGAAAGGAAAACATAGGCCATAAACTTACGGGAAATAAATCCAACTCCTCTCTGCAAAAACTCTCCATTCCATAGGCAGGTGACGATTCGAAAATCGAAAAGTCGAGCACGAAAGTGGGCCGATGAGTCAAGGGAGAATGCGGGGGGAAAAGATGGTGTCTCTTCGGGAAAAAAATTCAAGAAGACGTCACCTCCGCGAGATGAGAGGAGGAGGAGCAATCGGACTCATGGGAGAGGTAGGGGAATACAGTCAACGAACAGATTGTTCGAGATCTAAATTATCCTACGGGATAGAGAGCGATAAAAAAAAGTTTCATAAAAAGGTTCCCCGTATCGGAAAGAGGGTGAGGGAGGGGAAAGACGGGGAAAGTACGAAGGCCAGCGACCAAGGGCGACACAAATTCGGAATAGTGGGGGGGTGCGGCGGGCTATAAGCCGTAACAGGAATCTAAAGCAAAGTGGACCATCGCTGTAAACAAAAAAACTCAAACGTCGACCAGTTGTGAATCTCTTTACTTATGATCTAAAAAGAAACGAAAAAGGGAGAAGAAAGGCGGACTTAATATCGGGAGTCTGCCCCGACTTCGGGAGGGAGGGAGAGGTTCAAGACCCTATTTGGAAAACGGGAAAAATGGGAAAGGGAAAATTGTCAGCCTATGCTACCCAACGTGATACTTTGAGGGAAACAGCCAAATGAAGGGGCAGGGAATGCTACAGAGCAAAATCGGAGGGACGGATTGATTTTTGGGGTATAAGAGTCGAAACCGTGATTGAAGTTGTCGATAAACTGAACGCAAATGGTATGGGGGGACGGTAAGCAGGTTCATGGTTTGGGGGTGACGCCTTGAATGTCATGATGGAAAACAATAAAGGAAAGAAGGTCAACCAAAGAAAACCATAACTAAGGAGAAGTTAAGTAGAGGCCATTTCAAGCAAGCCCGTGCAAAGTCTTCCATTGAAAGAATTGCATATCGTAGTTCAAGGGGGGAGTGGGGAAAATTTGACAAAAGGATCGATTTGCCAGGAAGTTGGGAAAAGGAAGAACCTGGTATTTACCCACCCGGCACGCCAGGTTATCGTCGATAAATCTCTGAAAGGACAGGGAAGGTTCGTTAAATTCGACGGTCGACTCGGTCAAACGAAAAATACGTGGGGGGGGGGTAGTGATTTTTCGGCGAGTAAAGAAAAAGAAAAAAGGTTCCGAGAACATAGTTGGATTTAGAAGGGACGCTGTCAGAATCAAAACGGAAAACCCGGGGAAGAAAAGACCAAACCGGCGGTCCCCCGAATGGGGGAAATAAAAGACATCGATGGGTCGGAGGTTTCAAAACCGGTTCTCGAAAGAAGTTTACGTGCTGGTACCAATTCTCGCGAGGCGAGAAGGGAACCATCCACTACTTAGCATGGGTTCTTTAATTCTGAAGGAACCATTTTCGTCATAAAGTTTCAAAGAAATTTGTGAAGTGGTACCGGGAACGACCACGAAGAAGTGAAAAGAATCTTAAGCTCATCGAGAAGAAGAATTGTGCGGTGTTCGCACACCGTACCTCAACTCGGTTTCCAGCGGAAGGAGAGCATGGATCTAAAGGTGGAGGGCTGTTACTTTACCCACGGTGATGGAGGGTAGGCCGGTCGGGAGACGAGTCGATTGAAGTAGCGCTTCAGGATGGTTCGAGATAGGGGATAGAGAAATTCCTTGTTGCGCCGGGAAGCGCAGATATGGGTACAGGGGGAAAATGAAAAAAAAAGGTGGGCTTCCGGGGGATGGATCGAAGATTCGATAAAGTGAAAAAACAGGCACAACAATTATTGGAAAGAGCTGAATCTACTAATAACACCAACAAAGGAGAAATCTTCCCCTAGATAGAGTGCAGAATCGGAAAGAATCGTGTTCCGTTTCCTGGGAGGCGAAGTTCGGTCAAAAAAGGCGCGCGCACTCGGGATGTGGGAACAAAAAGGTAATTAAAAGTCTAGGGGAGAGAGGCGAACCGGGCGAAACACTAGGATTGCCTTCGCTGGACGGCAAAAAGCGGACGCGCCAGATCAAGGAAGGAGAGTGTTCCGAACTGTTCAGGCCGACTTTCCGCCCTAGGAGGGGCGACACCCGGCACCGAGCCTTTTCACATGAGGTGATCACTGCTTGCTAGAATAAGGTAGATCGGGTGGAGCCAAAAAAGCAGGTCCGGCTTGAGAGGCGCTGATATTCATATCAGAAAAAGGTCGAGTCGCGTCACCCCAGTGTAAAAAAAAACCATGCTCACGGGAGGCGGAGACGAATGTTCCAAAAGAAACATGACCATCCGGAAAGGATATGTCATATCAGACAGAAAGATCAAGTGGACAAGAACGTAAGGGGTCCGGAATGGATCCATGAAAGCACTAAAAAGAAATGATCAGGGTATTGCCCCCCGAGTAAAGCCTTTGGGGGGAGAGAAGGAACCGGTCATCGATTTATGGTCAACCGAACTAAAGCCATTACAATTGAAGTGGGAGCCAGAGATGCCGATTAACAAAGGGGTTTAATCGCCCGAAAGAGAAAAAAGCAAAGTAGTGGGTGTAGGAGACCGTCGAAAGAAATGGAACTTAAGAAGGGATCTCACTTTCACGATACCAATGGAGAGTTTGGCAAGACGGGGCCAGCTACGAAAGGGGTACCTTTCCCCTTCCTTCAAAAAGGACGATATGGACAATCTATGCGGTGATTTTACTAAAAGGCCTCCGATGGAAAAAGGTAAAACTAATAATTTCACTGGGATGGGACTTGAAAATTTAGAAGAGTGGTACGGATATCAGTTTGGTCGGTGTCGAAGTAAGGGAGGGTGAATTATTTCAAGCAGTAGCGAACAAATATAAAAACACATCATATCAAGGAGGAGGTTGTATCGACTATTTGGGAATAACCCAAGGGGGTGAGGGGGGGTTAAATAAATAACTCATTAAAACAGGCTTTTGAGCCGCTCACATCGACTGCTTAAAGCAATGGCGTTCCTAGGTCGCAAAGGTGACAGGGAAAGAAAACTTTTGCAAAAAATATTTTGCAGTGTCGGAAAGAAAAAAAAACAACGACACGAAGTCCAGGCAGACGCCCGAGATTAGACCGATGCGGATCTCAGAATCTAGTTCGTCATCCAAGAGAGGCGAGTCTAATCAGTACGCACCTAAGAGCCGGACGCTCTGAGGGGTGGGGTGGCTATCGTCAGGAGTGAAAAGGGAGGTCACCATCGGTTACAATCTGTCAGAATAAAGTCATCGAACGGAAGATAAAAGGACCACGACTATAGAACTAGTGGGGGGGGGGAGACATGGTGGGAAGATGAGAATCGGGGGGAGGTCAAGGTTAAATGACCGTAGGGGAGGAAGGAAAGATAACACTTCCATCTGAAAGAATCTCAACGGGTAAATCGGGAACTCGAGGGGGGCTGTCGGGGATAAATCGAGCGGCAATCTGGAGAAGAAAAGGCGTCGTGTCGCTGACCAGAAGAGTCAGAGCTGAGTCCCGAGCGGGGACCCTCTCCTATCGCCGAATTGTCTCTTCGGCAAGGGTAAATGGAAGAGCGAAAGCGAGGTCAAGGAACCTTCGCGGCAAACTCCCTCAGGAAAGAAATGGAAGTCACGATGGCGAAGAAGAAAAAAAAGGGAATGGCCGGTGCGCGGCAGAGGGGGGAGTGTGCGTGAATACTGTCTTCTCTTTTTGTCAGTTTAGAAGGGGAAGGTCGAAAAAAATCTCACCGCACAATTTGGGAACATCGTGGCAGGAATTTACGAAGGAAGAAGAGAGAATAGAATTAACCTACCACGACGATTTCGACTTCTAGAGAACGGGAGGGGTAACATCAATCGTTCAAAGAAGCGCCGTGCAGGTAAAACAGACATCAGGTCTACTTGTCTCTGGGGATCAAAGTTACTCCTCCGAAAAAGAATAATATGAGTGACAAACACATCGAGCCCCCTCATCTCCGTACGATCTCAGCGTACTACGCCATCGCGGCCATAGGAAGCGGGAGTTTGAAAAAATATGCAAATGCGGTGGCGTGGGAAGGGGCTTCCACGGAGATGGGTCGTTATGCGCTTGAGAGGAAAAGTGGAAAACCGCATCAAAATCCTCATCACTTGGCTCGCGAAGTCGCGATAAAATGGGGCCTCGTCCTTTTTTGGGGGATCCGCTAGGAGGAGAACGCGTGGATGACAGGGAAGAAAATCACTGACGTGGGATACTGTTACTTAAAGAGGGAAGACCAAAAAAAAAAAAAGTAGAAATTTCGGGCCTCACTCAGGACTCGAAACTATCAGGGGAACCTGGGGGGTTATCCCCGCGGGCGGGCGGCGCGGAGGGGATTGAAATCTAAGGGGTTAGGAGATTTGGTCGGTAAGGGGGGGGCAGTAGGAGAGAGGGAGGCAAATGCTCAACCTCAGTTTATACGCTCGATGGGAAACGAGCGAAAAACAGTTTCGCTTTCAACGTTGTTTTATTATAGGAAAGAAAGAGAGGCCGTTAGACGAGGGGGACGGAAAACGGCGGCTTCAATTGGGGAGTCTCTCAGAGGACTGGGGGATATTCAACAACCAGCCGAAAAGGAACAAACGGAACATCAAGTGCCGTCATTTTTGAAGTGGAAACCCGAATTGGGCAAACGGCAAGATAAACACGCGAAAAAGCAGGAGTTTATGAACGTAATCACCTTATCAGACTTTAAGAAAAAAGGCGACTTCAAGGGACCAGAACCACTCAAGGAGCTCCTCGTAGCTCTGAAAGTGGAGTCTGAGGAGAAGAAAAAAAGGAAGCAAACAACAACACGAGGTAGAAAAGGAGTTTACATCCCTGCTAAGAGAAGACTCTTCCGTAGTTGGCGACTAGTTGGGTTATCTTAAATAAGTTGGAGACCTGGCGGGACGGAATGTCAGGGCAACTCTTCCGCGGTTGTGAAAAAAAACGGGGATCAAGCGCGGGGGAAAAAGTACAGAGATAGATGCCTGTCCAAAAACAAGATTGGAAGGGCGGACAGCCCATCTTCAGTCAATGGGGTGGGGGAAAGGGTTCCCGCCTGGTTGCTCGGAGTGGAATGGGGGGTAACGAAAACTTCTGGTTAGTAGATGCCGCATACAAGTTGAACGCCGTCGGCTAGTTCATGAAAGTCGAGACGGGGGTTCACAGAGGAAAAGAAAGGGATAGATAAACAGACGCTAAGATGCTCGGAAAAAAAAGAAATCTCAACGGAGGGGGCGCATTTTTCTAAAGCTAAGATGAACAAAGGTAAATCATTCATCCCTAATCAGAGAGATGACTCCATCCGCGAAGCCAGAGTTTTCATCCCCTACGCAGGGTATGAAGCGGCCGCGGGGATAGCCAAAAGTGCTCGATAGTCGTCTTCCAGAAAACTAGAAAAAGGACGTTCACAACGTCATCAAAGTCACTCGCACATAAACCGAACTATAGAGGAGCAACGAGTTCCGCTGTTATTACCCATT
>Ga0179593_1583171_pt1 | contig 25045 bp, 18 predicted proteins | sample CZODoug2_1_08_16_FD_185931 | JGI IMG/M metagenome (GOLD analysis project Ga0179593, IMG submission 185931) | Vadose zone soil fungal communities from Angelo Coast Range Reserve, California, USA - CZODoug2_1_08_16fungal (PacBio error correction) | ecosystem: Environmental > Terrestrial > Soil >...
ACGAAAAAAGAGAGGGGAACATTGCGAAGAACGTCGGGAGTTGAACACACAGGATATGAGGGCTTCGCGGGGGAGTTTGTAGTGAGAAATAAGCGGACTCATCCGAAAGAATCTACCTCCGAGTGTCTGGCCGAGCCGATGAAACGGCTGCAAAAAGCCGAAGGAAGGAAAGAGGAGCAAGAAAATAACCACAGCGTGTGAGGGGGGGGGACGACACTCTCGGGAAAGATGTCGATGGGGAGAAGGCATTCCGAACTATTGCAAGCTAGGAAAGGGCCGATGGATCGGGGGAAAGGTAAAGGGGAAAATGCCAAGTGGAGGAATGGAATCTTCACTGATACATAATGGACGCAGCCAAGAGGGTAAAGATGGTGTTTCGCTCTCCACGTCATGGCGCTGGAAACATGAAACGAGTCTCTAAATCGCGAACCGGGGATAACATGGATAAAAGAAAAAGACATGGGGGAAAAAAAAGGGAAAGGGGGACGAACTACGAAGTTGTAACTCTTCAATTATAAGAAAAAAGGGATTGGGTCTAACCAAGGACTAGAATACATCAGAAGAGTGGGATCAATCAAAACTTCAAAACTGAAAAACAGCGGCTTGTTGGCCATACACCCCCGGTCCCAGCCCAACAAGCGCGGGAAGAGCGAGGTTGTCTCGGGAACCGTGAAACCAAAAACACACGAAACACGAGGGAACACGAAAGATAGGACACCCCAAACTTCAAGCCTCCTACTACAGCATGCAACCGACGCGGGAGCGAACAAATTCGACCGGAAAGCGGGTGAGAGCCAGGACTGGTGAAAAAGTGCGGGGGGAGAAAAGAGCTGGGAGCGAAGGAAAGCAACAGTCACATTCCAGAATACTCGGCGGGGGAAGAGCGGCGGTGCGTAGAGGAGAAAGACAAGGAGTGACATTCAGGGTTGATCGATCCAGCGAAAAGGCACAGCCCACTATCATCTAAGGAAAAAAACCTGGGGTTAAGCGGGGGGAAAGCAAGGGGAAACAGCAGCGCAAAATGGAAAACACCGAAGCAGCACTTACCTGAACAACACCCTTTGGAGATAAAGGCTTGTATACCAATGGGGGAGGGGAGTACTTTCTCGAGCCGACAGTCGCGGCACGCGTATCAGAGGGGGACCGTGCAAAACGGGCGGCTGGCCCTCCCCTACAATCTGTAAAACAGCGAGCGTCAGGGAACGGCTCACACGTCAGGCGGGGAAATACACCCTCAAACTCACAAAGGGGGAACCTCCTGCGGAGCACAGAAGAATAAACATCCACAAATACTCACCTAGGCAAGAGGTACTTGATTCCACATCAGAAGGGGGGGGGTAGACCGTATTGGGGTCTGGCAACATTCCCCCGGGGCCCACACAAAAGTGACTATAAACCAATGGAAGCTCTTCATAATGAATTCAAAGCCTTCTCGGGCGTCTAACAGAAGGGGAACCGGGCAATCTCTCTTGGGTCATCAGTAACAAGTTCTCAGGTTTTTGGATGATGCACGAAGGCCTGAGGTTCGAGACTATAAAAAGGGGGGGGTGGGCGAAGGAGAAAGGTTAACTCAAAGAGCTCCAATTTACTAACAATTGTCTTATCAGCTCCGCTGGTGACGGACGGAAATACATAACCACACCTCCTCCAACAATATGGAAACTAACCCACCTGAGCGCAGAGAGGAGTGAACTTCCAAGAAATCAGACAAAGCCAGGGCGAACAAAAACCAGGGCGCGTGGTTGGCTCCTTGAAAATCCCCACCACAATCACAACCAGATGTACTAGTACTTGGCAAAAACAAACGAAAACGCATCCCTCTAGGCGAACAAGCACCCCAACGTCCTTGGGGAAAATGCCACACCATCAGTCTCTGAGCTGCCCAAGTCGAAGCACAGGCCCTGCCACGCGGACAGACCTACCCAGAGGTCATCGGGGAGGTTTCTGTGTTCTAACGAAAGGAAGAAGCGGAGGGATCAAGCAAGGAAAGATTCTCTATCGGCATCCGAACAACATACGGAGAACACAGCGGGTCCGGGGGGGCCCCTCTCCGCCAGATCATCCTTTCGTCGGTCCTCCCCAAAGGGCCAGTACAGCATAAGTCACTGCTGGTTATGGGGGCAAGACTGACAGAGCGGGAACGCTAGTCACACACCCAAGAGGTCGAGTGCAGCCAAAGATCATACGAAGAAGGGGACAAACCTCACGGGAATTTTCCGTTAAGGGCCGAGAAAAAGGAAAGGCCATCAGTCTGGGAAAGCAGAGGAAGAAGCTGAGGGCTAAAACTTTATCACACGCTCTCGCCGGACCACAAACCACGTTCCACAAACCGTCTCGTACCTCGGACTAAGCTCGGAAGTCGGCCACGGGATCCGGGGGCGAGCGGGAGAGAAAAATTGTTACTTCTCTAACCCCTCCTCGTATCGCGCGGGGAAAAACCACATAATACAGAAAGGATGACAATGTCAGGAACAAAGCCCCCCAAAACCTGCGTCCCCACACACCAGTGGCGACACCGTGAATACCCCTCCTGCACTGTCCCTCGACGCACGTACGTAAGCTCGTCAAACCCCACGAGGCGTGAGGGCCATCGAGACGAGAGTCACAACAGCGGCGCCTCGTCGATATCATAGGGGGAAAGCGGTATTTTCTACTCGCGAGTCCGGCGAACCCACTCAGCAGGATAAAGGGGACGCGAACCGCGCGAGGCCGAAATGGGTCCCGAAGCCCCAATGAAGAGAGGCCAACAAAACCCGGTTCCTCTAACCGTTGTCACCTAAGGAAAGAACGCCTAAGGAACGTTCTCCCATCCGGAAATGGACGGTAGCAAGAGGCAGTGGTGAAGGGCGTTACCAAGGTTTGCCCGGGGCCCATAGGAAGATCTGCTTTCGAACGAGCAGGAAATATTTCCCCTGCCTACCGTTTCGCTAATCGTCAGTAACGAAGTGTGTCGCGGAACAGTGGGTCCGTAAACAAGAGAACCGAACAAAGTCAAAAAAAGCTCAAATGGGGACCAAACAAACCTTGGCTCGGTGCCGTGAGAAAAGACCCCCGCCAACGAAATCGAGCCAACCACTAGGTACCCCGCGAGAGCAGGGGGAGGATGTGCACCCGAGAAACACGAGAGCACTAACCGTACACGAGAACTCATTTAACACAATGAAGGGGGCAACCCACAACGAAACGGGGGGTTCTCCACCTCAATAGAAAGTCTGCGGCACTGCCGACGGCGCATACATGTATACCAGCAGACTCCAGGAGATCCATACCGCCCCGCGAATCTGAGCGCCAGCGAAGAAAAGGAGAAATATCACTAGGCGAGCGGATTATCGACTCTCTCCTGGCGGTGCAGCGAAGCCACCCCAGAAGGGAAAAATCAGCAAAACGTCGCAACCATCAACCCCAATTCCCTGTAGAGGGCACAGCGGTCTTTCCGGACGGGGTATATACGGCCATGGCATGACGGCTAGGGGCTAAAGGAGTTGATCAACAACCCACGCGCATTCTACGCCCAGTCTCTTATTCATCCGCTTAAGATGCTCCGTAGCCCCAAGGAAAAACCGGCAAGCCATAACAGGAGAGCAAAGACCCTAGAACGCCCAACTACCTTGCCCACACTCCTGCGACGTCGAACACGTAGAAAAAGGGGCTTTGGAGAGACCTCTTCGGGACAAGATGGAGTCATAGCAAAGGAACTCTCTTTGGATCTTATAGATCCTATCGGATTGAGACCTCCTAAATGGACGGGATGTTGGATCCGAGAAATCTTGTCACTCGATCCATACTCTATAGGAAGGGAGGGAACATTTCAACCAAGCAATCGCATGAAGGTCATAGTATACAATACGAAATTGTGGGAGGAATCTATATGGAGACAAGTAACTCAACATTGAACCAAAAGGACGTCCTCTAGGCAAACATTCCTTTCTATGAAAGAAGGCCAAAAACGGGAAGGTCCGGGAGAAACTGACTCATAGCGTAGCAAAAAAAAAGGGGGGCCGCGGCAGAGGGGTTTTCTTGTGAAGTGATTTCTGTCTCGTATTCGGCCACCGACCGGGGCGTCCTGCCGTTTCCAAAGCACAAGAGGCAAGGAAGTCTCTCCAGCGGATATCGGTGGAGTATCACGTTCTGTATTCCAATCCTCGCCTGGAAGATGCTCGCAGAACAATATCGGGGAGGTTCGTCTGCCGGGAAGCGATGACAGTGAGACTAAGGGAGCAAAGCCAGTCTTTCTCATCGGCCAGGGTACTCTATAACTGCCGCAGGCAAGACCCTGTTTAAGAAAGTCATCCTCGATCTCCTCACTTGCGCCGGTTAGGGGGAACCGAATCAGCGCCTAATACTGCCCCCGGACTAACCGCTAAGACATAACAAAGAGAACACAAAGTTGGGATAAATAGCTCGCCTGCATCAATTGCACAAGGCGAACGCGGTCAGGGGGTAACCAAAAAAGCAGCCAATTCCTCTACCAGAAGAAAATCAAACTCTCCATCAGTGCTCGCAGGGACGGCGCAACCCACTCCCTTTCTCATCTCTCACTTGCCGGCCTGACGAGAAACTGGCCCGTGCGCAAAAATGAAAGGCCAAAGAAAACAACGAGAAAGGCAGGGACTTGACAGAAACGTGTGCAACCGGAAACGAAGCCCCGCCCAACACCCATCTGAATAAACAATACGGTATACGAAACCATGTGAGCGAAGGAGACAACGCCGAGGAGCAAACAACAGCGATCTCAGAGGCGGTTAAAGGTCCGGAAGCGGTACACGAAACAAGGAAGGCCGAAGCGACGATATGGCAGGCCAAAGCCGTGAGGAACACCTTTCTAGCTTGCTTGTCTGCATGCATCTTTTCGACTGGGGGACAGAAACTAAGGGGGGGTGAGTAGCTAGCCAGGTCTTCGGGGATGAATGTGAATAGAAATGAAATGAGCCGCAGCGCGACGGGGGATCCAGACTGCAGCCAACTAGGACCATCGCGAGTATGATACAGCGCGCAGGCGGCGCCTCGAAAGTGGATTGGAATTGAATACCATCCAGCGGGGAGGGGGGGGGTAAAACGAGAGGAGAAAAGACAACCCAGGGTGCGTCAGAAAAAAGACTCGCGCACAAAAGAGGTCGTATCTAGAGGATAACAAGCTAATACTTGCTGCCAGGGTTTTCTCTATGCGCGAACCTAAGGAAGATACGACAGAGACGGAAAAACCCAAGGACGAACATACTACTCCCAAGGTCACGCTAACAAAAACATCAAGAATTCTCTCATCTCCATCAGACGCCCCTCAAGCTCCGCCCGCGCGGGACCACACCATTGCGGCACAAACCGCACAAAAAAAACCGTCAGCCCAAAAGAATGCCGCCTCAGCAAAAAGGAAAAACAAAAACTCATCCAGAGGGGCTGGTGTTTGTTGAGGGGCGTCGAAAGCTCCTCGTAGGGGGCAGCCTACGAAATAAATGCCGATATTTCGGGAAGGAACAGCACCAGCCCAGAAAAAACATCCGCAAGTCGTAAATGCCCTGAACAAGGGTTGACGACTACGAAACAAAAACAAATGCAAGACCATCCCGGGCCAACGAAAGGAAAAATCTCTGGTCTCCGGTCGCAGGCTCGAAAGGCACGCTCCGTACCGACCGGCGCTTGCAGGAGGGAGGAATGCGTAGGGAACTTTGTCGGATCTCGTGCGAAATCTCGTGGACTTGACTATGGCTGCGCGCAAAATAGGAACAAACCTCACCCCCAACCCCCCAACCCCCCCCAAAATACAACACCTGGGAAAAGTCGATAGCATGGCTTTCTGAACTTGCGCTGAAAAAACGCCTATCATTTAACTGGGAACTAAGACAAGAGGAGAAAGGGAGAGAAGCTGATGTCAGGTGAGAGCGAAAGACTCAGTCGAATTCAATACCCTCATATCCGCACCGAACAGAGGCCGCGCGGATTTGGCGCCCCTCCAGATCTGATAATAAAAATAAAACACGCTATCCCGCTCAGCGGCAGCGAATGCTGGGAAACAGAATAGCTGGAAGGAATAAGAGACTCGCATAAAGAAAACCAACCTCTACCCTCCTTTCTGGGGTGCCAGGGGCGCGCGTCAATGGACAGAAAAAAAAAAGGCAAGACCCGATGCAACTCGGAAACTTCGCCCTGATGACAGGGACAGAGCGAAGTAAGTTCGTGAGGAATGGGAAACTTGCGGCGGGCCAATGAGGATGTGAACATAAAGGTTGTAAGATTGGGGGGGCACAGAGAAAAGACCATAACCATTTAAGTACAGGGTGATTGACCCTAAAAAGCACTCGAAACTCCAAAACCCTCTATCCTACAAAATGGGGCCGCGTCACAAGGCCCCATGAGGAAAGAGCAATCCGCCACAACAAGGCTATCCAAGGAAAATCATATCAAACCAAGCAGAACAGGAACGAACCATACACTCGAAACGCCCAAACACGCTCTCCGTCTCCTTCTAACAGGAAAATCCCGGCGCGCTGTCGGCCCGCAGCCACGGGGTCTAGATACACAAAAAAACAGAGTGCGAACAACTGCAGAAAGGGCCGCCTAAAAAGGCGGACCGTAAAAAAACGCCAGATGAAACGCTTGCTTTCGAAGATGCGATCTGCACATGACGGTATATGAGGGAGAAGACTGGGGAGAAGATAGAACAGGGACCTCAAAGGGGGTCAAAAGTGCTTAGACGGTCGAACCGGACTGGGATGGGTGGAGATTAGCCGCTAGACGGATAACGGAACAGGAGCAGCCAGGAACAGCCACAAAAGCAGAAATCACCAACGCCAGATACCAGGATAGGCTTAACCGGCCACACAGAAATCTCCGCGCGCTACTGGGCATTACCCACATGCGCTGATAGACCTTCTCCCCAAGAAACCGCAAAGGACACACACTATAACAACTCTCCAAACTTCTTGTGGACTAGCAATACAAAACGACGAAACACCAAAGCCTCCATCTTTAGACCTCATCAATACGGGGCCTGAAGAACGACGACCTCAAGAGAAGAAGGGGGAAATAAAAAAGAATGGATCGGGGGGAGAGAGGGTAAAGGGGCTAAGGGGTCTTGAAGGAGTCACAACGTCGAAAAGGTTGTTCTTGGGTTTGGAATCCGCATCATGCAGATGAAAAGAACGGACGAAAGGGGGAATACCCCAGCGGGTCGGGGCTATCTAATCCAATGGTATCAAAAACACACAAGCAGCACAAGCCCCTCGCTGGTCAATGCGTTCCCTGCGACGTGGGAGAACAAACGCACTTAGGATGTCGCAGCCAACGAAGACTGGGACACCTTTGCCAACTCCAAACTCGGGGCCGAATCCCCGGGAACCAATACAAAAGGGGCATCGACACGCGTACAACAAGCCACCCGAAAAAAACCTAAAAACGGACAAAGAACAGCGATCGGACCCCCACGTAAAAAAACCCTGCGACGCAATCTGAAAAGAGCAAAGTTTCTAAAAGATCCGGAGGGTTGATCGCCCCTGCTGCCTATGGTGTTCGGCGAGTCGCAAGGACATCCAACAATCCAATCTTCTCAAACACCAGGAAAAATCTAAATCACTCCCTCAAGGAACGGTCTGCAAACAACGAGACCTGAAAACATAAAAACTAACGGGTACCCCGATGCCGGATCCGCCGCACCCACTGCTATGGAAAGAACAAAAACAAGGCATCAAAGGACCAATAAGAAAATTCCTACATGTGTCATGCTACCGGGTAAAATCACAGAATGATAAGTGGAGCAAGGCAACTGGCCAACCAACCTACACAACCAAAGAGAGGACTACAAAAAAGTCGAGACCGGGGGCCCGGAAAACCAAACCCCAGAGACCCTAATCCATTAACCTACGGGAAATGTCCCCCACGAGAAGATCCTGGCTAATCTTCCGAAATAGTCCGGGGAAGGGGGGGGCTGGGTGGGGGACTTCTCTGCCTACATAGGGACAGCTATGAAAAAGGCCACTCACCATAAAACCCTCTGCTATCTGAAAGCGCCTTGCTCGCCAAAAGGTATCCGGCCGCTCTCCTCCCTCTCAAAAACCATCAAAGTCCTAAGGAGTTTCTCATAAGGACAAGGGCGACTTCAAAGAAGGCGGGGAAAACGGGCATACCAGACTCAAAAAAAACAACGGAGGCGCCGAAACAAAAAGACAATAATCAAGGGCAAAAGAAGGTAGACTTCGTTATGCCCTCTATCTAAAGATGATCAGTGAAAACAAAGCGAAGGGAGAGGGTTGGAATCATGAAGCGCCGATCTGAAAAGAAACAGAAATACTACAAAAATACTACACTTCCCAGGTGAGATCGGCCTCTCGAGGGCCAGCGAGAAAAGGAAGCTCACTGTGGAGCGGGGTTGGGGGCGCGACAAGTAGCCCCATAAGAGGCATCAATCAACGAGGAAAGGGGCTAAGATCGCGGCCACTGCGTTTGGGCATTACTAACTACACCTCTCGCGTCCAAGGAAGGCCATCAAAAGAAAGCCTAGTCACCCTTGCGGCCAGAAAGGGGGGAAGACTGAGGAAGGAGAGGCACGATATGGCCGGATTTGAATTCTCGCCTTCGAGCTCAAAGACGAACGGCCAGTAGGGACGTCAAGTCTGTTTTCAACTGTTACGGATGATAGGAAGCAAAAATAAAGCCCGCGACACCATCGGCTAAGAAGGACACCCTCGGGCACGCAAGGGCCTTCCATACACCCCCCAAATGGGGAGGACCCCTCGCCGAGGGGCTCTTCTTCAACCTGAGCTTGCCGGTGAAAAACGGGGGTTTCGTGAGCGGCGGGAAGGGGAGATTGGTCAGTTACTGGAGGACAAAGCATTTGGGAAAGCGGTTTCCCACATGTTGCAACCTAAAAAAGAAGGCATGAGAACACCCCGACAGGAGGGGGAAAAAGCGTCCCGAGAATCCTAGGGAGACAGCTGGGGGAGCGAAGGGACAACAGAACGTCGCTACACAAAAAAGACTCAGGACCCGAAAACGCCGCGATCCCAAGAAAATGGAAGAGAAACCAAAACAAAAGATCCCACCGGTGAGCACCAGGGGGAAGGGCGGGTCTCACAAAACGACTGAAGCGCAACGAGCCACACTCTTACTAACGCCTCTCCCCTCTCTGGATCCGGGGGGGACTCCTCGACAACCGAGACGGACAAATGAGCCTTCAAAGATACTGAGGAAAGGAACTCGAAAGTCCGACAGGGTAGGACAGCACACAAAAACTTCAAAAGCACGGAGAAGGGGGCGGTGCACATTACGTGCGACCCGTCGACATCCATCCCTGAGTGGTAATAATCTTCCCAATGAGACTAAAAACAAACAGCGCAAAAGAGGAAACGAGGTCCTATATCCCACAAAGAACTTGATCGTATTCGGGGGGCGCGGCCGGTCAGCAAAAAAAGACAAAGGGGGGGGCCTAAAAGCGCAAGAGGGAGAAGCAAAACTCTCTCTCGCAAATGAGTGAACCTGCAGTCCGCGCCGTTCTCCCATCTCATGCACACTCCAATCAGCTCGAACCCGTCAGGGAAGAAAGCGCCCGGAGGACTAGGGAGGGGGGGAGAGCTTTTGGTCATAAGCCGGACAAAGGAACACCCAAAAAGCGCGGCCGTCGCGACAGCGCTGGCCGAAAAATGTAGCCACCAACATCCGCAGAAAAAGGCGCCGATGGACAGCAAAACTACATCGGTGGGGGAAGAGGTCGACGTCGGCGACTACTAACGGCAGGACAGTGGCGCAAAAGCCAACCCAATCCGGCGCATTTGCCACCAAGATATTGCGAGGGAACCCAACAGCAACCGCGCTCGGAAGGGATGGCGGCTACACAAACTACGCTGCACCCCCCCTGAATCTACGGGAGATGCAGAGGAGGGTCAGCGAGCTGACGGTTGGTAGAGGGCGATCCCAACCGAGAAAAAAAAAGAGAACACTCTTCCCGGGGAAACTGGACGTCAAAAAGAGGGAAAGAAGGGCCCACAGAAATTGTGAAGAAAGCACTCCGCCAGTCGTCATCGAAATTCCTGGAGTGGACAGCAACGGGAAAAAGCAGGAAAGGGAAAGTGGGGCCTGGAGAAGGGGGGGAGAAATCTGAATCTTCGTTGCGGAAAACAAAGGACGGGTGTTCGGTTACTTGGCGGTCTCGTATTCATCAGAAGTGGGCCAAAAATCGAGCAGGAGACTGCGGCGTCAGGGTGAGAAAGGATCACTATGGGAGGGCAACCCCTCGCCGTCCCGCGGCGCGCATTAGCAAGAAACGCTAGCCTTCGGGGGGAAGAGAAATCGATTAGAAGACACGGATAGCAGAACTCGGGGCGAAAATCGCCAAGAGATCGGCGCTCAGCAGCGCCGGGCAAAAAATAGCCAGAAGATCTATAGGCCCTGGCCGGCAGGTTTTCACGAGCGCGCATGGAAGCCACGGCGAAGGGGGGGAAGAAAAGAGGAAAGAGAGACGACCTTTCTCGTCAGACAAACAGCGGACAATCTCCTACTCGTCTAAGTAAGCCGCGCTCTACGAAAGGAGAATCGAAAACTTAACAAAAGGACGCCAAAGGGGACCGGGACAGGAAGAATCTTCGGACTAAAAAAGACTTGGGGAGGGGTTGATCCAGTACATCTCTAGTTGGCCAATACAACGTCGGAGGAGTCATTAATAATTGGGGGGGGGTAATAGACGTATGGGAATAAGAGTATCGTGCTAAAAAATCCCACATCAGACAAAGAGGGGATGTGGTCCATTTTAGCTCTCCTTGGGAACGGGGGGGAGGAGAGAAGGCCGAATCAAAAATGACGCGTGAAGAAGAGGGCGGTAATAAAGTTGGAGAAAATTGCGAAGAACGTTATTCTTGCTTTTCTGGAAAAGCTTTTCAGGATTGAAAAAAAAAAATTGAGGGGGGGAGGAAAGAAGGCTCGTGAGTAGACGCCTGAAAGGGTCAGCGCATAGAAAAGAATGCACCTTCGTATTCATTCTTGTCATCGCTGCGCCAAGAGCTATCGCGCTGTTGTAGGGAGAGGGGGTATACTTGGAGGGGGAGGTTGATCAAAGAGAGAGAAAACAAAAAATAAATGATAAAATGGGGGGGGAAAGAAAACAACCAAGGTACATCGATGACCGCATCCTACAACAGCTGGGGAGCAGATGCGAAATCGCGGAAGAGAAGAAAATGGGTGGGTGCGGAAGAAGAACTAAATGCGTCGAAGAACGAAGACGAGAGAAAAGAACAAAAAGCCAATCGGTTCACATTGAAACCTCTTTTCTAACACCCAGCATCCCGCGTAAAAGGAAAGACATCTACCTGACAGGAAGAGGAGAATCGGACATTGCACCAAAAAAACGGAAGACGCCCGGCGGGCTCACTGCTACAAGCCTTGAAATCGATTCGAGGTCGGCATTGGGTAGAATCGAGCGCAGTACAAGAAGAGGGGATCCATACAAGGGGACAAGTTCGCCGTTTGACGCACCTCCAGACGCGAAGGGTAGTTAGGGACAGGAGGGGGGGGGCGGGAAACGCGAGCGTGTGAAGGAAAGGCCTTCGTCAATTCAGGGAATGCGCCTATGGATAAAAAAGAAACTTCCTAGAGGGAAGATGGGGGGGGAAAAAGGGGAAATTCTTACGATGACTGGGTGCGATCGCGTAGGCGAGAAAAAGGTTAGCTACTGGGAAGAGGCACGCGAGAGGGGCAAAAGACGCCAGAGGCCATTGGGCGGAATACAAGAGGAGTGGGGAGGAAGGGAAACTCAAAAAAAAACAATCGTTACTGGGAAGAGAGCATGAGTGGCAAGGCGGAAATCTCCGCAGGAAAGCGGCCAAGGAGCAGAAAGAGGGCGGGAGACACTGAACCGCGGAAATCTAGAGGGGACAAGAACTTGTCATGCCGCCTCGATTCAGGAGGAGGAGGAGGTGAACGGAGAGGGAGGGGGTGGGAGGCAAGGTAGGGGGCGCGAATTAATCCTATAACCGCATCAAGCACCGAAAAAATAAAAGTAAAAGCGCTTCTTTGAACTCTCTTTCCCTATTCGATGGCTAAATAAAAGCGGTGAAGAGGACGGAGGGGTGGGGGTTTAAGGAAGAAGGAAGACCTAGAAACATTACTGAAATCCTAAAACGTTTTGCTGGAGTACAATATTCGCGTCGGCAAAGATCAGATGGAGGGGAAGAGAGGGGTACAAGAGGTTGTTGGAACGCAGCTCCACGTCATGCGGGCTTGAACCCGCGAGAACAGGAGGAAAAATTAAGAAGCCAAGACGTGGGGGGGAAAGGGACCAGCAAGAGAGAAGGGGAGGAAACTAATAGCTTGTATCGCGGGCAAATGATAGGGAGTGGAGCCTAGAAGACGAAGAAAAGGAAAAGAACCAATGTGAAGGCTATCAAGGGGAGGATCGGTAGCTTTTTGTCTTGACCACTGGGGAAGAAATCTCTGGGGGGAAACCGAGGGGGGGGGTGGGAGGGGGAACTTACGGACCTGGACAGAATCATGATTAAAAGGGCCTCTCGAAGAATTGGCGAGGGAAAAATACAGACGATTGAAAGGACTGATGGGCTAAAAAACATTCTCGAAAAGAAAGCGGTGCTAAAGAGCCTGGGGGGAGGGACAGGGGGATGAAAACCACTCTCCGATTTTCGTCATAACGAGACAGAGAGAGTAACGGGAAAATCGGGCGAGAAACTTATACTTTTCGACAGTCCGGAAGGGGTTGCTACGTTACCAAGGCCGACTCCGTAGAACCTGAGCAGGACCACAAGAGAGGGGGGAGAAGAAAAAACCAGGGGGGGGGGGGGGTCTAGAAGGCCCTTCAAGCAGTCACCTTGCAGAATCTGGAAGAATCAAACTCATCCGGAGAAAAGCACGAAACCTAAAAGGTATAGGAGGGGGCGGGGTAGAAGGAATGGGTCTAGCTGTTTCATACTGGGCTGTCGATCAGTCAAGGGATAAGGTGGGGGTCTTGGGGGGGTGCTCTGGAGGTCACGGAGTCGAAGAAGGCTGTTGCTAAAACGACATGTTTTCCGCTTAAGCCCCAAGACTCTAAAGAACTCTTCTGGAGGGAAAGGGAGTACAAAGTCGTACTGGGTGGGAGAGAAAAGGTCCAACAGCCTGTGGACCAAACTTCGCCGGGAGGGGTCCATACCTTCCTCGGAACGACACGGTCGCAGGCTCGGAGGTTAAGAAAAAAAAAGGAAAAACAAAGGAAACTCGCGTGGGGCCTGTCCAATTCGGGAATTTCGTGACCAGGTGACGGCACTGCCGGCCGGGGTCGCGAACTCAGAAGGGGAGGGGGGGGTGCTAAGGGAGAGGAAGTATGCAACAAGGAAAAAGTATAGAGAGAGATCAGACCTCTGGGGGAGGCGAACAGAAGATAAAGGAGCCGACCATATTAGCATGATGCTCGGATAGAGGCAATGCCACTTCAGCCAGACGGAGAGGGGAGGGGAAAGGGGGGGGATGGATGAAAAATAAAAGAGAAGGTCGAGACATAAAACCCCGCCCGAAGAACAAGGGCGGATGTACAAGCCGGCCCAACGGACGAGGAGGGAAACACGAAAACGAAAGAAGGGCAATAAAAGAATGGCGGGCCGACGGCCAAGCCCGATCGTAACGGGGAAGTTAATGCTGGGGGGGACTTGTCAATGCGGTGGGAGAAGGATCGAATCGCCTTCCCTTTCCCTCCACATCGGGGAAAAAAGAGGATCGGGTGCAACATCATCGTCATTCGGGGGATAGGGGCATCAGAGAAAAGGAAGAGTTGTGCACAGCAACCAAAAAACGGGGAGGGGGATAAGCCTTTCCAAAGAAAAAGGCAGTAAATGCCGGTAATGCAAGATACCCAGCGGGATTAGGAAGAAAGAGGGGCGCGGGAAATCGGGGGGTTTTTGATAAGGAGCGCAGAGAATGAAAGATAATCCCCTAATCCGCCGGAAAAGAAAAGGAAAAAGATGAAAGGAAGAAACTCGTTCCCTTCAAAACGCCATCGAAGGACCGCGCTTAAGCTTTTCGGGGGTCGGGATAAACGGAGGGGTTGGTAGGGGAAATCGCGATTTGTAGGCGTGGCCAATGTCTGACCGTCGCAGGGTCGGGGGGAAAAAAAAGGGTCCGAGCTGCGAAGTGGAAGGCATCGGGGATACAAGTCCCTCGGCAAGATTTAAGGGGGATTGGAGGGGAGATCCTGGAACGCTAAAAAGAGAGAAGGTTATACTGGGGGTAGGAGGATCGGCGACGATACCGGGGGAAAAAAAGAAAACCCTGAAAAGGGGGGAGAAAGAAAAAAACCTCTAAGGAGGACTTCATCACAGTGGGAAATCGAGGTGCAAAGGGAAGTAAAATCTAGCTGACCGTTTTGAAAATACGTGTGGCTGTTCAAGAATAAGAAAGGGTTCAAGCCTGGCCTGACGGTTGAGTTATGAACGCCCGAAGGTTGGAAGGCGGGGACAATTGCATTGTCCGTCGAAAATGGACGAACTTGGGAAAAGGAATCAGGGAAGCTTCAGCGGAGGGCTTGGTTAGTTGAATGGGGAGCGGTAAACCCCATTGGGGGGATGGAGGTGGTCGAAAGACAAACCAGCAGGATCCGGGGCGGTAAAAGCAGCGACCGCAAACCAAGACCCAAGTAGTGGGGGCTCGACCGGAAGAGGGGGGCAGCGAGACGCAAACCAACCGAGGAAAAACTGAAGAGAAAGCTTGATGACGAGGGAGCCTCTCCCTATTATTAAGATGTCCATATTAGAAGGGATCTCTCCTAAGAAAAGGCAAAAAAAGGGGGGGGAATTAAAAACTACAGAGGAAATTACTGACGTGGATCGAGTCTCAGCGCCTTAATGAAATGTCCGATCTCAGGCTCAGTGGCGCAGAAGCAGAGGCATAGCCGATATTGAGGATTCGTTATGTAATAGAACCGATAAAGGGGAAATAAACCGCAGAGGGCAACCGACCATCACTCTTCGTGCAAGCGGGAGTGCCGCGAAAGAGAGGGTTAGAGGCTAAAGAAAATGCCTCCAGCAACGAGTTCATGGTGTAAGGCGTCCATTCAACGCGGTCTTTTTCTTTTGCTCCGGTCGTCGAAGAAGTAAAACCCAGAAATGGGGAAAAACGGCAGGGGGAACGTTAAAAAACTGAAGGAGACAACGCCGCGTATAATAAACCGACCCAATGGTGCGTATAGGAGAGGAGTCCAAAAGGGCGGGGAGGGAAAAGAGCAGCAAAGAGGAAAACTGACGAGAAAACCGTCGGAGGGGGGCGAGTACCTCTCTCACGTTTTGTCCTGTCTTTACCGGTCCACGTCTTGGGAACAAGGGGGTGGAAGGGTAAGAACAGTGGGGAAGTGGCTCGGGAAAAAAAAAGCGCATTACGGCGGAAGTGCAAACTTAAAACCCTACTTTTGCTGCCCAGCCAGCGATCATGGAACGCGCCATTAATGCGGAAAAATCACTGAAGGGAAGAGAGGCATATGCCTGAAAAAGGTTGTGAACGAGCTTGAAAAGACAGGAGCCTGAGCCCGGTCCCTAGCTCGTCCGCGTTGGCACCCCCGAAAGCGCGGGAGGGGACGTTATTGGGATTGGGTGCTGAACGTGTTCATGAAGCTCAGCGGCTGGTCATTTTCAACACATTAGGAAGGATAGAGGACGCAGAGGGGGAAAGGCTCCAGAGAAACTTGAGGGAACCATCAGAGAAGTCGCGCATGCGCCATGAAAGCATCATCCGGGAGAGTGACGAAAGAATGACCGCGAAAGGGAGGAATCCCACAGGCATCGGCGGATCGAAGATTATACTTCGCGTTGGCAGAAAAACGGGAGAAGCCCTGGGGCAAAGCGGATCTCAAAAGTAATGAAGGGGCCCGAAAAAAGAAAAAAAAAACAGGAGACCGAAGGCTAGCCGTCGATCTCACCCATGGGATTCATGGAAATCGCAATCCAGGGTGGAAAAAGGACGGCTGGAAGGGCTGGAAGAAGGGAACAAGGGGCCTTGACAAAAAAAGTCAGGGGGAGGAAAACGGAATCTCTTCTTCAGTAAAAACCGCCTGTCGTATCAAAATGGGGGGTGTGGTGGGGGGTTCTGCCTGAAAAAAAGGGGAAATCTGGGGGGGGAAAAAAAAGGCGAAGCGGTAGATCATAAGTAGGATGTTAAAAGCGAAAATTGGTGGACTCTAATCCTGAAAAAAAAAAACATCGTAATAGATGATCATGACAGAGGCGGCCCGTCCGGCGCAATCGGCGTTGCTTTGGCCTGCCGAGGGGCAGCAAGAAAAGGGATATTAGGGAAGGGAAGTGAGAAGAAATGATGCTGTTTAAAAAGAAAAAGTAGACTTTTTCCAAGGAGTAGAAGGGGCTGTTTTGGCGCTTCTGTCGGACTTAGAAAAAGAGCCTTCTCAAAAAGGCCCAAAGCGGAGGAAGAAAGGTGCGGAAATATTCAAAAGAGATGGCGCGAGTCGGAGACGTCTTTCTGTCTTGCACATCTCTCTCAAAAAAAAAAAGGGGGGGGGGGAAACAGGGGGAGAAAAAAACAAGAGGGAGAACGAATGCTCCGTCAAATACAAAAGGGGGGGGGGCGACAGATTCGAAGCACCCTACAATACTACGAGTTTCATGTGGGGGGCTAATGGAAAACTGGCATTCTGAAAAAGAAAAAAGACGGAAGAAGAAAAAAAAAAAACCAGCGGGCGGGAGAAGAATGAATCGGTTCGCGAACCCTCACTGCAACCTTCATCGGCACTTGACATCAAAGTCAAGACCTAGACTTAAACTCGAAAAGCAGTGCTGGGGAGAAAGAACTCTAAAGAAAAAAAAAGTCTAAGGCGTGCAGCAAGAGGGCCATGGAGTCGCAATCTAGGATTTTCGTGAATGTGGAGAGTCGAGAGCGCGAATACTCAGAAGAAAAGAAAGATTATCAGCCTCTGCCTGGGGGCGACCTCCAGCTATCTCTATACAGGGAGGCGAAACCGGAGAGACAATGCGTTCAACGCCCCGACGCAATAAGGGGAAACAACTAGGGAAGGGGATGTTCTTGACAGGGCTGTAAAAACGCTACCAACGGGCTCTAAAATCTTCTTAGGACGATGAGGCAGGGGCCTAGGAGTAAAAGAGTGGAAAAAGGGAAAAAAGGTCCTAAGAGGGTCGAAGTTTCGCAAGGGAAGACGGCATGCGCATAGGGCAAAAAAGATAAAGGGGAAAACATCAGATGGAAAAAAAGGGGAGGAACGTGCAGGGGAAACAAAAAGGGCTATTCCACGCGAGATTCCTATGGGAAGTGGGGGATAGAGCACCGGGCGTCTCGGGAAGAGGGAGATACCGAAAGGAAAAATGGTATAAATAAGGTAAGAGGCGAGAGGTAGCAAATTCTCAAGCCGTGACGGCGGATGATTGCACCATCAAAAGTAGAGAAGGAAAATAAGCATGGGTCTCGAAAGGAATGACTCGAAAACGTCAAGGGAAGCTAGTTCAGTAATTACTAACTATCCCACCTCAAAACGACAAAAGGAAAAGAAAGGGGGGGGGGAGGGTGGCGCACGTAGGACGATGCTATGGTCTGCAGGGAAAGCAGGCCTACTAGATGTGGGCACTAGAAATAGCACATAAAAGGGGGAAAGATCCGGCTGTGGGGCCTAAGCATTAATTGCAGATTGATATTGGATGTGCGGCAGCCCTTGTTCCTATGGAGGTGGGGGAAAAAAGCACGAAAACTAAAGGACTTCGAAATGGTCTTTTAAGCTCGTCCACGTCCTTAAAAATAGGGATCTATGAGAAGGGGAATGGACTAAAACCAACGGGAACAGGAAGGAGAGAGGGGGGAGCAACTAAGGGACAGTAAAAATAGGTCAAGGAGGTCAGGGGGGGGCGACTTGGGTGGCAGACGAGAATTCCAATGGCTGTGTCTGCGGAGTCAGGCGCGCTGGTCAGAGAGGTTTTAGAAAACTCGAAAAGGAAACTTTTTCATCACCTCGAAGGGGGGTTGAGGGAAGGATTACAGCGGAAAACCTAGGAAACACCTGACGTTAGGAAGGGGATAGAGAAGGAAGGGTCAAGGGGCCGGATTAAAGGTTAGAAGCTCGAACCAAGATCGAGCTTAAAGAGAAGCGGGTTCAAAAGGATTGAGGGGAGTGGGGCCTAGGGCGGGTGGAATCTCCGCGGTTCGAGATCCGCTCAACGAAGATCAAAAAATCTAGATGGGAAAAGGCTGAAAAAGATAGAGATGCTATCTGACCGGTAAGCAGCTTAAGGAGGATCGGAAAAGAGACATGCGGTGAAACACGAATCGGAATCACAAAATGTTGGAGAGAAGGGGCCAGAACAAAAATGGCGCAGATGAGGAAATCTCCTCCAGGAGGGATATCACGACGCATCAAGCGGGGTCGCTGGGGGAGGGGGGGGGGGCGAACTGGGACGTGCAGGAGCGGGAGGGGGTCCAATTGGGACGGCGCAAAGGGGGGAGGGGGTGAAAAAAGGAGGAAAGGGAATGGACGGAAAAAATAAGTGCACGAGTGGTTGGCGTAATCATACTAATGGAACCCCCGAAAAAAAGGAAAAAATCTAAAAACCAGACCATGGAGGCTGTCCTGGAAGGGGAAAACAAAAAGGCAAGGAGGTCCTGAGGTCATGCAACATTCACTTGGTCACGGCCTTTGCCAACTGAGGGGAAGGGGGAAATCCACAGCAAAGAAGCAAACCGAAGTAACCTGGAAGAGAAAGCAAGCTCGGGGTGAAGAAAAACAGGGGCGAACCAGTACGGGCACTGGTGGGCCATGGAAAAAGCAAGGAAGAAGGGTGAAATCCAGAGTAAAAAGGGGAAAAAAAGAACAAGTTCTACAAAAAGGATATCATAGCCCGATGGTTACTATACCTCATTAACAATCCTAGAGAGGAAAAAAGGGACAGGGGGATACTATCACCTTCCAGAAGAGCTGCGATTCGGGGCTTTTTTCCCTTAAGGAAAAGAGGAGAGGGTAAGAAAAAGAAGAGAGACCTCGGAGTAAAAGCCAAGAGCACACCCGATCCCGAAGGGCGTTCACTGGGAATTCTATGGAGGCAGCGGGACAAGGAGGGAGCGACAAAAGGGAGGAAGGGGAAGTCGGTTTTCCTGCATAGTTGGGAACAATCACCAAGGCTGATCTGGATAATAAACAACAAGTGAAAAAACATCTAGCGTCTGTACACAATATCAAAGCCCTAAGAAGAGGGGATAACAAAGACTGAGGACTGGAGAAAAGTTATAGAAGAAAAACAACAAAGAAGGAGGATGGAAAAGAGGGATACATTCAGCTTGCCAAATGGGGATCTTCTTTATCTAGCAAAGATGATAGGTGGAGGCAACTGGAAAAAAAAAAAGAATGGGGAGAAATAGGTCAGGAGGCGGCGAGCGGTAGCCTCTGAGCTCTCTCAATGACAAGCACTCCACTGGACCAAAGGGATCCAGGGGAAGATTAAAACGACTTCCAATTCTCACACTATGGGGGATCGGGGTGACACTCCGCTTGCTTGTATCCAGTATTTCTCAGTAGGCTTTGAACAATGTGTCTAAAGGTCTGCAGTATTGAAGGGTCCCATAACTAAAAAGGTGACGGGGAAGTGAGGAGTGGAATGCCAGAAGAGTCTCACTTCAAGGTCCTGTGCGGCAGGATTAGGGGAAGACTTTAAGAAGGAAAAGAGAGAAGGAGGAGCTGTGGGGGAGAAAACTGGGAGTTGAATCGAGAAGCTCTTCTAACCACCCAGACGGAGGCGGGCCGACAGAAAAACTGAGAATAACTTCATCAAAAATTAAAAAAAAAAGAAGGGACAAAAGGGGCGCGCCTGGGGGAAGGAGGGTATAGGGGGCGCCGGACCGCACGTCAGCCTAATGACGGGGACTTTATCACTAAGGCAGGGGGGGCAAGGACGTTAAGGGGATTAGAAAATCATGAGAACGTTGAGGGACGTCATGAAAAGGGAAGAGAAGACTTGGCCTTGGGGACATGGCGATGACCCATTGGTAGGAGGAAGTTTACGCAACAAAAACACGGCGACGCCGCGTAAATGAAATTTTAAGAAAAAAAAAAAAAAAAAATTGTAGACGGGGTGCTTTCGCGCAACGAAAAATCAGGAAGAGGCAGCTCAAAAAAAACCTCTGATACCAATCATCGGACCATGAGGGCGGCAGGGACAGCTCAGAAAAGGGGAGAATTTCTAAGATCAAGTGAAAAGGCGATATTTCGTACGACCAGCAACAGGGGGGGGGGGATTCAGAAAGGGGCTCGTGAGCGGTATCGATACATCATCTCACTGTTTTAATTTAAATCGTCATCAGGGGAAGGCTGAAAGAAGAACATGACGTATGTGAGAAGGGGAAGGAGAGGAGAAAGACGCGGCGGCAGAACCGTAAAGACACAAACCAGACAAGGGACTGCGGAAAAACAGGGGGGGGCTGTGAAAAACGTCGGCTGGGTAGGGGGGTCGAGCTTCGCAAAGTAGCATCGGCATCCGGCCGGGCAATTGGTCAGATCGTCCAGAGCGAACGCGGCTTGGAAGAAGTAGAAAGGAAGAGCCTCAAAAACCACATAGCGGCCCATAATACATGTAAAGCCCACAACGCCCGGCAGACGAGCCGGAAAGCTCATACACCGAAAAAAGGGGGAAGGAAGGAGAGACTGAAGGGAGGAAGGCGAAAAAATAGGTAATTGAAGGGAGGGGGCATAACTTGATTGCTCGACCCTCGCAGAAGTAATGGAACGTTCTGGAAAAAGGAAAAAAAACACGAAGGTTAAGGGGAGAATAACGGGGGAAACCTGGAAGACCGAAGAATACGTGGGAGTGCGGAGTTCAAAACCATCAAACAGATTGGAAAAAGGGACCCATCAAAAACTGAGGCTCAATGAAGGAAAAGTTACTCCGACGCCGGCATCGGCATACGGAATTAAAGGGGCTGCGTGGAAAAAAAAAGAGGAGCTCTTCCCAGGATACGGAACGCAGCGTTCCCATAGGAGGCGTTAAGCGGGGGGGGCGGGTGGAGAGGAGGCTGGGGAAAGGTAAAAGCTAAAAGGGCTCAGGCAGGTGAAAGAAGGCACCCAGACCAAGCTCGCAGCGGGAATAGAGGTGGCTAAAAGTAGCCCCATAAGAGAAGGACCTATGACTCTGGCCTCATCTCCTTTCGTCGTTAGGAATTCCTTACTTCGGACAGGAGTATATCCAAAAGAGATGAGAAAGATGGATAGAGCCAATTAAAGAGAGCGGGGCATAAAAGGGGAAAGAGAACTAATATCTAGCTCCTTCCTGGAGAGGCTAGGTGTGAAAGGAAAATTAGTAAAAAAAGGAAAATAGGATCTGAACGCTATCTTAAAAAAATTGGGAGTCATCGACAAGCCGTAGACCTTCCAATCTACCGGAGGACTATCATGACAGCGCAGGTTCAGAAAAAAAAAAAGTCGCTAAAAAACCCAGGAAGGGTATAAAAAAAAGTCGACTCCTGGAAGGCAGTCTGGAGACTTGTCAGTCACTGCGCGAGCTGTACGCTACACGTAAGGAAAGATTCGGTCTTGGAGGCCCATAGAGAGGGGGGAGAAACCTCAAAAAAAAAAAGAAGGAAGGGTGGAAGTGACTCTCAAAGAAAAAAAAGAGCGAGCGGAAGAGGGCCAACAATTTCCATACCAAAAAAAAAAAAAAAAAAAAAACACCAAAACAACAACCCACGCGGCGGGAGTAGGCGGTTGATGCATTTGAAACTGTTATTCGGTTAAAGGCGCGGGCAGGGCCATGAAAAAGAAGGGAGGCGGGGAGAGAGTGCGAGGGGGGAGGCGAAGACTTCAGAGGGGGACGGGGAGAAACCTCGTTATTCCTTCGGGGAGAAAACGCAAATAGATCCAGCTTCTCGGACGTCGAGAAAAGAGGAAGAGGGCTGGGAGGTATAAGAGACTAAAACACACGGGGGGGAATATGGGGGATCACGACAAGACGAAGATATACCTCCTGCGGCAACAGCTCTATTTCCTAAGGGAGCTAAACACCACTCATACGCGGACATGGGGTATAGTCGCGAACCAACTAAGAGTCGGCATAGAAGACAGAAAAGATCCTACTCAAAACCTAGTCTGTCGCCACCTGGGATGTAGAGAGACTAGCATCCCGATTCCCTCGAAAGGGGAGGAGGAAAGTCGATGAAAGCCCCGAAGAAAAGGGGAGGAATTGAGGAGGCCAAAAGACTGACGCCATAGTGCAAAGGGACGTTTCCGACGCAGGAACAAGGACTAGAACAGAAAATATGAGGGGTCCGTTATTTGATAAGCTAGTCGAATCAGAAGAGAATCCATCCCTACATTTAGCCGCCGATGGAGGAGGGGGGGGGGGGGTGTCTCACCGTAAAACAAAGTACTTCAAATGCAAATAACCTTATCAATTCGGGGTCAGATCTCCCTAAAGCAGGGTAGATCAAGGGAGAAGGAGACATTTACGGGGGCTCTTATACGCAATTAGATACGAGGACTATGAAGTTCGTGTCTCGATGCACAAGGAATAACAAAACCACTTTGTAAAGGAGCGCGTATAAATAGGGGCAAAAAGGTTCCTAGGCAGGCTTCTCTCTTGCAACACTCTCCTGCTAAAAATTGGGGAAGAGGGGGGTATAGTAAGAGGGCGGGCACGGAATGGGAATCGAAGAAAGATTCCTAACTGGTTAGATCTCCCCTATTATCATATGGGGGCAGATCTCAGCAATCTAGAAAAAAGTTTCTATAAGTACTATGCGGAGCACGTGGAATCATCTTACTGTGGTGTCCTCATAATGCTGGAAAAAAGGGGGGGACCGCTAAAAGGGAGGGCTTTAGTGAGAAGAATCGTTTAAAAGGTTAAAAGTGCAGGAAGGCGTGATAATTAACTAAGTAGACGACAACACCGACCGCTCTAAGGAGGGTTTCAAGTGGCTCTGGGAGGGGCACTAAATGGTTAGAGCTCAGGAACGTATTTTTGCATCAAGTAACCGAGCCGGAAGGGACTTAAGGATCAGGCAAGGCCGGAAAGTCGGGCGGAGTGCGGGCCAATGAGAAGAATGGTGAGAAGCCAAATAGGGGTGGGGTCTTGGGGGAAGGTCCAAAGAAAGACAAAGCATCGGGCCTTGAAACCTACCACGTCTTAATCGACGCATATAAAGACGGGGACGGAAAAGCCAACGGGAAGATTAAGAGAAGAAACTAAACGAAGGCTGATATACTCGGCAAATGGAATAATTCTTTCGCAAAATAGCCGACGAGAGCCACAGGAGGAAATTCGGAGACGAAAGAGGGAGCAAGTAGTTGGGGAGACTCAGTAAACGCTCGGGGGGGGAGAAAGGGGGGGGGTTGTGGCGGCAGGGCGGACCTGAAAAAAAGCACAAGAAGGAAAAATAACGGAGGTGATTTCAAGTAACATGAAGGTAAAAGGGCCTTTTTGCCGACTGGTCTAGAAGGGAGACCCTGGGGCTGAAGGAAGGGCAAAAGGGGGTCTTCGAAACAGGGGATGGTGGGGGAGTGGGACTTAAGAATCTCCTATGACATCTAAAGACCAAGTGAAACGGACTCAATATAAGAGGAGTCGTAAAATTCGATTATTATCCGAGCTGTATCCTTCTGCGTTATCAAAAAAAAGCTTCGATCTATCCGGAAAGCGGAGTGCACACGAGCATCTAGAAGAATAACACAAGGTTGCTTTGGGCCGGCAAAAAAGGGTCACCGGGGGGAAAAGGGAAGTGTAATAATATGAAGTCATAAGATCAAGAAAGAATCAATCGGGGGGTACGATTGTAAATTTTTTTCTCTTTAAAGCGTGCAGCTCGTTAAGGGAAGCGCCTAAAAAAAAGAGGAAAGGGTTGGTCGGTAGAAAGGGAGCGGCGTCGCCGGGGCATGACTTTTTGTCGACAAATATCCAATTAAAGAGAAAGGAAATCAAGCAAAGAACAAGATCTGTCTTGAGGGAGAAAAAAACATGTCGGAATGAGTTATACTCAACTTGGAAGGAACGCATGCCAGAAAGTTCTTATAACGGCTATTCATCTATCATCGCCAAGGCGGTGCTACCGGTGGGGGGGAACTTAGCCACTAATCGTGAGGGGCAGTCCATAAAAATGGAGCACTTTCTACCCAGTTTATTAACGGCACTGCCGGACATCGTTCGCGAAAAAAAATTTTTTTTTCGCCGGGAGAGGAGCAATGAGAAAATGGGAAAAAAATATAAGGCAGAAGGGAGAACTAAAGTGACGTCGCCCGGCGACAGACACTCGGGACTAAAAATAAAAGAGGCGAGAAGGGAAAGAGAGACGGAGATAGTAACCATGAATCCAAAGTGTAGGAAGAAAAGTTGTGCATGGGCATCCCTAAGACCAAGGTTCGAGGTACATTTCAACCATTCAAAGAGACGCGAAAGGGCGAGGAAAAACAACTTCTTAAAGAAAGAAAAAAAGGGAAGATGTTTGCAGAAGAATGGGGGAGAGCCCGGAGGCCACCACAAAACCCAAAACCCCAACAAAAACCCAACAAAAAAAAAACGGTAAAAGCGAAACGGTCGTCTCTGGGGCTCTTTTCTGCTGGGTGGTACCCTGCGCGCGCTATGCATGGAAGAGAGGGACATAAGAAGGCTGGTTGATCCAAACGCTGACCCGCGGGCTTTCAAAAAGATCAAGACGTGCGGTAAAAGTACCGGGCGCTTGGAAAGGGGAAAGAATGTGAAGAACAAACAACGGAGGTATGGAAAGAAATACATCGCCGTGCCCAAAATGAAAGGGAAGGAAGGGGAAAAGAACCATGATCGGACAAAAAAAGGAGAGCGGGCATGAGTTTTGAACCTGCAGGAGAGAAAAAAGGGAAAGGAATCTCGAGAAGGAAACCCACACGCCAAAAGAAAGGACGATCTGGGCTTCCTCGTCACTCTACTTCCTCGCACACGAAATCAAGGATCTGGGGGGAAAGTCCCGACGGGGGAGTAAAAGAGACTAGGGGCTTTTTTGAAAGGAAGAGAATTAGGACAGGTCAGGAAGGGACACACCACCTTGAAGACCTAAAGGGGGTGCTACTTTGAAGGCCTCCGAAAAGGAGTCCTAATGCGCGGACTAGGGGAAGATTGGAATAAAAGGG
>Ga0179593_1781932_pt1 | contig 25043 bp, 40 predicted proteins | sample CZODoug2_1_08_16_FD_185931 | JGI IMG/M metagenome (GOLD analysis project Ga0179593, IMG submission 185931) | Vadose zone soil fungal communities from Angelo Coast Range Reserve, California, USA - CZODoug2_1_08_16fungal (PacBio error correction) | ecosystem: Environmental > Terrestrial > Soil >...
GGGGGCGACTAACTGGAATCGGAAAAAAAAAAAAAACCTAAACGCCAGGGGGGAAAAAAAGAAGGACCGCGGGATCGAGGCGGCACGATAATAAACATAAGGGAGAAGTCGCTCCGCCAAGAAAAAGTTCGTGAGGTTAAAAAAGAGACTAGAAGCGGAAGAAAAAAGGGGGGAAGGGCACAAAATCTGTCATCAAAAAAAGATTCGCGGGAGGATTCGAGTGCCGATAAAAAAGAAGGCTGTTCAACAAATAGACCGAAGAAAAGAAATACTGGCTCTCGAAAGAAAAAAAACAATCAGCAAATCCTTCGAAGGGGGAAACTAAAACCTCGACTTTTTAAGACACAAGCGTGCCGAAAAAAAAAAGGGAAAAAACGATCAAAAAAAAGGGGAACGCCGAAAAAAGCCCTCGCATTCACGCTATTGAAAGTGTTACGCCCAGCAGAGAAAAAATGAAACGCGGGGAACTGGGGGGGGCCAAAAAAAAAAAGGGGGGGGAGGGGGAACAAGCAAAAAGGGGGGCTCGAGAGGGCTATCTGAAACCAAAGGGGTTTTGGCAGGAAAAAAGAAAATCGGCCATCTACTAAGGTGCTGCCGTTGCTGGTCCGAAAAAAGAACAAAAAAAGTCGGCAGAGGGCAGTGAGTAAGGGGGAAGAAGAAAACTCTCTTCTTGATTACCGGGGGTAGGGAAATCTCGACTGGGGGCAAAAGAATCAAAGATCGTTGGGCAGGGGGGGAAGGAGAGAATCATTCTGAGCTTGTGGAGTCGAAGAAAAAAAGGAAGGGACGACCGAAACGGGGGGGGAGGTCAGAAAAAAGGAAGCGAAAAGAAAAACGGAGGAAGAGGCGCGACCATAATTTCCACTTCAGGGGGGGGGAAAGGGGGTTCTTTGGTGCAAAAACGAAAAACAAGACAGTGGGGGGGTTGGGGGGGGGAGGGAAAAAAAAGGGAAAAAGGGGAACCGGAGGTGTTCAACCTTGGGGGAGATGGCTTTGAGAAAAAAGGGAGGGGGGCCAAAACACAAAAAAGGGGGGGGACACGCGATCGGGAAATCTTAGGAAAAACTACCCCAAACAACGTCTCGAGCGGAAGCAAAAGGAAGTAGGGGGAGGAAACGAAAAAAAAAAAAAAGAGAGGAAAAATCGCGAATCAAGGCGAAGAAGGGTGACGCGTGCAGCGTCCAAAAAAGAGTCCGTCAAGGGTGGCCAGGGAAAAGGGGGCACGAAAAAAAAAAAAAAAAGAGAGAGCTGCGGGGAAACATCTGTCAGAAAAAAGGGGAGGTGAAACTTCTCGGACGGGGGGACAAAAGGAGCGCACGGGAAGGGGGGTGGGGGAGGAAAAGAATTCGGAAGGAACTCCCAAGTGGGGAGCAAAGGGGGAACCACGGAACTACACTGCGCGACAAAAAAGGGGTCAGTCTCGGAGGGCTTGACCAAGGTGGGAGCGAAAGGGGGGAAAACGGGAGGGGGGGGAAACTGACGAAGAACCGCTACGAACCCGAAGCCTCAGGGGTAAACCTGTCTTGTGGAGGGGACAGGGGGACAAAAAAAAGGGACCGAAAACAAAGTGGGAAGGTCACGGAGTTGCGGGAATTCTCCCTTAAAAAAATCAGCGCGGTGAATGGAGGAAATGGGATGAAATGGGGGACAGGGTAGGGCAAGAATCATGGGACTGGGGAAAGTCGTTGCAAAAAGCGCCCAAAGGGAGGGAATTCGAACCCACAGGGAAATAAAAAAAAGGGGAAAAAGCAAAAACCAAAAACTTGGTTGACAGTAGTCAATGAATCTCAGAGTGGGGGGGGAAGTAAAAAGGGGGGGGGAAAAACCCGAAAAGGGTACAAAAAAAGGCTTAAATCGCCCTGGGAGGAACGCGTTGCTGTTCAAAAGAGAAGTGCGCACTCAGGAAAAAGGCGAGAGAAAAAAAAAGAAGCAAAGGGTCAAAGAGGGGTGAGGTTATGAAAGTGGGCTAATGACAGGGAAAGTGGGGTGGTAACAGGGGGGGGGTGCAAGATCACACTTGAAGTGGGGAACACAATCAATTGTTAGGGAAAAAAAAAGAAAAGAGGGGGCCGGTAGAAAGAAAAAGGTCAAGGGAAATTCTGAAGAGAAAAAAAAATGCACTAGTGGAAATGATGGGGGGGAAAAGGAAAAAAGAGTGGGAATTTGGAGAAAAAAAAAAAAAATTATGGCGATTCCTTGAAAGTACACCGAATCCAGGGTAAAGACTTGGAATAGGGGGGGGGGGGGTGTGGGAAAGTGACTTCATGTTCCATCAAAAAAGGGGGAGAACAAAAAAAAAAAAAAAGGAAGCGGGAAGGACCTTTTAAGATCAAACTCTAGACCGACCGATTGGAAGATGCCCAAAGAAGGTCAGTGCTGGGTGCTGTCGACAATTTAAGAGAGGTAAGTGGCAAAAAAAAAAAAGAACCAAGAGGCCTACGCTGCAACAAAAAAAAAAGAGGGTCCAGATAAAAACACGTTTCCTGCCTAAATGTGGCGACAATCACACGGGTGAGCTAGAAAGAACGAACAAATTCCTGGATGGAAAAGACGCCGTGGATGAAAAAACGGAGAAAAAAGAAAGAACCGCTAATAAGAAGGGGGCCTCTTGACAAAAAATGGGGATGTGGTCAGTCGGGGACCAGGAAGGGAATTCATTGGGGGAGGGGTCTACCCCAAGAAAAGAGATTGAATGTGGACGATATTCTCGGAAAGAATCGACGATCCTTCCGGTAGAGGGAGAAAAGAAAGGGGAGGGTTCTGTCGGGAGATAAAGGTCTAAGCAAGGGTGGCCAATTCTAGTCGGGGGGAAAGTAGGAACTAATCTACAGAAGAGCAGTTTGAAAAAAGAATCATATCTTCTTACTGGGGGGGGGGGGGGGGTTAACAAAAAGGGGTTTCAAACCCAAAGGGGAGGGAGAACACGGTAGAGTCGGCCGAAAAATGTTCCACTTTAGTTAGCGTCCTGCGAACTGGAGAGGAACCAGAAAAGGAGGGGGTAATGGGGAGGGTCTCCAAATTTGCGACCACACGAGGAGGGCCAGAGAAAGAAAACTTGGAGTTTGCTAAAAAAAAAAAAAAAACAACGGGGGTGGGTCGGAAGGGAAAAGCTGTGTCCACGAAAAGAAGAAAACGAAAAACCATTTCTGGGGGGGACAACAATGGAGGAAACAAGGGGAAGAGAAAAGGAGGAGAAATCTACAAAAAAAAAAAAACAACACCTTATGGGAAAGGAGAGAGATATAGAATACCGAGGGAGGATTAAAAAATGGGGGGGGCTTTACTCACATAGGATAGGGAGAGAATACAGAACAGGGAGCTGAAAGGGGGAAAAATAAAAGAACTGTTAAAAGGGAGATCATCCTCAAAAAAGAGGAAGGTCGCCATGCAGCGCCTTCAAAAAAAAGGAAATGTCTATCGTAAGCGGTAATGCTAAGAAGAGACGTAAGGGTGGTCGACGCAAGACGCCAGTCCTGTTTTCCAGGGGCCCTCAGGAAAAAGGGGGAAAAAGCCTGGAAATTCTGAAGGAAGTCTGAAACTAGGAAGAGGTTAGTGCGAAAAAAAAGCATGCGTCACCAGGGGGGGAAGAGCCGCTTACGAAAACCCATCTACCTTCCAAAAGAAAATAAAAAAAAATAGGAGTAAGAGGACTCTTAAGAAAACAAAGCCATCAAGGGGGGGAAGGACTACAATAAGTAAAGGGGTACTTAGTAATGAGCGCAAACGACTAACCCACAATAAGGGGAGAAAGGCGGAGAGTTCAAGAAGGTACAAAACATTAAAAGAAAGAAACTAAGAAAAAAATGGCTGAGAGAAGGGGGGAAAATTGTTCCGAGGAGGAAAGAGCAAACTGTTTAGAGCGCAGGCCGGAACGTTGTTCTTATCGGAAGAGCGGGGCGGTCAAAGTGGGGGCAGGGAAAAAAAAACACGAGCGGAAATGGGGGGAAGCCCAAAAAAACATTTCGCGAGGGGCCCCCATGCCGTGAAAAAGGCCAGTCCGAGAAAGAGGAGCAGAGACAAGGGAGCCGGGCTTTTGAAAGAAAAGTCAAAAAAGGGAACAAACTCCTATCAACAAAAACCTTATCCCAAGAGGAGGAATCCACGGTAAGACCGACTCACACAGATCGTGCCATGTTCCCCGAATCCAGTTTCAAAAGAAACAAATTGGTTTCAGCCGACCTAGAACGTGGGGTACCGGGTTCACTACTCATGCAGCCTTCAAAGAAAAGAGGGACCGCATGGCAAAGTAAAGGGACCCAAGGGAGCTGAAGAAAAAAAACAGTTTTGCACCAGGCGTACAAAGTCAAAAACAAGTGCATATAGAAGCTCGCGAAACCTGGGGTGAAAAAAAAACAGAAAAGGGAAAGCTGCTCGCCTGACCCGAGGCGAAGAAGTCCTTGCATCAGAGGAAACACAAAAAGGGCGTAGAAAACGAAGAAGGGGAGTATGAGGGAAGGCGGGGAAACTCAAAAAACACTGACCAAAAGAGGGGGGGGGGAAAAATGTCTTGCTAACTGAAAAACAACATGGGGGTGGGGAGGGGACCGCCAGAGGGTCATTTGAAGTGGAAAAAAAAAAAAAAACTAATTGTTGAAAAGCCTTAAAAGGAAAAAAAACATGCTTACAACCTGCAAGGGGGGGGCTGCACCGCGACTGAGGGAAAAGGGGGGCGAAAGTTATCAAGGTCAAGGGGCAAAAGTTGCTCGGCAAAAAAAAAAAAAAGGGTGACCTGAGGCTCAAAGGTCGAGCTTTTTAGGAGAGAGTCGAAAAAAGCGCCGAAATGATGAAAAAGGGGGCGGAAAAGACCTGAAAAAAAAACGAAGGGGCCGGATGTCCGGGTAGGCTTCCCAATCAAAAAAAAAGTGGCACGGGTGGGGGGAGGAGGGAAGGATCAAGAGAAAAAACGGGAAGGAAAGACTCGTTGGAAAAAAAAAAAAGTTTCGCTCGGTGAGGGGGGAAATTTGGGTTCGCGCCTAGATCTCGAGAGAGGCGTGCCCCTGCAAAGGCCAAACACAAGCTGGGGGAAAAGGAACGGACAGAGAAAACCTTGCTCGAAGGGGGGGGAAAAACTCGCGATAAAGAGGCCGGCGCGTCGAGCCAGAAAAAAAGCGCGGATGTGTTTTACGACGTCAAAGAAAAAAGCGCTTCGATACTCAAGGAAAAGGGGGAAAAGAGCGGAAGACGATGTGAAGAAATCTTGATAGAGCCGAAGACCACACGTGTGAAAAAAAGTGCGCCGCGGCAAAGAGGGACAAAGCCACGGCCAAAAACGAACCGGCCAGGGGCACGAAAGAAAAAGTGGAAAAAGGGAAAAGAAGTCGGGAAGAAATACTTCTTACGGGAAAAGGGAAGGAAAGGGTTGAGGCAATTAAAAGAAAAAAAAAAAAAAAAAGAAAAAGAAAAAAAAAAAAAAAAAAAGGCAACAAAAAAAAAGAAAAAAAAAAAAAAAAAAGAAGAAAAAAAGAAAAAAAAGAAAGAAAAAAAAGAAAAAAGGAAAAAAAAAGAGAGAAAAAAAAAAAAAAAAAAAAAAGAAGAAAAAAAAAAAAGAAAAAAAAAAAGAAGAGGAAAAACCAAAAAATCGAAGAAAATAAAAGATAAAATAAAAAAGAAATAGAAAATAAGGATAATAAGAAAGAAAAGCGAGAAAAAGAGAGAAAAAAAGCAAAAAAAAAGCAAAGAAGGGAGAAAGAAGGGATTAGGGAGAAAAAAAAAAAAGGACGAAAAGAATATTAAAAAAATAAAGTAAAGGAGAAAAAAGACAGGGAGATGCCGAAGGGCAGAGGAGAGAAATAAAAAAAAAAACTCAGAAGAAAGAGAAGGGGAGTAAAGAAGAGACGGAAAAGAAAAGAAAAGATGGAAAATGGGGAGAGCGGGCAGAAAAAAAAGAAGAAGGAAAAGAGAAGAAAAAAGAAAGGAGAGGTTGGACCGGTGGTGGGATCGGACGGGTCGGGGGGGGGAGGGGGGGGGGGGGGACGGTGGGAGAGGTAGATGGGTACAGATAGGGTGTGGGAGGGGGGGTTGCGGGGGGGGGGGTGGGGGGGGGCGTGGGTGGTGGGGCGGGGAACGGAGGCGAGCATTTTCAGCAGGGCAAAGTGACACGGGGCTAGCATTGTGGGTCGTAGGATAGGGATGAGTGGGAAGGGAACAAAGGGTTGGCACAGGGTCGCTTTAGAATCAGAGCAAGTTCAGGGGGGGGGAAAACGCCAGGGAGGGAAAGAAATCTCGGGAGGGAAAAATCGTAAGAAGGAAAGGTCCGTTGCGAGTAACCTCCTGACATCACTCACGAGAAAAAAAAGGGAAAAGTAGATGGTCCGAGAAAAATAATTTAAAACAAATTAGGCGAAAAAAAAAAGGGGGGTTTGGGCGCCGAAACCTCACGAAAAAAACCAGGTCACGCTTGCTTAGGAAAAAAAAACCTGGGGGGGGTCCATTCGGCAAGGAGAGTTCAAAGGGGAGGGACGAAGCGAGAGGGGGACCTTCGGGAAAACTAGCGTGGGGGGGGGGGGGGGGGGCCAAGAGGAAAGAGTTCTAGGGTATTCCGGATGCGACGGGGGGGAAGCCTTGGAAAGCAAACGGGCCGTCGAAAGAGGAGTCGCAGAATGGTCGAGATGATGTAAAAAAGGGGGGCCGGCATGTGGGTCGGACCTCAAAAGGAGCGGAATCTGCACCAGAAGAATGATGTCACCTTCACTAAAAAAAAGGGGGGGCAACCTGTCGCGGGGGAAAAACCGAGGAAAATCCGGAAACTCGGGGGATCTGTCACGGACGTAAAAGAAGGGTCTCATACGCTGCAACGAACGTAGTCCCACAAATCAGAAAAAAAAAAAACAAAAAAACGGAGGAGGGGCGAAGAAAGGCAGTAGAAAGGGAAGGGTCTACAGCAAGGGTGCCGAGCAAAAAACGTTCTTGAACCTCTCAGACAATGGGGAAAAGGAAGATGACGGGCGCTATAAAAAGGAAAAAAAAAACAACGTTTGCACGTGGAACGGGGGAGAATCGATCCTGGGCTCGCGAAGAAGGAGGAACACAGGGCCCGGGAACGGAGAAAGGGAGACTTCGGAGGAGACCAAAGGGTTCTCGGGAACGAAAAGAAAGAGAAGTCCCTCTGCCTCTACTTCCTCTTCTCTAATCAGAAAAAGAACATCCGCACTCCTACGGCAGAATTGAAAGGAGTCGGGGAAAAAAAAAAATCTTAAAAAAAAACGCCTACGCGAAAATAAGACGTTGCTAACCAAGTGGGTGACGCCAACAAAAAACGTGAGGAAGGGGGGCGTCGGGGGGGCTTAGTAGCAAAAGAAAAAAAAGTTGAGTAATCAGGGGGGAGAGAAAGCAATTTACTCAAGGAACCAGTCATTCCAAAACAAATCTAACGAAAAAAAAAAGGGGGCGGGAAACGGGCAAAGAACGGGGAAAAGGCGGTGTCGGAAGGGGGAAAAGACTGGGTGCATGCTTATTGGAGCTAAAGGAGTGCGGGGAAACGTTTAAACCGAAAAGTCTGGGAGGGCCCTTGCAAGAACCACGCTGCAAGAGGGGCGACAGTATAGGGGAATGCCTTCAGAGGAGAGATTCCTTGAGGTACAGGAAGAAGAAAGAAAATGCGCGTGAGAAGAGAAAAGAGGCCTAAACTGCTTCAAATGTACAATCAAGGGAAAAAGGGGTCAAAAGATGGGGGGTGAAAAAGAAGGGCTCGGCGAAGTCACTGCGAAGTCCCCTGAGGGAGGTTGGTTGGGTAAGGGGGGGGAGAGGGGCTTGGGGGGAGGGTTTCAAAAAAATCGCTTCGCTCGGGGAGGGACTCTTCCCCGAAAAGACCCTCCGCGCTTCTTTAAAAAGGGAAACAGTGGTCAGGGTACTAGGGAAGGGTCGTAAAAGATCTCAGGGAGGGAAATCTCTGGAAAGGGACGTATCGTAAACAGTCGGATCGCTTTCAGCAGAAAAAATGCTAGCGTTGTGGGTCAAAAAGGGACACAGAGAGAAAAACATCGTATGAATAAAAAAGACAAGGGGTCTAAAAGAGCTACGTGGCGCAAAGGATTGCCGGCCAAAGGGGGGGGCGTTCAAAGAAATTAGGCAGGGAAAAAAAAAAAAGTGACGGCTGGGAAAGAGGAAACTCTCGGCACTAACCAGACAGATGCTTTTTTCAGAGAAAAAAAAGCGGGGGGTCAAACCGAGAGGGACGCACAAATGCAAAAAAAAAAAAAAAAGAAGCACCGTCATCAAAACCCACGGAGACCCTCACGTAAAAAAAGTAGGTGGGTTGACTCAAAACGCCCTGAAAACACTGAGGGAAAAGAGGGTTGCGGGAGGGAACAAACCCTGTACTTCAAGTCGGGAGGGAAAGGGAAAAGCTGAAGGGTCCAGGCTGAAAAAGGAGGCGCGCCGCCCCAGTGTTATTCTAAAAAAGAAAAAGAAGGCCCCCAAGAAAAAAGGAAGGATCAAGAAAAAAAAAAACAAATGCGTGGGGGAGGGGAGCTTTTTGGGGAAGGGGTTCAGAGTCAAAAAAAGTACAGCCTTACTAGCAAAAAGGGGCTCGACTGGTTCAGGGGGGGGGGAAAAAGGGCCCCAGTTCAAGGGGGAACTCCTCGAAAAGAAAATCGCTCTGGAACGTCTGCTTCTGCACCGTTGGAAATATTGCGGAGGGGCGCCTTGGGACTTGCAACGACTTGTAGAAAAAAAGAAAAACAGCACGGGGGAAAAGGGGGGAATCAAAAAAGGGAAAGGGTTCCAGCGGCGTCCGTCTTAGGAGAAGGTCAAGAAGAAGAGTGGTTCCACACGAGAAAAGGAAAACAAATGTCTTCAGCTTTACCCTTTAGGGGGGACCAAGGAGAGGCAAGTCGGGTGGTTGGGAGGGGGGTGTCGGATACAAAAAAAAAAAGTCGCGAATCGTGAAATAACTTAAGCGGGTGGAGAGGATTTTGAAAAGGGATCATCCACCAAAGAATCGAGAACCCGGGACCTTTCCTAAGAAAAGAGAACGCCGCTTCTGGCGCCCGTGCCCGCCAACGCGGCGGACAGCAAAGTCAAACTGAAAAAGAAGCGGCCATGGGGGTTTCAAGGGGAGGTCAGGAGGGGCAAAGAAAAAAGAACTCTCTTGGGGAAAAGGTACACTCTTGAAAATAACCTATTAAGAAACCAAAGAGGGGGAAAGCGGTAAGGAAGAAAAAATTGTTTATCTTGAACGAAAAAGATAAAAAATATGAGCGACTAAAAAAAGAAAAAAAACCCCAGGGGAATTTACGGAAAGGGGAAATGAAAGGAAAACCGCAAAAACAAAAAGCAAAACTCCCGGCGCCCATAAGATGAAGAAGGAAAAAAGGGGAAAAACGGGGATGGTGTTCGTAAAAACCGTGCGGCTCAAGGGAAAACTAAAAAAGGGTTGAGAAAACCCCGCAGGGGGAGGATGGCTTTGAGGACGATGCAAGAGAAATCATCAGAAAAAATCGATGCGTGCAGGGGGGGACATGTGCGTGAAATGGGCGGTTCGAATCAAAGAAAGGTGACGCAAGAAAGGGGTCAAAGACGAAAAATGGACAAAAAATACGCTTTTGCCTACATGCAGGGTGCAGAGAAAATCAAGGGCAGAGGGGAGGGGGATGGGGACAAGACCGGGTCCTGATTCATAAAAGGGAAGAAGCGAAAAACTGATAAAGGTAAAAAAGATCAGGGGAAACTCTTGAAAGGGAAATTTAAGGCGGTTTGGGAAGCCGCCCCTCCATAAAAATAACTGGGCTGACGAACCTAACAGGGGGTAATCGGCGTGTGGAAGAAAAAGGTTTACCCGCAGCCCGGTCAAAATGGGGGGGCATCGGCAACGCTGGAACGCAGAAGAAAAAAGTATCAAAAAAATTTTGAATTGGAAAAAGGGGCGGGGAGAAACTGGATGGAGATTCTAGAAAGATAAAAACAACAGGAGGATGAGGAAGGGTCCGCAAAGCCGCAGGGGAAAAAGGGTTTCCCAAAAACGAGGTTTAGACCTGCGTGAAAATGGTGGCGATGACGAACTCAGCGAAAGGGGAACCGCAAGGGGGAAAGGGGGTTCGAGAAATAGCGGATGTTTCGAGCGGCCAAAAGTCAAAAAAAACCAGTGTCCAACGCTAATGGGTTCCAAAAAAGCGTGAAAAGAGGGAAAAAAAAGTTTTTCGAAGAGAGAACGTGGTCCTCCTCAGGCGGTGTTAACGACCCGAAGAAAGGGGACCTGAGCGGACACAAACCGGCATGAAAAGAAAAGGAGTGTCGGGGGGGGCACGCGCAAATCACTCTTGGACAGCCGCTTGGACGCGGAATCGCAAAAACGGCTACACTGGCACCCTAACGAAGAGCTCGATGGAGAGGAAATCCATCGTCGTGAAAAAGCCATCAGCAGGGAGGGGGTCGGGGACAATATAAAAACGTAAAGGAGCTATAAAGGAAGAAAAAGGGTTGTAAAACGATCGGCGAGCGAAGAGGGAAAAAACTTACAGAAGGATCCTCAGAAAGGAGGCTTGAGAAAAAGAGGTCGCATGTTCGCTTCAGGAAACCCGGGGTGCGAGACCGTAGAAAGGGAACGTGGTCAGCGAACCTCGTGGGAGCAGCTGGTCCGTGGAGCCGGTTCAGGCAAAAAAAAGTCGTCAAGGGGGGGGAAAAACCATCACCAAGACGACCGCCTCGCGCAACGTTGCTTGCACAACAAAAAAAAAAAAAGGGTGAGTAGGGAACTCCGGGGGGCTTTTAAAAATGTTCTGGGGGAAGGCACTGCCAAACTCAGAAAACTCCCTAATAAAATGGCACGGCAGAAACGGGAAATTAAAACCAGCCAACGGCACGCGAATCTGAAGACGGGGGTCAGCGTAAATCCAGGTTCAAAAAAAAAAAAATTTGTGGGATTTCTGGGGAAAGTGAAAAATTCCGAACAAGAAAGCCGGACAAAGAGACTTGCACCCTGGGAACCAACTCGAGGAAATGACGCAAATCCAACGTCGTTTGAAAAAAGGGAAAAAACCGTAGGAGGGCGCGAAAGGAGGGTTCACCAGACGGCAAAGAAGCACACGGAACTAGCCTTCAAAGAAAAAAATGACCAACCAGACAACCTTTGGAAAAATAAGCAGAAAAAAGCGGGAAAAAAGGGGGGGTCGCCCCCTGCCTCCAAAAAAGCACTCCAACGCTTTGCGGGCTTGCTACTGTCACAAAGGGTGTCCGGTGCAACACAGGAGCGTAGGTAAAGTGGGGAAAGGGTGCGGGAGAACTTAAAAAAGAAAGAGGGGGAACTCTGAGGGGGAGAAAAACCGCCTCTATTGAAAAGAGAAAAAACAGATTGAACTCGTGAACTAGCCCAAGGGAGAAGGGGGGGGTCTAGAAAGCCATTGGGACAATGAAGGGGGAGAGCTTTGTCAGAAAAAAAGGGGGGGTCTGCTTTCGTCGGCTCGCGCGCGCAGGGCACTGCAAACGTTTGAGGCCCCGTACAAGGAAAAACTCAAAACGGTCAAGAGAGGATGCGTCATGGGGCGACGCACCAAAAATCCACGTGCGTGCATTCGATGTCGAAGTAGGCACGAACAAGAAACGACGAGCGCTCCGGACCTCTTCGGGATACTATGGGGCCTCACTAAAAGGAAAAAAAAAAAGGGCTTAGCGGAGTGACAGAAAGTGCCGCAAAGTGCGACTGACTCAGGGGACGAAAACGCCATAAAACCATCGACTGAAAAAAAAACGAAAGGAATAGAAGAAAAAAAGGGAAAAGACCGCGCAGGGGGGGGTGGAAAAACGTCGCAGTTAACAAAAACGGGCCTTTTCTCGAAAAAAGAAGAATCGTCTGCGTCGGGGGGGAGGAACTACCAAGGGATTGGAAAAAAAAATGGGTTCTGAATCAGAAGAGACCCATCACGTTGAAATCCAATCAAGGGCCCGTCCTAGAAGGGGCAGAACCCCTCAAGGAGAGCCGAAAGGGAAAAACATGACAAAAAAAACGATGGAAGAGGCTTCTAACGGAAAAGTGGAGGAGTTCGGCCTGCAAAAAAGGAAACGAATTACTTCTAGTAATCGACAAATGAACGCCCAGAGTAGGGGAAAGGAAAATGCAGGGGACCTACGCAGGAGAAAAAGGGGATCAGCGCGAGTAAACGACAAAACAGACCCTCCGCGAGCTCAAAAAGAAATGCCCCCGCTGAGCCCTCCAGAAAAAAAGGAAAAAAAAACAGGAAAACGGCTCTGAAAAGAAAAAAACACATGTGGGCTGGGGGGGTGAGGAGAGGGGGGAATTGAATCCTAAAAAACTGGCGTTCGCTCGAAAAAAAAGGTAGCGAGAACATAAAAACTTGTCAGGAAAAAAAAAGAAAAAACGCGAGGGGGACTTTGCCAGGGGTAAAAATACAAAAAACCCTTGGAAAAAAAGGTAGGCACGCGAGATTTCTCGAAAAAAGGACTACACGGAAGCGGGTCATGGCCCGAGAGAAAAGCGTGGGGGGGAGGGGCGTGGGAGGGGGGAAAAAAAAAAATCTTCTCGAGCACAGGGGAAAAGTGTCGAAGACAGCGGGCAAAGAGTAGATTTGCGTCGCACCAAGCTTGGTAGGCGGCAAATCGAGAAAAAAATGGCAAAGCCATGGTGCAAAGAAAAAAATGCTGCGGAAACCAAAAGAGCAAAGAAAATCGATGATGTCACCGTAAAGAAAAGGTGCCGGTGTGCGTGAAAATCTGCACAAGGGGTGGGGGAGATCCTTGAAGCCGGCGCTCAGGCGAACGTCCAAAAAAGGGAGAGGAAGCGTAAAAGACCGGCGGCCGCAGAAAAAAAACAGGCCTCCTGGTGCAACAATCTTCTCCGGGAGGAAAAAAAGAAAAGGGGGGGGAACGAGCTCGGGGGTGCACGCTCGCGGGCGCCAAGGAGTGCCGAGCAAAGAAAAAGGCGACTAAAAACCGAGCTCAAGGTCTGAGGAAAACGCGGTGCAGAGAGAAAAGAAAAAAAAAGCACCCGGGACACGGGGGAGTGAAATCAAAGAGACGATCTGTGTCGAAAGCAAAAAAAAAACGGGTTGTTAGCAAAAAAACACGAACATCAAAGGGGGAGCACGAGGCCGAGGAAAAAGACGCTTTTCTCGAAAAAAAAAGAGGGCAAAAAATGCAAGGGAGAAGCTTCGACCTCCCGGCTCGCAAAAAAAAAAAAAAAAAAAAACAATCGAAAAGCCGCACGCCTTCAAACCAAAAAATGAAGTCCGTCAAAAGAAAGGACCGAGCTTAAGGAAAGGGGGGGCAAAAACCACCCCACTACTGCGAAAAATCGGAGAGGGGCGGCCTACTTGGCAAGGGGAAAAAACAAGCCATAAGAATCGAAACCCGTGTGGTCGGAAGAAAAAAGCCAGGGGGACGCTACAAAAAAAGGGTAAGGAATCGTGGATGGGCGAAAGGCGTTGAAACGCAAGGGACAGGAAGAAAAAAAGAAAGGCCAGAAACGTAACAGCAAAAAGTTCATATCCACGAAAAAATTCCGTAGAGTCGTCGGCAGTGCAGCGGGCACAGCATGCTTGAATCACATTGCAAAAGGTGAAGGAAGTCGCAAAACGCTGATTCAAGGCACTGGAGCCAAGACGTTCGAAATGGGGGAAATGAATGAAGGAGAAAAGGGGAAACCGTGGGCGCGGGAAGTTCGAGGCGAGCCTCAATTGTCGTACAGGGGCAAAAGACCGCGTCCGTTCGAAAAAAAACCCGACGCCGTGATGGTCGACAATCTCCGGAGGGGGGGGCTAATGTTTGCATTAGAAAAAAGGGTAAAAGGGATCGGGGAAAAAGGGCGAAAAGGGTCTCCCGCGCCGACGGCGCTGGGGGTTTCAAACCGGAATAGGCAGGAAATCAAGGGGACCCAGGGAAAAAAACTCGGGCTGACGCGGGGTCGTGTTCGGCGCCTAAAACAAGACGAACCCTCCGCGCAGGAAAAGAGCGAACCGGCAGTGGTGGGGGACGGAAGGAGCGCGGAAAAATAAAGCCGGCTTTCACACCGGAACAAGATCGAAACAGTACGAGAAGGGGGTGTCCCCTGCAGGTAAAAAAGGAAACAGGGAAGGGTCGCTGTGGGACAAGGGCACGACCCGCTCAACCAGAGAAAATGAAATGAAGTATGCTAAGGGAAGGACCTTCAGGAAAGGCTCCTCAAGGGGAGCCCTTTTTTTGAAAAAAGGGTTGGGGGACACCTAAAGAGGGAGAATCGTCATGCAGTTGGGCGGGAATACCCACAGGAAAAAACGCTAAAAACGTAGCTTTCATCGAGCTCGGCGTCAGGGGGGCGCCGAAGGGGCAAAGCTTACGGAGCAGCGGAAAAGGGGACCAGAAGCATACACGAAAGAGCGCTCAACCGAATGAGCTCAAAGGACAAACACTGTGCGGGAAAAGAAAAAAGAGAAAGAAAAAAAGGGGCAAAGGCACGGAGGAGAAAGGGGAAAAAGTTTGTGGGGGGGGGGGGAAAAACACGGGAAAACCTTCAAAATCAGCGGGAGGTGGGAAAAACCAATGTGAGGCCGGTTGACTTGGAGTCCTTTTCAGGGAGGGACCACAAAAGTCGTTTGAAAAACCACACAAGGAAACACTGAAAAACCGGAAGCACGAAGGGTTGGGGTGAACAGTAGCAAGCATTCGTGCAGCAAAGCGTTTGGGGAGAAAAACGGGTGGGGAGGGGGCAGGGGGGAAAAAAAAGGTAGCCCAACATAAAACGCTTAGAGCGCAGGTCCGTTTGCTGCAACCTTTGCTGGGGAAAAGGAAAAATGCCCAGGGGGCAGAAGAAGAGAATTGGAGAACGGTGGGGGAGAAAAGGGGAAAAACGCGGAGCGGCAAAGGGAGATGCACGGTCGACGGGTGAGAATGTGCAAAGAGTACGGAGGAAGGACAGGGGAAAATCCAATCATGACCAGCGGCAAGAGCTGGGGAGTGCTGATGTTCGTAAAAGGAAAGAAAGGTTGGATCAAAAAAGAGGAAAAAAAAAATGCGAGAGGGAAAAGTTCGGGAAAAAGGATAACGATGCTCCGGGATTTGCCTTATGGACTGCCGAAAGGGGGGAAACCTTAAACTTTGGGGGGGGGGGGGGGGGGGGAGATTTTGGATGTCCCCCATCAAAAAAGCGAAAGGTCCCGAAAAAAACCATAAAAAATCGGAAGGGCTGTCTAGCCTCAGGGACCACTTTGCGCTCGGAAAAAGTCTCGGCGCAAAAGGGGAGACGGTCTGGAAAAAAAAAGGGGGTTCCCAACCGCTGAAAAAAGACTGGGATCACAAAGGGGAAAAAAGCTTAAGAAGAAAAACTTTCAACGGGGGGGGGGGCTCAACGGCGAGACAAAGGTTGCTCGTTTACACAAACAAGAAAAAAACGCGAAAACAGCACGAGCTTCGGGAAGGGGGCAAAATCTTTGGCGACGTGAGGGAAAACGCGCAACCGGGATTAAACCAGCACATCTGGAACCGGGGGGGGTCGGAAAAATTTTTTCCAGAAGCTCCAAGGGATCATTTTTTGATGTTCGACCCAAAAAAGAGAAAAGGGTGGCATTTTTTGACGAACGGAAGGAAAGGAAAAGACAGAGGAGACGACCTTCGCCTAAAGGGGGGGCATGTAAGGATGGAGCGTCCGAAGGAGAGAAAGGAGTTGAAAGCGAAAAAAGGGGCCGGAAGGAACTAATCGACAATACAAAAAAATTGGCAGTCAGGTGACAAAGGGGAAAGCTGCAGGAAAGGGCTCTGGGTACACACAACAGGAAAAATGAAAGGAGACCGGGGGAGGAAGGGCTAAAAAATCGTTACAAGGACGGCTTCGGGAAAAGCTTGACCTAATAAAAGTGGAAAATCGTGGAACGAACGAGGACCCCACCCAAAAAAGAAGGCTAAAGGGAAAAACGGTGTATCGGGCGTTGGACGTCGGACGGACGCCCCCGAAGGGACATGAGAAAAAAGAAAAACTGGTAAAAAAAAGGGAAGGAATCTAACCAATTTTGGAGTTTTGGACCGGCCGAAAACGGGGCTGGGGGAGGATCCTAGACAAAAGAAGATCAAAAGAAGGAAAGCAAAGACCGCACGGGCAGAGGGAAAAATTGGTCACAACGAAATGGTGGAGAGGCTTGCTTGACCAGGAAAGACTGACGAACGAAAGGACTGACGGGGGCGCGAACGAAGGGAAGGTCCAGGAGAAGGAAGAAGGAAAAGATGTGTTTTGGGCCGCCCATGCGCTTCCTCCAACTCTAACAAGGAGAATCCGAGCGAAGGAGGGGGGACAGTGAAGCGGGGTTCTAGATCTCCAAGGGGGTCCTCAATCAGGAAACGTTTGAAAAATTAATAAGAAAAAAACTGCATGAACTCACTGAGGAAAGCGGTGCTGATTAGTTCGACGGAAAACTCTCCTCATAAAAAAAAAAATCACCTGACTTGTCAAAAATCCCAAGAGGCCCCAGTAAAAAAAAAAAAAAAAAAACGTTCTAAGCTCGAAAAGGGGGGGGGGGGGGGGGGGGAGAAGATGAAATCTCAGCAATCGTCGTCAAAATAACAAAAAGAAGGGACAATGTGAAAAGGAACTAGACTGAGAAAAGGAAAAAAAAAAAAAAACATCAGGGGGGAGAGAGTCTACACGAGGAAAGAAGGTGCGCGTGTGATCAACGGGAAATCCTCCATCAAAGACGAAGGCTGCGCGTCGGTCGCAGGAGTTCAAAGAGCACCCTGTGAAACGGAAGAAGCGAACGAGGGGGGGGGAAAAAAAAGTTTTCGGTCACAGCGGTTAGGCGCAACCTGCACGTAGCAATTGAAACCAAGCACAGCGAAACTGCGCTCAAAAGGGGGGCAGGAAGGACTTCGGGAGTTGCGCGTGCATAGGGGAACTTCCTCAAAAGGCGGTCGGATTGGAGCGGTTAATGGTTGGTCACTTGAAAAGAAAAGAAAAGAAAACGCGAAAGATCACTCTTAGAATAAAGAAGGCCATCCGTCAACTCACGAAGAAAAACCATTGGTCACAACGAACAGGGTAAAAAAGGAAAATTGGGGGAACTCTCGAGGGGGGGGGAGGAAGGTATCTTGATGTTCCAGACCATCAAAAAAAGACTCTGGACAAGACGGACAACTTATGAAAAAAAAATGCAGGAACACGTCGGTTGAAAAAAGGGGGACACCGTAGGGCCGGGACCAAGGCGCCAAACACGAACGCTTTAAAGAAAAGCAACGGGCCAAGTCCAGGGGAAAGGCAGGAAGATCCTTGCAGAACCAGGGGGGGGCAAACGCGGAGATAAAAGGGGATTCCTGTAACGGCTGACTCTGAAACTTCCTCAACAAACACCTCAAAAGTCGGTGGAGGAAATGTGTTGCTTGGGGAGAAGTATGTCAGTGGTGACAATCCCTGGGGGGGGGAGCAAAGACTTAAAATGAAAAGGCTGAAAAACGAACAACCAGAAAAAGGGCTGGGGGAAAGGATGTATTGAAAAGGGAATCCCCAAACCGATGAGGGTATCCCGTGACTGGGATCACATGGGAAAAACTTGCGGGGCAAAGACCAGGGTGAAAAAAAAACGGGGAAAGGCGCTCTTAAAGGGGGGGGAAAAAAAAAACGCGCAAGCCCCCCAAGGGCGGGCACGGTTTGGCGCCAAAAGAAAGCCGAGCCGGTAAAAAAACAAAAACAAAAAAAGCCAAAGGTGCCCGAAAGGAGCACAGGGTGCAGCGATGAAAGGGGAAAAAGAGGGGATTCCCGGGAAAAACCACCAAACCGGAAAACGATCTCCTTCCGTTGCGAACGTAGCCTCTTTGGGGAGCTCAGGGGATAAAGCGGCTGCAAAGGGAAAAAAAAAGGTGGGACCCCACGGGAAAGGACTCGCTTACCTCTTCACAAGGAAAAAAAAAAAAAAAACCTTCTAAATTACGACACGCTCCTTGAAAAAGTCGGGGGGAGGTTACGACGAAGGAAAAGACGTTTCGCTGCTAAAGAACGGGTGGTCGGGTCGTACAGAAGATAGGAAAACCAAAAAAAAAGCGGAGAATGGGGGGAGGTAAAAGAGAAAGCTTTAAACACAAAAGAGAAAAAGTCCGGGCCGAGGAAAGCGCGCTCGTCCTGAGAAGAAACCTTCCGAGGGCAACACAAAAAACAACATGACAAAAAAGTACCGAGGGGGGGGAGAAGGGAAGGCATCTTGAAGGAACGTTTTTTTCTGGGGTCGCGGAAAAGGGAAGGGGGCAAAGTTAGGTAACGAAAAGCAGAAGAGCAGCATGCCTTAAGAGGAAGCGTTCGCCACAAATCTACCGAATTCTCGTTCCGAAAGGGACAGTGGTAAAGAAACGAGGGGGGCGCCAAATGGGGCTTCGATCAGCCAGTCACACCAAAAAAAGGGAGAAACTACAAAGGAAGGTCTTGAAAAGAACAGCAACAAAGGAAAAAAAAGGGGGATGTTCGGAGATGCCGGAAAGGGAGTCCTGCAAAAAAAGCGTCGCTCTCAAAAAAAACTACGGCAGAGGCTACGTGCCTTAAAAAAAGAACTCAAGAAGTCAACGCGAAGGGGCTTGCGTCCCAAACTGGCGCAAAGTGCAACGCGCGATGGGGGGGGGGGGGTGGGGGGTGTGGGGGGTGGGGGGGGAAAAAAAAAAGAAATGCGTTCCTTGTTGCCGAAAGACGGGTCTGTGCAAGGGAAAAAGACGGATACGTCGAGCGTGGAAAAGACAACTGATTGAAGAGGCGATTGCTAAAGAGCAAAGTCTCCCAGAAAAAAAAAGTTGTTCCTACGGCAAAAAAACAAGAAGAGCGCGAAGCTGCCCTCCGAGTACAGGGCAGGGTGAAGCAAATCAAGGCAAGATCTGCCAACGGGGGGGAAACGTCAAAAAGAGCGTCTGAGAACATCGATCGGAAGAAACGCGTGTAGCGCGGGAAAAGGTGCTCGGCCCCTGCGTAGCAACGAAAGAACAGAACTCCGGAAAACCGAAAACTCTGTCGCCACCAAAAAAAAAAAAAAAGTAGGGAGGTAAAAAAAAAGAGAAAAAGGGGGGCGACGAGCGGTGGGCAGCTTCCTGCCCAGGAAGGCCTAACGCCCTTGCAGGACACCTTGAACCAAGAAACTGCCAGGGGGACGATGACTACGAGGGGGGGGGGGGGGACAAAGAGCTCTCGCCCGAACTTTCGTGAAAGGGGGTGGGACAACATCATCACGGGGCGAAAAAAAAAAAAATCGAGGGGACCTGCCTCGGGAAAGTCGCCGGCAGCATCGAGAAAACTCGATGCCTAGAAAAATACTTCGATTGGGTCGACGAAAGGAAAAAAAGTGCCCGCTTGCAGCAATTCGATCCCCCGGGCTCGAGCATCTAAAATCCGCACTAGTCAGCGCCTTGCCAAAAAAAAAGCCGTCAGGGAAGGTGGGGGGGAAAAGGAAAAAACTCGGCAAAGACGGCCTACTCGAATCGCAGTCGCAGGGGGGCTACAAGGGGGGGGGGAAAGACCGAAGCGGGAAAACGTGAGGAGGAGGGCGCCAAAAGCACGTTAGTATCCTCGCTAAGAGGAAAGACAGGGGGGGCGAGCGAAAAAAGTAAAAAATTTCGGGCCGAAAAAACAAAATGCCGTTGGGAATAGAAGAAAGGAAAAAAAACTTGTCAACGAGCGTTCGTCGACTTGCAGGAGGGGCCAGTACCACTGATTTGAAAAAAGGCGAGGGGCCCAAAAGGGAGAAGAGGGAGAAAAGGATTGGGACAGCCAAGTCTGAGCCTCCGGGTCTACCTAGAAAAGGGGTGAATGCATGTGCACGAAATGGAGGAGAGGAAACGGTCCATGAAGGCGGCAGTCCGACGAAAAACTCAAAACGGAAGATTCATCTAAGAAACCGAAAACACAAGACGTAGGGGGATTAGGGGGGGAAATGTTTCTTGGGCACGACAAACTATGGCCCTGAGACCAAAAGCGCGGGCAGGTGTCGGAAGAAAAGGGGAAATTTGGGGTGTGGTAGCGTCTGGAGAAAGAAAAACGCGGGTTTCCGCGGACAGCGTCTAAAACGGTACAGAAAAAGACCAGAAAAACCCGACGAGGGGAGGAGGGAAATCGAACGTAAGGGGTCTGGTAAGGGGGTACTTCGTAACCATAAAAAAATGAAATCGACAAAAGAAAGGTCTTGGAAAGAAAAGAAAAGTCGCGGGGGGGGAAAGGAACCGAGTCAAGTAAGGCCGTGTTCCTGTGAAAGGGTCACTCCGGAATAAGAAGCAAAAACGGAAAAGGCTCGCAGAGGGGAAACATCGTCTAAAGATGCTACTACTCGGAAAACGAAGTCCAACGAAACGCCGTAAAGAAAAGACTCATGGGGGAAAAAAGGAAAACTTGGTGACGGCTTGGCGCCATGGACGACGTACGCACGTACTAAAGCCGAAACAGAGCTTTTCAAAAAAAAGGTGCGCAAGCATCTAGGGGGGGGGGGAAGCGCGGGGAAAAGTTCCGACGACGCAAAAAGGGAGTAATCCTCAACCAGGAACGAAAATGATCCGTAAGAGCGGGTAAAAAAAACGCAGCAAAGCCTTCCCTGTATCCTCTGGATTTCATTCTTATGAAAAGATAGGTTTTGGCTGTATAGAAAACCTGAGGAAGAAAAAGGGAAACATCCGTAAGCTGAAGCCTTCAGGCTTTCACATTCTGGGGAAGAAGCCCCAGTGGGAAAAAAGCGAGTAGGCAAGCAAGCCCTGTTTGGGTGGGGTATCAAGCATTCGCAAAAAAAGCAGTGGAAGTGCTCCAAAAAAGGGGGGTCCATCAACGGGAAAAAAAAAAAAAAAGGGATAGCACCGCTTAGAGAGCCGTTTGCCTGTCACAAAAAAAAGGGAAGAAAAGTCTAGGAAAAAGAAGGGGGGGGGGGGGGCTGATAAAAGATCAACTGCTATCTGGAACGGAAAATGCTCACGGGAAGATTCGCAAGTTGTTCAGATACAGCAAAAACACGAGAGGACGTATCTTCAAAAAAAGGAAATTCGAGTGGTGGGGGCTGATCAACGTGTGGCCAAAGAGGCGAAAAGGTTCAAAAAAAAAGGGCATAGGAATGTCAAAAAAAAGGAAGGAAAAAGTGCTGAACGCACCGCCGTGGTAGAAAAACCAGGGGGTGGACGCAGGAAGTCTGAGCGGGGGGCTTGAGGGTCCGTATAGGAAGCCGGCCAAGTGCGGGAACCTTAAAAGAAAAGGGAGAGGAGTTTGGGCCGTGAAAAACCAGACAAAAGCAACACTGAAGTATTCCCAGGGGGGGGAAAAGAAAAATCCCTCCGCTTGGTCAAAGGAAAACCATGACAGCACAAAAAAATGCGACGGGAGGGAAAGTCTCTTAAAGGGGAAAAGAACCGTTGCAGGGAAAGACGTTCGCAGGTGCCGCCAAGCGGATGACCCAAAAAAGGTCGAGGAAAACGTTTCACGGCAGAGAAGTGGTCGTCAGCAAGGGGGGTGCAAAGAAAACCTCAGAAAAATCGCGAAAAAGACAATTCGAGCAAAGTGGGAAATTGAGTGATATTCGGACGGTGAAAAAAAAAAGAATCAGAAAAAAATAGAAAAAAAGGAAGCAGATTTACACCTGATGGGTGGTTGGGAAACAGAAAGCGCAGAATTCTAAAATGAGGGTTATTGTCGAAAAACCGAGAGCGATGGCTTGGTGTACGAAAATGACCTGGGGGAAGAATCAGAAGAAGAGAACTCGAAAAAGAGGCGACGAGGGAGAAGGGGCAGGTACCAAGAGGGCGTCTTTCGCAACGGCGGCAGGAGCCGGGGGTGGACAGAGGCTAATGCACAAAACCAAAAACAGAAAAAACCTTCACCAAAAGATCATTGCAGGTTAGCAGGGAAAGGGCAGCGAAACAGTCGTCTTCTGGACACAAAAAATTTCCTGAAGGAAGACCCGGAAAAGGAGCAGGCGAAAAAAAAGACTGGCACTTCGGGGAAAAACAAGGACCTGCCGAAGTCCGAATACAAGAGAGGCGTGGGGGGAACCGCCAAAGAAAAACCATCAAAGAAACTGGCGATACGAACGTTGGTTATCGGAGGGAGTCAAAGGGTGACGGGCACCACCACAAAGGAAAAAGAGTCCAAAGGGTCGGCAGCAAGTCACTCCGAAAATGGAGGTTTGTGTGGGGGAACCAATTCGTCGAACCGGTCAAGTCGACGGGGTCACAGCAAACTCAACAAAAAAGAGCTCACATAAAACGCCGCAGTTCGAATTGGGTCAAAAAAACGAAATGGTTGGGAAGTGCAGTGGCGTTACCAACGCGCAGGTGACGAACAAATGAAACTGGAAGAGGACTGGGGAACAACGTGCAGTGAAAAAAAAAAAAAGCGGAGGTAGGGAAAAAAAGCGGGAGCCGTCCAAAGAACATAGCTATCGTAAGCGTTTAAAAAAAAGGAAAACGGAGACGCGGAAAAGGAAGAAGGGTCGGAAAAGAAAAAAGTCTTCAGGAAACTTGGGTGACCACCAAAAACAATTCCAGGGCGGAAGAAAAAACTCTAGGGGAAAAAGGAAGGGGGGGGACGATTTAGTTCGGGAAATCACGCGTCGAAAAGTCACAAAACGGGTGGCTTAAGAGAAGCATTCAAAAAAGGGGGGGAAGGGATGCCCTTGAGCATCGGAAGATCGAGATCGAGGCACTTCTCATAGCATCGGAAAAGAAAAGGGACAAAAAGCATCAAAGAGGGGACGACCAAGAGGTAGGGGTATCGCGGGGGGAATTCGACAAACCCACATCAGTTTTGTCAAAAAAAAAACGGCTAGCGGTATACGGAAAGGGAAAACGTTGAGAGAAGACATAAAAAAAAAAAAGAAGAACGAAGCTCGGCGCGAGGGGGGTTCCGCACTATGAGGTCAAAGAAAAAGGTGTTAGGAGCCAAAAAAAGGGGGGGAGGCCGGACGGGCTTAAAAAAACTCGGGGGGGAGAAAAAAAAAAAACGTGTGGAAGAACATTTTCTTGCGCACAGAGGGAAAACCGTCGCATGGGAGGAGCAAACCAGAGGAAACAAAACACGGGGGAGAAGTCAGGGGGGAGGCTAGTACGGTCCGCCTGGAGGAGGGTCATGGACCGGTGCGTAAATTCAAGAAAAATATCAAAAACCTATCAAGAGGAGGAAAAACCGGAGACGCAAAAACCCTTCAACTAAGAGAAGATCGTGGGGGGGGCCCCGAAGAACAGGGGCGGCCTCAAAACCGTTGAAAAAAAGAGAGGTTATGAGAAAAAAGTGTTGGACCGCTTTTGAAAACCATCCATCCCGTCACAGCAGAAAAAACCGTCTTGAACCCACGGGAGTTCACGGGGCGAGGAGAACAGACCGGGAGGAAAACCGTCGCCGTGAGTTCCCAAGGGGAACCTCTAAAGGAAAAAAATGAGCAAAAACTGTTAAGGAAAAAGGCAAAAAAAAATTCAACGCATACAGAAGGGGCAGCACCGGGGGGCAAGCAAACTGCCGAGCTAAGAGGAGAAAAGGGAAAAGTGTAAACGGGGGACTTAAAAAACCACAACGCAGTTGGGCAAAAAAAAAGAAAAGGGTCTACTGGGGGGGGGGAAAAAAAAAAAGGTGTTGGCTTGCTAAGAGGACGGAGGTCAGTTCAAAAAACACAGGGTCGCGAGGGGGAAGGCAAGCAACCGGAGGGACATGGGCTTCCAACCGGGGGCGATTGAAGTGCGATCAAACAACCTATCCGACCGAAGACACGCTGCCTAGGGCAGGCTCAGGGGAACGAAACGCCAGGGTAAAAAAAAGAAAGTCTCATCGGGTCGGGGGAGAGGGAAAAAGCGCTTGCTTGGGGGAAAAAAGTACAAAAAAAAACTGAACAAGCGCTGCAAGAGGGGAAAAAAAAAAAAAAAAAAAAGCAATGAAAAAGGGGGAAAACCTGAAAAAGCTCGGGGCTAGACAAGAGGTCGTCATGAAAAACGGGGGGGATTATCGTAAGGGGGCAACGACGAGCGCCGTCCTTTGAAGAGGCTCGTATCCTCTTTGGGGGGGGGGGGGGGGGGTGTTTGTGGGGGGGGGGGGGGACGATGGGGGGAGAGAGGAGAAAAAACTCGACATCTCGCTGAAACTGGCCGTGCCCGGGGGGGGCACTTCCCCCTTCACAAAAAACTCGGCTGGGAACGAGCGCCGACAAAGGACGAACGAAAAGAAATTTGAAATCCGGGGAAGGGGTCCTAGCTTCCCTCGCAGGGGAAAGGGGGGGTACTACTGTCCTCAAAAAAAAAAGAATTCGCATCGAGAAGCAAAAGGTGGTAAGAAGGACAGGGGGAAAAAGAGAACCAAGGGAAAGAAAAACCTCTGTTCTTATCAACCACAGATGAGTTGAACACAGACAGCCCGTGAAAAAAAAACGCCAGAAAAAAACTGTTTGGTCGGGTCAAAAGAAACCGAATTGCTCCTAAAAAAAGGTTTCGGCCGATGAGGGGAGAAAAGTGCCATCTGAGGAAAAAAAAAAAACGTAAGAGAGGCTCAGGAAAAAAAAGACTCGCGCCACCCACAAAAGCATGCCTTCATCAGACGGTGCCGCCACGAGGAAAAACGGGGCGGCAAGCCTGTGGGATCAAAAGGAGGATCCAAAAAGCAAGAGATAAAACTTGCAAAGAAAAAAAAAACGGCAAGGCTTGAAGGGACGCGAACAGCAACGGCAACCGGCTGTTCTTTAGAAAAGGGGAAAAAGAAAAGCGCAAACTGGAGGGGGATCTCGAAGAAAAAGCGAAGGGGGGTGGCGAAGGAAGAACCTCCGCAAAAAAGGGGAAGAGAGGGTTTCTAGCTGGCGTAACTTGCCCGAAGTAGTAAAAAAAAGACGCGGGTTCTTTTTCCGAGAAAGTGACAAAAGGACGATACGTTCGAGAACGGGGAAAAGGCGCGGAGCGTGCGGGAAAGGGGAGATGCTTCGATCGGGAAGCGGGAAGAAAAAGTCAGCTGGCCGAGAGACAAAAAATCACCGAAAAGGATGGGGGGGGTCTCAAAAAAAAAGCGAGGAAGGACGTGGCCGAAGAAAAGAGAAGGCGACAGGAAAAAGGCCCTAAGGAATGGTCACTCTGGAAAGGTGCAGGTGTGAAGAACTAACGCGTAGTCATCAAAGCTGTTCGGGACTCGGGGAAAACCTGCTCCGAGGAAGAAAAAGGGAGGAGAC
>Ga0179593_1578336_pt1 | contig 25042 bp, 30 predicted proteins | sample CZODoug2_1_08_16_FD_185931 | JGI IMG/M metagenome (GOLD analysis project Ga0179593, IMG submission 185931) | Vadose zone soil fungal communities from Angelo Coast Range Reserve, California, USA - CZODoug2_1_08_16fungal (PacBio error correction) | ecosystem: Environmental > Terrestrial > Soil >...
CCGAGGAGCTCATAGGATGTACAACATCTAGTCAAGTCGGGGGGCTCACAGCACTCGGGAGAGAAGGGATCTTGCTTCCAATTCATGCTCGTACATCGGTTGCACGAGCACTGGCGGTTTGACTATCCTTCTTAGAAAAAAAAACTGCCAGGGACCTGGAAAAAAAGAACTAGGGGGGAGAAAGGTGGTGGGGGGGGGGTAGTTGGGGGGGGTTGGGGGGGTTGTTGTTTTGGGGGGGGGGTGGGGGGGTGGGGGGGGGGGGGGGGGTTGGTGGGGGGGGGGGGGGGGGGGGGGGTGGGGTTGTGGTGGGGGGGGGGTTGGGGGGGGGGTGGGGGGGGGGGGGGGGGGGGGGGGGGGGTGTGTTCGGTTTGGTAGTTTTCGCTTTGTTGGTGTAGTTGGGGGGGGGTTGGGTTCTTTTGGGTGGTCCTCCGTGGTTATTGGTTGGGGGGGGGGGGTCGTGGGGGAGTGGTGAGGGATTGTGAGGCGGGAGGGGTGGAGAAGGGGGGGGGGGGGCGGGGGGGTGGTGGGGATGGTTTGGTGGGGTCTTTGGAGCGGTGAGGCGGGTGTTTGTGTTCGGGGCTTGTTTTGGTGGGCGGGGGGGGGGGAATCTGTGGGGGTGGTGTGGTACCTTGGAAGGGGGTTGTTGGGTGGGGTCTCGTGTTGTGGGGGGGGTGGGGGTTGTTTGTGGGGGTGGGCTTGGGGTCTCAGTGGGTTCCCCCCCAAATTAGCGGGGGGGAAAAAAGTAGTACAGGACTCTGATCCTGATGGACGTTTGGCTAGGGTGCGGGGTGGAACGTGAGAAGCGGGTCCCAGGATTAGTGCGTCCTGACTGGGGAAAGGAGGGTCGTTTCATCTGATGCGGTTGAGGATTCACGATCACAAGGTATCTGACGGGGGAAAGGGCGTATGGGGGGAAGGTACTTCTAGGAGTTTGGATGCAAAGTGGTTGCGGGAATAAAAAATGACTCAACTCGAAGAAGGGGGAAGGAGGGAAGGGGGCTCAAAACAAGGGCCAAGCTTTGCGGCTTGGGGGATTCTGCCGGAACTGTCGGTTCTTTTGTCTCTACGGCACTAATGGGAGTACCTTACCAGGTAGGGAAGGTCGGCAAAAGTGTGTAAAAAGGGGGGTTTACTACGGAAGGGGGAGGGGTGAAGGTCGGTTTCTTCCGGAAGAGTATGTGAGGGGCAGGGAAAATTACAACCGGAGCTCCTTCTGCAGTGACTACTTCAGGGGTTGAACGAAGGTGAGAGGACCGAACTCGCTGGGAGGGAAGGCAATAGGTCTCTTTGTGATCCTGGTGTTCGCATCTGTATGATCGTGGGACAACCGTCGAAAGGGCTCGGTGAGCCGGTCTTTTTTAACGGGGTGTGGGTCAAAGCACAGAAGAAAGGGGGGGGATTCTGTGAGGGAGTTGAAGAGGAAGGGGGGGGGGTTTTCAAGGATTTCGGTTTCGGGGGGACGGTGGTTGGGTGGGGGGAGCGGGACCTTGGAGGGTACTTGGGGGGGAGACGGGGGAGGAGGAGGGAATGCTCTATCGGAAAGGGGGAGAACTCTGGGTAGGTGCGTGGCTGTCTTGGGCTTAACCTTAGAGACGGTTGCAGGGTTTAGCACCGTTTAGCTTATGGCGGAAGAAAAGGACGGACTAGGGAGAGAGGGGAAGAAGGAGAGGCAGGATTTGACGTTTTGACTCATAGAGCCTCATTCTGTGTGTCCTGGTGGGAGGGGGGAGCTTGGTAAAACGCATGAGAGGGATCTCTATTGTCGTGGCTCAGGCGATTAAAGGAAGGGGTGGTAGTGGGTAGAGGGAAAGGGTCGAGGGGGGTGCTTAGCTGAGGATTTGTGCCATTCCTCCTGCGAATGGGACTTCGTGGGAAAACTACCGTCGCGGTCATTTTTTCTCCATTTACCTTAGGGACGAGTGGGGTAAAGAAAGTGACGGAGGGAAGGGGGGGCTGTATGAAACTGACTCTGAGAGGGAGGGGAAGTCCGATGACGACTCAGTTCAAAAGGGTGTGTGTTCAGCGTAGGGCCCGTGGGAGAGCGGGGGAAAGTGGGGAGGAACTTTTCCGGCAAGAGGAGGGAGGAGGGAGGGGTAAAACCACTACTTCGACCCAACGACAAGGTCTTTACAGAAATACGACGCGTACTGGGAGGAACAGGCTCCTCACTTAGAAGAAACGGGGGAACAAACGTCGAGCCACGGACGCCAAGGAGGAGGGAAGTTCCACGTCCTAAAACTCTTTCACCTGACTGTCCTTTACCTGTCATGGAGGAGTGTCAAAGAAAGTGTCGAACGGTCCTCCAAAATCCGGGTAATTCAAAATCGAAGGACACAGCAAAAAAGAAGGGCGGTCGTAAAAACATCATGTGGGGAGGGAGGAAAAAGAGGTCGGATAGAACATAGGATGCCCTGGACGGCCAAGGTACTTGGTTCGACTCCGGAGAAAATTGCCGGGGTTAACATGCATGTTGGAGGAAATTCTGGGCAAGAAAAGTTTGAAGAAGCCGCAAAACAGTAGGAAAGGGAAGAGAGGGGTCATGAGGGAGCTTCCTCTGCAACGTGAGGGAGGAAGCAACTTGGTTGGGCTGCCCTGAAAAAGGGTGCCGGTCCGAGCGGACAACAACTGAGGCAAAAGGGGAAGAGGGTTCACCTACAGGAAAAATTCCGCAAGAAAAAAAGGGGAAAAGAAAAGAGAAAAAAAAGCTTCCGATATCTACCCTGAGGGGTCCCGGCTCGACCCTTAGGTGGCAGACTTGGAAGGGGGGAAAAGAAACCTGGGATTTGGGGGAAAGGCCTGTCTAAAAAACACGGGGAAAGGAGCCATGGGAAAAACTAATTACCCTCTAACCCAGTATCGTACTGGCCAAATAAGGTCCGGAAAGGGGGGTGAGACAATGCCCGTTGCTTTGTGAAAAATCATGGGGTGGTGTGGGGGAAAAGGGGAAAAGGGGGTACCTTTATTACGGTCTCCTGAAGGGATCCAAGGACGCAGGGGGGAAAATAAAACTTTTCAGTTGAAATGGCAGTTACGGACTAAAGGTTGCCAGGTAGAGGAGAGGGAGGGGAAGGTCGGGAAGGAAGTGTTCTACTTCTCAGATGGCTCTGTCGTAGTAATGGAAATTGTCTGGGGTGTACTTATTTGAAGACCCTTCACCTGAAAGGAAGAGGGGAAAAAGAAATCTTTTTCGAGGACTCACAAGGAAGTCAAAAACCCAGGAGTCACTCAGCACCCGTTTTTCAACAAGATAAGGAAGGACCAGGATAACCAGTAAAAAAAGACCCATACTCCCCGTCTGAAATCGTGAAAAGTCTGCCAAGCACCCTCATACAAAGAGAAGGAAAGAAGGAAAGAGGGAAATCGTTCAGAATTGAACAACTCTAACTGCAAAACAGAGCACCAAACGATCGAAAGACCCCCTCGCCAGGACCACGACCATTGCATCCAGAATCCGAGAAGAAAGAAGGAAAAGAGGGGAAGAATTACCAACCTCACGCAATACCCTACGAAGTCGCGAAGTGCAAGGCTTAACATCCGCTAACTGATAAAGAGGAGGAAAGACACTCTTAAAGAAAAAAACAGCATCGGGGAATCATAATGTAAAAAAAATTACAACACATTTACTAAAATCTAAGTTCCACATGAGAACGAGAAGCCCAACTAACAGGGAGGGGATACCGGACCCCAAGAAAAAAAAGGGGAGAAAAGAAAAAGGGGAAGACCCCAGTCCACTATTACCAGGCAGCACTGGACATCACCAAAAAAGGAAAGCAACCCGAAGAGATCTATACACACATGGGACCAACACTGAAAAAACCACGTAAATAATAAAAAAGAACTTGAAAAAAAAAAGGAAGAAAGAACGAACCGGTACAAAAAAAAACAAAGGTTCGGTATCTTTCAGAGGGCTGGGACCAGAAAAAGGAGCGAAAAAAAAAAGCGCTCAAACGAAGGAAAAAAAAAAAGAAACAAGGGCCGGGAACGTGCATTCCTTCAAGGAAACGTCACGGTCAGGGGAAATGGAACTAAAAATGCAAGGCGAGTCAAGAAATGAGAGGAATAAAGAAAGGGAGAACGACACGACCTCAGAACGTTTGGGAGAGGTAGAACCTAACCGCGTCACTCTTAAAAACACCACCAACCAAACCGGAACGAGAAAGGAGTAAAAACTTAAAAGAAAAATGCCTCTCTTTCCCGAGAAAAAAAAGACATGTCTTTACGGCTAAGAAAATACGGCCGAAGCGATTCAAATCCTCGCCAAGTCGGAAAAGTCAAAAATTTGATAAACAAAAAAACCCACCCCCACACTTCATCCAAAGAGGAGCCGTATCTCGCACGCAAAACGTCCATCGGGGACAAAAATTCTTATTAGGCGGGGGGACCCGGAAGAAACTGAAGGAGAAGGAAAGAACAGTCAATGCACACACTGTCTCCTGGTCAAAGCACAGAGGGGGAATAAACCCTCTCTCACCAGCCAAAACCCACGGATAGCGGTCAGAAAGGGGAGAGACAGCAAATCTGCTCACAAAAAACCCAGGGTGTACGAGAACCACAGGGTCGATCAACTAAAAAAACAGGGGAAGTGTGCGGGTTCCTAAAAAAAATGCTCGACCACAATCCAGTCTCAGCAGCGAAATAAAGCCACACCAAGGAGAAAATAACCTAAGAAAGTCTCGGGATGAAATTCCCACGTCTTCGGCCGGCTTCATGAAGGAACATATTGAGACACTAGTATCTCAACAAAAGTATGGAGGGGAAAATAGGGAAGATAAGAGGGGACAAGGAGGGGTGTGAAGACGGGTCCTTAGGACTTTTGTTCGCCATATGAATAAGGTGAGTCATTTTGGGGCTAGGTCAGGATGGGTCTTTGAGGAGGAGTCCTTGAGCGTTGGAGAAGGGGATGATGGAGGCCAACCTCGCAGGCCCAACCCGAGAAAATGACGTCTGGTACAGAGGGAAACCGGTGTCGCCAGTTACATTTGTCATATCATTGAGGGGAACAGTCGTGGAAAGCCTCGCTTATCCAAGGGAGGGTTTTTGGTTGATCTAAGTCAAACTTTCAGGTGCGTGACATCAGTGGAGGAAAGGACTTACGCTGTGCTAAAAGGAAAAAAAAAAAATGGGAGAGGGGGAAGGCTTAGTGAACTATCGCCCAAGTATCTCGTTGGTGTCAGGATATGGGTATTAATCAGTCCCTGGGGATTCGGGTGTGAGGAAGGGAAATAGGAAGGGGAAAGGAAAGGAATCAGGAACGACGGATTGGAGGAAAGGAAACGCGACTCGGGGCCAAAACGGCGGCTTTTATCGGCCGACTGGCATTTAGGTTGTCTCGAGGAAACTATTCAATTTAGGTTTTCCTTAGGGTCCGAGGGGTGGAAAAAGGTGATTGGAAACAGTGAAAGGGGAAAAAGGATCCTGGTTCGTGTCGGGGAGGTCTAGTATTTTAAGTGCAATGGAAAGCCCGTCGCTTGTCGATTTGGATAAGTGATCTGGATCGGGGAAGAAGGTGGAAGCTAGAGGTTAGGGGGGGAGAGAGGGTTGTAGTTCGGTGGTTCGTAACGCGACGTTTCAGCATCACCGCTAGACACCGTCAGGGGGGGGAGATGAGGACGGTGGGTCCACCGAGGTTTCTTCGACTCGTGCTGCAGGGAATAGGGGGGGAGGGAGGCCTGGTGGGGGAGGGAAAGTAGAGAAGAGGGGGGAGTGAACGGGGGGACTTTGGAATCAAAAAAACGCCCTCCGGAAAATGAGGGGGGGCTTGATTAACATTAACGATCTGGGTGGTTGACTGGATCAACCGGGTTGCGAAGCGGGGGGGCGGGGGGAAACGGAGGATCAAAAATGTTTGAAACCTTGCTCTAGAGAGGGGCGAGGAACGAGTGATTATGAACCTTTTCTTAAGCAGGTGTACGCGGGGGAAGAAAGGAGCCGAAAAGCTGGAGGGGGAGAGGGGAAAAAATGAGGACTTTATCTTCGAGAAAAAAGTACCGGCTTCGTGTCAGGGGGAAATGGTTTCTCTGTGAAGGCCGTCAGGGTGGCTGCCCAGGGTGGGGGGGGGAGAGGCTTGCAAGTCAAGGGGAAGAACCTGAAGAAGCGGCATTAGGGCTACTCTTCGGAGAGTTGCCAGGGACCGTTCTTTCCGAGTACTAAGCTGCTACTGGAGGAATGGGTCGGGGGAGCCTGTTGAGGCCGGCCGAATGCCGAGAGTTAAAAGGGGGGGGGTGGCGACGTGAGAAAAAAAGCTCGAGGCCGGGGATAGGGAAAAAGACGGTACCCAGGATGCTCGTCGGGAACCCTGACCTGCCGGTCAGTAAGCAAGGAAAAAAAAAGTTAATCAGAGCTCCAACAACGGACTCAGAAAAAGACCATCCTGAAAAAAAAACAAAGACGCCTATCTGTACTTTAATCGGAAAAACTTCCACTCGGTCCCTATCACTAAGGTGAAGGACCGGTGGGGGATTGTTCCTCCCGCAGTATACAAGCACCTCCCGTAACCTGCATATATAACAACGCCCAAAAGAGGTACGGAAACACGAGCAGCTTCGGGATGGAATTATTTCCAGGGGACGGACTGGGGTCTCCTCCTTGAAAGGTGCCCAGGTCCAATCCTTCCTCCAGGGCTTTTATTGCACCGAAAACAGGGGGGGGGAAAGAAGCGCCAGATAAAAAAAAAAATTCGTAGGGGGAGGGGGAAAGGAAGAAAATAGCTTCGGGAAGCCCAGTGTTGTGCCCCAGGGTTCCTCCTGGTCGAGGTGAACTATCGAAGAAAAACAACAAAGGGATAAAAAGGAATCTGTCATCCTACAACGAACCCTGTCCCCGAAAAAGGGACGCTAAAAGAAAACCGAGGAAGAAAATCCCCGAGATGAACGGCTCCGTCTGAGTCTGGGCGTCTACCACTTTTCTCAGAGAAAAATGGTCCACCTCGAAAAGGGGAATTACGATCGCACAGAGAGATTAAACTGCCGAAGGGAATCGTAGGAAGTAAGGTCCGGAAAAAAAGGAGGGCTAGATGGAAAGCAAAGGTGGGGCCCGTTTCGATGACAGTACCCGGGGGGGGGGAAGGGGGGGGAGTCTGGCCACTGCCGAAGCCATGACAATGGGAAAAAAGGGAGAAGGGGAAGACGACCGGATTTTCTGAGGAAGAGAAAGGGTAACGAAGACGGAGAGTCTTTTTCGATGATCTTAAAACTGCTTCGTCTGTGGGCCTGACCGGTGGTCTAGGGAAGACAAGGACCTAAACCTTTTGTAAGGATAGACAGGCATGTCAGGGGGTGGAAACCGGAAGAGGGGGACTCAAAAAAAAGAAAAAAAAAATCGAAAGAACTCACCGGCCTTCATACGGAACCCGGGATACGTACTACACACCGTGGTGCAAAAAGTTACTGCATATCAAAAGGAACCGCATAGAAAAACATCAACCGTCGACGATCGTCCGGGCGCTAACTGGGGAAAGAGGGACAAATAGGAAGAAAGTCAAGGCCTCAACTAAGAAGCTCTCAAGGAAGTTGAACAACGAAGGGCACAGCCAAGAATCAAAATCAACACAAAAAAACCCGAACAAAAAAACCGAAGACAAAGCATCCTGAGTAAAAAACGACTCTATCTAAGAAAAATGATCATTTCAAAAGAATAACCGAAGAAAAACCAGCGCAGCCGAGGAGGAAAACTCGAAAAAAGAGAGCCTGCACTGATAGGATTCTTCATATCATAAGAGGTCAAGAACAGAAGAGGAAAAGCAGGGTTCAAGACACAACGAACTCATTCACACGAAACGAGGGCGTCCACGAAACAGACGTTATCCCTAAAACAAACCCAGAGCGCGCCAATGACGACGCAAAACTTATCAAGCCAAGAAGTTACGACAGTCCACACGGAACCACGGGAAAACGATGACCAAGGCAAAAAGAAAAACCTCTCCGAAAAAACCATAGAGAATACTAACTGGTTCCGCTTTTAACACAAGGTAATACGACGACAGCAAAGGACTGTGAACAACGGCAGAAAAAAGGCAATTCTACAACCTAACTCTCGAGGGGCAACTACAAACGTAACGGATTAAACGGTCGGGAAAGGAAAAAGTAGCAAGGGGGTAAAGCCAATGAAAATGATCTCGAACTGATCACTCTAGGCTTTCTCATTGAAGTCAAATAACAATACATACAACACTAGGACAAAAGTCAGTGAAAGCGAATGGCTACAAAGAAGTGGGTTCATTCAAAAAAACTTACGAGAAAAAAGCGTCGTTTGAAAAAAAAAGTACCGAAGGGTCCGAACGGAGAAAAGGAAAAGAACGCCCTGTCGGCCAAAAGAAATGATGATCAGGAAAAAACCAAGCAAGGATTGGGGGGGAAAACAAGGCAATCAAATCGTTAGTCCACTTCTGATAAGAGGGACGTCCACGATCTCCATACCGTCACAACCGATCTTGGATATCGGACCGAATCAAATCGAGAAAAAAAAAGATATTTGAGGGGGGAAAAGACGACCCGCCAAGCTCGCACGGAATCATAGTAAAATTCCTCATTTAAGCACAAGGGAGAAAGGACAACTCAAAACCTCTTCGCAACGTTTAGACAGGAAACGTGAAATCCGGATATCGGAGAAACTGAATAAAAAAATGAGAGATGACTCCAGGGGGTCCTCGAACAAGGTACCAAGTCCCTGAGAGAGGCAGTGGTGGAAGCATCACAGGAGCGAACCACAAAACTAAACAGTGATCTCGGAAAAAGAACTATATCACCGAAAAAGAAGGGGCGAAAGACACAGGCTCAGAGAAGATCTAGAAAACAAGGTCGAGGACGTTGCTTACAGACCTATCATTAAACCCTCTTATGCTCGAAAAAAACTGATGAGGATTTAGAAGGAAAGATCCTGAAAAAGATTAAATTCGACTCGACGAAGGGGGGGGAATAAACAAGGGGAGCAGGATGGCTCAAAAAGGCTTTGTCTTCAAGCAGTCTTTGGAAGAGACCTGGGAGTTGCGTGGGTGTTCTGAGAAGGGGGAAGGTCTCAACCACGGCGTGGACTGGGCGAAGGGAATGGCAAAAATACACGGAAGGGAAATAGGTATAGCTCCATTCGGAACCGCTCTTACCTGAGGGGGACCCTTTTGGCGAAAACGGGTGGCAAGGAGGTAGAAAAGTCATGCCCCTTATATACAGGGTGCGTCCGGAGGAATGGCAAATTGTAAATGGAGAAAAGGGGGAACCGTCATCGGGGACAAATATAAGCCCATATATATGTTTTCCGCGATGGGACGGGAGAGGGCAGGGAGATCCAGGGAAGGTTGCCTTACTCATGTACTCAGACGCAGGGGACGACAGGAAAGTGACGCTAAAAGATGGGAAGGAAGGGAAAGAAATCCGTTGGTTCTTTTGCCTAAAACCGGATTCGGCGCGTGCTGAAGTTGACGAGTCGGCAGAGTTACGGGAAGAGGAAGTGTTGGTGCTGACAGAGGAAAGGGTTTGGGGAAAAAAAGGGAAGGGTGAGGAAGACTAGAGTAATGGGTGGAGTCTGCCGCCTTCGCGTCTGCTAGGACTCAAGGCTCTGTTGGAACATGGGCGGACTGAAAGTACGTTTGAGGCCGAAGGTTACGGGAACAGTGCTGGTCGGGGTGCTTGGTCGGTGAGTGCGGTGGTCTGGGGGACGAAGTCTGAGGTCAGCAATACTGACCGCTCTGCAAAGGACGAGGGGTGAGCAGGTTTTTCTTGACGCAAGGCAGCTCAGAGGGGGGGGGAGACGGAGCTGGTTAAAGAGAGTGCGGGGGGGGGGGGGGGTAACGGACTTAGCGTCGGGATGTCCGGTGTTTACTTTTTGGAGGGGATGCAGCCGGGGGAAAGGAGTGCGTGGTCTTCGTCCTATAGAAATTGGTCCGGGATCACAGAAGTGTGTAGGGGGCTGCGTGGCCTGTGACCTGAGTCTTTCACTGTGTACGCAACCTTTCTAATTAAGGAATGTTCGAGGGGAACGAGGTGGCGAGGTCTACTAGGAAGTACGATTTGAAGGGGAAGGGAGGTCGGGAAAGAGCTTTGGAGAGGGGAATGCTGCATGGGAGCTTCGATGAGTCAAATTTTCGGCGTATTTCAGGGGGGGGGGGATCGGGAAATTGTTGAGAGGGGCAAGAGGGGCTTGCCGGAGAAAAATCTGTTCCGGGAGACTTGTTCCAGCCTCGGGCGAGGAGCGTTTGAAACGAAGCTTCTAGAATCGCAGTGTGACCTTTCGGGGAAGACAGACAAGAGCTGGTTTGAGGGGATGAATGTGCGGTCCCGCGGTCCGGGCGGATCTCGGGGAAAGCACACGGGTGGGGTTAGACGGGAAAGTAAGTTCAGACGGCCGGGAGGATCGAAACGTTTCCCTGACCCGTAGAGGAGAGGGACCTGGTACACCCAGGAAGGGCTAAAACCTTCAAAGGTCACTTCAGACGAGCTGAAAGGACGTAGACCACCGGCCGCCGCAGAAAGCAAAAAAGAAGATCAAAAAAACCTACGGCTTGGGTAATAGAATAATCCTTCCACTCTTTCCCGAGCACGTCCTGTGACTGGGAGTTCTGTGAACTTCAGAAGAACGTCCTCAAGGGACCAGCCGGAAGGGTCGACAGCAGCCCAAAATTTACAAGAAGGAAAGACCGGAAATGTAGATCTAACGGGGTATCTGGTGACGGCCAGTAAGGTCTACCTCCTGCGCATTGTGACATCTCGGATCGCAGACGTCAACAAAAATCACGGTAAGCAGAAGCAAGAGAAGGGGGACGGGGGAGTGAAGAAAGAAGGAAAAATTCAGAAAAGAAGGGAGTTCGTAGGGAAAAGGGGGGGCTGACGCATTGGGGGGTTGGGTGGGGGTTGGGGGGGGGGGGGGTGGGTTTTCCGCGTTGGGCGGGTGAAAAAGAGCGAGAAAAACACCGGAGGAGGGGAAAAACGACGAAAAAAAAAACTGGTAAGAAACGGCAGACACCACTGACGCTAACTAAAGTCTCTTTGAGTAAGAGGGATCACGAAAAGAAGGGGCGTAAAGAGCCGCCAAGGAGGGTACTAACCACTTGACAAGAACGTAATTCACGAGGAAAAAGGGGAAAGAGGAGTCCTGAAATTAAAGTGCGACCACAGAGAAAAATCATGGACGTAAACAATTGGGGAATCGGACGGTATCAAAACGTCGTCGCCTTCTGTCAGGGGGGGCTGCCGCCCTGGTGGGGAGGGTGAGAGGAAACTTTTTGTTAAAAGGGGATGGACAAAGGCGCAAGGCCACGCGGGAACAAACCTTGGACAGGACGGATAGGAAAAAGAAAATCTACATGAACGTACGCATCCGTCGAAAATTGGGGACTCTGTTCCTGCTCTCATTCGTCTACTTTGGTCTGACGGGATTAAGGAAAAGGGAGGTCGTAGTAGACGTACTTTTCGTTACTGCGGCGAAACGGAAGGTCAGGGTAAATCCACCTACACAAAGGTCAGGGCCCCAGTGCGAATATACTCCAAACGGCCTTCGAGAAAAAAAGCAAAGAAAACGAAAAACCTGGGACCGAGTTGAAGGAGAAGTCAGACTAGAAACGAGTACCAGAATACCTACAAAAAAAAAGCACGACGTCGCCGAGGCGTCTCCACTTCACAATGCATTCGCAACCCTCAAGGTGCCTCAAACTGGGAAGCTCGAAAGCTAACAAGCAAAAGGCAAAAAAAAGAAGTGGACCCGCTAACAAAAAAATCCAGAGAAAAAAATCACTGGAACCTCAAGGTCGCACTGTATCGAAGATCCAAAGAATTTCCCTATCCAACCGAAAACGCAGGCTACAAAGCCGCTGCTGCGAGGCAACCGTAGGAAAAGGAAGTACATGCTTAAAAGAACCACTCGAAGCAAAATCATCGAATCAAGAAACGTGGGTACAACACATCCTACACGACGAAGGTGACCAGCCAACGCAGGGGATCCAAAAAGCGACAACATTATACACCTTTCCCAAAAAAAAGAGGGAGAATGAAAGACCCGGGCAGAAGAAAAGGAAACCGAGTCAGCAAGTCAACAAAGGGGAAACCACCGAAATCAAACGAACGAGATAATCGAAAAAAAAAATGCATCCAACAACATCCGCACCAAAAAAAGTAGATAATCCAACGAAAGGAAATGAAACACAACGAATAAGACGGACAGGGGTACTGGAAAAAAAAAGAAGCAAGTCGCCGGTGCGCGGTCGCTAGACCCCGGGCGCTGAAGGCCACAGAAAGAAAGAGACCGGCAAAAGAAAAAGCACTAAAGGGAAAGAAATTACCTCCACTCAAGACCATCAAGTGAAACCTACATAAGAGCTAAGTCTGCGGATGGGGTCATCAAAGCCCCTTCACAGATAAACGGGCGAAAAAAGCCGAAGGGGACAAAAGCCTTGGAACCGAGTTTAAACGAACCGCGCAAAACAAGGGGCCCTCTTCAACACCGGGGGGGAAATAAAATAATGAGGAACAACGTCAGAAAAAGAGTCCTAATCTCCTGCAGAACAAATAACCGTAAAGACGAGAAAATACCCGTACCTATCGCTCAATGAAATACCTGAGAACGGAGGAAGAATTCACTATCTCCACGAAAACCTTCATAAAACAACGCCGAGGCCCGGTAAGCTTGAACAACTGTGAACCATCTGACACAAAGAAGATAATTTCCTTTTATCAAAACCTTCCAGCAAAAGTCCCGCCTTAGGAAAAGGTACGAAATGGAAAGAACCATGATGGTCAAGCAGCGGCAAAAGGGGGCCCTCACCTTCTCACCACCCTTAAGCCGGAAGGGTCAATCCCTAACAACATTAGAGGGAAAAGAAGGGTGTATTAAAGAAATTCCCGAAAAAAACAGAAGAACGAACCTGCCGTCTAAGTTGCCTACATCACACCTGGACGACCAAATCCACCGAATAAAATAGCCGACAAATTAGCCAGAAAAAGAAAGGAGATATCTTGGATGATAACACGTAAGAAAAAGACGTCTTGGGGGTCCGCCTATAGACAGACTTTCGAGCATCACAATCTTCTTATTTTGATCCGATGCGCGACATCGAGAACCCCAGGAACTCGACTAATGGGGAATTCACGCCTCTGTGGCAATCCGAGTTGGGCTCGGAAAGGTCGCGACGATGGCTGGGTGGGAGGATGACGGTAAGCCACCTGCTCCGGGTTTGACGTCTGAGACTACGCTTTCCGGGACTAATATCGGGTCCTCCATTCAAGCACAGAGAGGAAAGCTTAGGAAGGGAGAAGGGGGGAAGCGGTAGCCGAGGTCCAAGAGATCAGGGGGGTCAAGGGACTTACCTTGGGGGCCAAGCGTTCGCGTTCGATGGAGCGTACATTCAACAAGATCCCGAAACATAGCTAGTGGTGTCCGGAATAGGGGAGAAGGCGGAGGGAAAAAAACGTTTATAAGGTTGTGCGTATAGGAAGGGACCTCTTCTGCCGGGGGAACGACGATGGGCTCAGTGTACGCGCTGGGAACAAGCTTTGTGACACATCTCCTCGAGTGGGGGGGCTCAGCAGGAAGTGCGGCGTTCGTACGTTGACAAAAGTTAGGGAATACGTGGGAAAAAAAAATGTGTGACCTGTAAGTGTGGAGTGACGAATTCGGTTCGACGCGTAGAAACGTGGTGGTCCTGGGGAGTCCCTGTGCTTTAGGGTGAAGGGGGAAAGCCTGGCGAGCATCCGTCTCGAGGAGGGGAACCATGGGCTAAAAATGAGTCGTGAATAGTCCTGCCTGTGACGTGCGTCAGGGGGTAGTGTCGTAAATTTATGGAGCCTTACGCGGGGCAGCAAGAGGACGTCGGCACAAAAGGGGGGGGGAGAGAAGGAAGTAATAGTAAGGTTGGGTTCCACGCCCGGAAAAGGGGGGGGGATTCTCTGTGTGGCTTGGCTGGAAGGGGGGGCCGTGGGGGGGAATATCTGGTCGTTCAGGTGCTTGAACGTGGGGAGGGGGTACGTGAAAATCCGGCCGTGGGGCTCTTGACTCGGGGGGGGATCCTTTGCAGTCGGCATTACTGCGCTATCGTGGGGGGGGGGGGGGGCCGGGGAGAAGGTTGGTCTGGGGGAGCACGTGCTGGGGGAAAAGGAGGTTTAAGGGTCCCTGCTACTTCTTCAAAGTGATCGAGTTTGATTCTGAAGAATCTAGAAGGAAAAGGGCTTCCTCTTGTGTAACGCGTTGTTCCGGAAGGGTTAACGCGGGGTGCTTTGGAAGGAAATGACGATCTGAGAGAGGGAGAGTGGGCCGAAGGTTGCGCTGTTTCTCTGAAGCAGGGGTGGTTCGCGGGGGAACTGGGAGGGTGCGGTGTCTTCTTCTGTTAGGGAGGGGGTCCATGGAGATGCCGGGCCTGAGTGAGAAGGGAAGGAAGGTCGAGGGAAAGGGAAGGGAGAAGGAAATGGGATGATGGTCGTAGCGATTCTTGACGCGGTCAAGGTCCGGGAAGGGGGACAGGACTTGAGGTTCGGGGGGAGTGATCCGGAGGGGAGGAAAGGGAAAGAGAAAAAAGGGGCCCGAACAGGGGGTCAAGGCCGGTTACACTGACCGAACAAGCACCGACAAGTCAAGGAAGAATACTACTCTCCTTGACGGACCACCGGATCCGAAAATCATCGAGGAAAAAGTCAAATTCGGACAAGGTGAAAAAAAAAAAAAAAAAAAAAAAGGCTCCCAGAGGGAAAGAAGGACTTCGGACCGGGCGCGGGCATGGTAAGGATTTTCTCACACTGTCTAAAGCCCGTCCTCAAGAAAGAGGGTCAAAACCATCAAACCCTGATCGTTCCGTAACCACAGCAAGAACGAGGAGGGGAAGGCATACGGGAGGGACCAGACGGGGTTCAAAAAAAAAAAAGGTGGAAAATGCAAAAAGCGATCGTCAATGAAAAGCCTGACTTGGAAAGGTACGTTCTTGAAATCCACGTGTATACTGACAAGAGATCAAGAAAAAATGTGTTATCTAGGAAAGAGGAGGAGTTGAAGTCAAATGGGCTGAGGGAGGAAGGAAAGCGACGTGGGGGGGAATGATGGGGAGAGCTAGACAAAAAACAACTTAGGCGTCGAGAGAGATCGTCACAACAAACGCTTCAAAAACTGAATCCCCGCAGAAAAAAGGGAAGGAAACCCCAAAGGAAAATTAATAAGAAGCTAAAAAAACGGCTGATAGGGCTGGGAGGAGGAAACGGTTGAAACGTTAAGAACACCGAAAAGAACGATCGCCTTTACTGGGAAAACTTTCGCCAGTGGAAGGAACAGTACAAAAACAAAAGTTAATGAAGGGACTATCCGAAGAGACGTCGCCGGAGGCGTGCCAGGGGTGGATGTGGAATAGGAAAAGGGACCGGTGGCTGAGGAAAGAAGTCCTGCTCCAAGAACTGTTACACTCCTAGACACCCTTAAAGAAAAATAAGGGGAGGGAAATAGAAGGAGTAAGTGCCGAGGAAAAGTATCAGCCGGCGTTGTGATGTTTCCTCGTCAGGCTGAGGGAGGGGGACAGTAAAGTTGCTAAGCATACGTCGTAGTCTGCGTAAAAATGCGAAGGGAAAAAAAACAGAAGTGTTTACCGGCCAGACAAGCCCAGTTTGTGAAGGGAAATGTTCGAAAAAACCAACCACTGCCGTCTAAACAAAAAAAGTAACAAAGCCCTGTGACGAGTAAGGAAGAGTAAGGGACCGGAGGGGAAAAGGACATCTATACCCAAACCACCATTCGAAAGATGCCCGGAAAAAAACGTCACCCTCATGCAAAAAACCAGAGAGGGGACAGGAAGTCCGAAGGGAGTTGTTGAAAAGAGATTGCAAGAAGCACCACTCGGCGAACGTGCACCGAGAACCAAACCGCCACCAATAGACCATTCCTGACCGATACGGCTCAAAAGAAAGAGAACGAGATCCCTTGAGCATTAAGAGAAAGCCCCCAAAAAAGGGGCGCCTCCTAGGAAAAAGAAATGAGAAGACGGATAACCGGGGAGTGATCAGACACAAAAAAAAACACGCAACGAACGGTTGTACAAAACACACATTTAACGCTAACGAAGAAAAGCGCACCAAAAAAAGACACAAAACCTGATACCAACCACGAGAGAAGGAAGGGCACCAAGAGCACTAGAAAACCACGAAGTTCCCCTGGCGGCAGCAACGCAAGAAGGCCACACATTAAGACAAAAACCTAAGTCTGGGAAAAAACCACAGAAACGAGAAAAACACAAGCTTAACCGTCGACAACGAATAAGAAAGTACCGGACACACGGTGCAAAGAAGCAATCAAACTGACCCGAAAGAGTAGGAAACCCTGGACGAACAATCTACCTTCAACAACAGGACACCAAGAATCTCAGTCCGTTCCACAAAGTACAGGTACAGCCCTTGAACGGGGGGAGCCGAAAAAAAAAAGCGACGAGGTCAGCATGCCAAGGTAAGAGAGAACTTCTCCGCAAACTGAGTAAAAAAAAACGACTTGCACGAGGGGGGAAAATACCTAGGAAAAGAAAAAGGGAAAACCCAAGAACGAAGGAAACCGCAACTCAAAAAAAGCCGATAAAGGAGGGAACAAAAAAACAAGGCCGAAGTCCCAGCCTCCGAAAGGGGACGATCCTCGGTCATTACCATAAGAGTACCCACGGCAGGAGAAAAAGGAAAATCGTACCCTGGAAAGGAAGACAAAGACGGCAAGGATTAGGAAATCACTAAAGCGTCGGAAAAGAACCGAATAGGCGTGTAAAGAGAAAACGGCACGAAATCCAGAGGAAATCAAAAACTCAGTATTACCCAGGGAACTCAATGGGACACACACGATATAAGGGGCACCGAGGAGAACGTTCCCCAAAAACGTTCGCAGGGCAAGAAGGCTCCCACAAAACAAAAATACTGAACTAAATCAGGGGTAGTCCCTTTCGACCAAAGGGAGCTTCCCAGACGTAAACGAAGGATGGGAAGGACAAAGGACGAGAAAAAAGGACCAGGGGGCAGGGAATAAAAAGAAAAAAAGCCGCAACCGGTCAAAATAAAAATGACCTCATCGAACAGAAAAGGCCACCGTAGTCGGGGGATAACGTGCGACGGTGGATCGATCAAACAAACACAAAAGGAAAAGAGAGAGGACCGATCGCATCTGTAGGAGCAGGGGAGTACTATTGGTCCTGTGAATGCAAAGAACGTCAAGCCGGTCGGTCTTGTCAAAAGCTGGTTCTTCCGTGGAAAATTGGAGGGGCTCTCGGGAATGCGGTGTTCTTCCGTTGGGTCACCAAAGGAGCAGAAGGGGGGAAGCTGGGAGAAGACGGTTGTCGCCAGGGACTAAAAAAACTTAGGACTTTCACTATAGTTTATTTAGGCTCCAGTAAGGGAAAAGGGAGTTGGGACTTAACGTCACTTTTCGGTCACGGCAGCGTGATGCCCGGAGAAAGAAGGGGATGCAGTGAACCGGAAAGAAAAAGAATGCATTGGGCGTGGCCGTTCTTCACGAATCACAAACCACTTAAAGAGTTGAGTCCTTTGTTAAGCGAAACCGGTGGATGCCGTGTGAAAAAGAAGTTTCGAACCTACTCCTCCTGAAAGAGTTCTAAAAGGGAAGGAAGGGAAAAAGATGTCGGCGGAGGGGGTGGGAGGAGGAAGGCAGGTCTTGGAGACGGGGAAAATCCGTCTAGTCACTGGACTTTTACGCCGGGAGAATTCTGTTCCTCTGGGGAAATCGTACAGGGGGGTCTTTGGGCAAGGGGGAAAATTTTGTTTGGGGTACCTGTAGGGGAGGGAGCAAGGGGTATGTTAAGGACTGGATGAAAAAGCGCCGAAGTCTCTGTCGATTAAAGGGCTGGTCAGTGCTGTTGAAGAGGCCATCCGACACGGTCTGTCGTGTGCACAAATAGTGGGAGGGGAGTGTTAATTCTCGCAGGTTATGCCTGCCCACAAGGGGAGGGTATCGGTTCGTCGGTGAGGAAGGAGTTGTCCGCAAAGAAATGGGTGCGGGTTGGCTGCCGTTGGGAGGTGAAGGGGGGCAGGGAAGGAAAAAAAGACGGACGGGAATTTCCGGTGGTAAGTTGACGGGGATGCGCCCGGTGGGGAAAAAAAAGCGTGCCGTCTTGTTCCTTTGCTTCGGGCATTAAAGGGGGGTTGAACGGTTGTCGTTGGTGGGATGGGCCGCGTGGCTAGGAGGGAACTGGGTGTAGGAAACCGTCTTGTAGGAAGGTTTCGCGGACTCTTTGCGGCTGGGAATCGGTAGAGAAATCTCTTTTTCCAGGGGGAAGCCGAGGAGCAAGGAGGGATGAGGGGAGGGGGGGGGGTGTCGGGACAGGTGAAGGAAAACGGGAATCGCGGATAGCTCGTGGCGGAAGGGAGGAGGTTTTCAGAATGGTTTAAAGGCTGGTCCCTTAAGGGGGGGTAAAGGTGCGTCTTGAAATTGCTGGGGGAAATGATCTGACGCAGAAGGAGGGACTGACGGTCAAAACAGAGGTGAACGTCGGGCACGAGGAGAATTTCTTCTCAAACGGGTGTCTAAGGAAGGTAAGAGGTCAGAAAATCAGGTGGTGTTTTGACGCTTTGCACGGGGGGGGGGGGGGGGGTGCCAGGGGACGACGGAAGGGGGAGGAAGAAAACATGTCTGAACAGAGGTCGCGTAAAACGGGGTAACCTCTGACCTGCAGAAGAAAACGTCCCATACATTACACGGACAATAAAACGCACAGTGATTACAAAAGAGCCAAAGCCTCCTACGGCGCAGAGGGAAAAAGAAGAAAACGGGCGCCGATGAGATCAGCGGCAGCAAAACGGTCACAGAAAAGCCTGTCCCCCTGGAAAAAAGAAGTTCCGTTTAGCGCCTTCGCCGTGCAGGGACTCCGCAGAAAAAAGCCAAGGTGAAAAGCATCGAAAAAAAAAAAAGGACCGGAGGGATACCAGACTGATCAAAGGGGGCATAACTGGGATAACTCCTCTAGGTTTCCACAGGTAAAAGAATCGTTCATGCGTCACGGCGCACGTCAAGTAAGGAAAACCCGCCGCCAAACGATAGAATAAAAAGGGAGGATCGAGGACCATAGGCCAGGGGGGGGGAGGACTTCACGGCCAGTGGCTGCCGGGAGAAATTGTGCGCCGTGGACGGCGGTGAAACAAAATAAGAGAAACCAACAACCAAAGGAGGACGGAATAATTGACACCTCACGGTCTTCACCCAAAAAGAAAGGCAGCAAACACTTACGAAAGAAAACGTGCCAGAGAGAAGACAGAAAAGAGAATCAAACGGCTGAAGGGAGGATAGAGGGAACTAAAACGGGCGAAAAAGAGATACCTCTAAACGATCGAACGCGAGTTTGCAAAGTGAGAAGGTAGAACCGTACCCTGGTAACCGGAAAAGGATAAGTCCTGGCCAAGACCTAGGGACCCTCGGGGTTTAAACCATCCCCCCCGGGGGCGGGGCAGAAGGGACACGGATGTGTGAAGGACTAGTAAGGCGCCAAAAAGAACGCTTTTATCCTCCAAGAAAGGGGACGGCGGGGAAAAATGGAATGCAAAATGAAGCAGCCGGAGGATGGCAGTGATCTTCGGATCAGACGGCGGCGGCCGGGGGAGGGGTCTGACCTGTCTAAGTCTCACGGTCGTATCGGGGTCTACCGTACAAAATCGCTGCAATGGGGAAAAGGAAGATACAATCCAGCGGTTTAAGGCACAGTTGCAGAGAAATAAAAAACGCCCCGGAAAACCGGGACACTCACGTCACACCACCAGTGTTGGGAACGAACGTGCAGATACAGAAGAGGAGAAAAAGGCGTGGCAAACTCTCCAACTCAAACAAAAAACACCCTCCTTAGACGATAGTACGCGGCCCGACGGTCAGGCTCACCCGACCGAAGACCTGCAGAAAAAGAAGCAGATAGTAATATACCTTTGCAACTCTACGAAAGGAAGAAAACATCTTCAAAAGGCCCCAAAGGAAAAAACAGGCAAAAAAGGGAAAACAATGACGAGAATCCGGAGGAAACGACCGTAAGAAAGAGTGCAGCCAAGTGCCCGTAATCACCACCTCCCACCTCATAAACTGGGGCAAGAAAAAGAGTCCCCAACACGCAACGAGGTACCGATCCTGAAGCATCCAACTAGTCAAAGAAAAATCAAGAATAAATCATTTTACCAGGGGGACAAGGAAAAAGAGAAAAAAGGTTCACCAACAAATCTTCTTCCAAAAAAGACAAACCGAGGATGCCCAGGAAAAAAAACATCAGCGCCGGATGCAAGACAAAACGTATCAAAGAAGACACTAAGTTAACCAACATCTTCCTCAACCAACAAGACAAAAAAAAAATCCCTAGTATGAGAAACACCCCCCTGAACACGATCCTCAAAAAAAGAAGAAAAAAAACCTAAAGAGACCACGAGGGGGAAAAGAGGAAAAAAAAACGGAAACCTACTAAAAAACCGAGTAGGTGTCTGGTTCATCAGTCTTACGAAGACGAGAAGGAAACGGGCTCTCGACTGGGGGAAAAGACAGTACCAGCAAAAGGGAATTACTTGTTGCCACCGACTCAAGTCAAAAAAAGGAAAAAGCAAAGAACCTGCTCATGCAGGGAGACGCTTGAATGATTGTGAAAACTCAACTGCCCACACGAAAGGGACGACCAAAAAACGGGGACGCGGTCAGCTGACAAAAAACCAAAACGTGCCCGCGCAAAAACCTGGGGAACTAACGCCCGACCGATTCAGAAGAGGATAGTTCAATAACAATAACCGACATCCCGTAGGACCGCCGCCGAAAGAAAAGCCCAGAGGCTAAACCAAGCCGTCGTCACTAGCCACAGTCACGATCTAAAAAGACCAAGGCAGAAAAAAAGGTCTTGACCCGGATCTTCCCTAATCCGTCAAGCAAAATTAAGGTGGAGTCTGATCGTGACGACGACCAGCCATGAGAGAAAAACTGAAAGGCCCCGCAGGGTGAAAATTTCCGCAAGGGACAAACTTACGAAGGGCAAATGCACAAAAAAATTAGGACCGAACCATTACAGGCCCCAAGAGAAGCGGGTGAAACAGAAAATTTGGGAGATAAAAAAATCAGTAACGCCGCACGGTGTTTAAAAAGTGATCCCCCGTTAGAGAGCCGTAACACCGGCCTAGCAGCACATCAGCATCAGGATAAAAAACGCATCCTACTCAAAGAAAGATCAAAAGGGACTCCGAGGCCTAGAAGATAGAAAAAACTTGCTTTAAAAAAACACATGGTACGGGGCATCAAAGATGTCTAATCTCGGTATCTCGCTCAAAAAAACAAAAGGGAGATATCCGTAAATATAGGCGGATATACCGGCAAAGGAAAAAGGGGAAGTCAGGACCAGAGCTCTAGCCAGGGGGAGTCTGTTAGCCCTTCTAGAAAATAGGAGTGCGATCTCAAAAGTGTCTGTTTTAGAGAAGGGGGCAATGTCGTAGGCCCCCGGCCCGGAGTGGACATGGCGCCAAGGACTTTGGTAAAATCAGGAAGAAAAAAAAAAGAAAAGGGCGTGAAATGGTACCTCCAGGGTCGTGACCGCGGGAAAAAAGCAGTTGGGAATTTTCGTGAGCGGGCGAAGCGTGGCTACCCTGAAAAGGGGGGCGGGAAAGTGCGCCTGGTAACAGGTCCTCAGCTTGCTGTGGCGTTTCATCGTAACAAGAAAATGAGAACGTGCTCTTCGATTGGCGTGAGAGGCCAGGGGTTATCACAAGTACAGGTGGTGCGGAAGGGGAGATCGTGATATAGGAAGGGAGGAGGGATGGCAAGGACAGGGGGCTCTGGCCCAGCTGAAGGAGGCTGGGAGCGCAACGCATTTCGTGGGTCTTTTTTCTCAGAAAAGGAGGAGATTGCGGAATCCTAACGGGCGTCGTTCACAAGTTGAGGAAGAGGAAGGTTGGAGCGGGTCGGGACATCGTGCAAGGCGGGGGGAAGTTATTCTTTTCTTAGCCGTGAAGTAAATTTAAAGGGACTGATACAAAAGAAGGGGAGCGAATTTCTCTGATCGGTGAAGTGACCGGCAGGTGCAATGCACAGACGGAGAGGGAATGGGGCTGTACTTTTGGGCCTTTGCAGGGAAGAAAGGTGTCGTTCTTGTTTCCGAAAAGGAAACGAACTTGAAAACGAAAGATGGAACAGTCCACGGGTAGAGGGGTTACGGTCATGATTGGTTAAAACGCCGCGAAGGGCTTTCATCAAAACTGTTTGCTGCTGTTTCGGACGGAAAAGGGGGGTCTAAGATCGTCTGGTGAGTGGAAGGTGGTGAAGTTTGGGAAGGGATGCACGGGTTCACGTGCGCGGTGGAGAAGGTGATGAGGAAGGAAAAAAAGGGGGGAAGAATGGTTGTCAGTTCAAGAGGTGGTGTCGGGGGGGGGGATGGACCTCTGGGAACAGAAGTCGGGGTTCAAAAGGGGGGTCGGGACGGAAAAAGGATTGATTAGATGGGGCGACGATTGAGGATCATATCGGTATCCTGAGCGGGGAAGAGGTTTTAACTGCTGTTAACCCTATTATCGTCCAAATGGTGTAGGGGGGAGATTACAAAAAAAAGACCCGGGAAGGCGACGGGGGGGAACGGGGTGGGGGGAGCCGGATGCCGGTTCCAGAAGGGGTGGTTTGGACCGGAAGGGTGGGGGAGCGGTACTTCTTGGAGGCGTCAGGGCTTCTGAGGAAAGAGGGTTTCCAGGAACTCTGTACAGGAAGGTCAGGGGGGGGCGAAGGAAGTACAGAGGTAGATTAGACATGATGTGCCATTCAAACTCTAAGGGAGTTAGGGTTCTTTTTAGAATTCTTTAAGAGGGTTCTGGATCGTCCTGGAAAAGAGAAGGGAATAGTCCAAATGTGGGGAGAGTTCTGTTCGTGATCGACGGCATTAAGATGATAGCAAAGGTCCCGCTGGATTGGTCTCGCAAAGGTTCACAAGAATTAAGAAAACTCAACCTCCCCCAACAAAAAAAAACCCATGAACAAAAAAAAAAACCCAAATTGGAAAGAAAAAGGGCTCCAAGAAAGGAGAAAAAAGGCCCTCAAAGACAGCCGCGCCAGAAAGCAAAAGAAGCGTGATCGGGTGAACTCGGAATACTCCTTCCACGAGGAAAAAGCCTGACTGGAAAGTTGGATCAGGATTTCAATCGCTTGCGTAGGCTGCCAGCAGAGTAAGGGAAAAGAAGTGCAGGAGACTAAAAAAAGTGCGGGCAGTAAAAGCCGAAGCACGAGTAGGGAGAGGAAGATAGGCCCTGGGGGGACCATTTTTCTCCTGTCCTTTCAGGGGAAAAGGCGAAACCCGGAGAGCGTCTGGTAAAGTCGTTCGCAACCGTGAGAAGAAGAACCAGCATGCCTACAGCTGGGATCGCTGGAATGAGAAGAGGAGGGGGACGACGTGACCATTTGGTGCTGAAGATAATTTTTAGGGGGAGTAAGAAAAAAAAAAAAAGAGTAAAATAGAAGAAAAAGAGGGGGGGTCCACCGCACGGGCGAAAAATTGCATAAAGGCAGACATAAAGGGAAACGCCTGGCACGAGTGAAGCGTGACCTATAGGGAGAAACGGATATAAGGGCAGAAAATCTTTCTAAATACCAATTTGTGGAGGGAAAAAAAGGGGGACAGACGCAAAGAAGAGGTAGCTCTTAAATGGGGAAAATCTCCTTGATAACACAGTACCTGGCCGAAGGAAGCCGTACTGGATCCAACCGGAGCGCAGGGGTAAAGAAAGGCTGAAGACACGTGTTGGGAGGTTCAGGCATGACCAAGTTTTGGGGAGACGGGAGGGGAGAAGCCGGACGTCTCCAAAAAGGGCCCCAACCCGGTCCAGGACATGAAGTGAGCGGGACCGTATGCAGTGAGTAAGAAGACTTTGTCAGAAGCAGGTGGGGGGAGGGCTGGTTCATGCTTCTCTGAGGAGGAGGCAGGCGTTGAAAGAATTTTTTAAGAAAAAGGAAGGAGTAGGAACCGTTGGAAAAAACTGTCGGTGACGGTCGTCGCAGAAGGGCAGGGTACCGGCCTCAAGCCGCCTTGGAAGTTGAAAAAAACAAGGAAGAGATACAAATGTGAGTCACTAACAAACACCCATGGTTACACTAGGTACTGCGAAGTAATTCAAAAAAAAATCAACCGCGTCCAGAACCGCTCAAAACGAACCATCGTTCTCCAGATCCTTCACTGTCAAGAGCAAATAGACTAGAAAGGAATTCCTCAACGAAGGGAAGATAGGTCTAGGCATTGGAAAGACGAAGGTCAACATCAAAAAAAAATCTTAAGCCCCCGTGCAAGCCAAAAACCGGCCGCAAAGCTCAAAAAGAACTAACCTACGTCTAAACGATAGAGAGATCCCGGCGAATGGACCTCAAAAAACTCCCGGGGCATACCCTACTTGCTGCTAAGCGGAAACTCGGGAAAAAAAAATACATAAGCGTTTAGGGAGTTCAGATCACGAAAAGTCGCGGCAAAAAGCAAGACTTTTTGCCAAACACAATGAAAAGGTACTCGAAGTTCAAACCCAAGGAGGAAAAACAAAGAAAAACCGGAGGGGGGAAGACGAACCCCAGAGAGGAGCAGGAGGAAAAACGAAACAGCAAAAGAGACAAAAGAGTAACGTGAACCTTGAGAGACACGACCACACTTACAAAGGGGAAACGACCTATATAAGACCACCACCAGGAAAGAGAACAAAGGAAAGCAGCACAAAAAAACCACGGAGAATAAGAAAACATCTCTTTTAACACAAATAGACAGAAGGAAACAAGTCGACGGGGGTAAAGGACAATCTCCAGAAAAGGACACCGACAGGGCAAGAAAAAACTGACAATGAGAACAAAAAACACCGGGAACCTGGTGACAGATTCCCCGACGTTCGGGGGGTAAAATCCGAATTGGACTAATACCGAAAAAGGCGAATGAAAAGGTTCTGCATCATTGGGCACCTTCCCATACACGGAGAAAGGAAAAATAAACTCAAATAAAATAGGTCACGCGGGAAGAAAACGCGTCAACTCAAAACCTGTCACTAGCAACATATAAGAACTTAAACTGCAACACCGCCTAAGAGGGAAGGAGAGAAAAAAAAGGCAATAGCGATAAAAGAAGCCGTAAATTCTTGGCCCT
>Ga0179593_1518180_pt1 | contig 25035 bp, 32 predicted proteins | sample CZODoug2_1_08_16_FD_185931 | JGI IMG/M metagenome (GOLD analysis project Ga0179593, IMG submission 185931) | Vadose zone soil fungal communities from Angelo Coast Range Reserve, California, USA - CZODoug2_1_08_16fungal (PacBio error correction) | ecosystem: Environmental > Terrestrial > Soil >...
GAGCTCTGCACGAAAGAATGGCAGGCAAACGGGAAAGAACGAGAGAAGAAACGATTAAGAATGCTGGGGGGGAACGGGGCAATCCCAAGTTTCGCAGAAGAGGGGGAAGCAGGGGAAAAAAAGGGGGGACGCCAGGGGATCGTATATCCGCAGAAAACACGCTCCTGGGCCGAGATTCCCCAGACTCGCCAATCCTGCTGGACAAACAAAAAAGGAGTAGAGGAGTTAGCTGAAAGACGTGTCTGGGCTCATACAGTATAAATTGGGCCAAAAGTAATCGGGGACGTGTCCGAGTGGGTCCCGCCCGGCGTGGGGACACCAAATTACTAATGAGCCCCCGTTTCCGATTGATATTCCGGATGAGCGAAAAGGAGAAAGAAATGGCCGGAAAAGGGGGGTCAGTAAAACAGGGGCGGAAAGCTGGCCGAGGAAAAAAATGGAAAAGGTAAAAGCAGGGATTTTTTCGGGGGTATGTTCCGCGCCAAAACAGCCTCTAGCCAGGGGTAGACGATGAGCAGAATGGGGTTCGGGACGAGGAAAGGCGGACTGTGCCGAACGATCCATATGAAGCTGGGGGCCTTAGAGCGAGCTCGATTGGAGCACTTCAAATGCACGGATTGTGAAAAAAGGATTGAAGGCCTGACGAGGAGAGGGTAGGGGAGGTGAGAGAGACGGCGGAAAAAAAGGTCGGGGCCTTTGATAGGTCAATTGTTCCTCGGTGTCAGCAAAATCCAGGGGCATAGAAGTTTTACCGTCAGGGGGAAGGATAAAGCAGGAAGATGGGCCTGAACGTGCTAAGGGCCAGCAAAATGGAAGGGTTGGCTGGCCCGCCGGTGACATGCGCAAAAGCTGCATGAATCGCTCAGTGGGGCGGGTTACGGTCGATCGTGCACAATCAGACTCATCTACGCGGAGGTGCCTGGCGAAGGCACGGGAACGTGGTTGAAAAGGCCGCTGGAAAAAAGCACGTTGTTCCAAATCATGGGACTTTGCGACGTGTTACTGGAAACACGACGCTCCGGGAGGAAGGGGGACGGCGGTGGAGATGGAGCCGCCCTTGGCAGAGCAAGGGGGGATTGGAGGCAGTTTTTGGTGATAGGCAGATCCTTCTAACGGATGAGGAAAGAGAGCATCCCAAATCTGGCTGGGATGTGGACAGTGGACGCGTGGGGGGGCGTGCAACTAGATTGATGTTCCATCCGAGGTGAAACAGCAACACAGCCTCCCATGGACACAAACCCGAAGGCACAGGCTCGACGCAGCGTGGTACAAAGAGGGATGGTGCCAGAAAGAAGAAGGTAGGACCCCGGAATTGAAGGGTGGGGGAAAAGACCGAAGGTCAGAAAAATTCAAGATAATAAGAAAAAAATAAGGGAAAATTCCCTCCAATAGCATCAACCCGGCTACGGCGCCGGAGATGGGGGGAACGGTGGCGCCGAAACAGGGGAAAGTCAAAGTTATATGGGGGGGCGGACAAACCTGGAAGGGGACAAACACCAGAATTTGAAAAGGTGGGCTGAAAAAAAAGGGTAGGGGAGCGCTCAACAAACCCGCAGTGGGGGTTTCTATAAACAGAGTCCGGAGCTGAAAAGGGAGGCCCGCGTAAGTCAGGTTCACCGATAGTTGGGGGGGAAGGAACCCCCCTCATGGAATAAGTTCCAATTATGTACCAACCCCGTCCATAGCACCAAGAGAAAGGGGAAAAAAAAGAGTTCACAAAGCCGGCGATGGTGAATGGAGAGAAGGAATTGGGTGTCAGTAGCTAGGAGGGAAGAAAAGGGTTGAAAAAAGCAGAGGATCTTCAGCAGATCAAAAGGGGGGGGTCGAAATCATGACACATAGTGAGCCTGGCCATGAAGAGGGCGGCGGCGGGGGGGGAGGAGGGAAGGGTCGATGGTCAAGAAGAAGCTGCCTTCCGTTTCTGTGAGTGATGGGCCCCCATGCCCAGAACAAACGGAGTTGGGCGCAAAGAAGGAGAAGGGAAGTGCAAAAGGTCCGAAAAGAGCGCGAGACCCTACTTCTTGTGGCTGGGATCAGACAGCTGGAGAAAAACATGGGTTTCCGAAAGGAGAGAGGGTGCTTGAAGACTCCTCCCGGGCTTTGGAGTCGCAGGGTTGGAAAGGGGCAACAGTTAAGAACGGCTAAAAGGGCACCCTGGGTGAACCATGTTGGAAGCCCGAGGGGGAGGAATGACTGCGTACGGAATTAATCTCTCTAGGGGGGAGGAAACAGAAAGAAGAAAAACTCTGATACCCTGCAAAGTCGTTCACGAGAGGGAAGGGCCACTCTGAAGAAAAATAACAGATGCGGGTTTCACAGCCTAAGATGGGGTCGAAGTGAGTAGGTGGGAGGCGCTGATCGGTCGATCAACGACAAGCGGAAAAAAGGGAGTTTCGGGAAACTAAACTACAAGTAGAGAGAAGCAAAAAAACTGAAGGATAGAGGGAAAAATAAGTATGGAACTGTGGGTCGCACACTCCGGGAAAAAAAGTGACCGGTTCCGAGAGGACCGCGAAAGACGCCCAAGAAAAGGAGGACCACCGCGTGAACCGGTGAACCCAGAGTAAATAGAGCAGCGCAGGGCATCCCCGCGTAAACGACTGTGACGGACGCCCGATGGTCAGCCAGGGGAGGCGGCCGAGGCCAGTCTTATAGCGAGATGAAAAAAGTTGGAGGCTAACGTACACATCCACATCCATCCGGGGTAGGTCAAATTTTGGCCTAACTCGCTGTAAAAATGGTCTTTCAGGTGCAGACGTCGCGCAAAGGGAAGGCGCCAACCCGGAGAAAAGAGCGGAGGAGGACATGAACACGGTAAAAAGGGCTCGCAAAAAACATAAAGTCAGAAAAAGGAAGGGGGTCCGAGGAAAAAAAGCACGGCGGGCCGCGTCGCTGGGGGGTGAAAGACGAATGGGGGAAAGAAAGCATGCTTGAAATGGGGTGCGTCACAAAGGAGAGGCGTTGGCCAAAAAACATCCAACAAACGGGAAACCTCATAAGAAGAAAAAGCCATCGCAGAGAAGAGAAAAACCCAGGCATCCAATACGGCATGCCGTCAAAAGAGTATTCGAGGGCCAAGGGTTGATTAGGTTCTTTCAGGCAGGGTGATCCCGAAGGCCGAAAAAAAAGGGGTAGTCAGGGACTCTCGGTCAAATCCTTGGGGGGGAGCGAATACAAGCGCAACGGAAAAAAAGCTGATCAATAAGGGGTGGTATTATGCGGAAGAGATAAGGGGGGTATAGGTGGATGGTTAACTTATTGAAAAGGGGAGTCTCTGGGGAAACAACCACCATGGAGAAAGAAGGGAGTAACCCGCCCTGAAGTGTTCAGTCGGAAAAGGGTACGTAGGAAACTGGACTCGAAACACAAAAAAAAAAACCCGCTGTTCGTTGAGTGGTTTGAGCGAACCGTCACGCCCAAGGAGGAAGACCAGTCGAGTTGGGGCGGATGAACTTCAGGTCTGCCGATACCAAAGAGACCAGCCTAAGGGAGAATTCAGGAAGCAGGCTCAAAACGTCCCGCTAATAGGGAAGCCCGGATCCCTTGCCGTGAGGAGGGAATGAAGTGAAGATCCAAATTACCCACTTTCGGTCTTCCCACAGTAACAATGGACACAAAATGGGAAGGTACCCGAGGAGGTTGAAAAAAAATAAAAGAAAAAGGGGGGGGGTTGCCGCTGCCTTAGGCCCTGAATGGGGCCTTGGGAGTGGGGCGTCACGGCTTGGAGGGGAAACGCTTGAAAGAGGTGACAAACAAGTCCGCAGGAACAAGTGGAGGGAAAGCATCAATAATTGGGTGCACCTCATATAGAAGAACTGCCGAGGAAAAAAGAAAACAAACTGCGGAATCACATTCGAAAGACAAAAACTCCAGAGGAGAGGGAGAAAAAAGGGGGGCTCAATGCTTCCAAATAGAGGGAAGCGGGTATCTGGGAAAAAATAAACTCGAAAGGGAAACGTGTGAACCCAGGGAGGGGCCATCGCGTCCCTACTAATATGAGCAGTTCATGCGCAAGAACAGCGGCAAGAAAGGGAGCTCACCGAGAAAGAAAAAAACTGCGATCAACCAAGATGAACAGCGAAGTGCGAATGGACGGACAAAAACTAAAAAAAAAGAAATGGATTTTGATCTCGGGCACAGTCAAGGGACAATTGCTCAGGAGAGGTACCAGGAATATTGCACGGTGGAAAAAAGATAAGGCGAAAACAAAAACCCGCCAATGCACCCAAGTCCGACTTCGCCCTAGCGAAGCCACCTCAAAGCACATCCGTCGTTAATATGGGGGGGAAACAAAACCGGACATCCATGAGAGCCGGGATAGGAGACAGGAGGGACTACGGACAGAAAAGGGCCATGCAAATCTTTTTAGGCTCGCGAGGGGGCAAAAACAAACGAAAAGAACGGCAGGTCCCAAACAGACCCGCCCGCAAGCACCCCGAACCCCCAGAAAGGCCCAACGGACCGGGCGCAACGTCAACGAAACGCGTCGCGCACTGAGGGGGGAAAACAAAACCTCGAGAGAGGGCAAGATATGGAAGGAAAGAATGGCACTATGTGGGCAAGAGTTCCTCCTGCCAAAGGGAGTAAAAAAGAACTTCGCGATCGCGCACGCGGAAGACAAGGAGAAATGGATTTGGCGAACTGTGTCGGTCGGCCCTATGTAAAGAGGCTGGGTTGAGGGGTAAAACGAGGGTAAAATCGCCAAGGAAAACTGCCGTGCTACGAAAAACGTAGAGGAAAAGATGGTAATCAAAAGAGGCTACCACAGTTGTGGAATAGGCTCGCGCAGGGGTTCAATGGCGGCCTGTTACAATACGAGCGTACGCCTTTGGGGTAAAACAAGTGAAAGATGCTAAAGCCGACCAAATCGACATGGGGGAAACCAGACCCAAAAGGGCAAAAAAAACGGACATCAACTCATGTGGCGATTGGGCGTTACTCCGCCTGGGGGGCTACGGTGAAGCCCTCAAAAAATGCGAGGAAAAAAAACAACAGGAGGGGGAGGAAGCGCGAGGAGGGGGTAAGCGGGCGGAAATCAAGAGCAAGGGAAAGTCCACGATTCCGGGTGGAAGAAAAATGAGTCCGATCAGAGGTCGGACGGAAAGGGGGGGCAGGAGAGACCGGTGCGGCTAAAAAAAGTTGAACGGGGGCCGTAGCTTTAGATGCGCATGACAGAGGGAAGGCGCAGGAAGGGAACCCCTATTAGGTCTTGACAATATGACAGGAGGGGAGGTAACAAGGCAATGGGGGAAGGGGGGCGCTTGCGTCTACTGGGGGGCGAGCTTCTAGGATGACCACTCAATAAGGTCGGGCGAAGATAAAAAATGGGGGTCCGGGGGGGGGGGGGGGGGGGGGTGGTTAGGGGGGGGTGGTTGTGGGGGGGACGCTGGATCCGGATTTTGACAATTCGTAGTCCCAGATTTCGATCGTGTCGGCTTTGTAAAAGAGTGGAGTGGCGAAGGGTGATGACGGATTTGGGAGGGGAGAGAGGGTCGCTTAAGCCCCGTAGGGGTTGGGGGCCCGGGCCGAGGAGAGAGAGGTGGGATGTCCCCGTGGGGTAGTGCGGGGAAGGTGCAGAATGGTGGGTGAGGAGGCAGGAATAAGACTATGTAAAGGGTCGATCGCGATTAGGTTCCGTGGGGGTGAAAGTTTTGAGTGAATTGAGCGCTTCAGGGACCGGAAGTATGGGGGGGGGAAGAAGAGAAGAGAGAAGTTGGGCGGGGGACGTTGGGGTAGGTAAGAGTACAGGCTTCAAGCGCGGTCACATGCCGGAGTGGGGCTGCGTCGGTTGGTTATGGTTCAGAGGGGACGCAGTGAGATGTGAGGGGGTAGTGTGCAACTCGATGGTATGGGCATGTGGTCTTGCTGCGGTAATTGGTGAGCTTGGTGACTCCACTCGGGGGGAAGAGATTTCGATTCGCGAAATGCCTTTCACTCAGTGGCGAGAGGGGGGAGTGGGCATGAAGGAGGAGAAGGAATGGTAGTACAGTATATCTTATAGCCGCCAATAACTTGGCCGTCTAGTCGGTCTAAGCAGCGTGTAGACGATAAGGAGTCAGTGAGTAGCAGGGGGGGAGAAGACGTCCGGTGGGGATTGGGATGTGCAGAGGTGAGGGGAGGAGCGCGGGGGTGGCTGGGGGGTGTTATCAGGTCCAGGCTAGTGAGTGATAAAGAAGGTAAGGGGGCCTTTCTCGTGGACCGCGGCTTTGTTGCCAGCTAGCGGAGCTCGGTCAGACGCCCAGTGGCAGGTAGAGCCATTGAGAGAGGGTGGGTTGGCCCTACTCATCGGAGATCCCGTGTGGGACGGGTTGATTCTTTGCGGAATGTGGGGGGCTTTGATTAGTCCTTGTGTGTCCTGGGTCCATTGGCTGGACGGAGGGATGGCGGGGTTCGTAAGCGGTTGCACTGGGGTAAGGTTGTGGAGGGGGGGGTTGGGGATTGTGGAGGAGGTTAATGGCAGGTGGGTGAGGCGGGCGGCCCTGGACAGTTAGTGTGGTGGTGGGGAGGGGGTTGTGGAAGGGGAGAACTCTCTTCACCAAGGGATGAGAAGGAATAGGGAGAGAACTGGTGGGGTGTGAAAGGGTTTCGTCCCGTTGACGGTAACGTCTTCGCCCCATTAACCGGTATGCGGGTGAGGTCGGGCTCTGTTCGAGTGTGTGGACGGTTGGTGAGGGTACGGGAACGTGAGCGGAGGGGGCGGACCTACGTGTTTGAGCTGTGATGCTTGGCGAGGGCCGGTATTGTAACGATGTGGGTGAGGGTGCGGGATTGTTCTCAAGTTGGGGGACCCGGGTGGGGAGGGAGGGAGGCTCCCGTCGGCCGCAGGGGAGGGCGGGGTGTTTGAGGGGGGGGGGGCTAGTGCTAGTGCCGTGCGAAGCGGGGCGACCGTGAGGCTGGTCTTCTAGTATTACTCGGTCTCAGGTAGGTGGCAGCCGCCATCTTACGCTTGGGGTGTCTTCCGTGCATGTTTTTTTCGTCCCCAACTGTGTTTTTGTTTCGGGTTCGATTGTACTTGGTGGCTCGGAAGATAATGTGAGGGGGCGGTGGAGGAAAGTGAGGTATGATAGGGGGGGGATGGAAGGAGGTACCAGTTTGGCCTGACAGGGGAGTCGGACTTGGGGGGTCTACGATTCAGATAAATGGAACGCTGCGATTGTTATGGATTTGTCAAGTAGGCTTAAGGGAGACGAGTTCTCGTCTGCCGCAACTTACTTAAAATAATTCCTGGGTTCGATAACCGACTAACACCTTCGTTGAAGATGTCTCTTTCTAAAATCTCTAAAAAACTGATTCTAACGACAAACGGGCTCGCCCAAAAATGGTTCGATACTAACCAAATTCGGCCGCAGTAGAACGCAATTTTTCTGGCAGCACTAGAACGGCTTCGGTCATCCGGCTCTGGCGGACTGGACCACTCATTCTTCAGAGGGACGGCCTTGATCCCGGGACGACTGGCCTGAAAATCTTCGGCGTCTCTCTCTCCTTTTCCTAGAAAATAGGCAGTACTACCTCCAAGGGTAACTGAATAGTGGGGAAGAGCGGGAACCACGAACTTATCGAACACGTTACCGCGGCAAAGCCCAAAGAAAATCAGAGCCATGGATGAACAGACAATCGGACCCATGCGATGTAAACACCTTATACGAGTTTCAAAAGCCTCCCTAGACGGCGTCAAAGCCTGTCAGAAAAAAAAAATAATCCACAGGCTGCCGAGTACGGGATCATCACCGGCCGGGTGCGAAAGCGTCTTTTGTTGACTACAATGGGAAACTAAAGGCCCAACCGGGGGGTGTAGTTCAGAAACATTGGGGTAGTCAGAGGGTAGAACCGGGGACCTCTAGGGGGGTTATGCACTTTCTGGGTAATGACCCTATTTCCGAGGAGAATGGGACTTTAGGACTCATAAAAAGTGGAAACACTTGATTTCTTCTTAGACTAAGAGGGCTTTGGGTTTAACCGTATGGTTGGTAGAGTAATATGCTTAACAGCCAAAGAAATTCTCAACGAAAACTTGCGTACCCCAAAGTTGCGCATGTGATTCTCAGAAGAACGCCGGAAGGCACGAGCGGAAATCCCCGGGGGATGCGACGGGAGACGTAAGGGGGTTGGATCTATGTAGCGTTGAAAGGGATCGGGAGTTCTTTAATGGAGGCCGAGCATAAGTGCCACCGCCAAAAAAAGACGCGCGCTGGAATCTGAAGTAGTTGTGAGGTTGTCGTCGGGTATTGAGTTTAAAAAACACATCAAATCTCGGGGATTGCCCGGAAAAAAATGGGGGAGTCTGCGCCATCTTCGTAATTTTCTTTTTGATGGCCATCAACTATCACCTCGTTGAAAAATGGCCATCGTCAGCAAGCAGGGGAACGAGGGAAAACCCTTCTGCTTCGCCATAAGATCTACTGGATTCCTCTTCCGCGCTTAGCCTTGAGGGAAAAAAACCTTCAGAAAAACTTACCCCTCCACAGGCCATGGTAGATTCCCTCCTACCACTGCATTGGTCTTCAGGCTCAAATGAGCCTGTTTCATCACTTCAACAGGGCCCTTGACACCGAACCCTATAGCTGCCTCCTTCACTCATACTCTTGCGGGGGTGCCAATTCTGGTTTCGAGGCGGCTCTCGCGAGCGGGCCTCGGACGGGTAACGCTGCAAGGGAGCACGTTTCCTCTCCTTGAGATCGCAGGGTCATCTGAGGAAAACCGCCCACTGTACCCGGGTCCTTTAATTTTTCTCTCGTGGGCGGGGGAGCCTCCGTGTAGGGGTACTTTTACTCGACATGAGAAGAGAAGGGGTGTATTGGATATCCGTTCAGGTACTCGTGGGTCTCAGAACAAGCCTGACGTAGGCTTCTCCAACTGGTCGTTAGGAGGCCGACCTCCGTCGGATTGGTCTCATTTCCTCTTTCCAACGCACGCATAGGATTTGGCTTGCATAGACTACACTGCGGATTTGTTCGGAATCTGGGTTGATTGGGCCCGTCTGATGGGCCAAGATAGGCGGTGTGAGGTCTCTGTCCTCCCTTGGCCCTTCTGGACAGTCTTCGACAAGGCCCCGAGAGCGCTTGAGGCTCCGTCGCTCCGAGATCGTTAGGGGGCTAGTTTGACTGTTACACCCAGTGTTCGGGTTGGTACCGTCCAGAGGTTTGTTTCAAGGGGTGGGGAAACTCGGTAGAGCCAGGAGAAGGATGGGTTGCCGATAGATGTGGGCCCCTCGTTCAGTGCCGTCTCCCACGAGTCGTATGCAAGTGGACCAAAATAGTTCTTGGGTCTCGGAGAGCATCTCTCCGTCCGGTGCGGTACCTCTAACAGCGGGAGGCACGTCCCTCTACCGGAGGCAGTTGTTGTTCACTCTTGGAGGTCGTCCTGTTTTGGCAGGGAGTGGTGTCAGAGGGATGGGCTGGGAGTGGCCGGGCCGGGGGCCCCGAGGTAGACGGGCCCTATGTATCCCTCATGGGGAGGAGGGAGCGGCGTGATGCCGCGTGCGTGGCTGCGTACGGGCGAAATTGCTATGTTTGTCCGGCCTTGTCGTGGAAGATTACTTGTCTCAGCGTCCGATCTCTAGTTGGCAATAGTCGACGTTCTTCTGTGGCTCCTCTTCGGCGGTACTGGGTGGGCGTGTGAGAATAAGGGGGGGGTGGTAGATATAGCAATGAATTACCGGGGTCGGGTTCGTGGGTTGGTTTGGGCTTTGTGAGTAGGTCGGATTTGGGGGAAAGGCTGACGGTGTGGCTGAGTTCTACATTCGGGGTTCTGGCCGCCTGCTTGCTTCCGAGAGTTGGGGGAAGTATTTTTCGTCTGCGTTTTTCCAGGTTTGACTGAGGATGGGGGGGGGGAGGCTGGGACTCTGAAGCGGTTGTAGGTAGATATGGTGATAGCCCCTTGGTTGATATCGGGCAAGGGTTTGGTTTGGAGTTGTGGGGGGAAGAGGAGGTTGCGGTCTTTCACGGAGCCGTTTATAGGGGCCGTGGGAACGTTTCTCTCAGGGGGTGTGGGGGATTCTTTGTTGGGGTATTGGAACTAGGCTAGGGTAGTGTATGGCCTTTAGGCACCGGGTCAACGGGGAAACGGTATAAGGAGGTTTCGGCGGGTGCTTATTAGACTTGCTGGCTAGTTGATGGCGTCAAGACGGGAGGTAGTGAAGGCGGAGAGTTTATCTTAACAACGTCCGCTCTCACTCCGAGGGTGAGGGGTCTCCGGACTATTAGGTTAGTATGAGGGGAGATGGTAGGTGCGTTCATCCTTTTGTCCCGGAAGTTTGGGGCTGTGAGGCTAAACGGGGCCGGAGAGGCGTATGGGGGCTGACTTATGCTATCAGTCCCGTTCCTATTGAGTCGAGGAGATCTTCTACTACCAGATGGGGCACAGCACGGCCGAATTGTAACGCTTGCTCCGTGTTGGGGGGGGGCTAAACTAGGGCCAATCCTCCTTTTACGTGGGTCAGACGTTGGGAGAACCTCTCACGGCCTCGTGGATGGTGTTGTCGGTGCTCTGTGTTCATAAAGATTGGCCCCTGGGGCGCTCTGTCCGACATGGTAATCTCGAAGGAACTGAATTGTCCTCCTATGGAATAATTTACCTGGAGGGGAGAAAGGTCAATGGAAGGTCATGCAGTGTCGTATATGCTGAGAGGAAAGGGCACCTGGAGCCCCCTGTTGGTTATGGGTCCACATCTCGCTTGGGGGCCTTCATTGCCTTTTGGTAGCCGCCGGGGCCTGATCGTGTTTAGTGTTGAGGATGGATTGTTTGGGGGGCGGAGGGGTCGGTTAACGGATGCGAGGCGGTGAGCTCCCTTTGGGCGGTAGAGGTTGTCGTAGGGTTGATAATTCTCATTCCGGGGGGCTGCTCCTTACCTCTCAAAAGTTGGGGGTCCTGAAATGGGGTCCTTTGCGGCTCTATCGGGAAGGCAGAGGCTTTGTGGGTCGTGTTGGCGTGAGACAAGCTAGTTCCCCTCAGGCGCCGTTCTCGCATCTTCTGTGTCAGGTGTATTATGATCCAGTTTGTCTTGGAGGGGGACCTGATTTTGGCTTAGTGCGGCACTTGGCCTGAACGCCTTTCTTTGTTCGTGTTCTTTGCTCTGGAGGTGTGTAGACCAGAGGAGAGAAGGGAACTTTGTACAAGGTGTGTCTTTGAAAGCGATTATCAGCAGTGTTCGGGGGGGCTTTAGGCCGGGTAGGGGGATTTTTCAGGTCCCCCGTGCTCAGGGTGGATGGCACCGCGACCTGTCACTGTGTTGATCCGATGATCACCCTCATTGAAATAGTACCGCGGACGGTGGCGGGGGAGGGGACTCTAGGGGGAGTAATCAACAGTATCAGTCTATGGCCAATGGATTTAAGCCCAGGCACTGCCACAAGACAGGTTCAACACCTTCAACATGCCCCCACCCAACTCGGGCGGGATCACCTTTGGTCTTTTCTTCTGGTTTCAAGACCTTATCCCCCTGTGGTTTTAGTAGGACGGTTAGGGGGGACAGTAGCCCCCTCGCGTCTCCATCAGGAGGGGCAATGTGACAGGTTTCCCGGCTGCCATTTGATCTGGCTCCTCTTATGGGGTCACTGCTGAAGCTGGGGGCCAGCCTGGGAGAGACGAGAGTGGTCGCACTTCTGTGTTGTGTGGGTGATCAGTGTCAATCTGGTGAAGGGGGTAAACCTGCAGCGCTATGGTCTTCGTCCGGAAACTCGGGAGGGTCCGCGGGCTCCAAAAGCACTAGTGGGCTTGTGAGGGCGGGGGGGTGCCTTACGGGGGGGAAGGAGAACGCAGAGTAGGGTGTGCAAGGTCCGCCCGAGATGGAGGTGGGTGTGGTAGAAGAAGCAGACTTCTTGATTGTATCGGGGCAGTTGTGGGGAGGTTAGGGGGGATGCAACGTGGGTGTAGTGCAGTTGGGGAGAAGGGGGGGGAGCTTGAGGGTATGCTTATGGGCGGCCGGTTCCGTTTTTAGGGCGGGTAGAATTTTTGCTTTCTCGGGGGGGACACTAGGGGATAGGATCTTCCCCGGAGCTGGCTGGAGCGTTGTGGCATGCGGGCAGCAGAGTGGAGTAGGATGGGCCGCAGGCGCTGTCCCCGCCTGAAATGAAAGGCTGTCATTCACGGGAAGGCCAGCAGGGGGGTGTCAGGCGATGGCTTTAGTGAGGGGTCGGTGCTAGTTCCCCGTAGTTGTGTAGGGGTCGGAGAGTCATACAGGTCGATGGGTCGTGTGACCGAGGGTTGACGGGTGCTTCTGATTCTTGGGTGGTTGCTTTGAATTACTCTCTAGTTTCCTGGCCTATCTGGGGGGTTCGTGTTTTGGATTATCTAGCTTGTTCGGTGGGGACTAGCAAAGACCGGCGGAGGGGAGCTCCTTGTCTTGGGTATACAAATCTGACGGTGGGATTGTTTAGGGATCGGCGGGCTTGGGTAGTTCGTGGTGTAGAGGGGGGTAGTTTCAGTCTGTTCACAACCTTAGGTGTATGGGGGGAGCCTACGCAGGGGGCCCACGCCTGCGCGTCGGTAGGTGGGTGGCTGGCTCGCGCAGATGAGATTATTTAGGCATGACGCGGATATGTGTGGGGTTTTGTGTTGGGGTCCGAGGGGTTCTACGTCGGACTCGGTTAGAGGAGGGGTTTGGCGTCATCCGCGAGAAGGAGGCGACGAGGGGGGGAGGAAGAAATTAGGGGTGCGGAGTGTGCTGTTGTTTTACGGGACGTGAAGGTGCCTAGGGGCCTGGGTGTGGAGATTGTGGTTGCTGTGGGGTATGGGTGGGTCTTTGTTGTTTGCCGAGCTCTTTGGGCGGGGGGGGGGAAAGGATCAGCAAAGCGGTGTGGGGGGTCATGAAATAGAGGGAGTCGCAAAGGGGATGTTTCTTGGGCCCTCTCAGTGGGTGACTATGGCCGATCTGGAGTTCCTGGACTCGGTGGTGGGAGAGGGTTGCGTGCGGAGGTGTCGAGGCGGTTCAGTTGAATGGGCGGAGGTGTCATGGGAACAGAGTGGTCGTGGGGAGACCCAGAGAACTGAGTGCGAGTGGGATGTCCTTTGGACTGTAAGGGTATAGGCTGTAGTAAGGGGGGGAGTGAAGGAGGTGTGAGTTATGGGTCGTTGGGTATTGGGGGGATGGGAGGAACGAGTGGTTTAAAGGAAAGCGGGGAGGCGTGCAGAGGGCGTCGCTGTCTCGGACAAGAGTTTGGGGTTGGAGATTTGAAAGGATCGATCAGGGGGTGGGGCGAGTGAGGTCTTTTGGTGGGATCGGTGGAATGGGGTATTGCCGGAGGTGGCAGAGCGTAAGGGTGAGTAGGGGTCGTTGGTCTTGATTTGTTTTGCTTCAAGCAATGGGTGGTATGAGCGAGAAGCGGGATCACTGAGGTGGGAAACTAGGGGAAGTGGAAAGGGGGGAGGTGTTGGTGTCTCGCGCACGGGGGACGACTGTTGTGGGACGGAATTGCGCTCCGAGAGAGTGGCACACAAGGGGGGGCGTGCTCCCAGATCCTTAATCTGATCTGTCTCGTTGCTGGACCGTGGTTCGATATGAGGGTGGAGGCTGAGGGGACCTTTTGAGTGGGGTAGGGCAAGGCGTGAAGCTCGGTGGCTGAATTAGGTGATGAGGTGGCTTTTAGCGGTGGGTACAGGAAGCGCAGGGGGGTGGTTTGGCTGGGTTTTCCCGCGTAATAAGCTATGGTCGTAGCAAATGGTAAATGTTGACGCGGGGGGGCGATTTGGGGTTTGTCGGATTGCGTTGGGGATTACGGGGCGGGTCGTCTGGACGGCGCAGCGAGAGAGGGCGGGGGAAGGGGGCGGGGGGGTACGCATCCGGAGGGGGAAACAGGGCGCCCAGGAAAGTGCTACCGGGGTTGTGCGTCGGGGATCAAAAATGTTACGAAGGGCCGGCTATCATGGGGGAAGTCGGTTCTCAAGGAGGAGAATGTGGCGGGTAAAGAGTGTTGGTTCCAGAGGGCAATAGGTGGCGTGAAGTAGGTTCTTATAGACTTGCCTGGAGTGGGTTTTGTCTTGGGGGAGGTGGGTTATGGTTGAGAAGGGATTGGACCGGTGCCGCGGCGGGCGGTTTACAGGCGGACTGTTCTGGGGAGGCTGGGCGCAGAGGGCCTGCGGATGAGGGTCGGGAGATGCATGAGGGCAGTGGGAGTTTGGGGCCGGGTCGAGGTTCCTGGGCTGCTATCCTTGTCGATAGAGTCTGTCTGTTCTGTTGGTGGGCCTTATTTTTACTGAGTTTGTGAAAATCATCCGACAAATTCAACTCAGAAAGGGGAGGCAATGCACACACGCCGTTTACAGATAAGCCCCTTTTGGGAAAACCGAGGGGAAACATTCAGTGCAAGGAGCAGGATCAGGGTCTTAGTTATCGCTTTTCTACGGAGGAATCTGTGCGCGGGTAACAAGCCAGAAAAATACTAGATTTGGGCATAAGCAGTCTGAATAGTAGCAAAAGCTGGGTTGCGCAAAAGAAGGAGGGAGATCTTGCAGTAGAAGCAATCAAACTTACAGGGGACCGCAAAGATGAGCGTGGAGAAACAAATAAAGAAAGAAGGAAATCTTTAATAGAAGAGAGATAAGATGCAGGCATCTTGCGCAATCAGAAAAGAAGGGGAGGAAATCTGGGGGGGGGTGTGGTGGGAAATGTCCGAGGGCACATTCGGTAAGGGAAAGATAAAAAAGAGAAAACCGAAAAGGACCGGTGCCAAAGACCCTCCCCAACGCACATACGGTAATGGGGGGTTCAAGAATCAGAAGGGTGTGGGGGGGTACACTCATGACCTTCTTGGCCCTCCTGGGCCACGAGTTGGGGGGTAATATAAGGGGGAAACGTCGGGGTTCTCTTTAAATCAGCTAAGAGAGTGGGCGGGAAAAGTGGTACGTCACAAATGACGGTTTGGGAAGAACTTTTGTGACACCCCGCCAAAACTGTTTGAAAAAAAAAAGGGGGAGTTGGGTGGCAAGGTTTTTAGAGTTGGGAGTGGTGAAAGCGCCGGCTTTGCAAGAAGGGAAGATCCTTGAAAGAAAAGGCGGTGATTCAGTCTTCCTCTTCAAGACATTCGACCCGGCCCGGGTGTCAAATGGTTTTAGAACAGGTGTAAAGGGACGTGCTTCGGGGTCTTTCAATATTCGAAATGCCTCGGGGCGCTAAGCATCGAAATGGATAAAGATAAAATAAATCACGAGGGAAAGCACCGTAACCTCTAAACGCCGATCATCAAGTTTCAAGAAGTCAAGTGAAAAGCACGGACAATTCCCAGCTTCCAAGCGACAAAAATCAGTAGATTTCTGAGTGTCTTAACAAATGGGGAGGATCCAATCGAACCCGGGGCATAACCGGAACCATCGATGGGGGGAAAAGAGAACTCTAAAACTTGGGGTCAAAGGTGGTATGTGGGGGGGGTGGGTTAGGTGCTCTGAATCGAGATGAAGATCGGCTTTTTGGCTGCGGCAATTCTATAGGGCCACAGGCGCCTCTGGTAAGGGGAAAATTGTGAAGGATTTGGGGGGGTCAAAAAAGACTGGTCAAACTAAAAAAGTAAGGGGGTCGTGGGTTACCCTTATCTATACCAAAAAACCGGGGTCTCACAATGGGGGCGGATAATAATTCAAGATTCGATGAAACGGTAGGCCAGAGATGGTGGTAGAAAAAAGCTGCCGACAGCAAGGAAAAACAATAGGTTCTCAAAGGAAAGATGTTGCGGTCCACGGAAAAGAACGCATAGACAAAAATAGATAAGAGGGCGTGAGCCAGAGGAAAATACACTGACTGGGAACCCTGCAGATGGTGGCGCGAAAGCAGCCAAAAGAGTTATCGATTTCGTAATCAAGAAAGACAATCCGTGGATATCAAGAAGTCGATCGCCCTGCGCATGGTTTAGAAGAATGATCGTGCCAACCAAGACTCGCTAAGGGTCAGGGACCGCTTCAACAGCAGAAAAATGAGAGCATAATTGGCGAAAAGGGAACAAAACGGGGAAGGTGTCTTAGGGTGGGGTTTTCCTCAGGGAGGTGAAGTCAAGAGCAAGTAAAGGAATGGCGGTTCATAGCTTTGAAAGGTATACGCAACTCTAAGGGGTGAGGGGGGGTAACTGGTGGAAGCTACCAATAGGCCTGAGAGTGCTATCTCCTCAAAAACGGAGGGGAAAGTCGTAGCCGAATGTGGCGGCGCAGGGGGGGATGCGATCAGATAATGTTCCGAGATATAGGAAGAACTGCAGCTCCCTTCTGGGGCAAGGTGCCGAGACCCAGGTTCGTAAAAGGGGCATGGGATGGAAGGGAAAAGAAATCCCGGAACTTAAAAAGAGCGCCTCTCAAACCTTTGGGGATGCTAACCAGGAACGTGAAAAGGGGGGTCTAGTTCGCGGGGTTGGGGGCTTAGATCTTACAAAAGGGGATGATGAGGGGAGAAATATTGATACGGTCCAACCGAACCGGAAACAAGAAGGAAAAAGGGGCCGAAGAAGGAGGTTTCTTCGGCTGGTGGCGTTGGTCGACTGAAAGAAGAGGCTGTTGGACGAATAGGGTGCTTGCTTGCCGCACCGAGGCGGAGTGACTGGGGGGGCCCGTACAAGGGGCCGGGAAATATCCAAAGAAAAAACGAGGATGAAGTGAACCGGAAATAGAGAGGGGGGGGGGAATTGAAAATTAAAAATGCGACGAAAGTTAAGCGCTGTTGCGCGGCGAAAAAAAAGCGCCTGAGAGCTCTCTAAACCTGGGGGCACGACAAAGAAAAAGGAAGAAGAAGGCCGACGGGGGCGCCATAGGATTGGGCACTTTCTGGTGGAAATAAGAAGCGGCCCATCGCATCCACTTAAGATCCATCCGACCGCTAATGAGATCCAACAAAAGGAGTGTGCAGGATCAAATTTTATCAGAACAAAAAGGGAGAGGCGCGAGAAACGGCCTTCCAGACAAAGCCAAGAAGGGACAAGCAATGGGAGCGGGAGTGCAAGTAATGCAACTTCCGGACAGCCGGGCTATCGCAGAATTATCTGCATCCGGAAAGGATCAGCGCAGGGGCACCTCCGCGGTCTGGCGGGTTGTTTGCGGGAGACGGCTTGAGGAAAGAAGGGCAATCTTCTGAAACGGGTCGAGTCATCACACCGGACAACGTCAGGTTCAGTATATAGGAGAAAAAACCCCAAAAAACCGGTCAAAAGAAACCAAAGACGTTGACGGGGAAAGTTGAAGGTAAACCATAAACCACTCGCAACGGGGGGGGGAGTGGGCCCATTCCGCAAAAAGAAAGAGGACAACGAAACTGCTGGAGTGGGAATTAGGAACGCGCCTAGTTATTTTGGAAAAAAGAGAGGCGGCACAGGAAGGACAAGGATTTCTCCACATTCTCTGAGGGGTGATAGATTGTCGATGGTATGTCGAAACGCGGAAAATGATAGGGGACAATCGGAAAAAACTAACGGGGACAAAAGAAGTGAGATATAGTGGGGGGGAGGGCAGTCCGCTCACAGCTCGGGAAAGGGTTTTAAGACGTCAAGATGCCGATGGGGAAATCAGTTCGCAGCAAGGGGAACTGGGACTTCGGGGGGGGGGGAAATACTCTGGGGTCGCTGTGAAAAAAGTGAAGGCGCTGCGGTAGGCAGGGAGAGGGGGGTCTCCAGAAACAGGAAGATTTGGTAAAATCGGCAAATGTGAACTTCGGCTCATCCTGGGTGTTAGGGGAGAACGGGAAGATAACTCGGCCGTTTTTAGAGCAGTAGAAATTCCTGAAAAAAAAAGTAAGCCGAGAATCAGAAAGAAGTATCGACTACTGGGAGAAAACATCCAAAACTGTAGCTAGACGCGGAGAGAAAAAAGAACAATTTCAAAAAAGAAGCCTTGGACAATGAGATACATACAAGTAGGGAGGTGACCCGGACATGGATCTCCAGTGGGGGGGGGGGGTTAATTCAAGGGACTGATGAAGGGAAAGAAGTGAATGGGCTCAGTCATGCCTGCTATCGGGGGAATCAGGGGATGTGGGAGGATGTACTGTGGATTCCAAGAAGAGACCGGATTTGGGCGGCATTCAGGGGCGGGAGTCCTTTCCTCATCGGGCCCAAAGTAAGCACGCGCTGAGAGGGGGGTTAGCAAACCATTGTTGAAGGGACGGGTAGAGGGGGTCTATTGATGAAAGAAAGAATCCAGACTGCTTCTGTAAGCCCTAGTTGACATGAGGTGAAACATACAGTTAAAAGACAAGGGAAAGTTTTCCAAACTGGGGGCCACAAATCAGTCTCAAAAGGTTTCTTCGGGGGACACACATTAAGGTATGGTTTCAGTTAACAGATACCCAGAAAAATGCAAGGGGGGGGGGTCCAGTCCATTTAACGAGTGAATGGATTTCAAAAAACGTCCCCGATTGCCATGGGGGGGGATGGTGGTCATCATACGGAAATCTGTACCAAAAACAAGTCGGGGGAAAAAAAGCGGACACCGTAACTTACGGCGTTTGTTCAAAAAAAAGGGGGTGGGTCCGGGAGGAAAAGGGGGATTTTTAGAGTCGAAGCGGCCAAACTCAAACCTCAAACAAGAAAAGTCCCTGGGAGTCGGGAGGATAAACCGCAAGGGGGAAGAACAAGTAGGATATCTGGGGTACCGATTCATACAAGGTTGTGATTAAGCATTAAGGCGTCGGAAAAAAATGTAAGTTTGCATGAGGTGTCACAGAAAATCTTCCCCTACTCGGGGTGCGCGAACGCAGAGCTTGGTGATAGCTCGAGCTGTAGGAAGGCACTAGGTGCATTGGGGGGGGTAGGGGGGGGGAAGCAAAAACAGAGGGAAAAAGGACCGCACCCATAGATTCCTAAGGATCATCCGGACGCGAAGCCTGCTCCCAGTGTTTTCTGGCACAACTCAAGTGTTCAAAGAATTGTGGCATCTTAGTCCGGAGTGTTTGCAGGGAAAAAGGAGCGGGGCTTGCACTGCTTGCTAAGACAACCAACAGCCACCGGAGACTCTAGACGTAAAGGCTTCCTGGGAGTGACAAAGCAACGCAGGACTATTACCGGGTCCGAGAGAGCTCTCAAAGGGGAAGAGATAGAGAATATCTAGAAGAATCCTGAAACATAATAAAGCCTTCGTCGTTAAAACCGTCACGCCCCGAGACTGAGGAGTCAAAGGGCCTATATAATCAAAAAAGTATGGATGGGGTGGGAAGAACAACCGGGCAGTAATCAAGCGCTTAAAAGAGTTTATAGAGCCCCGGATGAAAACGGGGAGTGGGCAAAGAAAAAAAAAATTAAAGCAAGGTAGAAAGGGAGATGATTTGATAGGGAAAGGCGGGGGGGGAAAATAGGGAGAGTGGGCCCCCAGACGAAATTAAGAATTTCCTGAGGAGGTTCCTACAAGAAGCTTGATAATAGTGAAGCTGGTTCGCCACGCTCTTCTTTAAAATCGGGAATTGGGGAAGGACACTACGCGAGATGGGGGGACTAAAAAAATCAAAAAAAGGAAATTGGGCTTCCATCAATAAAACCCACAACTCCATCGAAACACCGAGAGGGAAGGGGCAAAGTCGAAAAGTCAATCATACTCGAACAGGTTGTGTGGTAGTGGGGGGGAAGGGAATTTTTGCCTCTTCTCACAAAAAAAAACCTCAAGGTCGAACGACCCAGAAAAACGCCGTAAGGAGGTTGGAGAGATTTTGGGTTGGGTACAGCATAGGAGTCTTACGCCTAAAAAAGAAGGGGAGCGGGGTTGAATATCCTTCCCCAGGGAGGGTGGAAGGCGGGGAACTCATCGTACTCTGTAGTAAGGGGGGAATAAAAAAAGGGACAAGGTTGGACTAGGTGGTTGGAACACCGAAAACCTGAAAAAGGCGAAGAAAGGTTGGCCGGGTGGCAAGGTGGGGGAAGCGTTGCCAGTTGGGGGAAAAAAAGGACGCAAGAAAAAGGAGGGGGAAGCGGACCTATAGGGGGCTCTTTCCCTGCATCAATTCGAAAAACGGCACACGACATCTCGGGACAGGGTGAAATGCAACGGTTTGGGGAGTGACTTCCTTGGCTAAATAGCGGAAATGCCGAGAAAAGTCTTCCATCCCGAAACGGAGGGATAAAATGGAGAAAAAAAGTCTCGAAGTTGAAAAGAAAAGAGGTCCAAGTACTGAGCACAAGGATAAGGGATTGAAGGACCCCCGCTTACGGAACTATACAAGTCGGATGCCCTCCCATGTGTCATCAAAAACAGTAAATTGGTGGAAAGGAATCAAAAAAGGAAAGGTGAATCCACAAAGGGGGGGGACAAACATGGGGGGGGGTTTGAGATGCTCTTGACACCAACAAGGGAGTTTGGAAGTAAATGTGGGGCGATCCTCCGCGCTTGAGGGAAGAGGGGCCCTTTTGAAAGAAAGTAGGCGATAAGGGGAAAGTTACTGACGGCTCGAGCGAACTGGCGGGAAAGGGAATTTAGGGGGTATAGAAAAAAGGAAAAAAGGCCGTCACTGGTCGATTTCTCCCGGTTAACTGACAAGGAATCACCATCGGCAAAACATTGAAGAATAACCAATCGAGGTTCCGCTGGCGAACCAGACAATTGGTGTGAGAAGGGGGGACAGAATCGCGCGACTAAGAGTCAGCTCCGCAACCATAGGCAATTAAAAAATAGGGGGGGGGGGTCGAGTAGCGAAAGAAGTACATATGGGGCGACGACCTGAAAGTAAACCCGGCCGAGAAGTCTATTCACGGAATTGACCACGACGTTAAGCAGAACGTCGTGTCATCTAATAAAGATAAATAGGGCGAAGGGGGGTCTCATCAAAGGAACAATAATCCCGAGACTGGGTAATTGGAAGATCTTGGAAGCCGAGAACTAAAAAAATAAAAAGGAGGGACCGACTTTGGAAGGTCGACAAAGATTCTCGACTCAAGACAAGCGAGATTTTTAGAGGGACCTCAAAATGCAGTTGGAAGGAGTGGGGGTTTCAAAAGTGATCGTTCAGGGGGGAGGGCAAGATGTGGCGCACGAGAGTGAGGGCCCTTGGACTGCAGGTTTCTCGGGACAAACACGGACGGTTGAAAGGTATGACGGGGGAACAACGAGGTACGCTGGGCAGGGTCGCTCGAGGGACGCAACAACTCATTAGCGCCGGGGGCGAATTGGATAAAAGGGGGGAGTGATTCAGAATATGGGAAGGCGAGAAGAGAAGGCGGAAGGGAATTCATGTGAAATCAAAGACCCTTGGAGTGCATCAAACAATTGCGCAGGATTGTCTTGGACAAGAAAGATCGTAACGGCGCTAGAACTGGGGATGGAAGGAACGAGGGAACGTAAGCCCAGGTGGTGGCTCAGGAAGGTCCGGGGTCGGAACTGATCGTAAAGTATGGTCGTTGCAAGGGGAAAGAATGCTCAGTGGAAGAACGGACGGGACAGAAAACATTAAGGTTCCGTGTCTGACGTATTTGTGCGGAAGGAGTCGGGGTGAGCTGACAAAGGGGGCTTTTAGAGCCAGAGGAAGAAATAAAATTGGGGGGGGAGTGGAGGTTGAAAACCCTCGTCCGGGAGGGAGAGTGACTTTGTGCAACCTAATAGGTCTTCCCATCGGAAAGCAACCCCCAAAGAAAAGAGGACCAAAGGAAAGATGAGATAGTATGGGGGTCCAAAAGTCCCTCCGGAGTGTGCGGCAAACTTATTTCGCGGCACCGAGGGAACTGTGGACGAAGCTCAACCTCAAACCCGCACCAAAGGAAAGTCAGCACGGGGGGGGGGGGGAGCGACATCTACTTGTGGTCCCGGGCGGGTGGCAGAAAAGGCATCAGCGATAAAGAAGATCCAGGAAGAACACGAATCGAGAAACCTCCCCAAGGGGAAATTTTGGAGTAAGCCACAGGGGGAAGAGGGAAAAGAGGGAACTTCTGAGAGGGCATACAAAATGCTCAATCAGTGACGAAAGTGTATAGGTGAAGGGCCAATTTTTGGGGGGCCGGGGGGGGGAACAAGCTAGATATATCACGGCAAAACTTATCTTGACTAAATTATCAAGAGAAGGTCCAAGAGGGGGGAGGGCTAATGAAGAAGGGTTTTTAGACCTTTCTGAGGAAGAAATTATTGCAATCTCAGAGTCCCCCAGGGGAGTCCCGGAAACCTGAGTACACTGGAAGAGGGCCGGGGTACAGGATGAAAAATGCATGGGGGAAACAATAACTCCAAAATAGTGAATTGAATCATGTCCACCGCAAATACATGAAAACTTTAAGCCACTGGTGGACTCGTGAGCGCATGAATCGTGTGAGTTTGGACGAAGAAGCTGGAGGAGGAGCGGGTAGGGTGCTAGATGACAAAGATCTTCAATGATATCCACACTGCCCGCATCGGGTGATAGATGATTTTAAGAGGAGAAATTCAGCGAAGTCTGTTGGGCTTTGGGGCCGAACCGTTTCGGGGGTTCGATAAGTTCATAGGACGCCCCATCTGGACCGGGGTAACGCGAAAAGATGAACGAGGGAGGAACTTCGCATCTGGCGAAAGGGGGAAATTTCCGGCCTCTTTGTCTGAGAACTGAGGAGGATAGAGGTCTCGAACACACATGATGGTTGGGGGGGGGGGGAAAGAATCTTGGCCTTCTTCTCAAAAAAAAAAAACAAACACGCAATGGGGCGGGAGAAGCCGTTGGGGAATGAGGGAAATCGACCACGACTCTTTTTAGGAGCAGGGGGAAAGGGAAAAAAAATTAAATGAAGGAAAGCAAAGCGCTAGCCGAGAATCGGCGCCGAAAAAAAGACTTTGAGCGCAGCAAAAGTCAGGCATGAAGAGGAAAGAGAGCAAGTAAAACAATGTTTTCATAACGGCCGAAGGAAATTGTAGGAAACCCAAGAGTGCCGGGTTGGACCCCGGTTGCAGGGATTAACATATAATTTGGGGGTATGCGAAAGAAATCTTATGCATCACGGGAAGGGAATTGTCTAAGCTCAGGGATCTTGGGCCAGGTAAACTGAAGAAAAGGGATGAGGAAAGGGGGGGAAGGTCTGGTACGTGGAAAAACACTTTCGAGAAAACTTCTCTTCGGAGCATTCCGGGGCGAGAGGGGCATGGGAAAATCATGAAATTGGCACACAAAAAAAGCGGGGGGGACAGGGGCATGTCAAACAGTTGTGACCGAAAGTGGTCTTTTTAGGAGCTGCTGCAGGAAGAAGGCAGTAGTCGAAAAGCATTGGAAAAAGACCAGAACTCGACCTCCATTGACAAACCACAATGGGACACCCGAACAAGAAAGGTCGCAAACCTTTTCGTTCGGAGGGTGGAACAAAGAAAAATGTTGAGGTGTGACCGGAACAAAACAGACGTCAAAATTGAGTATTGGAACGAGGAAAGTGAAAACGAATGAGGGGGGGGGGGGAGATATTCAACACAGGTCTTTGGGGCTGACAAGAATGTCGTAACGAGAGGGACCAAAAGTCTGTTCTATCGAAAAGTCCCCGTAGTGGGGGGGGTGATTCCGGTCAACGTGAAGGAAAAAAAATTGAAGGTTGACTGTTAGGGCGAAAGAGGCCAATCCACAGGGTCAAAAAGAAAAGATGAAGCCAAGGTGAGGGGGCCGCCGTGGGCCTGAACTCTTATTGATTCAATGGGGGGATTCCCAGTTCGGTGGCTTAGGGGAAAGCAAGGAAGCACGAGGCGGGATCCATGCTAAGGGGGGGTGGGAGGAATGTCAACCTTCCCAGCGGACCGTCCGCTATTTGAAGCGAAAACTTTTTTGCCCAGATTTTTAGAGATAAGCTGTGATCCCTCGGGTCGTCAATTGTTGGGGGGAAAAAAGGGGGGAGTGGGGCAAGAAAAAAAAGTCAAAAGCCAGTGAGAAAAAGTTCATAGAACCATCCTTACGCTAAGCAAAACTCCTCCTAGTTTTTGGGGGCCCCTAAAAGTTGGGAAAGAAGGGGCTAGGATCGGGCTTGGGGGTGCAGGAAGAAGGGGGCAGGTCATTCGGCAGAAAAAAAAAACAATCCGAGAAGGGGGACTGTGGGTATTTCTCCCGGGGGCGTGACGCGGGTGAACGTCACTGAATATTCGGGGGAAGATGAGATATAAGAACTAATATTCTGATGAGGATATCTCAATTAAACGGGTAGCACAGGGGATCCTTAAAAACTATTCATGAGAGCCCTCCGTGCATTCAGTAATAGAGGCCCAGGGTTATTGTGTGGTATCCACAAAAGTGGCCAAGGGTAAGTCATGCAAACACAGAAGTTGAAGAAGACCAAGATGGAAAACAAAGGGGGGGGGGGAGGTGGAACAAAAGAGTAGTCCAGGGGATGGAGAGGGGGATCGCTTAGAATCTATAGAACCGGCTGAAAGATGTGGCGACTTCCCAAAAATGTCAGGTATTATTGCTGCAGACAGAAAGATGAAAAGAGGGGGCAAACCGTCTGGGGTCGTCAACTCGATTGGGGAAGGGGTCGTGAAGGTGGACATCATGACGAAAAAATTAACTAGATGCAACCAGCAGAGGTATGGGGGTCACAGCAAGGCAGCCTGAAGAAAGTGAAATCCCAGAGAGAAGAAAGTATTATTCCCACTGCGGAAAGCAAATAAGACCGTGTATCATATGGTTTGGTGAGTTGTGATTGGATTCAGACCCTACAGAAACGCGCAATTAATTCACCTTGGGAACAACAGGAAAAATATCCTGTAAGGTGATTGGGGGGGTCGATCGACGACGGGGGTAAAAGCCTTATTACCGACTGGCTTGGGGTGAAGCCGGAGAGGTGAGAGGTGGTTGTGTGAGGAAAGGGAACCAGGGCGTGGGGGGGTCAGCGGGAACGACTCTTATCTGATTTTCTTTGTTTGGGATACACCTTTCAACAATGGGGTAAACCCGAAGAAACCGAAACAAAGGTTAGGAAAGAAATGGCTGGGTGTTAACAATGGGGTGAGCTTTTGGGGGGGAAGGGGAGTGGGGATCAGCGCCGTTGGGTCTTTGGACACTTCTTTCCCTCGCCGGAAGAGAAGGGATTCATTCTTTCCCTGCTCGCCACGAAACCGGACCAGCAGAAAAAAAATTTTTAACATTCCCCCTGCAGCGGGGCGTGAAAAGGAAGGGGCCTTGGCAAGAATCTTACACAAGGGGAAAGAGCACTCTTGACA